>Ga0194062_1000016_pt1 | contig 70141 bp, 63 predicted proteins | sample SepL2225m_MetaG_FD_155481 | JGI IMG/M metagenome (GOLD analysis project Ga0194062, IMG submission 155481) | Anoxic zone freshwater microbial communities from boreal shield lake in IISD Experimental Lakes Area, Ontario, Canada - Sep2016-L224-25m | ecosystem: Environmental > Aquatic > Freshwater >... | reverse complement strand
GTGAATGTGTTCGATGCCATCCGGGACGCGTTCTGCGGCAAACCCTTCATCCCGTCCTGCGCCCCTCAATAAAAAGCCGCATTCGCCATGATCGGTGGGCGCGGCTTTTGGATACCTGAGTAGTAACGCAAATTCAATATTACTGCCAAAATTCCACCAATGTTTGGGATTGCGCTCAGGGCGAAACCGGTGTCATTGAGTCCTACGATCACTTTGGCCCGCCTACATGGGGCGAATCAGGGCGCTACACCAGCATCAACGGCATAATACTGCCAACTTTTTATGCAAAGGCAGGGGAAATCGAGCGGTGGCGGCTGATTCATGCGGGAGTTCGCAACACCATCAACCTCGAGTTTCGGCGGCTGAAGGCAGGTGCGCCCAGCGTCAACAACCTAAAGACTGCCGATGCCGACGGTTTCATCGGCAACAATTGCGTGGGTGATCCGATACCTTATCATCTGGTTGCCACCGACGGGCTGACTAGGGCAACCGCGTGGCAAACCACCTTGACGACCTTTCAGCCCGGCTACCGCAACGATGCCTTGGTGGTTTTCCCGGAAGCGGGGCCTTATTGCATGATCGATAGCTCGGCCCCTGCTTCGGCAAGCGTCGGCCAGTCGGCAGAAAGCCGCCAATTGCTGGGTGTCGTCATCGCAAATCCCGGAAACGACATCTCCAACATTCATGGCTTTCTGACGGGGCAACTCGTGGCCGCTGCGGAGCGCGCCATGCCAGTCCCGGTCAGGGCCAAGGTCGTGGCCGACTTGAAGGATGGGTTGAAACTCACCAGTTTCACCCCGCATCCCGATATTCAGGAAGGCGAAGTCACCGGCAAGCAGGAGCTGGCTTTTTTCATTGATGTCAATGCCACCCCCGCCAAGTTTGAGGTCAGCAACGGCATAGGCCCTCGCTTCGACCCCAAGCCTTACGACCCCACGCGAATTGATCGCAGCCTGACCTTGGGCGGCGTCGATGAATGGACCTTGCAGTCGAACTTTGCCAGCCACCCTTTCCACATTCATGTGAACCCCTTCCAGATTGTCAAGATACTCGATCCGAACGGGAAGGATGTCAGTTTGCCCGGCGCGGTTGACGATGCAGGCGGAACGGCGGATCCTCAATACCCGGGACTGCAAGGCGTTTGGAAAGATACGCTGTGGGTAAAGAGCCTGATCCCTCCCGATGCGGCACCGAAAGGGCTGTATACCCTCGTGGTGCGCACCCGCTACCAGCGCTATATTGGTGAATATGTGCTGCATTGCCATATTCTCGATCATGAAGACCAGGGCATGATGCAGAACGTCAGCATCGACCTTCCGAATGGCTTGGGTGGAACCGTGTCCAGCCACCATTAGGCATGGCACAGTTCTATTTAGGGCTTCCCGGCCTAGTTAATACTGGGTCGGGAAACGTGTTCACCCAAGGAAAAAGGCACAGTGGATAATAGCCTGGCACATCATCCGAACACAGGAGATAAGCGACATGTCATCAAAGAATAAGAACTTCACAGGCTATCGGCGGGTACGGGACATCCTGAATGCCGCCGCCGGGGGCAGTCCGGCGGACTACGGCGGGATTGGGCGGTTTTGGGATCAAGGCGTCGATATCCTAAAGGCCGCGAACATCTACGGCTACCGCATGATCGCCCCGGAAACCCCGTCGTCATGCTGCGGGCATGTGCCGGGGGAGCGTTACCACCGTGGCGCGGCTTCCGGTCTCGTCCGGGGGCTTAAAGGCGAGAAACCTTTCGACGGCGAACAATTCCCGCGCCTGCCATGGGATGGCAACCCGGTGACGGCGGAGGACATTGAATTCATTTCCGTATGGATCGACCAAGGCTGCCCGGAAGAAACCCACGAGGATGTGATCGAAGTCTTGCCGCTTAAGTGCGAGACGGACACGGCAGTCTCCATCACCCAACGCGACATGTCCGAGTTTGGCCTCGCAACCGACACGGCACGGCGCCCCACCCGTCCTGGTGAACTGAAACAGCGCGTCAATCTGGATTGCATGGGCGAAGCTGATCTGAAGCGGTTGCGGCGGGCCTTCCGGCAAATTTACGATCTGAACGAATGGACCGAAGACCGCCGCAGTTACAACAACCAGGCACTGATCCATCAAAACCACTGCCAGCATGGTTGGGAACGTTTCCTGACGTGGCATCGCTCCTATCTTTACGAGTTCGAGCAGAACCTTCAAGATTTCGACCCGGATATTACGCTGCCCTACTGGGATTGGACCATGCCGCAATACCGTCCGCAGGAACCCGAAAAAGGCTGGATCATCCCGAAATCCTTCCAAGCGTTCCTGACCCCGGAAGCGGCCGATAAATTGATCGGCAAACTTCCTCACCTGTCACCTGAGCAAAAGCGAGCTTTTCTCGCCTTGGCGGAGGATCGGCGTCATTTTGTTTCACAGGGCAAGTTTTTTCGCTATGTTTTTAACACCATTGGCTACACCGATGTGACACCCTGCCCGGAAGACCCCAACCGTCGGCATATGATCTGCGCGCTGTTGGAATCGAACCCGCTGTGGTATCCGTTACGCTACCCGGCAGAATACAGTGCTGGCAAAACCATCAACCAAGCGATTCACTACCACTATCCTTCTGCCGACGACATTCGGCAGATCATGAGCCTCAACAACTTCCGCGACTTCGGCGGCGGCAGCACCTATGACGCGGCCTTCGGATTCCTGGATCAGAATCCCCATAACACCCTGCATATCTGGACGGGCGGGGAAAACCCCGACAGCAATGACGGCAGCACCTATGCAGAGTCTTGCATGGCGACGCTAAGGCCATCCACCCCTGTGAGCCGTCTCGGCGAACGTCGCAACAATATGGTGCGGGCTGGCGGCCGTCGCTTCCACACACGCGAAGACATGTACTCCCAGCCTAAATACGGCGACATGTTCAGCAATCTCACCGCATCCTACGACCCTGTGTTTTGGCCCATCCACGTCAATGTCGACCGCCTCTGGTGGGAGTGGCAGCAGATCAACCCGAACGGGATGCCAGTCGAACTCGACGCGATTCTCACGCCCTGGAACTACACGCAGCGGGATACTTTAAACATCGCCCGGTTTGGCTACGAATATGTGCGAGGCACCTATTTCATGCCGGTCGGACTGGAAGCGCCGGTGAGCCGCTTCATCTCCCAGCCCATCCCCATGCCGGAGCGCATCCAGGGATTTCGCAAAGTGGAAATCAGGCTGCATTGGGTGCCGCAATTGGCCCGTTCCTGTTTTGTCCGTGCCTTTTTAAACCAGCCTGGTGCGGATGCCAGTACGGAATGGCGAGGCAATCCCCATTTTGCGGGATACCTCGCAATATTCGGACACGGTGCCTGTTATGGCGGGCCCGGCCATTGCGACATACCCCCGCCGAGGGCCCGCGATTACGACCACCGGACCCGTAGCCACAACACGCCGCGCAATCACCGCATCGACGTGACCGATTGCACAAGAAAACTACTCGAAACCGCCCAAGAGTTGCAAATCACGCTGGTTGTCATCGGCGCTGATTACGAGGAAGACATTGATCTCCTCAAACTCGAAGGGGTTTCATTGAATTTCCTCGACTGATTGCGGGAGACACTAACGTGGCCACTTACAAAATACATCCAGGCATAGGCATTGCCCGGCTCGGCAACAGCGAGACCGAGTTCTATATCGCCCCCGAAATGCCCGCCAACCTGCCCATGGAATGCGATGCCAACGGCAATCCCATCCTCGCCCCTGATCTGTCCGGCCCGGTGCTGGTCAAGACCTTCAAGGACAAACAGGGCCGCATCAAGCGACAGGCGGCCCGCTTTCAGGTTTTTGTCTACGATGGCGACAGTCCTGACGGACGGCCGTTGAAACTCGGCGATGCAGTCGAAGGCGGCGGTAACAACGGCAAGTTGATCGACATCCAGTGGCGGGTTTATCTCGCCAACAAGAAAGCCTCTTGGTACGATTTCAACGCCCGTTCCGGGGAACACGGCTACCAAGACCAGCATCCGCGCAGGAATGCCGGCAGCGCGGATCGTGACCGTTTGCTCATCGACCCCGGCCCGCGCAGCGTCAATGCGACATCGTGGCGCAGGGCCAGCTTCGACCGTTCCGGGGACGGCAACTACGCCACCACCTTTCCGCCGCCCGGCCTTAAACCCCTCGGCATTGATACCTTGGGCGATATACTGACTGACGACGAGGGAAGGCTATTGGTACTGGGTGGCCACGGCAATTCCGGCAGCGAGAAGGTCGGCCCCGGCGAACCGCATATCGCCGATTACGCCAATAACGACGGTTGGTACGACGATGTTTCCGACGGCCCGGTGATGGCCCGTCTGGCGATGTATTCCGAGCAAGTCGGGCAGACCCGCTACATTGATGTCGAGTACCCGGCCTGGGTGGTTGTCGGCTACCCCCGGTTTGCGCCGCAAATCCTCGATATGATCACCATGGACGAGGTGATGTACGATATGTTCCTCCGTGAATTCGCCGAAGACACCTGCATCTACGGACGCTTGGACAACTTCGATCCCCCTGAAACAGTGCCGATCCATAACCAGAATGAACTTAGCCAATGGAAGGCAAGCCGATTGACTTGGAACGATAATTTCAAGCCATGGTTTTACCGGGACATCTGGCCGATACTGTTCCGGCCGAATGAATTTCTTTATCTTAGCGATATTCTGGCCCAGTCAAACTTTCCCCATGACCAGGAAAAACGGGGGACCTTCAACCCTTATCTACTTGGTCAGACACCCAAGCGCGAAGATCAGTCAAGGGAAAAAAACGAACACGATCTACAGGCAGGCAAAACCAAAATGGCGGCAAGGGAGGCACAGCAGGGCGAAGCCCGTGTCGAGACCCAGTGCCAGCCGGATGGGAAAAAGGACGCAGGCTTCAGTCCCGATCCGTATGGGCCGATGCGGCGTTTCCTGTTCGACCTGCTGCGGCGCAGAGGCGAGGAAAATGAGTTCAAGCTTGAAGACAAGATCGGCAGCCGGGTACACAACCTGCCCTTGATGCCACTGCTGTGCGGCGACAATCCGCTCACCAACGAAGCGCCGTCGAAGTTCCTGAGGCTTACCGATTACCAGTTGTTCATCCTCAGGCAATGGGCCGGCGGTTGCTTCATCAATGAAATGGAGGAGGGTTGGATCAACTGTAAAACCTACCCTGTTTTCAATCCCTACCCGACAGATGCGCCCAAAACCGGACGCGAACTGGACCGGGGTGTGCTTGGCAACGTGCTGGGAGGCGCATTTTGCCCGGGGGGCGAAATCGGCTGGATCATGCGCAACCCTTCCATCTATCGGGAGCCTTACCGCATCAAGGCCGACCGCACTTGGTCCGACTTCCTCCAATCAGCCGCCCAAGCCAATAAGGAGCACGGTAGCGCCATTCGCGATGCGACTTTTGTCATTGGGAACCCACTCAGCCAAGACAGCGACTTCAGCGTCGGACTCCAGCCCGGCGATTTGACCAAGTCCATGGCCTTGCCTTGGCAGGCCGATTTCAACGAGTGTACGATCAATCCAAATAACATCACCTACGCCGATTGGAATGAAATCAATCCCGGCAGCGAAAACGACCAGCGTCTTGAGCGTGAAGAAAAAACTTGGGACACCTTGTGGTGGCCTGCCCACAGGCCGTTACAATCGAAGGAACTGGTCGGATTCGATGAGAATGGGAATCCAAAAACCCAATGGACCACTTGGAGCCGGGGCATTCAGCAAACCAATGCCGGCGATTTCAAAATGGTCAGCGAATGGTGGAAGCTTGGCTTCATTATCCGCAACCCGTACCTACCGCCCGACAGTGCGGCCAAGCCATCAGCTTCGACCGATTTGCCTGATGACCGTTATTACAGCGTGGAACGGGCGGGCATGGAGGGCTTGGTTGCCCCCAATCCACTCACTACAGCGATCATGAACCCCGAGCCACCCGCAAAAGAAGGAGAATGCCCATGAGTGACAACCCATTTACCGGCAAATGGATTTATCGCAGCCTGTTGAACGATCCCGGCATCAACAAGGAGTTCAACGACCTCGAATTTGGACGGGGCACCCTCGAGATTTATGAAGATGCCATGCAATTACTTGCCGGAGTCATCGGCGGGCCGGGTTGGTCGTTGAGGCTAAAAGGTTCGCGCGAATACGGCACACCCATGCGGGTGCGTTTTCAGGGTGTCGGCCTCGTCAGCGGCGAGCAATGGATTTACGATTACGAAGGCTACCTGGTCAACCACTGGCCCAATGGTACCCAACAGCGACCGGCCATTGTCGGTTCGGTCATCCGCACGATTCCACATTCGGGAGGTACACCAGGCAGTGTGTCCCCGGCGGGAGTGGTCGCATCATTTTACGCAGTCAAAGCCGAATAAACTCCGCATTTGATGTTTTTATCGCCGGCGCCGGGCCGGCTGGCGCAGCGACGGCGATTTCGCTCAGCGCCGTCGCGCCTGGGCTGAGTGTCTGTCTTGCCGACGCGGGACGGGGCGATTCGTTCCGCGTCGGCGAATCCGTGCCACCGATCATTAAACGCTTCCTCGGCCACCTCGGCGTTTGGGAACCTTTCCTGCGGGATGGCCATTGCCCATCCTTTCGCACGGCGAGTGCCTGGGGCGGGCCTGAACTCATCAGTAACGAATTTATCCTTGATGTCCACAACACCGGCTGGCGTTTGGATCGGATACGATTCGATTCCATGCTGGCGGCGGAAGCCAAAAACCGGGGGGTGACGCCGCTGCCTTCCAAGGTTCGCACCGCCCGCTATGACGGTGAGAAATGGAGTGTTGACTGCGGCGAAGCGGGCATGCACACGGCACGCTGTGTCGTTGAAGCCACCGGGCGATCTACCCTGCTGGCAAGGCTGGCGGGAATGAAGCCAATCAACCATGACCGCTTGGTCGCCAGTGCGGTTTTCTTTGAAGATTCGGCAAACCCAGAAGCGCCGGGTGCCGATGCGGTGTTGATTGAATCGTTTCGCGACGGCTGGTGGTATACGGCGGCAACCCCAGGCGGTCACAGGGTCGCCGCCTTGCTGACCGATACCGACATTGCACGCCGTGTGCGGGCGAACCGTTTGGATGCCTGGATGGGATGTCTGGCCGAAACCAAACATGTCCGAACCATCATCGGCGGGAGTCGTCCACTCGCCCCGCCCAAGCTTTGGCCGGCGGGCTCCCGTTTTCTCCAAGGCAGCGTCCAGCCTGGCCTGATTGCCGTGGGGGATGCAGTATCCTGCTTTGACCCCCTATCATCGCAAGGCATCATCAAGGCGCTGCGCTCTTCCATTTTTGCTTCCTATGCGCTTGCAGACTGGCTGTTGCGTTCGGACGACAGCGGCTTTGCCCGCTACCATGCCCTGATGCAACGCGAGTTTGCCTCCTACAGTGTCACTTTGCGCGACTACTACCGGCAGGAACAGCGTTGGCCCGATTCACCCTTTTGGCATCGGCGGCATATTGGGTTTGAATTTCGGAAAAGTTGATGCTTATGCGACTTCGTCAATGCTTCGCCGGTGTTTGCGCTGGTTTCCAAGCACCAGCTTGGGAACCCGCCAGGGGAAGCTCTAGCTTCCCAGGCCGACAGGAAGCCGGAGCTTCCACAACCACATTCCCAGGCAGCAGCTTGGACCGGGTTCGCCGTCTTCCGCAACAGCCGCATTAACTCCAAACCCCAGTGGCAGTGCCGGCAGCCATATTATTTTCATTGCCTTGCCCCCCAACGATTTAAAACAAATCCTGCAAACTTTGCGCTGTCCATAACCTGTTTAAAACCTGATTAAACTGTCCTTCACTCAGCAAATTAATTTTTTCCCTTTGTTCGGCAGTTAATACACCAAACCGACTTTTTAATAACAAAGTCAATGTTTCTATTTTGCCCTCTATTTTGCCCTCTATTTTGCCCTCAATTATACCTTCATTTATACCTTCAATTTTTCCCTTCGCCAACCCTTCCATAACCCCTTCTTCAAAAGACGTGTCCATGACATTTTTTACCTCCCAATATTCCAATAAGCTTTTTTGATAATCATCGGCTTGCTTAGGCTTTAAATGAGCAAGTTCGGCAATTTCAAAGCCTTTTTGAAAAATAGGTTCATTTAATATGGCGGGAATATGGTCAAAATTCTCTAGGTTTTTCAAAAAATAAATCCATTTATCAAAATGCGTTTCCAGTTCATGTTCCTGTTTGGTGAATAACGGCATTTGCAAAAATTTAAAATGCAGCTTGTCATAAAAAATATCGCCATCTTGGTCTTTTAAACTGACATCACGCCTGAATTTTGCTGCTTCCTCTTTTTCATCATAAATAAAATCTAAAATGGCAACGAAATAAATCGGCATGAGCTTAAAATTCCACCCGCCTTTTTTAGCCTGCTCTTTAATGGGAAAGGTTGAATAAAATAAAGAGCGGTCTTTAAAAAATTTTACTTTAGCTTTTTGCATCTCAACAATAAAGCGTTCACCGTCGGGATTTTGGCAATAAATATCAAATATGGCTTTGCGTTCCTTTGGCGTACTTTGGGTTTTTTCCGGATTTTTAAAACTTAAGCTCGCGACTTGATGGTGAGGGGGTAATAATTGATTTAAGAAATCCATTAATAAATCTTTGCTCCCCTCTTCACCAAATAGTTTTTTAAAGCCAAAATCCGTATAGGGATTAATATATTTTGTGGTCATGGACACCTCATGGTAAAAATTTTACTAAAGTCTGATAGGGTACGTTGTGCTTACTTACCTTTCGACATTCAATGGTAGCCATGGCATCCTGAAGGGTGCTCTACATTGGGGGGTATTTTTCGGAAATCACCTTATGCGATTTCGTCAATGCTTCGCCGGTGTTGCCGGTGTTTGGGCAGGCTTTGTCACCGTTTTCTGGACCACGCTGTCGATCTGGTTGTTGCGCAAGTAAGTGCGGACCTTGTCCGTGTCGGCCAGACTTTTGAATGGGCCGATTTTCACCCGGTTCCAAGCGACGTTTTCAATTTTGACATTTTCAATATGGGATTTGATCTTGAGTTCTGACAGCCGCGACTTCAGGTTTGCCGCATCCTGGGGGTTGGCAAACGAACCCACTTGCAGCAAATACTGCGCTGCAGAGAGCCTCTTGCTCAAGCTTTCCTGATTCTTGAGGTTCTTAATCTCGCTTTCAGGGATGATCGCTTCCTTTTCCGGTAAAATCTTGTAAAAAGTGAACCTGGGTTCCGGTGCCTTGACCGCACTTGGGTTTGCTTCCAGCCCCGGTTTCTGGTTTTCTTTGGTTTGTGGTTTGGCGGGTTTTGACACTCCCGGCTTGTCGGGCAAAGTCACCGGGTTTGCTTTGACTTGTGCTGGGGGTGTCTCCGGTTGCACGGCGGCTTTGGTTTCTTCTTGGTGGCGGGACATGGCCCAGCCGCCCACGGCGGAGATGATGACCACGAGCATGGCAAGGAAGACCCAAAGGCCCGTGCGGCTCTTCTTCTCTTCGAAGCGGTATCGATTATCGGGAAAACGGTTTTTATAGTCCATGGAATGAGCTACATCGATTCAGGGGCGCTGACATCCAGCAGACGCAGGCCGTTAAGCAGCACCTGCCGCACGGCGGCGATAAGGTTGAGACGGGCATCGCGAAGCCCCGCGTCTTCCACTAGGAATTGGTGGGCATTGTAATAGGCGTGAAGTTCGGCGGCCAGTTCTCTGAGATAGTGTACCAGATGATGAGGCGCATGTTGCAGGGCCGAACTTTCCACCACTTCAGGATAACGCGACAGCGTCGTCATAAGTGCGGTTTCATGGGCTTCAACCAATCGTTCGAGGTGGTTCAAGCCCCGCACCACATCGCGCGGCAGCCCTTTTTCGTCCAACTGGCGAAAAACGCTACAAATGCGGGCATGGGCATATTGAACGTAATACACCGGATTTTCATTGGTTTTCGAGGTGGCCAGACGCAGGTCGAAATCCATGTGCTGATCCGATTTGCGCAGTGCATAAAAGAACCTCGCCGCGTCCTTGCCGACCTCGTTGCGCAGTTGCCGCAAAGTGACAAATTCGCCGGAACGGGTGGACATCTGCACTTTTTCCTCGCCCCGGAAGAGCACGGCAAATTGCACCAACAGCACGTCCAATTTGGACGGGTCGCCCCCCAGTGCTGCAATGGCGGCCTTGACGCGAGGGATGTAACCGTGATGGTCTGCCCCCCAGATGTTGATTAATTGGTCGAACCCCCGGTCCAACTTATCCATGTGGTAGGCGATGTCCGAGGCAAAATAGGTCGTCTGGCCGTTTTCGCGCACCACCACGCGGTCTTTCTCGTCGCCCAACTGGCTGGATGCGAACCAGACGGCCCCGTCTTTTTCATACAAATGCCCGCTGGCGCGCAATGTGTCCAAGGCCCGCTCCACCGCCTTCGATTCGGCCAGACTGCGTTCGGAAAACCATTCCTGATATTCCACGCCGAACTCGCCCAAATCCTTGCGAATGTCGTCGAGAATGCTATGCAGGCCCGCGTCGAACACGCACCGGTAACCCTCCGGCCCCAACAGTTCCTTGGCGCGGGCGACCACGGCATCAATATGGATTTCCTTGTCGCCGCCCTGCGGTTCGTCAGGCGGCAAGCCTTCCATGACCTTCGCTGCGGGGTGGAGATAATCCGAACAGGCTTGTTTCAGCAAAGCTTGGGCGATGTCGCGGACATATTCGCCGCGATAGCCGTTGCTGGGGAAGGGCAGCACTTCGCCGCATTCCTCCAAATAACGCAACCAGACGCTGGCGGCCAGTATGTCCATCTGCCTGCCCGCATCGTTGACATAATATTCCCTATGCACTTTGAACCCCACCGCCGCCAGCAGGTTGGCCACTGCCGAACCGTAAGCCGCACCGCGCCCATGGCCCACATGCAAGGGGCCGGTCGGGTTGGCGGAGACATATTCCACCATCACGCTACGACCGGCACCGGTTTCGCTCAGGCCAAATTCACGGCCGTCTTCGAGGATTTGCCGGACGCTGCGAAATTGCGCCTTGGGATCGATGAAGAAATTGATGAAGCCAGGCCCAGCGATCTCGGTCTTGACCAAGGCAGGATGGTCGGGCAGTGCGCCGATGATCTTTTCCGCCAATTGGCGGGGGTTGGCCCGCGCAGCCTTGGCCAGGGTCATGGCCAAGTTAGTGGCGTAATCGCCGTGGCGCACCTCGTGGGTGCGCTCCACCATGACATCGACCTTCACGTCGGCAGCCAAGTCGCCTTGGGCCTTCAGCGTGTCGATGGCGGATTGAAGCAGATATTCCAAGCGTTTTTTCATTATTTATGAAGTTGTGGCGATAGTGAAGGGGCGGCAATGGGATATTATCCTAAAAACCAGTGCTTGCTGGCAATTGAACACTTTATTTTCTTACAGGGCATACTCATGGCAGAAACAGATTCCCTCATCCAAAACGACAACGAAACCGCATTCGGCCTTATCGCCCAAGCCTTGGAAAGCAAGGGTTACATTGTCCTCGCCGACGGCTTGCCCGTTGAACTCGGCGAGGCATTGCACCGGCGGATTCTCAGTTTTAGCGGCGAATTCAAGCGGGCGGGCATAGGCCGGGGGCAGGCGCTCACTCAGGATGATTCGATCCGCACCGATTGCCTACGCTGGCTGCGCCCGGACAATCTGGCGGAATCGGCTTATCTTGCCTGGATGGAGCAGTTGCGCCTGGCTTTGAACCGCCGGTTATTCCTCGGCCTGTTTGACTACGAATCCCATTTTGCCGTCTACGAAGCAGGGGGCTGTTACCGCAAACATCTGGATGCCTTCCAAGGAGAAACCAATCGAGTGCTGTCCACGGTGTATTATCTAAACCCACACTGGCTGCCAAGCCATTGCGGCGAACTCCTGATCCATGCCCCGACGGGCGACACCCTGTTGCAAAGCGTCACCCCGGCTTTCGGCACGATGGCGATTTTCCTCAGCGCCCTATTCCCCCATGAAGTCGCCGTCACCCGGCGCAAGCGTTACAGCATCGCCGGATGGTTTCGGGGGAGGCAAAGCTTGGTTTGACAGTCCATGAATGTGCCATTTTCGGAAATACCACCGCTCAGGGATGACGTGCCTTAACTAAGCCGCTTATGCAACGGGCTTTTGCGTGGGAAATGGGCCTTGAGAAATTCCATCTGGTCACTCAGCACTCGCCGGCCTTGCAGGTAGACATATTCGGCGTGGGTGGGCGCGAAAGGAATGGCCAGGAGCTGGATGCCAGCCTGTTCCGGGGTGCGGCCGGCCTTGTGGTTGTTGCAGCGCTTGCAAGCGGTCACCACGTTATTCCAAGCATCCTGCCCGCGCTGGCTCAATGGGGTGATATGATCGCGGGACAATGCACTGGCATGGAAGCGCTGGCCGCAATAAAGGCAATGATGGTCATCACGGCGGAACAAAGCCTGGTTGCTTAACGGATGATGGTAGTTGCCGTAAATCTTGCGGATGCCGCCGTGGCTGTTGGTGGCAATGATGGAATTGATTTCCAGCAGGCTGCGGCTACCGTTTTTGGCATTGAAACCGCCGCGCAAGGTGAACAGCTTGGAACCGCAGGCATAGGCGACCTGCCCAAGATGGTATAATTTGGCCGCTTCTTGATAACCGATCCACTCCAACGGCATGCCGGAGGCATCGGTCCGAAGCACCTGCAAACGATCAATCTCCATCTACCCTCCCCTCGGAAAGTGCGTTCTGTTTTGGACTCTAAACGTTAAACGGTTGATTCTTTACAATTTTGTCAAACTGACTTATGCACAGTGTATAGAATTTGTTTGTCAAGTGGAAATTCTACCACCCTAGAAGCCGTTTGACATTTGGCTATTTTTATAAGTGTTTGTTTATAATATGATTTATAAATTGTGGAAAATTTGCACAAACTAACAAAAGTCCAACAGCCACGCTATTTCGGGCGCAGAATCAATGCCATGTCCACATACTTATCCACAGCTTGGGTGGACTGCCTGCACAACCCAGACAACGTAAGGCTTCCATGGGATGATGACGGAACCAGATGACAAGGGGTTGACCGAACCGGGTCTTGCCACTCCGTTCCAACCTGTCCTAAAAATTGCCATCCCTTATCCGTTACGGCGGAGCTTCGACTATTTGCCGCCTGAGGGCGTCGATCCTAAACGCTTGCGGCCTGGAATGCGCGTCGAGGTTCCTTTTGGGCCGGGCGAGGATATTGTCATCGGTTATCTGTTGGACGTTGGCAAAAGCGAGAGGGATGACGCAACCCAAATTAAACCTGCCCTTGGCTTGTTAGACCAGGAACCTTTGCTCTCCCACGAAGATTGCGCGATCCTACGCTGGGCGAGCCGCTATTATCATTATCCCGTGGGCGAGGTTTTTGCCACCGCCTTCCCTTCCTTGCTGAAGCAATCGGGACATGTGCGCAGGCTCTGCCTGACCGCAGCGGGGCGGGAGGCACAACCGTCGGCGCAAGCGCGTCGGCAAGCCTTGTTGCTCGATTTTTTGCGGGAGAGTGCGCAAGGGGCTTCATTGCAAGAACTGAACAAGCTGGACTGGGAATGGAACGCCACGGCGCGGGCCTTGATCGAAAAGGGCTGGGCTGCTTTCCAGATATTTGATCTTGGCATCCGGGCAATACAACCCGCACCGGAACGTTGGCTTTTTCTGACCGGGCAGGGCAGGGGGGATGCCCCGGCAAAACGCGCACCCCGGCAAGCCCTGTTGCTGGAACTGCTGAAAGACAGCGGCGATGGCATCATGGCACGGGAGTTGAGCAAACTCGGATGGGATTGGCACGGCCCTGCCCAAGCACTGATTGACAAGGGTTGGGCCTGCTTCCGGGACGAAGATGCGGCGGTTGTCAGCCAAAGGCCGCAACGCATCGCCACCCCGCCCGAGCCAAACCCGGCACAGCAAAGCGCGATTGAATCCGTATTGAAGGCGATGGGGGGTTACGCGGTTTTTTTGTTGGAAGGCGTCACCGGTAGCGGCAAGACCGAAGTCTACCTCAGGCTGTTGGAACGGATTTTGGAACGAGGCCAGCAGGCCATGATCCTCGTGCCTGAAATCAACCTCACCCCGCAATTGGAAGCCCGCTTCCGCGCCCGCTTTGCCTCGCCCTTGGTGGTGTTTCATTCAGGGCTCAGCGATACCGAGCGCTGCCGCTCTTGGCTGGCCATGCAACGCGGCGAGGCATCCATTCTGCTGGGGACGCGTTCCGCCGTCTTCACACCCATGGCCCGTCCCGGCCTGATCATCTTGGACGAGGAGCATGACGCCTCGTTCAAGCAGCAGGAAGGCTTCCGATTTCATGCCCGCGACGTGGCCATCATGCGCGCCCGCCACTTAAACATCCCCGTCATCATGGGCTCGGCCACGCCTTCGCTGGAAAGCCTGGCCAATGTCCTGCGCGGGCGCTACGCCTACCTGTCCCTGCCGGAGCGGACCGGCGTCGCCGTGCATCCGACATTTCGCCTCATCGACATCCGCAATCAACGGCTGAACGAAGGGCTGTCCGCCGCCTTGATTGCGCAAATCGGCGAGACCCTGGCGCGTGGCGAGCAAACCCTGTTGTTCCTAAACCGTCGCGGCTTCGCCCCCACGTTGATCTGCCATGCCTGCGGTTGGGTCGCCGGATGCAAGCGTTGCGATGCCCGGCTGGTGATGCATTCTGCCGAGCGCCGGCTGCGCTGCCACCACTGCGGCCACGAACAAGCCTTGCTGCGGGATTGTCCCGAGTGCCAGACTGCCGATTTGCGACCCTTGGGGCTAGGCACGGAACGGGTGGAGCTGGCACTGGCAAAGCTATTCCCCACCGCCAGGACCTTGCGCATCGACCGCGACAGCACCCGCCGCAAGGGCAGCCTGGAGGGCATGCTGAACAAGATACAGGCGGGCGAGGTGGATATTTTGTTAGGCACTCAGATGCTGGCAAAGGGCCATCATTTCCCCAGTGTCACCTTGGTGGGGATTTTGGACGTGGATGGGGGGCTGTTCAGCTTGGACTTCCGCGCCGGGGAACGCACCGCGCAAATGATCGTGCAAGTGGCCGGACGCGCCGGGCGCGAGGAGCGCCCCGGCCTGGTGCTGTTGCAAACCCGCCAGCCCGACCATCCGCTGTTGCGCAAACTGATCCGCGAGGGCTATCCGGTGTTCGCCGCTGCCGCCCTGTATGAGCGTTACGAGGCCCAATTGCCACCCTATTCCCACCAAGCGCTGTGGCGTGCCGATGCCAGCGACGAGGCGGCACCTGCCCAGTTGTTGGCCCGCTTGGCCGAGTTGGCCACCGGACAAACCGGGGTGTTGGCCCTAGGCCCGGTCCCCGCCCCGATGCCCCGCCAGGCTGGCCGCTTCCGCCAGCAATTGTTGCTGCAAAGTGCGGAACGCAAACCCTTGCATGAGACGGTGGATCATCTCATCAGGCAACTGCCGGGGTTGCCTGAAGCCAAGGGCGTCCGCTGGTCGGTGGACATCGATCCTTTGGATTTGTATTGAGGCGGCATGAATGCCGCCCTACGCCGCCCAGTCAGGACCTGCGCTCTGCAACGGGATTGGCGATGCAGCAGCAATTCTCATTATGGCTCCATTGCCGTCATTCCGGCATGGATGCCGGAATCCAGTGCCATGGACGGTAACTTGTCGGTTGCGTAAGTGTTTGAAAAAGGCTTGATGGCGACACCTGGATTCACATCCTTGTGACTGGATTCCGGCATCCTAAGCCGGAATGACGGGTTGTCTATCAGCACTTTGGCTCATAATGAGAATTGCTGGGCCGACACCTTGGTCTGCCGCGTTTAAGCCAGTCAATGGTATCCTATGCAAGTTACTTGATGCCCCGTCCAACCCCAATGGAGCCGCCACCCATGGCTGACAATCCTGCCCAACCGCAATTTGACGTATTCCTCTCTCATAACAGCTTGGACAAACCTGCCGTCATTGCCTTGGCGAAAAGGCTACAGGCCAACGGGGTCAAAGTCTGGTTGGATGCTTGGGAACTGCGCCCCGGCCACCCTTGGCAGGAGGCATTGGCAGAGATTATCGAAACCACCCTTGCGGCGGTGGTGCTGGTCGGCAAGGATGGCCTAGGCCCTTGGGAAAACGCCGAGATGAGCGCCTGCTTGGATGAGTTTGTCCGACGCAAGCTGCCAGTGATTCCCGTGCTGTTGCCCGACTGTCCGAGCGAACCAGACTTGCCTTTGCTGTTGCGGCGTTTCACCTGGGTGGATTTTCGCAAGGGCAGCGAAGAAGAAGGGTTTTCTCGCTTGATTTGGGGTATCACGGGAAAGAAACCGTCCATGATCCAATCGGCGGGTTCGGATCAGGAGGGCGGAAATTGGTTGGGCGGGGCGAGCCAGCCAACCAAGCCCGCCAAGGCAGACGGCAAGCCGGTGCCGTCCAAACTCAGCGCAGCCATTTTCCTGGGAAGCAGAAATTTCATTTCGGTCGTGCTGGGATGGCGGCGATTTATTACAAAATCTAAAATATTACTGCTTGCATTGTTGGCGTTGCTGGCTTTGATTGGTTGGAAGATGAAGGACACGGGGCCATTTTGGATAGAAATGCTAATCAAAACGACCCCCGATGCCAAGCACGGCGAGGGGGCATCGAAAGACGGCATGCCCGCTTCAAGCCCTGCCGTGACAAACGATGCCAAGCCAGCAATTTTAGAACCGGAAATGGTCAGCTTGCCCGGTGGCGAATTCTGGATGGGTTCGGACAAAAAGGACGACCCTATGGCCTTCGATTACGAACTGCCTAGGCACAAGGTGATGGTCAAGCCGTTCTACATCGGCAAATACGAAGTGACCGTCGGCGAATATGCGGCTTTCGTCAAGGCGACGAATCGTCAAAGCCAAGGTTGTTATGTTCATTCAGTAAGTGGTTTGAGTAAAGATGCAAGCAAGTCATGGAGTGATCCGGGCTTCCAGCAAACTGACCGAAACCCTGTGGTGTGCGTGAGTCATGAAGATGCGGAAGCGTATGTCAGTTGGTTGAAAGAAAAAACCCGTAAACCCTATCGCTTGCCCACCGAGGCGGAATGGGAATATGCCGCCCGCGCCGGTTCCACCACCCGCTTTCCGTTTGGCGATGACGAAAGCCAGTTGCCAGAGTATGCTTGGTGTTCAGCCAATTCAGCTAATGGAACCCATCCGGTGGGGAAGCTAAAACCCAATGCTTGGGGCTTGCACGACATGCTTGGTAATGTCTGGGAATGGGTCGAAGACGCTTGGCATAAAAGCTATGCGGGTGCGCCGACCGATGGCAGTGCTTGGGCCGCTACCGAGGCGGGCGCGGGCCGTGTGCTGCGCGGCGGGTCTTGGAGCAGCTTCGCGTGGTACTGCCGTTCCGCGTCCCGTAACGACCTCCCGCCCGTCTACCAGTACTTCAACACTGGCTTCCGTTGCGCCCGAGTTCAGGAGTGAGGCAGGCCAGCAGGGCGCGGAGCGCACCACAGCGAAACCGGGCGGTGGAGTTTAATAAAACCGGGCGGTGGCCCGGCCGCGGAGCGGACAGGGCCGGGCCAGCCCCCCGGTTTCGCGGTTTTGCCAGTCGTAGGTCGGCATCCCCATGCCGACAGCACGGCGGCAAAGGGTTGCCGCCCTATCCCCATGCCGACAGCACGGCGGCAAAGGGTTGCCGCCCTACAATCCAAACCACTTACAACTAGCCCCTGCTTTCCCCAGCAATTCTCATTATGAGCCAAAGTACTGATAAACAATCCGTCATTCCGGCATGGATGCCGGAATCCAGTCACAAGGATGTGAAACTAAGGGTCGCCACCAAGCCTTTTTCAAGCACTTACGCAACCGACATGTCACCGTCCATGGCGCTGGATTCCGGCATCCATGCCGGAATGACGGCAATGGAGCCATAATGAGAATTGCTGTGCTTTCCCCCTTCCTGTTCAACAATGCACCGTTTTAGTGAGATAATAATGCTTATCCCGAACGGTTGATGCGGCAGGCCCGTGTTTTCTGGCATTCCCATAGGCGGAATGCTTTTTGCTTATGATACCCTTAACCCTTTTTTCAACCGAGTATAGTAGCTTATGCAATCCATGATTAACAAATTGTTCGTCAAAAGTACGCCCACGCCTGCCCTGACTGAAAAGCCCCCGCTGGGCATGGAAGCCGGACCCCTGGCCGAGGACATCAGCCGTCATTTTAATTACACCCTGGGCCGGGACAAAAACAGCAAGTCTGCCCATTATGCTTACACCGCTTTGGCTCTGGCGGTGCGTGATCGTTTGATGGAGCGTTGGAAGAACACCGCCTACGCCTATGAGGAAGGCGACAGCAAGCGCGCCTATTATCTGTCGCTGGAATTTCTGATGGGCCGCACCCTAGGCAACGCCATGCTCAATCTGGGATTGGAAGACCCGTTGCACAAGGCATTGTTCGACCTGGGCTTGGACATGGAGGAGTTGGTGGAAATCGAACCGGATGCAGGTCTGGGCAATGGCGGCTTGGGGCGTCTGGCGGCTTGCTTCATCGACAGTTGCGCGACGCTGCAACTGCCGGTGCTGGGTTACGGCCTACGCTATGAGTACGGCATGTTCCGCCAAGTCATCGAAAACGGCAATCAGGTTGAGGAACCCGACCACTGGCTGCGCGACGGCCATGTCTGGGAAATCGAGCGCCCGGAGTTGATCCAACGCATCCGTTTTGGCGGGCGCACCGAAACCCATGAAGGCCATGGCCGGCGCGGGCGGCGGATCGTTTGGGTGGACACCCAGGATGTGCTGGCCGTACCTTACGACATTCCCGTGCCCGGCTACCAGAACGGCACCGTCAACACCCTGCGGCTGTGGAAAGCTGCGGCCACCGACGAGTTCGACTTGGGCGAATTCAACGCCGGCGATTACGTCGGTTCGGTGGAGAGGAAGAATATGGCTGAAAACATTACGATGGTGCTTTATCCCAATGACGCCAGCGAAAGCGGCAAGGAATTGCGCCTACGCCAGCAGTATTTGCTTGCTTCCGCCAGCTTGCAGGATGCGATTAGGCTGTGGATACGCAAACATGGCAAGGATTTCAGGAAGTTTGCCGAGAAGAACTGCTTCCAATTGAACGACACCCATCCCAGCATCGCCGTGGCTGAACTGATGCGCCTGTTGTTGGATGAATACGGCATGGGATGGGACGAGGCTTGGGCGATCACTAGCAAGACCATGGCCTATACCAACCATACCCTGCTGCCGGAGGCGTTGGAGCGTTGGTCGGTGCGCTTGTTCAGGCAGTTGTTGCCGCGCTTGCTGGAGATTATCTTCGATATCAACGCCCGTTTCATGGCGGAAGTATCCAATCGCTGGCCCGGCAATTTCGAGCGCATGGCCCGCATGTCGCTGATCGAAGAAGGCTGGGAGCAGCATGTGCGCATGGCTTATCTGGCCATTGTCGGCAGTTACTCCGTCAATGGCGTGGCCGAGTTGCATTCCGACCTGTTGAAGCAGGGGCTGTTCCGTGATTTTTACGAGCTGTGGCCGGACAAGTTCAACAACAAAACCAATGGCGTCACCCCCCGGCGTTGGCTGGCTTGGTGCAATCCCAAGCTGTCGGCCTTGGTCACCGAAACCATCGGCGACGCTTGGGTCACCGATTTGTCCCAGTTAAGCAAGTTGGCGCCTTACGCCGATAATGCGGCATTCCGCAATCGCTGGCAGCAGATCAAGCTGGAAAACAAAGAGCGGTTGCTGGAATACAAGGAAAAGGAGCTAGGCATCAAGCGGGTCAGCCCGGACATGATGTTCGACGTGCAGGTCAAACGCATCCACGAGTACAAGCGGCAATTGTTGAATGTGTTGCATGTCATCCATCTCTATGACCGGATCAAACGGGACGACACCGCCCACTGGACACCCCGTTGCGTGTTGCTTGGCGGCAAAGCCGCGCCGGGCTATTTCATCGCCAAGCTCATCATCAAGCTGATCAACAATGTCGCCAGTGTCATCAACAAAGACCCGGCGGCGGAAGGCTTGCTGAGTGTCGTTTTCGTGCCTAATTACCGGGTCTCCGCGATGGAAGTCATTTGTGCGGGGACAGACCTGTCCGAGCAAATCTCCACCGCCGGCAAGGAGGCTTCCGGCACCGGCAACATGAAGTTCATGATTAACGGCGCATTGACCATCGGCACTTTGGATGGCGCGAACATCGAGATACGCGAGGAAGTGGGCGACGGGAATTTCTTCTTGTTTGGTTTGACGGCGGAAGAGGTGGAAAGGACACGGGGCGACTATGACCCCAATGCCATCATCTCCGCCAACGATGATCTGCACCGGGTCATGCATTATCTGGAAATCAACCACTTCAACAACTTCGAGCCGAACATCTTCGACCCCATCATCATGTCCATCCGCAACCCCCACGACCCGTGGATGACGGCGGCGGATTTTGGCAGCTATGTGCAGGCGCAACGGAAAGCCGCCGATGCCTATCGCGACCAGGATGCGTGGACGCGGATGAGCATCCTCAACACCGCCGCCAGCGGCAAGTTCTCCTCCGACCGCACCATCGGCGAATACAACCGCGACATTTGGAAACTGCAACAGGTTTCCGCGCTGCCGATGGAATAAACCCCCGGCCATGGTTCCCACGCTCCTGCGTCACTGGCATTAAGTCAAGCCCCGTAGGAGTGGCCTTCAGGCTGCGATGGGTGTCTGGTCGTAGGCTAAAGCCCACTCCTACATCGCGATGTGCCGCTAACTTAATGGCAGTGACGCCCCTGCGTGGGAACTCCTGCCGCCGAATCATTTTGAGGCTCCCCGGTGTTCAGCGTCCTGCTTTACGAACCTGAAATCCCGCCGAATACCGGCAACATCATCCGTTTGTGCGCCAACATGGGCGCGAACCTCCATCTCATCAAACCATTGGGCTTCGACCTCGACGATAAAAAGCTGCGCCGCGCCGGCTTGGATTATCACGAATGGGCGACAGTGAAAGTTCATGACTCGCTGGCGGATTGCCTGGGCGTGGTCAGGCCGGAAAGGCTGTTCGCGCTCACCACCAAGGGCGAGCGTTGTTATGTCGGGCCGCAGTATAGGGCAGGGGATGCTTTTCTATTCGGACCCGAGACGCGGGGCTTGCCCGCTTCGGTGCGGGAGTCGCTGCCCGCCGGACACCGGCTTTATGTGCCGATGGTCGCGGCAAGCCGCAGCCTCAACCTGTCCAACGCCGTGGCCTTGGTTTTGTATGAGGCGTGGCGGCAATGCGGGTTTGCGGGGAGCGGGCGGCAGTGAAGACGATGCCTGTAGGCCGGCAATCCTTTGTCGGCGTGTGCATTTTGCCGAACATGAACCGTTCGGCGCGTAACATCAGTGGCTTAAAATGTAGGCGCCGCGCCCTTGCGGCGATTGGGATTAAGGCTGTTTTTCCAAGTTATTCAGTCGCCGTGAGGGCGCGGCTCCCACAAACCCCAATCTAACCCACCCTCTAACTTAACTGATGTTACGCACGGAACGACAAGGCTTGCCTTGGCCCGGATTGGGGTTGGAGCGCCAAAGCTTGCTTTGGCAAGGCATCCGTCAAGGCTTCGCCTTGATGTCAAAGCAAGCTTTGACGCTCCAGCCATAGGCCCATGCGTAACATCAGTAACTTAATGGCAGTGACGCAGGAGCTTGGGAACCAGAGGCAAAAAATCCGTATAATCATGGAAAAAGGGGTGATTCGATGGCAAACAGCGTTTATGTTTCTTATTCTTGGTCGGCGGAAGACGATTCTCACATAGTCGAAAAGCTTAAAAAAGCTTGGCAAGATCGCGGCATTGAATTTGTCGAATTGAAGATAGACAAACAAGCAATCAACTATGGTGATTCCATCCGCGCCTTTATGGATGAATTGACCAAGGCTGATTCGGTGATTTTGGTCTTGAGCGAGGCTTATTTCAAATCACCCAATTGCATGTATGAATTGAGGGGAATCAGTGCAAATAAAAACTTTCAAGAACGGGTGTCTCCGATTGTCCTAAGAGGCACACCGCTTTATGACCCGCTGGTTTGGGTAGAATTGTTGGCGTATTGGGAAAATAAAGAAGCCGGGTTGGATGCCAAACTCAAGACAATCAGGGGAACCAACGTAGAGAGTATCCAGAAAACCTTGAATGACTATGCGGATTTCCGGCGATTGTTGGCGGGACAGTTAGCCATGCTTGCCGATATGAATGCTCTGACCCAAGATATTCACGTCGATACGGATTTTGAGGATTTGCTCAACCGCATCCAACCTAAAAAAACCAAAACCCCTTTCCCTCTAGAACGTTATAGAAAGCCTGATGCAGAATTCTTGCGGATGGTCCGATCCGAAATCAAGCGCATTCTTGTCGGGCGCATCAATCTGGAAAAGGCGTTACTGGCAGAAGTCAACGTGGAATTGAGCGATAAAACTGGCGATCTGGTGGAAGATATTTGCACAGCAGATTTTGATGTTGCCATTACTCGTATACTCCGTCCAGCCACGAAAAGCTGTTTGTCTGGTTTGCCTGCGAATAGTGCTGATTGGAAGAATACTTGGGAGGATGCAAAATCGCTATTGGCTTGGTTAAGCTTGCTGTTGGTCAGCCCAGACTGGATAGCCCAACAGGAAAATCGCGGGAGGGTACCCGGCTTCAGCTTTGAGATCATGGTAAAAACGCCCAGTGCCGTGGAAATCGTGAGTTGCCGTTATCGGCAAATGCAGCCAAAATTACGCGCCGAACCGGGCAAAAATGAAGTCAAAGGCCGAGGAAGGATTGAACATCCAAAATGGGAAACCGGATGGTCCGATGGAAGGTCCGATGAACCTGAATTGAATAAGCTGCTTCTGGAAATTTGGCTATGCATCTTTCCGGAAAGTAAGCGAAGTTCTCTTTCTGCGGATGATATCGAGGATTTGAACGAAGCCCTCAAATTGTTCGAGGAAACCAAGGATTCACACTATTATGTGCCGGTGGAAGAAGGGGATGACTGTCCGTTGGGCCGGCAAGATTTCCGCGAAAAATTATTGGACAAGTTACCCGCGATTACCCTAATATCCATCAAAACTGCCAGTGGGCCACCTTTGTTGGTCATTAGCGAGCGTCGCGTTATGGCGGTTATCCGTCAGTTCCTCACCATGGGCAACTTAGAGTAGCCGCACATGACCATTCCCGAAATCCCCACCAACCCCCCCACCCCCTTGCCGCAGCGCGGTTCTTGGCCCGCGTCCGTGCATGTCTTCGACGAGGCGTCGGCGTGGGCCATCCGTGCCGCATTGGCGGCGCAACGGCCTTTATTGGTGCGCGGCGAGCCGGGGGCGGGCAAGAGCCAATTGGCGCGTGCCGCCGCCGAGGTGCTGGGAAGGCTGTTCATCACCGAAGTGGTGCATACGCGCAGCGAAAGCCAGGATTTGCAATGGCGCTTCGATGCCGTTGGACGCTTGGGCAATGCGCAAGCCTTGGGGGCGACCCGGCTCACCGCCGACGAAGTGCGAAACCAACTGGACCCGCGCAATTATTTAAGCCCAGGGGCCTTGTGGTGGGTGTTCGACTGGCAATCCGCGCTGGACCAGCACGAGCGCGGCGGCCGCCAATCCAACCCGCCGTTGCCGCCGCCGGGTTGGCAGCCGGAGCAGGGCTGTGTGTTGCTGATTGACGAAATCGACAAGGCCGATGCCGATTTGCCCAATGGATTGTTGGAAACCTTGGGCAATGGCGCGTTCAGTGTGCCATGGCTGGCCGAGCCGGTGGGCGTGAAAGCGGGTTTGACCACGCCCTTGGTCGTCATCACCACCAACGAGGAGCGCGAACTGCCCGCCGCCTTTGTCCGTCGCTGCCTGGTGCTGAACCTCGTGTTGCCGGAAGGCAGGGACGCTTTTCTGGATGCCTTGGTGGCGCGTGGCCAAGTGCATTTTGGGCGGGCCATAGACGAGGCGGTTTACCTTGAAGCCGCACGCCAGTTGTGGGATGACCGCCAAGTCGCCGAAACCCAAGGTGTCACCCCGCCGGGGCAGGCGGAATACATCGATCTGCTGCGGGTAATCAAAACCCTGCAACCCGACATTGGGCAGCAAGGGGCATTGATCGACAAAATCAGCCGGTTTGCGTTGCGGAAGCATCCCCGGGTGAAGGGATGAGCGGGAGAAAAGGTCATTCCCATGTAGGCCGGAATAAGCCCGTGCCAGCGGGCGTTTCCGGCTTTCGGGCGGGTTGCCGGTTCACGCGCCGCCCCGCATTGCCGGAAACGCCCGCTACATAGGATGGCTGATAATCCCAGTTTGTCATCGGCGGGCTTATTCCGGCCTACGCTTACTTCCATCGGCCGTGCCGACTTGCTGCGGGTGTTGGCGGCGGACGGCGAGCAGGGTTTGGAGAAGATGGCGTTTGCATTGGGGTATGAGTGCAAGCCAGAGAAGAAAATTGAGCATTATGACATTCATGCTCCTCGCGAGATTACCGTTTTAGGGACTTCCACACCTCAAACAGCGCTACCCACCACCCCCGCCGCCCGTTTTTTTTGCGTCACCGAGCGTATTCCCATCCCCCCAAAAGAAGGCCATAACCCGCTGGAACCCCCGGCATGGCTCAAGCAAGCCAAAATCTTGACCCGCGACGAACGCCCGGACCCGGACACGGTGCGGCTGCCCACCCGCTTGCCGCTGACTTGCTGGGCCAGGCTCTGGCCGTTTTTACGCCGGGCCTTGGGGCAAACCGGGCTTTCCCGCCAACTCGACATCCCGCGTGTGATCCGCACCGTCACCCAAGGCGAAGTGTTGCGCCGACTGCCGTGGCGGACCCGCCACCACTGGAGCGCGAAGCTGTGCATATTGCTGGATTACAACCGGCGGACGCAACCGTTCCGGCAGGATTTCAACGCCTTGTGCGCGGCGTTGGAAGCCCTGCACGGCACGGTGGGGCTGGATATTCGCATCCTCCATGGCGAACCGGGCCGTCAGACTCGCTACCGCCAGCCGGGTGACGACACGCTGCGCCGCTGGCAGATGCCGGATACCCACACCCGCTTGTTGATTTTAAGCGATTTGGGCTTGCTGGATGCCTCAGCGGAGACCGTCTTGGCCTGGCGGCAATTCGGCTGCCAATTGCGCGCGGCGGCTTGCAAGCCGGTGGTGTTAAGCCCGGTTGCCGCACCGTGGCAGGAAGCCGGCTTGCACACACTCTTCAGCATCAATGCATGGGACAGAAACAGCCGTTTCCCGCTGGGGGGTTTGCGTCCCGCCCGGTTGGACCGGGCGGCGGACGGTGCGGAACAGTTGCTGGCCCTCGCCGCCCCGGCCATCGTCATCGAGTCCGCTTTGTTGCGCAGCTTGCGTTATCTAGTGCCGGTCAATCAAGCCAGCGCCGCCGACGAGGCGCGGGTCTGGTCGCACCCCGACATCGCCGCCAGCAGCCAAGGCTGTTGCTTTGCCAACCCGGCGGCGATAGCAAAATATCAACAGCTTTTCCAAGCACTGGACCCGCTATTGCAACACCAGGCCGTCGCCGCGATCCGTGCCCATCATGCGGGCTTGCCCGACTCGGTGCGTCATGCCGAACTGGATGTCTGCGAGCGCCTGGCCCCGGGTGTGTTGGAAGCGTCCGTCCGGGAAGAAGTCCGGCAGTGGAAGCGGGCCGTCGTCAAAACCGCCGATCAGTCCAATATGCCCCTCTTGCGGGAATGGCAAAACCGGCATTTGCACCGTCACCCCTACACGGCGAGCCTGTGGCAAGACAACCCCGAACTGGCCGCGCTGTGGGCCATCGCCCAACGCGGCAAGCAGGATGTGGACGCAACCGCCGAACTGCCCCCGCAGGTGTCGGCGGAACAGGTGTGGTATTTCCTGCAACAAGGCACAGGGCAAACCCGTGCGGGCACCCTGTGCCAGCGCGGTCAAGATTTGATGCTGGACGTGGGCGAGGCAGCCGGCACCGGCAGCTTGTTTGCCAAGATGGATTTATCCGGTGGCGTGTTTGTGCGGGAAAGCCGTCATTCCGGCATGGACTGCCGGAATCCAGAGCACAGGGATGTGGATGGAAGCTTACTAAGCCGTTCGGGGGTTACTCGTTCCCAAGCTCCGGCTTGGGAACGGGAATACGCCGATTTATCCTTATCGGAAAACTCAGGGGTTCCCAAGCTGGAGCTTGGGAACCAGCGCGAGATGGAGCTTGGGAACCAGCAAAGTCAGACCAACTCGGTTTTGGAAACCGAGTCGGTCTTCGGAGCGCATTACATCCCCATCCACCCAACCGCCACCCGACTGGCCGGACTCACCCTGGACACCCTAAGTCTCGAACTGGAAACGACGACCGAAATCCTGCGTATCGAAAGCCTGGTGAAACCCGGTTGGGCGACAGGCATGGGCCGCGACCGCGACGGGTTGTTTGCCGAAGTGGAATGGTTGGGCGAAGTCCATCGCTTGTATTGGCAATTGAAAGCCGATTTTGTAGGGGCGAATTCATTCGCCCAAAAAAAAGGGACAGGGCGAATAAATTCGCCCCTACAAAAATCATTGGAAAGGGCAGTTGAGAGAAGCGATATAATTCAGCGCGGCGGCTGGCAAGGCAACGGCCCAGTGGGTTTCGACGAATTCGGCCTGTATGCCGATCTGCACGTCAAGCAAGCCACCCAACGCTTCCGCTGGATTGAACCCGGCACTTTCCAGATGGGCTCGCCGGAAACCGAGTTTGCACGGGAGGACAGGGAAACCCAACATGAAGTCACGCTGACACTGGGCTATTGGCTGGCCGACAGCGCCTGCACCCAAGCCCTGTGGTCGGCGGTGACGGGGGATAATCCAAGCCGATTCAAGGACGATGCAAACAACCCGGTCGAACAAATCAGTTGGAACGATGTGGATAAGTTTATCGCTCAAATAAACCAAAGCGTGATGGGCTTGGATGCCCGCCTGCCCACCGAGGCCGAATGGGAATATGCATGTCGGGCGGGGACTGAAACACCGTTTTCGTTCGGCGACACTATCACGCCTGAGCAGGTGAACTATGACGGCAACTACCCCTACAGCGGAGGTGCGAAGGGCTTGTATCGGGGAAAGACCGTGCCGGTCAAATCCCTGCCGCCGAATCCGTGGGGCTTGTATGAAATGCACGGCAATGTGTGGGAGTGGTGTCAAGATTGGTTTGCAGAATTTGATGCCATGCCGCAAACTGACCCGCTAGGCCCGGAGACGGGTGCTGACCGTGTGTTGCGTGGCGGCTCGTGGTACGACTTCGGCAGGAACGTGCGTTCTGCCTACCGGCACAGGCTCGAGCCTGACTACGGGTACTACGGCTTCGGGTTCCGGCTTGCCCTAGGTCAAACCGGCCCCAGCCAGTCGGCTGCGCGGCTTCCGCCCGGACAGCCACTAGCGGAGCGACGTGGCGGTCAGGGTGAAAGCGGCGCAGCCGGAATTTTAAAAATCGACGAACCGACCAAGCAAACCCTGTTGAATCGGTTGAAAAATTTTATAAAACCACCATGAAATTGCATTTTTTCACCATATCCTCCCAAGCACCGGAACAAGGCCAGGAAGCTCTGAACGCATTTTGCGCACAGCACCGGGTCGTGTCGCTGGAAAAACAATTTGTCACGCAGGGCTTGGAAAGCTTTTGGTCGATTTGTGTGACGAGCGTCGAAGGGGCGAAGGCTGAGCAGCCTTACGACAATGCAAACGGCAAGCGCGACCGCATCGACTATAAAGAAATCCTCTCCGCTCAGGATTTTTCGGTTTTTGCTGAATTGCGGAACCTGAGAAAGTCCCTCGCCGAACAGGAAGGCGTCCCCGCTTATGCACTGTTCACCAACGAACAACTGGCCGCGATGGTCACCCAAAGAGTGCAGACACTCGCCGCATTGAGTGCGATTGAAGGGGTTGGCAAGGCAAGATTGGAAAAATATGGATTTAGGATATTGCCGGGTACGGTCCTGTTGACACCCCGCAAGCAACGTCGCTACCGAAGCCTGCGGGAACAATGGGAAACGGCATGGCTGGAGGGTAACATCGACAGCAACACCTTACAGCAAGCTTACGCGGCGGTCCATGCCATCACCCTTCATGCGGACAGCCGGACATGGCGGCAACGCAACTTGCAATTGCACCCGTCTCAGGTTATACAGTGAACAGGGTGGTGATTGTAGGTGCCAACCGTGTGTTGCGTGGCGGCTCGTGGAACAACAACGGCAGGAACGTGCGTTCTGCCAACCGGAACAGGAACGAGCCTGACAACAGGAACAACAACATCGGGTTCCGGCTTGCCCTAGCTCAAAAAGTATCGTGGCTACCGTTTTTGACCAGATCATCATCCTGTCCGCCGTTAATTCGGTGGCAAAAAGCCAATGCCCTTTGGCGCGTGAGTAGGCGGCAAGCCGAAAGCCCGCCAAAGCGGCGACCTTTGCCCCCTGTGTCCTTTCGTCCATGAGCGCACCACAGGCCCTATATTCACAATTTCCACCTTATTTTCCCGAACCCTGGGCCAGCGCATGGGGCGAGGATCGTTTTGGCTTGTGGATGACGCTGATTTACCAAAATGCAAAACAAACCTTCCGCTGGATTGAACCGGGGGCATTTATGATGGGCTCGCCCGAAACTGAACTAGGACGATATGACCGTGAAACCCAACATGAAGTCACGCTGACCCAAGGCTATTGGCTGGCCGACAGCGCCTGCACCCAAGCCCTGTGGTTGGCGGTGACGGGGGATAATCCAAGCCGATTCAAGGACGATGCAAACAACCCGGTGGAACAAATCAGTTGGAACGATGCGGATAAGTTTATCCATCAAATAAACCAAAGCGTGATAGGCTTGGATGCCCGTCTGCCCACCGAGGCCGAATGGGAATATGCATGTCGGGCGGGCACCGCCACACCGTTTTCGTTGGGTGAAAACATGACACCGGATCAGGTCAACTATGACGGCAACTACCCGTATGCAGGCGGCGCGAAGGGCTTGTATCGGGAAAAAACCGTGCCGGTCAAATCCCTGCCGCCGAATCCGTGGGGCTTGCATGAAATGCATGGCAATGTGTGGGAGTGGTGTCAAGATCGGTTTGCAGCATTTGATGCCATGCCGCAAACTGACCCGCTAGGCCCGGAGACGGGTGCTAGCCGTGTGTTGCGTGGCGGCTCGTGGCTCAGCAACGGCAGGGACGTGCGTTCTGCCCGCCGGGACAGGCTCGAGCCTGGCCTCAGGAGCTTCAACTTCGGGTTCCGGCTTGCCCTAGGTCAAACCGGCCCCGGCCAGTCGGCTGCGCGACTTTTGCCCGGACAGCCACTAGCGGAGCGACGTGGCGGTCAGGGTGAAAGCAGCGCAGCCGGAATTTAAAAAATTCATCGTTACCACGCTCCGCAAGAAATCCCCAACCCCCCCCTAATCCCCCTTTGTCAAAGGGGGGTTAGGGGGGATTGCCATCTAACCCCTCTTTGTCAAAGGGAGTTGGGGCAATACTGTTGAATTAAGGAGTAGGTCGGCATCCCCATGCCGACAATGAACTGGTTGTTCCCTCGGCGGCAAAGGGTTGCCGCCCTACGGATTCTGCTGCATAGGCTTAATTCAACAGGGCAGTAGGTCGGCATCCCCATGCCGACAATGAACTGGTTGTTCCCTCGGCGGCAAAGGGTTGCCGCCCTACGGATTCTGCCGCATAGGCTTAAATCAACAGGGCAGTAGGTCGGCATCCCCATGCCGACAATGAACGGGTTCTTCCCTCGGCGGCAAAGGGTTGCCGCCCTACGGATTCTGCTGCATAGGCTTAAATCAACGGGGCAGTAGGTCGGCATCCCCATGCCGACAATGAACGGGTTCTTCCCTCGGCGGCAAAGGGTTGCCGCCCTACGGATTCTGCTGCATAGGCTTAAATCAACAGGGCAGTAGGTCGGCATCCCCATGCCGACAATGAACGGGTTCTTCCCTCGGCGGCAAAGGGTTGCCGCCCTACGGATTCTGCCGCATAGGCTTAAATCAACAGGGCAGTAGGTCGGCATCCCCATGCCGACAATGAACGGGTTCTTCCCTCGGCGGCAAAGGGTTGCCGCCCTACGGATTCTGCTGCATAGGCTTAAATCAACGGGGCAGTAGGTCGGCATCCCCATGCCGACAATGAACGGGTTCTTCCCTCGGCGGCAAAGGGTTGCCGCCCTACGGATTCTGCTGCATAGGCTTAAATCAACAGGGCAGTAGGTCGGCATCCCCATGCCGACAATGAACGGGTTCTTCCCTCGGCGGCAAAGGGTTGCCGCCCTACGGATTCTGCCGCATAGGCTTAAATCAACAGGGCAGTAGGTCGGCATCCCCATGCCGACAATGAACGGGTTCTTCCCTCGGCGGCAAAGGGTTGCCGCCCTACGGATTCTGCTGCATAGGCTTAAATCAACGGGGCAGTAGGTCGGCATCCCCATGCCGACAATGAACGGGTTCTTCCCTCGGCGGCAAAGGGTTGCCGCCCTACGGATTCTGCTGCATAGGCTTAAATCAACAGCATTGGTTTAGGGGGGATTGCCATTCGCAACAAACCCCGCTTCCGGCTTCTGCTCCCGCAGCAACAGATTGCGCACAGCCTCCATCGGGGACAGCCCTGCATTGAGGATCAGATAAACTTGCTCGGTGATGGGCATGTCCACGCCGTGGGTTTTTGCCAGTTGGTGGATGGCACCGGCTGTCACCATGCCCTCGATTTCCTGACCGATTTGCGCGACCACTTCGTCCCTGGGCAAGCCCTTGCCCAAGCCTAGCCCGAAGCGACGGTTGCGCGATTGGTTGTCGGTGCAAGTCAAAATCAAGTCGCCCACCCCGGCCAGGCCCATCAAGGTTTCCGGCCTGCCGCCCATGGCAAGCCCCAGCCGCATCATTTCCGCCAAGCCCCGGGTGATCAACGCGGCCCGCGCATTGGCGGCGAAGCCCATGCCGTCGGCTACGCCCGCCGCAATGGCCAGCACATTCTTGGTGGCCCCGCCCAATTGCACGCCAATCACGTCGTCAGTGGTATAAGCGCGAAAATGCGGGTTGTGCAGCAAGTCCGCCATTTCCTGCGCGAAAGCCGGGTTGGTTGATGCCACGGTGATCGCGGTCGGCAGGTCTTTGGCCACTTCGCCCGCAAAGGTGGGGCCGGAAAGCGCCGCCGCCGGGGTTTCGGGGCCGAGTAGCTCGGCTGTGACCTGATGCAACAGTTTGCCGCTGCGGTATTCCAGCCCCTTGGTGGCCCAGGCGATTTTTGGCCGACTAGGCAGATGGGGTTGCAGTTTGGGCAGCAAGTCGCGGAAGGCGTGGCTAGGCACGGCAATGAGCAGGATGTGGCAATCCCTCGCCACCGACTCCAAGTCGGCGGTGACGGCAAGTTGGTCAGGGAAATCAGCGCCGGGCAGGTAACGCTGGTTGCAACGATCCTTGATTAAGGCTGCAACCTGATTGGCATCGCGCGACCAAAGGCTCACCTCATGCCCGTTACGCGCAAGCAGCAAGGCAAGGGCGGTGCCCCAGGAGCCGGCACCGACCACCCCAACCGATGTGGACATAAACTAAAGCGAAGGGCAGACGGTCAGTTCAACGTGACGTTGCCTTGGTTGTTTTGCTGTTGCAGATGCTGCATGTAGAGGGCTTCAAAGTTCACCGGGGCCAGCAGCAGGGGGGGGAAGCCGCCTTTGATGACCAGGTCCGACACGGCCTCGCGGGCATAGGGGAAAAGGATGGTGGGGCAATAACTGCCGATCATGGGCGACAGTTCCCCCTCGGAAAATCCGGTGATGGTGAAGACGCCGGCCTGGGTCAGTTCTGCCAGATAGGCGGTCTTCTCTTCCAGCTTGACGGTGACGGTGACGGTCAGGCCGATTTCATAAAGCCCGTTTTCCAAGCTTTGGGCGTTGCTTGCCAGATTGAATTCAACCTTCGGTTCCCATTGCTGGGTGAAAACCAACGGCGAATTCGGGGTTTCGAAAGAGACATCCTTGATGAATATCTTTTGGATGATGAATTGTTTTTCCTGGGTATCGTCTGCCATTTTATGTTCTCGGGTGTGGGTTACTTTTTGTTTTTTCTTACCAGTGGAAGCTTTTGTTCTTGCCAGGTCAGCAAACCCCCACCCAGATAATACACTTGGGTGAAACCTTCATTGACCAGTTGTTTGCAGGCTTCCTTGGAACGGGTCCCCTGCTGGCAGTAGACCAGGATGGGGCTGTTTTTGTGCGGCTCCAGTTCAAAGAGTTTTTCTTTCAGCCTGGCCACTGTGATTTGGAGCGCCCCTTCAATATGCCCCTTTGCGTATTCTTGGGGGTCGCGAACGTCAATGGAAATGGTTCCATCCAGATTGAGAAGTTCGACCGCACGCGCCGGCGTCGCGGTCTTGTATTTGCGGGTAAGGGCTTCGAATAAATCCTGGACCAGCAGCAAAGACACAATGAAGATGCCGCTGCTCAACATCCAGTGGTTGCCTATGAATTGTAAGATCCGTTCAATATCCATTCAGTTGCCTTCGATAGTTTTCTTGGTATTCATGCAGGGTGCAAAATGTTTGATTTAGTCATAATCCTGAAATTCTTCCCTAAAGTTTTGCCAAATTTGTCAACTCCCGGTTAATTGGGTATTTTCAGATGCCGGAGGATTTGGCCTGCCTCCAACCGCCAGGCGGACTGCCCCACGGCAGAGGCCGCCCTGAAAATCCATTGTCCCCCAAGCCCGTTTCCGGTTCCGCCCCGAGTGGGCAAATGCAAGCAAAAGCCCATCGGCAGAGCTTGGATGCCATTCGACGCGACGAACACGGCAAAAACCGTTACAATGTCAAACATGGCTGGCAGAATTGCCGGGATGCGGAACAAAACAGTGCCTTGTGTCCTCAAACTGCCCAGTCACTTGAGTTCGCCCATAGATTATACTTTAGAACTGGCATTGTCCTAAACCCGTTGGGCGGTTAAATTTTAATTTCAGAGCTGATGTTACGCATGGACGCGAAAGAGGGATGACGGGAGCGTCAAAGCTTGCTTTGACAAGAGAGCGGGAAATGCGAAGCTTGCTTCGCCTGTCAAAGCAAGCTTTGACGCTCCAATCCTAGGCCGTTGCGTAACATCAGTTCAGAGCTTGCCGCAGATGCCAAAGGCGGTGGAAGGTATGGCTACGCGGTCCCAATGGTTTCGCCGGATTGTTGCCGACTGGGCTGTTTGACAGGGCCGGTGGCCCAGTGTTCAACGGACCTTTAAGAATCCCCTCCCGCCTTAGGCCCTGTGATAATCTATTGACTCATAAGATTGACCCCGCACGCATTCCCTTTTGCACTCCATGCTTTGAGTTGGAACAAGTCCGGTTGACGGTAAGTAAGCCGCAGTCGGTTGGGGGATGTTTATGCGCGTTCATCCGAATGGCCAGCCTTCTTTCGGGGCGCTAAGGTTTTGGCCCGTGTTCGCCTGTAGGGGCGTCAGGGCTTGGGCAAATAACGTTGTCGGCCAGCAAGGCCAATCACAATGCATTGACGGAAAACACTCTATGTTGAATCAAAAAAATCTTCTCCTGATCGCCTTGGGGGCCACACTGGGCGGCTTGATTGTTGTCGGCGGCAATGCTTTTGCCGAACGCGAGGCTGCGGAGACGACGGCGATTCCTTTCGAAGGGTTGAAGACATTCTCCGAGGTGTACGGGCGCATCCGCCAGGATTATGTCGAACCCGTGCCCGATGCCAAATTGCTTGAAGATGCCATACGCGGCATGTTGTCAGGGCTTGATCCCCATTCCTCCTATCTGGACGCGGAGCAATACAACGAATTGAAAGTCGGCACCACCGGACAGTTCGGCGGGTTGGGCATCGAGGTTGGCTTGGAAAATGGCTTCATCAAGGTCATTTCCCCGATTGATGACACCCCGGCGCAGAAGGCCGGCATCAAGGCGGGCGACCTGATCATCCGCTTGGACGACAAGCCAGTGAAAGGCATGAGCCTGAACGATGCGGTCAAGATGATGCGCGGCGAGCCGGGTAGCGTCATCTCTCTGACGGTGGTGCGCGAGGGTGTCGAACAACCGCTGAAGATCAAGATTGTCCGCGACATCATCAAGGTGAAAAGTGTCAAAAGCCGTATGCTGGAAGACGGCTATGGTTATTTGCGCATCACCAGTTTCCAATCCCGGACCGGCGAAAGCATGGTGGAGGCGATCAACGAGCTCAGGAAAAATGGCGAGTTGAAGGGTTTGGTGCTGGATTTGCGCAACAATCCGGGCGGCGTGTTGAATGCGGCGGTTTCGGTCAGCGATGCCTTCTTGGACAACGGCCTGATTGTCTATACCGACGGCAGGATCGAAGACTCGAAGATGAAATTCCACGCCACGCCGGGCGACATACTCAAGGAAGCCCCCATGGTGGTTTTGATTAACGCCGGTTCGGCATCGGCATCGGAAATCGTGGCGGGCGCGTTGCAAGACCACAAACGTGCGATCATCATGGGCGAGAAAACGTTTGGCAAGGGTTCGGTGCAAACCATTTTGCCGACCAGCAACGGCGGGGCGGTGAAATTGACCACGGCGCGTTACTATACCCCCTCAGGCCGTTCCATCCAGGCCGAAGGCATCATCCCGGATGTGCCCATTTCAAAAGTCAAACTGGAAGCTGTTTCGCAATCCGAATTCGGTCCAATCAAAGAATCCGACTTGACCAATCATTTGAGCAACGAAAAGTCCCCGAAGAAGGGCGAGCAGAAAGCGGATGAAAAATCCGAAGAGGCTCTGGCAGTCCAAGACTACCCTTTGAACGAGGCGCTGAATTTGCTCAAGGGCATTAATATTATGAAGCAATCCAAGAAAAAAGAAGAATGAGAAAATGCAACTAGAATCCATTTTGCAATCGTATGCACGTTACGCTCCGGTATATGACCATACGTTCGGCTGGCTGCTAAGTTTTCGCGGGCGTTCCATGGCAGCCGGGGTCACCAACCATCATCCCGGCAAAATTTTGGAAGTTGGGGTGGGCACGGGCATTGGCCTCTCTTACTACCGGCGCGAGCATCAGGTGCATGGCATCGATATTTCACCCCATATGTTGGATAGGGCGAAGAAGAGGGTTCACCGTAAACGCCTAGGTAACGTCACGCAATTGACCATCATGGATGCGCGCAAGCTTCAGTTTGCCGACAATACCTTCGACGCGGTGGTGGCGGCCTATGTGATGTCCGTGGTCCCGGAGCCGGAGAAGGTCATCCGTGAGATCGAGCGGGTTTGCAAACCCGGCGGTGACGTGATTATCGTCAACCATTTTGCGGCGGAAAAGGGAATGCGCCGGGGAGTGGAGAAGTTGCTGGCGCCGTTGTCCAACAAACTCGGTTGGCGGCCGGACATGCCGGTGGAGGAAATCCTCGTACACACCCATCTTGAGGAGGTGTCGCGGCACACCCTTCCGCCGATGGGGCTGTTCACCCTGTTGCATTTGAGGAAAAAAGTGTGAGTCCCAGGGTTTTTGCCGTGGGAGGTTTTGCCACCTTGATAAGTTCAGTTGCCCTTGACAGGCGGTTGTTTGGTTTGACAATCTATGTGCCTGGCGCAGACTTACCTTCATCAGGGTGGAATGGTACAATTTCAGTTCAATCAGCGCCCGTAGTACGACATGCCAGCCAGCCACAGTGAATCCGCAGAGTTTGTAAACGCGTTTGAAATCAAGAGCGGGGCAGTCAACCTGCCCGTGCTGAAGCTTTTGTCCGTTGACATGGAGTACGTCTCTTCGCAACTTTGGCAGAAGATCAGGCAAGCCCCGGAATTTTTTCGCAATGCGCCCATGGCGATTGATATACATAGCCTTGTCGATGCCGATGTGGACATTGATTTCGTTGGGTTGGTCAGGGCCATGCGGGATTGCGGTTTGATTCCCGTGGGGCTGTGTGGCGGTGCTGAACGGCAAAATCAAGCGGCGCAGGCGGCGGCAGGCCTGTCAGTGATAAGCCTTGCCCGCCACGAACTGCCACCCCCGGCATCTGCGCCGAAACCCAAGGCAGCGCCGCCGCCCGCAGAGGTACACACCAAAATCGTCGAACAGCCCGTCCGCTCCGGCCAGCGCATCTATGTCGCCGGTGGGGACTTGGTGGTGATGTCCCAAGTTAGCGCGGGTGCCGAAATCATGGCCGACGGCAATATTCATGTCTACGGCACGCTGCGCGGACGCGCCTTGGCGGGCGTGCAAGGCAATCTCGGCTGCCGTATTTTTTGCCATGACTTGCAGGCAGAACTGGTGTCCATAGGGGGCCATTACAAGATCAGCGAAAACATCGACGATTCCCTGCGCGGTGTGCCTGTGCAAATTTACCTTCAAGACCAATCTTTAATTATCCAAAGAATTTAGACGCTTCATAAATCGGGAGGAACAGTGGCACGAATTATTGTAGTAACTTCGGGAAAAGGCGGCGTCGGCAAAACTACCACCAGCGCGGCGATGGCCATGGGTTTGGCGCTTAAGGGCCATCGCACTGCCGTCATCGACTTCGACGTGGGCTTGCGCAATCTCGATTTGATTATGGGGTGCGAACGCCGCGTGGTCTATGACTTTGTCAATGTCATCAACGGCGAGTCCACCTTAAACCAGGCTTTGATCAAGGACAAGCGCTGCGACAAACTGTTCATCCTGCCTGCCTCGCAAACCCGCGACAAAGAATCGCTGACCGTCGAGGGTGTGGGCAAGGTGTTGGAAGACTTGTCCAAGGATTTTGAATTCATCGTGTGCGACTCCCCTGCCGGCATTGAACGGGGGGCCACCTTGGCCATGTACTATGCCGACGATGCGATTGTGGTGACTAACCCCGAGGTTTCCTCGGTCCGTGACTCCGACCGGATGTTGGGCATACTCGCCAGCAAATCCCGCCGGGCCGAACAGGGCGAAGAGCCGATAAAGGAATATCTCTTGCTGACCCGCTATTCGCCGGAACGGGTGAAATTGGGCGAGATGCTCAGTGTCGAAGACGTGCAGGACATTCTTTCGTTGCATTTGCTCGGTGTCATCCCCGAGTCGAAGGCGGTCCTCAATGCGTCCAATTCGGGCGTGCCGGTGATTCTCGACGAGAAGAGCGATGCCGGACAGGCTTTTTCCGATGTCGTCCGCCGCTATTTGGGGGAACATGTGACCCATCGTTTCATCGACGTTGAAAAGAAGAGCATTTTCGGTAGGCTGTTCGGAGGCTAGACATGGGATTATTAGACTATTTTCGCAACACCCGCCCGTCCACTGCCTCCATCGCCAAAGAGCGTTTGCAAATTTTGGTGGCGCACGAGCGCTCCGAGCGCAACAGACCGGATTATCTCCCCATGCTGCAAAAGGAATTGCTGGAAGTCATCCGCAAATATGTCAACGTCGACCAAGATGCCATATCGGTGACGATGGAGCAGGATGACAAGCGGGAAATTCTTGAACTCAACATCATCCTGCCCGACGATAGCCAGCGCAAAAAACCGAACAGGCGATAAAAATATGAAGCAAGTTGCTTCGTTACAATACGGAGTTATTTTTAAAAAAGCATTCAGTGATGTGGGTGTATTTAAAGGTTTTGTGCGGGATATTTTAGGCATCAATCTTGAAATTACAACCGTTGAAACTGAAAAGGAATTTAAGCCGGTAATTGGGCATGTGAGTGTTAAGTTTGATTTATATGCCGAGGATATTAAAAACCATATTGTGGTCGAAATTCAGCATGATAGAAATGATGACCACTATGACCGTTTTCTGCATTATCACTGCGTTGCATTATTAGACCAAGTAAAAAATGCCAATGAATATCGTCCGCAAACAACGGTCTATACGATTGTGGTTTTAACCTCGGGCGATAAGCATCAATGCGATGTGTCAATGATTGATTTTGATCCCAAAAGAATGGATGGTGGAACGTTAAAGGAACTTAAGCATAAAATTATTTATATTTGTCCTAAATATGTAAATGAGAATACGCCGTTGCTTTATCAGGAATGGTTGAAAGTTATTGATGATACTTTAGATAATCAAGTTGATGAATCGAAATATCAGTTAGCCGAAATTCAAACCGCAATAATGCGGATTGAAGAAGATGGAATAACGCCCGATGAAAGAGCCAGAATGATTGAGGAATCCTACTCACAGAAAGCTGAACAAAGAGGCAAACTGGAAGGCAAACTCGAAGGCAAATTAGAGACAGCTAAAATGATGTTGATAAAAGGTTTTGATATTAAAACTATTATTGAAATTACAGGGCTGACTGAAGACATTATTTTGCAATAAAACATAAGTATTGCTGATCTGGAATGATACCATGCTCGAAATCCTGCAAATCCCCGCCCTGCATGACAATTACATCTACCTAGTCCACGAACCCAATGGTTGGGCCACGGCGGTCATTGACCCGGCTGTGGCCGAACCGGTGTTGCAAGCATTGGACGAAAAAGGCTGGAAGCTGACCCACATCCTCAACACCCACCACCACGGCGACCATGTCGGCGGCAATATTGAGTTGAAGCGAAAAACCAGTTGCGCCATCGTTGCCGTGGCAAGGGACAAGGAGCGCATCCCCGGCATAGACGTGGAAGTGCATGAGGGGGACATCATCGGCCTAGGCCATGCCGATGCGCAAGTATTGGATGTGCCGGGCCATACCAGCGGCCATATCGCGTTTTGGTTTGCCGATGAAAATGCGCTGTTTTGCGGAGACACCCTGTTCGGCCTAGGTTGCGGTAGGCTGTTTGAAGGCCACGCCGAGGAAATGTGGGCATCGCTGGAGAAAATCCGCGCCCTGCCGCCATCAACCCTCATTTACTGCGCCCATGAATACACTCAGGCCAACGGGCGATTCGCATTGGAAATGGAGCCGGAAAACCAAGCCCTGCAAGAACGCGTGGCCAAGGTTGCGGCTTTGCGCAAACGGAACGTGCCGACAATTCCGTCTCTATTGGAAGAAGAATTGGCAACCAATCCCTTTTTGCGTCCGCACAGCCCGGACATCCGCCGACGCTTGGGTTTGACTGGCGTGGCGGACTGGCGGGTGTTTGCCGAGATCAGGCATCGGAAGGATAGTTTTGCGGGTTGATGTGTTCTGATGGCATCACACGATTGCCTTGATCCTGCCCCGCCCTAAGTTGATAGCCGACTATTCCGCAAATAAGATGAGCACGAAACAACTTGCAGCCAAAATTGTACATGCAACCCGTTCAGCAATTATTATATTGATTATTTCTTTTCTGTTAGGGGAATTTATTTTTCGGGCATACAACTCATTTAACCCACTATTTATATTCTATGATAATTCATATAATAGATTTCGAGGGAAACCATTTGCTGATGATTGGGATTTTAAGCTTAATTCGCAAGGGTTTAAGGATGTCGAATTCTCTCGCCAAAATAACCAGAAATATCGAATTCTTGGGGTTGGAGATTCATTTGCGTATGGGATTGTACCCTATAAAAATAATTACCTGACTCTTCTTGAATCACAATTTCAGGAAGAATCAATTAATGTGGAAGTCTTTAATATGGGGATTCCTTCCATTGGGCCAAAAGAGTATCTTTCATTGTTGATGCGAGAGGGCTTGGAATACCATCCTGATATGGTGTTGCTGTCATTTTATATTGGTAATGATTTTATCGATAGTTATAAGTCCAGAAAATGGTACACCTATTCTTATGTGGCATCTTTTATTCATTATATTCTGGCACTTCAACGGAAATACGAAGGGCGGATTATTCATGGGAAAGGAATATATTGTGATGACTGTCCCAATTTAGATGAAGCGGCCTATCTGGAAATGGAAAAAGAGCGAAGCTTCATCTTTTCAACTGAAAGCACGGATTTTGTTCCAATGTTTGATGCGGCAGTTGATTCCTTGAAGCAAATCCAAGATATTTGCAAAAAAAGAGGAATTCAATTTGTCGTGGTGATTATTCCAGATGAAATCCAAATCAATTCCTTGCTCCAAACGGAAGTCAAAAAGCAGTTGCTGGTTCAAGAAGGGACATGGAATATTACACTGCCAAACGAAAGACTCGCTAAAAAACTAAAGGATATGGGGGTGGATCACCTTGACTTATACCCATATTTTATGAAAGAAGCCCAGGCAAAGCAATTGTATAGGCCGCGGGATACACACTGGAACATTGCTGGCAATCAGTTTGCCGCGAATCTTATTCAAAATCACATCCGAAATTATGTAAAACCATAGGGAGAAGTAACGAAGAATGGGTACAGTTTTTGCCTTTTGCTTGCCTTAACGCGCACGCCCATCGGAAATCGCGTACTGTAGAGCAATACCTTCCCCAAAAATCATTGCATGGCATCGCGAGAGTTGAACTCGATCTGAAAGCGCCCGCAAAGGGCGGAATATCGAACCCGCCCAACAACCTACAACGCAATAAGGGCGGGTTTTGAACCCGTCCCTACATTCCATATTACGCACCAGTAGCCGTCCTACTCATTAAATACCTTTAGAAATCGGGAAATACTCCTAAACTTATAATCTCCCCAAGGCATCAATCTTTTCTTTGGCCAAGTCACATAAAGAAACCTTTTTGCTCTGGTAAATGCGACGTAAAGATTATTTTTTTCCTGGGTCAATTCTATTCCACTATTTCTAATCGCCCGATAATCAGGGAATGTTTCATCATCCATGCCCATCAAAAAAACAACATCAAACTCCTGTCCTTTCATAGTGTGTACTGTACTTAATGTAATACCTTTGTGTTGTGCAAGCGGGTGGGTTTGCCCTAATGCCATAGCATTTTTGAATTGATGAAGTGATTTGTTATCGGTTTTTTTCGCGTAATTAGCCCAGTGCATCAATAACTCATCAATGTCGTCTAAAATCATCTTTCTGTCATTGTCATCATTGACAATGTATTGATTTTTAAATGTTTCAAACTGCCTTTTAAGATTGCTTCCATCCTCAGTTAAATCAGCAACAATCTCTAAAATTCGTTTTTCTGTTTCTTGACTCACTGCTGTGGCAATGGATTTCAAGTCACATATTTCAACAGTATTAAGATGTAAAATATTCAGAAGCCTTTGCTTATGCAATATATCTTGAGGATTAAGTTTTACGCGAAGTGCCAAATAAAATAGCTTCATTAAGTCCGATTCAAATTTTATAGAACCCGGTGTCATTTTATAATAAAATGGTATTTTGTTATCTGCTAATTCCAATTCTAACCTATTAAAAACATATTTATTGCGGGCAAGAATAGCTATTTTTTCGTAACAAATATCACCTTCAATATCATCATGATTTTTAAGCTGTATCAAGCTTTTGATTTGATCAACTATCCATTGAGCCTCGGTTTGTTCATCTTCAAGGGGATGTACTTCAAAAAGTCCTTCTTTAACAATATTTGTTATATTTTCATTTTCTGGTCGTATTTTCTTTGCTGCTGCCAGTACTGCCTTTGAAGATCGATAGTTTTCGTTTAATGTAAATATCATTGCTGGATGAAAATCGGCAACAAAGTTTTTGTCCATAAAATCGGGTGAAGAACCATTAAAATAAAAAATGGATTGATTAGGGTCACCCACCATCATAATGTTTTTGTATTCGCTATTGGCAAGTGCCAGTAATAATTTATACTGAGCGTTATTCAAATCTTGTGCTTCATCTATACAAATAGTTTGAAAGCTTCTTCTATACAGGGCAGCAATTTTTGGATGGTTTATAAAAAGGTTATAGGTGAGCAATAATAAATCATCGAAATCTATGGCATTTTGAGAATGTAAAATGTCCTGATAGCTTTGGTATAGCAAGACAAGATTGTCATCATCAGTATGAAGACAAATCTCATCATCGGAAATAAGCTTTCTTTTTATCTCTGCAATAAAATTTAATCCTCGGTAACGGAAATTTTGCTGATCCTTTTTGCTTATATTTCTGTATTCATCTCTATAAGAAGGGGTTTGTTCGATAGCTTGTTCTATCAACTCCAACCTATCCGCCTCTTCTTCAAAGATATGTGACATTTTAAATAAACCAATCAGACTTCCGTGATTTTCTAATACATGCTGACAAAAACCGTGAAAAGTGCCTATAAACAAACGACTATTTATTTCTGGAATATCATTCAACCGCTGCTTTATTTCCTCCCCCGCTTTATTGGTAAAGGTTAAAGCTAGCATCTTCTTTTTAGTTTTACCTAAAAGATGCCTTATTCTCTCGGTCAATACTCGTGTTTTCCCTGAACCGGCACTAGCTCTGACATAAATGGGACCGTCTTCGGCAGAAACTATTAATTTTTGCTTGGGTGATAAATCTACGTTAATTATCATACTTCCGACTCCTGTTTTCTCAAAACGGCATCTATTTTATTGAATAGCTTCACCATTTTTTGAGGTAATGCTTTGTCACTTTGTATAATTTGCTCTGCAATGGCAAGGCCGTATTTAGCTTTGCTGCCTTTGATTTCTTTATACAACCGTTCTTCACTGAATTGATTGACTTCATTTTGTCTCTGGGGTTCTTTTGCTGCTCTATGCTGTTCATTGCAATAAATGTCAAAAGAAATGATTGCCTTCCTAATTTCATCACAAAAACCATCTTCAATAAGCTGTTTTTCAAAGTCATTATTATCATCCAGAAAAATAATACATTCATCTTCATTTTTCATAGAACGACAATCTAAAAATTGTTTCTTAACACTGGCCTTAATATTTTTCTCAGGTTTATTTTCTGCATCACTAAAAATAAGCCAAGGTATTTTTAATGCTTCAGCAAATCGTAAAAAAGGCAGATAATTTCTATGACCGCCTACCCCGACAAAATCGATACTCATTTCAACAGATGATTTTCTAAAAAATTTTTCGGTCAATATAGGCAGAGCCTGCTCTTCGGTTTCTCCTTCACAAAACACCAGCAATTTAGAAAAAAATATCTCGCCTCGGGTATTTATGACTTGTCGATTAATTTTCCTAATATCTTCGGATGTTAATTGTTCGGTTTCAATTTTTCCACAATGAACTGCGTCGTCCTTATAAAAACTTCGTATCTGCTTTAAATCCGCAGATGCCGCAATATAAGGTGAATGGGTGGATATTATTTTTTGTCCCGAGATGCTATCAATTTGTCCATACAATTTCTTTTGGGCATTAGGGTGTAAATGCGCTTCCGGCTCTTCAATTGCCAAAACAGGAAAAAATGGGGAATCGTCTTTTGCGGCATTGCTATGTAACAGTAAAATAAAAGATTTAAGCGTCAAAAGCGAAGACCAGCTTCTTGTCCCCATGCCATGATATTCCATGGAAAAGCTGTCCTTCTGGTCGGTGTAATAAATGGATAAGCCTTTACTCAAATCACGGAGCTTTTTAGTAAAAGGTGTAATATCTATCCCTTCACTGTGGCTGTCCATTGCGGTATCCAACTCTTTCAGTGTTGCTTTGATGATGGATAAAATATCACTATTTCTGACTGTTTTTTCATTGAGTGCCTTTATCTGTTCCTCAATCTCTTTTACCACTTCTTTTGAGTAGTCTATCTTGGACAGCATTTTGCCAAGATAGGAGCTTTTAAGTTTGATATCCTCCAAAATGTCCCGTTGCGCATCCATATAAAAAAAAGGAATTTCATCAAATCGAAATGTCATTTCCTTTCCATTTTCTGACTTAAACCAGTTTGTTTTATCTTCCGCCAGAAAATGCGGCCAAGACTGTAAAATATATTGCTGTGTTTTATAACTATTTTTTATCGGTTCGAATGTAATAGCTGTTCTCAATGGGACAAAAGAATTACCCGATTCATCTGTGCGAATTCTATTTGTAGTGAGTAGCGTTTCCCAATCCTCTGAAAATTCCATGACTTTCTTACCATCCTGATCTATGGGAATTATTAACAGATCGATGATAATCTTCTCCGAAATTTCGTTTCCTTGAATATAAAAATCGTCTGGGGATAAAAACTGCCTATTCCCCAAAGCCAATTGCAACGCCTTAAGCAAGGAAGTTTTGCCCGAATTATTCATTCCTGTAAGTACCGTTGTCTGCTCAAACTCAAGCTCTATATTTTTCAAACCCCTAAAACCATTAATTCTGATAGATTTTATTAAAATATTCATAATGTTTCCTTAAAATTACACCAGAACTCCCCCCTCTTTAGCTTGGATAACAGAGTATTGTGGAGGTTTTGAATGATTATACCTGATTGCCACTTGTAAATTTTGCTTGTTCCCAATGGCCGTAGGTTGCGGTGAGGAACGAATCGCACCGGACACCATTTTTCTTATTGCCTTGCCAACTTTCCAACGTAAAATCAATCGTCGCTACGCGACGAAACGCGGGGTCTACAGTTCCGGGGGATGAATCCCCCGGCTAAGTCCGGGGTGTCGCTACGCGACACTATTGCCGTCACATCGACAGAATATCCAGCCCGTCGTCGTTGTTGGGTTGGCGGGCGGCACTGTTGCGCAGTGTTTCCAGTTGAGCGAAGTCGAAAGCCGTGGGGTCGGCCAGATGCGAGGGGGCAACATTTTTCAGTGCGCCGAAAATCGTGTCACTCCGCCCCGGAAAGCGTTTGTCCCACTCCTTGAGCATCTCTTTCATGGCTTGCCGTTGGAGGTTTGGCTGCGAGCCGCAGAGGTTGCACGGGATCAGGGGGAAATCGCGTAGGCGGGCATATTCGGTGATGTCCTTTTCTTTGCAATAGGCCAGAGGGCGAATGACGATGTGCTTGCTGTTGTCGCTCAACAACTTGGGTGCCATCGCCTTGAGGGTTCCGCCGTGGAACAGGTTCAGGAAGAAGGTTTCCAGAATGTCGTCCCGGTGGTGGCCCAAGGCGATTTTGTCGATGCCGTTCTCGCTGGCGTAGCGGTATAGCGCCCCGCGCCTCAATCTTGAACATAAGCCGCAGGTGGTCTGGCCTTCGGGCACGACGCGCTTGACCACGCCGTAGGTGTCCTGCTCGATGATGTGAAAGGGAACACCGCAATCGGCGAGGTATTGCGGCAGGACATGTCCGGGGAACCCCGGTTGCTTCTGGTCTAGGTTGACCGCGACAATGTCGAAGCTGACCGGGGCGTTGAGCTTAAGGCTTGACAGAATGTCGAGCAGGGTATAAGAGTCCTTCCCGCCCGACAGGCAAACCATCACCTTGTCGCCGTCATTGATCATGCGGTAGTCGGCGATGGCCTCGCCGACCTGCCGCCGCAGACGCTTTTTCAGCTTGTTGAATTCAAAGCGCTGTTTTTCGGTTAAAGGCAGGACGGCCGATTGCTTATCCGGCATACCGCTGGAAAATCAGAGTGGCATTGGTGCCGCCGAAGCCGAAGCTATTGGACATGACCGTGTTCAAGCGGGCGTTGTCAATCCGCTTGAGTACGACCGGAACCCCGTCGGCACCGGGGTCGAGTTGGCCGATGTTGGCCGAGGCACTGATGAAATCCCCGTTCATCATCAACAGCGAGTATATGGCCTCGTGAACCCCTGCCGCACCCAAGGCATGCCCGGATAGCGATTTGGTGGAGGCTAGCGGCGGAACCTTGTCGCCGAAAACCTCTTTCACCGCCTGCAATTCCTTGATGTCGCCAATCGGCGTGCTGGTGCCGTGGGCATTGATGTAGTCAATGGTGTCGTTGATGGTGGACATGGCTTGCCTCATGCAGCGCACGGCCCCTTCACCCGAGGGCTGGACCATGTCGTAACCATCCGATGTCGCACCATAACCCACCAGTTCGCCATAAATTTTCGCCCCTCGCGCCTTGGCGTGTTCGAGTTCCTCAAGCACCAACACACCGCCGCCCCCGGAAATCACAAAACCGTCGCGTGTCTCGTCATAGGGGCGTGAGGCGGTGGACGGGGTGTCATTGTATTTCGAGGAAAGGGCGCCCATGGCATCAAACAGCACCGAGAGCGTCCAATGCAGTTCCTCGCCCCCGCCCGCAAACACAACGTCTTGCTTGTCGAGTTGGATTTGTTCCATGCCGGCACCGATGCAATGTGCACTGGTTGCGCAGGCGGAACTGATGGAATAGTTGACGCCCTTGATCTTGAACGGGGTTGCCAAGCAGGCGGAGTTGGTGTTACTCATGGCGCGTGGCACCATGTAAGGCCCAACCTTCTTCACGCCCTTGCCCCGGAAAGTGTCAAAGGCCAACAACAGATTGGCCGTGGACGGACCCCCTGAACCCATGACCAGACCGGTTCGTGGGTTGGACACTTGGGTTTCTTCCAAACCGGCATCCGCAATGGCCTCTTGCATGGCAATGTAATTATACGCAGCGCCATCGCCCATGAATCGGCGGATTTTCCGGTCGATGCTTTCGTCTGGATTTATCCCAAGCGGGCCATAGACATGGCTACGAAAACCTATGTCATGGTATTCCTTGCTGAAATGGATGCCCGAGTGCCCTTCCATCAGGGATTCTTTGACTTCAGCCTGGTTGTTGCCGAGGCTGGATACGATGCCAATGCCTGTCACTACTACTCGTTTCATATTTTTTTGACTCCCTCAGAAATCGTCTGTGGAAGCGAATAAACCGACACGCAGGTCGGCGGCTTCATAAATCACCTTGCCATCGCACTCCATCTCGGCATCGGCAATGCCCATGACCAGCCTCCGCATGATCACCCGTTTTAGGTTGATGCGATAGGTGATGCGTTGGTTCCGAGGCAATACCTGGCCGCGGAATTTCACCTCGCCCACACCCAAGGCGCGGCCCCGACCCGGCCCCCCCAGCCAACCGAGATAGAAGCCCACCAACTGCCACATCGCATCAAGCCCAAGGCAACCCGGCATGACCGGGTCATTTTGAAAGTGGCAGTCGAAAAACCACAATTCCGGCTTTACATCCAACTCGGCGATGATCAGGCCCTTGTCGTGGCTGCCCCCTTCCGAACTGATGTGGGTGATACGGTCGAACATCAGCATGGGCGGGAGGGGTAGCTCCGCGTTGCCAGGCCCGAACAACTCCCCCCGGCCACATTGGTATAATTCCTCCAAGGTGTAACTGTGCTGCTGCTTGTGCATTGTTATAGTTGTTCCTAAGACCAGCCATCTCGAAAAAGTCCTGTATTATCGCTCAGTTGAAAAATAAATTCAGTAGTCGGAAGAAAAAAACCCTCCAACTGGCCGTTTGGCCCAACGAAAAGCCAGTTTCACCGAATGCTGAAACGATGGTTTAGCCGCAAAACTGGACGGAGACTGACCGGTCTGGCCTAACGGCAGGTTTCGACCCCAGTGGCACGTTTGGCAAAAACTCAGCGATTCGCCGCAACGGTTGGCCTAGACGAATTTGGTAAATCACTGCGTAGGCGAGCACGGCGGCGACATACTGGCGCGTCTCGCTGATTGGGATGGTTTCCACCCACAGATCCGCAGGAAGGGCTTGGTTAACGGGGAGCCAGCGTTCGACCCGTCCCGGACCGGCGTTATAGGCCGTTGCGGCCAAGGCGAAGTGGTTGCCAAACTTTGCCAGCAATTCTTTAAAATAGGCAATGCCGTAACGCAAGTTCCGCTCAGGTTCCAACAGGGTGTTGGCCGTGGGCAGTGCTTCGCCCAGATGCCGCGCCATCAACTCGCCCGTGGACGGCATCAGTTGCATGAGCCCCCTGGCCCCGGCAGGGGAACCGGCGTTTGCGTCGAAGGCGCTTTCCCTGCGGACCAAGGCATAAATCATCGTCGGATCGGCCGCTTGTGACTGGGCAGCCTGAAGCACCAGAGGATTTGCCCCCAAGGGGAAGCGCAGGGTCAAATCATCCCATAAACCCGCTTTTGCCACAGTGTTGATGGCGAGATTGTCCTGCCCCCAAACTTGGGCCAATTTTGCGGCGGCAGGCAGTTGGATGGGCGGAAGCGATTTGATGGCTTGGAACCATTCGCTGCGCGCCTCGCCCTCGCGATGCAGGGCGAGAAGCTCGCGGATTGCCGGGAAAGGGGGTGTTTCAGCCAGTTGATTCAGTTCGGCTTCCCCAACTGGCGTGGGCGTTGGGGAGAGCGCGTAGTCCACACCGATGCGGTCGGCGGCGTTGAAGCCGAAATAATCCCTTTCTTTGGCGGCTTGTTGGTAACTTTTTTGCGCACCAAGGCGGTCCCCCAGATTTTCCAGCGCACGGGCTTTCCAATAAAGCCATTGGGCTTGTTTTTTTTCGTCAGGCTGCAATAGCTCAATGGCCGCAAACACGCCCGGCCAATCCTGCCGTGACAGTGCTGTGCGAACCCGCCATGCGCGAATCTGCGCGTCGGCGTTCCCATGGGGAAGATCCAGCAGGTACGCCCCCGCTTGGTCAAATCGCTGGCCCGCAAGAGCCAACGCCGTGCGCCGGTCAATGCGGGCAGTTTCTTCGGCGTCGATGGTGAAGCGGTCTTTGTGCAATACCCACGCGGTTTGCGCCAACACGGGGTCATCCGCAGCCAGGCGATCAATGGCATAGGCAAAAATTTGGCCGGAGGTGGGTTCTTGAGGGTTCAAGGAGGAACAAGACAGCGCCAGGCGGGGGTTGGCTTGCACTTGACGCCATAATTCGGCTTGGCTTTGCAAGCCTTGGGGCAACAGGTTCCGCAAATAATCGGCCAACGGCATTTTGCCCGCCTGTAGCGCGAGGGCATAGCGTTTCCACACATGCCCGGCGGTGAAGCTTGGGCTGGCCTGCCAAAGGCCGAACAGCCGGTTACAACTGTCCGGCAGTGAATTGGCTGTTGGCCAAAGCTTTTCGGCGCCGGCAAATGCCTCATTTTCGCGGCCTAGGTTGGCCAAGGACAAGTAATAGTTACATTGCAGGTTGGTGTTTTCGGTTTCCCGGTAGTTAATGGCGAATTTCGCCCACGCCCCTTGTGTCGCCAGACGCTCCAGCCAGCGCTGGCGTAGTAGAATAGTCTGCCTAGTTTGCCCGTAATGGTTGAGGAAAGCCTCCACCGACGGGGTGTTGTCCAAGTCCATGATGAGTTTCTGGTAGAGCAACTGGGGGTATAGCGGATAGTCTCCAAGTTCCGCCATGAATCCATCGGCCTCAGTTGACCTGCCCTGCTTGATTGCCTGCTCGGCCAGCAAAAAAAGCGACCTTTGCTGCTCCATTGGCGCACACAACGACGCGGCTGGGGCAAACAGCAAATGGACGAGCAAGAGCATGCGAATGGGCGAAAGAAATCTGGGCATAGGCGGATAGGCTGCGGACGGAAAAATTAAGCTTAAGATTGCTTACTGTATCAATATCGGCCATGCTCTGTGAGCCTAAATTTGGCAAATTCAATATCCCCTATCGCACCTGCCCGTCCTTTGTATAGAATTGCAGACCGAACGACGACCCGCCCTCTCAACCGGTGGGTTCTCAAGCCTTGGAAAACCACCTTGAATTTGGAAAACCCACTATGAGCCGACAACTATTGAAATCCAACGACCGGGATTTGCGCTATTTTGACGAGCGGGCAAGGACCGCCATGCTGGTGAATCCTGCGACTCAAGTGGCTTCCATCCGCAAGGGCGCGGACTAGGCTATGCATACCCTCTCCCTAAGCCGATGAAATCGACAACGGATGCCATACAAATCCGCCGTAGCGCCAAGGCCAAGCGATTGCGCTTGGCGGTCAAGCCCGGCCTGATCGAGTTGGTGATTCCGCGTGGGATCGGTGAATCCCAGGCAATGGCGTTTCTGGACAAGCATAGGTTTTGGGCGGAAGGGAAGCTGCTGGAATTGAATGACCGGGCCAGCCGGATTCCCCCAGTGGGCAATTTTGCCTCAAGTCCAACCCTGCCTTGGCGTGGCAAGGAGGTTCCCCTGATCATTCGCGAAGCACCGGGGCTAAGGGTGCGAGTTGCCTTGGATGAAGCCGTTCACATCGCCCTGCCGGAAGGTTTGGGCGAAGCGCGTGACGAGGTGGCCCTGCGGGCTTTCTATGCTTGGGTGCGCCGATGGTTGCGCGGCCAAGTCGCCGACTTAGCCGAACGCCATGCCCCGCGCTGTAAGCTGCGACCGAGGGAAATCCGTGTCAAGCGCATGAAGACCCGATGGGGTAGTTGCGGGCCTCGCAACGATATGAACATCAACTGGCTGCTGGCCCTTGCGCCGGAGTCGGTTCTGGAATACGTGGTGGTCCACGAACTGTGTCATGTGTCCGAACGCAATCATTCACCCGCGTTCTGGTCGCTGGTGGCCATGCATCTGCCGAACTACGCCGAGGAAAAGCGCTGGCTGAAGTTGCATGGTGCGGAATTGATGAGGCGGTTCAACCCAAAATAGTAGGGGAGGGTTCCACCAAACCCACCCTTGCCGGTACGTAGGTTGTTGGGCGGGTTTGGAACCCGCCCCTATGTGTGGCCTTTGCAATGGAATTCGGATTACAAGGCTGCAATATTGTCGAGAATTTGCTGTGCATGGTTCTCGGGTACGACATCCGGGTAATACAGCACTACCTTGCCTGCCGCGTCGAGCACCCAGGTGACGCGCAGATGACGCGGGCCGGAGGGGCGCAGGATGCCTAATTCCGTCCCCAAGGCGGCATCCTTGTCGGTGGCCAGTTCAAAGGCAAGGGATAACTTTTCGCAGAAGGCCGTGTGGGAATCGGCATCATCAACGCTTACGCCCAGAATGCGTATCTTGCGTTCATCGTAAGTGGGCTTTAGTTTTTGAAACTCATTGGCTTCGATGGTGCAACCGGGGGTGTCGTCCTTGGGGTAAAAATACAGCACGGTGAATGCGCTGCCGTCCAGGCTGACATTGCCCTTGGCGTTGGTCAGTTTTTCGATGGGGAAAATATTGCCGATTTGTATCATTTGTTATCTCCAGTTGGATAAAGCGTGGTTTTGAAAGGTGAACTAAACCGGAAGTCCAGCTTTTGCCGGAACCGGATGGGGGTGGGGTCATTCTTCATGACTTTGAATCGGTTATCAAGTCCAATCGGACCTTGGCGATTTTGCGTTTGCCGACTTGGGCGATATGCGTCGCCCCCGCCGGGATTAGCAATTTCTGATCGGAGATTTTCTCCCCGTCGAGTTTCACGCCGCCTTGTTGGATCATCCGGTTGGAGTCTGATGTGCTGGAAGTCAACCCCAAGTCTTTCAGCAATGCCGCAATGGGGTAGCCGCCCGGCGGGGCGGTCAACACTTTTTCTTCCAAATCTTCCGGGATGAGCCCTTGCTTGAAACGGGCCTCGAAATTTTCCAAGGCCAGCTTGGCCGCCGCTGCGCCATGGAAGCGATGGACGATTTCTTGGGCCAGGCGCACTTTTACGTCGCGGGGATTGAACCCTTCGTCGCAAGCCTTTTTCCATTGCGCTATTTCGCCCATCGGGGTAAAGCTCAATAGTTCCAGATAGCGCCACATCAATTCGTCGGAGACGGACATGATCTTGCCAAACATCCCGTCCATGGGTTCGGCAATGCCGATGTAGTTGCCCAAGGATTTCGACATCTTCTGTACTCCGTCCAGTCCCTCCAGCAGTGGCATGGTCAACACCACCTGTGGCTTTTGCCCATAGACCTCCTGCAACTGCCTTCCGACCAGCAAATTGAATTTCTGGTCTGTGCCTCCCAGTTCGACATCGGCTTTGAGGGCAACCGAGTCGTAGCCTTGGATCAACGGGTAAAGGAATTCGTGGATGGCGATGGGTTGTCCGCTTTTATAACGGGTGTTGAAATCTTCCCGTTCCAACATCCGCGCCACCGTGTGTTTGGCGGCCAACTGGATGAGATCGGCGGGGCTCATGGCATTCATCCAAGTGGAATTGAACCTGATTTGGGTTTTTCCCGGGTCGAGGATTTTATAGATCTGTTGTTCGTAGGTCTTGCCGTTTTCGATCACTTCCTCCCGCGACAACGGTTTGCGCGTCGCGTTCTTGCCGGTGGGGTCGCCGATCATGCCAGTGAAGTCGCCGATGAGGAATATCGCCTCATGGCCCAAGTCTTGAAATTGCTTCAGCTTGTTCAGCAACACCGTGTGGCCCAAATGCAGATCGGGCGCGGTGGGGTCGAAACCGGCCTTGATGCGCAGTGGCCGGCCCTCGGCCAGTTTTTTTTCCAGTTCTTCCTCGCGCAGGATTTCTTCCGCGCCGCGCCGGACCAGCGCCAGTGACTCTTGTAGGGACATCTATGCTCTCTATATATTATGAAATCAAGGTTTTGGGAAATAAGGCAATCTTAAAAATCACACCGGATTACCCGATCACCCCCAATTGGGCCAGCTTTTTGCGCAGTGCCTCAATCCTTTTCCGGTTGACCCCGAAATCCCAATAACCCACACGGGAGGCGGAACGGGCGTGGATCAATCGCTTTTCCGGGTCAAGTTTAAAGGAAATGTCGTCTACAAAGCGGAACACCTTGCTAGTGGCCGTGGCGTGAATATTAACATCGGTATCCTCCACAATGGCCACTCCTTCTTGCGCGAGCAAAGTCTTTTTCAAAGCGTCCCATGCCACACTGGGCGGGCCTTCAATGTGGAAAGGAAGGATGTGGTGGTCGTCGTCAGCCTGTGGGCTGCTCGACACACAATTGGGCGATGGCGGACAGCCATGAACCCCCTCGACGGATTGCCCCAATGCCACAGCGGGACTTGCCAACAAGGCACTTACCAGCGCTTGTCGTGCGGCAGTAATCAATTTTTGTAATCGCATCGTGCTTCTCCTCGTATTGAATTAGGGTATTGGCTTTCGACATCTTCGGCAATGGTTTTGAGAGAAAGGCTTTTGACTATTTGGATGATGGCTTGCCTCTTCAGGACAACTCCATTTCTTTTAGCCAAGCCAATACAGCCTGATGGTCAATCTTCCCGGTGACCAAGAGTGGCATGGGGTCCAGCACATGAACGGCGCGGGGCAGATGTATCTCACTGTAACCTTCCTTACGGACATGTTCGATCAATTGCGCGCGCCCGGCCCCGGCCCGGTCGGTGATTAGCAAAATGCGCTCGCCTTTTTGCGGATCGGGCAGGCTGGCCGCAACGTGCAAGTTCTCAGGCCACAGCCGTGCCGCCATCTCCTCCACGGCGGTCAGTGACACCATTTCCCCGCCGATCTTGGCGAACCGCTTCACCCTCCCCCGGATGAACACATACCCGTCGGCGTCCACTGTCACCAAATCACCGGTGTCGTGCCAGCCCGGGCCAAAGATCGAGCAGGGGGGGGCCAACTTGCCGGGTTCCTCTGGAAGAAGGTAGCCGAGCATGACATTTGGCCCTGCCACATGCAGCCTGCCCCCTTCGGCGATGCCTTCAACCCGTTCCAACTGATGTCGTATGCCGGGCAGCAGCCGCCCCACCGACCCAGTCCGGCAATGCATGGACGTGTTGACCGTGAGTGCCGGGCCGGTTTCGGTTACCCCATAACCCTCCAATATGCGGATGCCAAACTTGTCCGACCACACCCGGCGGGTTTCCGGCATCAGTTTTTCCGCCCCGGCGAACACCAAACGCAAACTGTAAAAATCATAAGGGTGGGCATGTTTGGCATAGCCGGACAAAAAGGTGTTGGTGGCAAATAGGATGGTCGCGTTGATGTCGTAGGCCACCTCGGGGATGACACGGTAGTGCAGCGGCGAGGGATAGAGAAAACTGAACATGCCCGAGAAAAGCGGGGTCAGAGTGCCGGCTGTCAAGCCAAAGGAATGGAACAGCGGCAGCACATTGAGTAGCCGGTCATGGGCGTTAAGGTCAATCTTGGCAGTAAGCTGGTCGCAATTTGCCAATAAATTGGCATGGCTCAACACCACGCCCTTCGGCCTGCCTTCCGAGCCGGAGGTAAACAGGATGACCGCCGGCCCTCCCGCTTCCCCGGCACTTAGGCTTCGGCCGCATAGCCCCAAGCTTCCGAATAGAGCCTTCGCTTTGTCAAACACCGTCAAAGAAGCCGCCAAGTCTTCGAGGAAAACCACCTGCACATTGGCTTGCAATTGGGCCAATTCGGCTTCCAATTTTGCCATTTCGATGAAGCGCCTTGCCGTGACCACGGTCTTGACCTCGGCGGACGCGCAGGCGGACAGCAAGTTGTTGGCCCCTGCCGTGTAATTCAGCATGGCCGGAATGCGCCCCCTGCCATTCAATCCGAAAAGCACCGCCACTGCGGCAATGGCACCCGGCAGTAACACGCCGACGGCCTCGCCGGGGGATGTCAATTCCGCAAGTTTACCCCCTAAGGCGAGGCTGCGGGTAATCAAGCCGTTGTAGGTGACTGGCTTGCGCTGCATGTCTTCCAGCATCACCCTCCGTCCACCATGAATCTTGCGGGCATCCAACAAGGCTTGGAACAAGGTGCGGTTGCGGTCGCCAGTGGAAAATACCATGTCGGTCATTAAATCTTCCAGCATGGCCCCAAGCCTCATGCGACGCTCGTCGCCCTCTACCTCGGGTGGCAATTCCAATCGCACGGGCGGTAAAACATTCAATGTGATGGCAGGAAACCAACGCAGGCGAAGGATGCCCCGCAGCCTTGAAAAAGGGGTGTACTGCGCACCGTCGATACGCACTGGCAACACGGGCGCTTCGGCCTTGTCGGCAATCAGACAGGCACTGTCGTAGATTTTCATCAGCGCCCCGGTGACCGTGATACGGCCCTCGGGGAACAGCGCCACGCGCCGGTTTTCCCTTAGATGATGGGTTAGCGTTTTCACTGACATCGGGCTGCCCGTGTCGACCGGCAGAACCCGGCTGAAACGCAAGGCTGGCTTGGCCCAAAATTCCTTGGCGATGCGGGTGTTGATGGCGAATGACACGTCATCCGGCAAAAAAGCCCACAACAGCACCGTGTCGAGAAAAGAAGCATGGTTGGCGACGATCAATGCGCGCCCTCCCGCCCGTTCCAAATTCTCCGCGCCAACAAGTTTGACACGGTAACAAAGCGCCAGGATAAAGCGCACAAACATTCTAAGCATAGGACACCTCCGGGCCGCTAGTTTAGCCGACAAGCCCGGCAGGTTTCATTAAAATTGTTCGGAACGAAGATTCTATTTTGGCGGTTGCACCTCTGCTTGCCCGTCTTTGGCTTTGGCGGGCTGCTCGGGCGGAAGCTTCGGATCGGAAATATTGATCCCTCGCTGTGCCAACGCTTTGACTATTTGGGCGGCATTGGGATTGCCTTGGTTGGCCAATTGTTTGGTGCCGCTCGCCAACGCCGATAACGATGCCCTGATTTTATTGGCCGTTTGGACTTGCGGATCTTGGTTGTCGTAGGCACTGATCAAGCCTTCCCGCGTTTTCAGCGTTTGGAACAGTTGGAAGCCAAACCAGGTGACCAGTGCCAAAGCCACCAGCAACACAGGGAGATGGCTCGTGCCATCGGATGCGGGCCGGTTAGTCGGTTTTTCGAATCGAATATTCGCTTGCATAATGTGCTATCTCAGGCTTATTTTGGTTTTGCGCCAGCGGGTGGCGTCGGTTGGGCGGGGTTGGCAGGCGTAGGCGTCACCTTGATCCCCAGAGTTTCTAGCATTTGTCCGATCTGCTTGTCCCCTTGTTTGTCACCCTGGCCAACCGAAAAGCCGGCTAAAGCCTGAAGCATCTCCCGGTTCAGACCCTCCAATTGCGCGGCTTGCTGGATCAGCGCCTGACGGTTGTTGACCTCGGACTGTCGTCCGACATTGCCCTGATAAAAAAATACATTGGCAATCACCAGAAGCAGAAGAACGCCGGCGAGGCCAATCGATAACCAATATTGAGTGCGTAATTCCATAATCTCTCTCTGCAAAATTGTACAATCATAAACGATGACAGGAACGGGGCTCAAGCCAATGCGTCGGTCGGGCAGATTGAATGACCCAAAACCCGGCGCGGGCCAGCCCGGCATGAATGTTTAAAATAGCACAACCAAGCGCTTAAAACAGCAATTCAGGCAATTGCCTTTGCCGATTGGTCGGATTTGGGGGGAAACGGGCTACCAGCTTAAGGCGGGGCAGGTTAAGCCGTTCGTGGTGAGCTTGTCGAACCATGAACAGCTTACCCGCTCACCTCCTTCGGCAAGCTCAGGACAGGCTTCGACAAGCTCAGGGCGAACGGGTAAGCCTTGATCGTGCCCCGCCTTAAGTTGGTAGCCGAAAAACGAACGCACAACGCCGAAATCTGTCCTATCATGGCAAACACTTTGTCTGCGTGATTTTCGCCGCCGACAACCCACATTTCCGATGCCAACTCTATTGGGATATAAACCATGAAACCAATCTTCAAAAACGCTTTCCTGTTCGGAGTTTTCAGCCTTTTGTCTTCGGCAGTCAATGCCGAAGAAGCCCAAGCCATGCCATCAAGGCAAACTTTGCTAAAGAAAGAGGTGACCCTGCCTTCCTCCGCCCAAATGCAAACGAATGTCATCCGGGTTGAATTCCCCCCCGGTTTCAAAACACCCTCGCACACCCACGAAGGCCAGGGGCCCCGCTATGTCGTGAAAGGCCATTTGAAGGTCGAAGATGCCGGTAAGTCCCAAGTCTATGGGCCGGGTGATGTATTCTGGGAATCCGGACAGCCCATGACTGTGGAGAATGTGGGCGGGGCGGATGCGGAATTCGTGATTTTTGAAATCTCGCCCGTACCTGCCAAGTAGGGCGGCCTTCAGGCCGCTTGGCCTGATTCCACATAAACAAGAAGGCATGACCATTATGGACCCGCAATTCTGGCACGAACAGTGGCAACTTAATCATATCGGTTTCCACCAAGCCAAAGTCCATCCCATGTTAAGCGAACATTGGCCGATTCTTGGCTTGGCGGCAGGCCAGGTATTCGTCCCCTTGTGCGGCAAGAGCTTGGACATGGCATGGTTGCGTAGCCAAGGGCATACCATTTTGGGCGTTGAATTAAGCCCCCTTGCCGTCGCCGATTTTTTCAAGGAACAAGCCTTGGACGTTTCCACCCGTTCGGTGGAGGGTTTCGACTGGTACGAAAGCGACGGGTTTCAACTGCTGTGCGGCGACTTTTTCCATCTCGAACCCAGGCATTTGGAAAAGGTCGAAGTGGTCTACGACCGGGCTGCCTTAATCGCCATGCCCCCGCAGCTACAAATCCGTTATGCCGAACACTTATTGCATTTGCTGCCTCACCGTCCGCCCATTTTAATCATCACCTTTGAGTATGTCGAAGGGGAAATGGAAGGGCCGCCATTTTCGGTCAGCGATCAGCGGATTAACGAACTGTTTGGGCATGTGTATTCGATAGAGACGCTCTCGGCAGTCGATGCATTGGAATTGCAGCCCGGCTTAAAAGGCAGGGGGCTGAATTGGCTGGCTGAGAAGATGCATTACCTACATGTCATTGACTGATGTCACGGAGCGATCATCTACAAGGCCGGACGGGGTTTGTAATCCAGTCCGCACCGGAGGAAGCCATAACCCCCGAAGCCGAAGGTAACTGCGTCGCCGCGAGGCGGGGTGGGGAGCAGCCGGAGGCGAACCGACAGTCCCTAGGATGACGAACTCGATTCGGCGGTGTGACGCGGCGAGCCTGCTGATTCATGGCGAAGCCTGGAAATCACTGCCCTGTTTTGTGCCAGTGCGTGACATCAGTCAAGTAGCTTCCTGGGGAAACAGTCAGAATACCGGTAGGGGGTTGTTTTCACGATTAAAAAGATTGCTAAAGAGCCGTTTATGGCTCATGCTAGTGCAACTCCTGTTCGAAACAGTCGGATCACCACCACCTGTCTTTTCTTGATCCACGGCGAATACCGGGAGCCGGGCCATTTGGCAATTTCAACTCACACAGGGTTACTTAGGGACTAAACGGCAATGTTGATGTCATCTTTCTTAGGCCGGATTGGGCTGAAGGTGAAGCGGTATTTCCAATGAGGCCCGCACTAACCCACTGTCACTACTACTAAGGGGTTCTCATGTCTCTCGTGAAAAATTTCATCGTGCTTTGCCTGATCGGCATTTTCTTGACCGCCTGCGGCGACGGTGGCTTGTTCGGCAATACCCCGGGGCCAAAAAAGCCAACTTGGGCCAACCAATCGTCCGACAAGCTTTTTAACTAAGGCGTTGAGTCAAACAATGGGTTGGGAAGCGGTAATCACCGTTTCCCGACGCAAAAACTATCATATCACTGCAATAAAGCGAATCTTCCGAGTTAGCCTGTCATTTTTGGAACGGGTTATGAGAATGAATGACAGAACTGACCGGCATAGGGAAGATTATCAAAACACCCTGTCGGATATTCAGTCCCGGTCGGGTTCTGGGCCAAACAGGTGAAATGGAAAAGGCATATGTTCGGTCTTGTAAGACATGAACAAGAGCATCTGCCAAGTCCAGTTGGACATTGCTTCGCCCCAGCGGACGCTTCGCTCCGACACCCTCCCTGTGAAAAGATGGCAAACAAACTGGTACACGGCCAGCACTAGGATCAGCTTGCTTACCACCATGTTGATGACGTTTAGCATGACCACGAAAAACATCCGCACAATGGCGTTTGAGGGTATCTGGTTATTGTTGTTCATGTCGATAAAACTCCAAAGTCACAGAAACTTACGCCGCATAGGAATCAACCTTGTTGCAACAGGTTGCGCAAATCAATGGTCGCCGCATTGGCGCGGGCAATATAATTCGCCAAAGTCAACGAGTAGTTGGCGAACAAGCCGAAACCGCCGCCGTTGAGGATGACCGGACTCAAAAAAGGTCCCTGACCATCTTCCAGCTCATGGATTATGGCTTGTAGGGTCACCAGCGCAGTCTTATTGCTAAGAATATCGCGAAAGTCGAACTCCGCTGCCCGCAGAATATGAATCGTCGACCAGCAATAGCCTCGGGCTTCGAAGAAAATGTCGTCGATGTTCCACCAAGAGGTCTTGGTCACTGCCACGCGCCCGTCTTCCTGGTTGATCTGCCGGGCATCGCCTGCGCTGGCACTCAGGCGATTGGATAGGCTGCCCAATCGCTTTTCGAGGATTTCAAGATATTGGCGCAGATTGTCGGCGCGGGAATAGAATTGCGATTCGTTGCCTGCTTCGCTACCGGTCGTGTTGCCAGCCGGCCCCTTTTTTCTCAGCCGATCCCGGTAGCGCTCCATGGCTTCGATGCCCTTCCAATATTCGGATTCGGAAGATGGCAACTGCCAGGATTTGTGGTCAAAGTAAAACATTGGCTCCGCCTTGGCCAAGTCGCCATCCTCCTTGGACTGCGATTGGGCTCGGGCAATGTGGTTGCGTAGGGCTGATGTGCCGTCGCGCAGGGAAGTCAATACTCCGTACTCCCATTGCGGCATGTTGTCTTCGAGCACGCCCGGGGGGAACATATCATTCGACAGGAAACCGCCCGGCTTTTCCAGTAAAGTCGTGGCAATGTGGATGATCGCGGAAGCGTAGGCATAACCCAAGGGCATATCCTTGGGTTTATCCAAACCGGCGTCTTTCATCGCGACCTCTAGCACGTCGAATCGGGGCTCCTCGTCGCCCCAATATTCGGCGATGCCAAATAATAGGAGGCCGATGAAGACAATCAAACCTCCCACCGTCCACAGCGGGCCTTTCTCCCTGAGCTTTTTTGGATTCAGAATATCCAACACACCGGCATTCGGTGGTTTTACTGGGCTTGTTGTTCTCTTTGGCGCTGACATGAGTTGGTTCCTGTGGCGATTGCCCGAATAGGGCAATTATATCTTATTCGTGTTCCCCGTGCAGACGGAAGCAAATTCAATCTTCACGTTTTCTCGCACGAGGGTGGGTTTGGTCGTAAACCGCCACCAGACGCTGGAAGTCAAGGTGCGTGTAAATTTGCGTGGTGGCGATGTTGGCATGGCCGAGCATTTCTTGCACCGCACGCAAGTCTCCGCTCCCCTCCAGCATATGGCTGGCGAAGGAGTGTCGCAGCATGTGCGGATGAACATGGGTGTCCAGCCCCAACTTGACCCGCCAGCGTTCCAAACGCTGCTGGATGGTGCGCGGGGCAATGCGCTTCCCAAGGCGGCTGACGAACAAGGCAGGCTCCGCGCCCCCTGCGTAAACCTTCCGGTTTTGTAACCAAAGTATGATCGCTTTGCAAGCATTGGAGCCTACCGGGACATACCGGGAACGATTGCCTTTGCCGGAGCGGACAAAGACCGAACCGGCATCCAGATCGACATCGTGGCAATCCAGTCCGGTCAGTTCGCCAAGCCGAAGTCCTGATGAATAAAATAGTTCCCACATCGCGACATCGCGAATTTCAAGCGCGTCGTCCTGTTGGGCATCCAGCATTGCGGCCATACGGTCCACATCCAAAGGCTTGGGCAGTTTTTGCGGAGTCTTCGGAGCGCGGACCCCGCGGGCAGGATTCAGGTCCAAGTGTCGCTCGCCAATCAGAAAGGCGAAAAATCCGCGGATCGCCGACAATTCCCGTTGCAGGCTGCGGCTTGCCATATCGTCGCGGTGGCGGGCAGCGATATGCGCACGGATATGATGCTCGCGCACATCTTCCCAAACATTCAGTTTTAGCTGGTCACAATGGTCGGTCAGCCTTTGCAGGTCACGGCTGTAGGCATCCAGAGTATGCACGGACACCCGTTGCCGCACTTGCAGCATTTCCAAATAGCATTTCAGTTGTCCTTGCGCGCTTGGGTTCATGCTTGGTCCTGTTCGCTTGCATCCAGCAGTGAAACGAAGCGGGCCGCCACTATGTCGCTCATCTGGGACAGGAACAGACTACCCATGCCAGGTTCGAAGCGATCAGGCTCGCGGCTTCCGATTGCGAGTATGCCTTTGAGCCCCGCGTGTTGCAGGGGCACCAGCGCGTAAGATTCGGCATCGGAGGCATCGGCACCGAATAGAAACATCGCTTGTTCGTGGGTAGGTCTTCCACACTCTGGCTTGCCCGCTTCCAAAACTCGCTGGAAGTGGGAGGGTTGCGGGCAATCCTCGCTGACGCATAGATTGCCGACAGGGCAATCGATGATCGGGTGGATCAGCCGCACGGCAACGAAATCGGCTTGAAAACAATCCTGCAGTAGCCAACGCAAGGCTGCCAGTGCCTCTTCCAATGAAGCCGCATCCAGCATGGCAAGGGTGAGTTGGTGGAAGCGGCGCAGCAGGGTATCGTTGTCCCGTGCGATTTGCAGAATATCGTCCAAGTGAGTCTGCAATTTGCGGTTTTTTTCGCGCAAAAGCTCTATTTGCCGAGTGATCAAGGACACCGCGTCGCCACAAGGGTGTGGCAATTTCAGGGTTTCCAGGCAATCGGCATGGTGTTGGAAAAAATCAGGGTGTCGTAATAACCAGTCCTCAATGTCGGATGCCGGTATTTCCACGGGGCAGGATGCTTGGGCGTTGTTCAACTTCATAATTCGATCATACCTACAAATACGGTGACGGCCGGTCCGGTCATGAAAACCGCTTTGCCCCGGCCAAGCCAACTAATGGATAACGAACCGCCGGGCAAATTCACTTGCACCGGACTTTTCAGCAAGCCCTGCCCTATCCCCACGACCGCCGCAGCGCAGGCGCCGCTGCCGCAGGCCAAGGTTTCACCGCTGCCGCGTTCGTAAACCCGGAGCCGGATGCGGTGGGGGTCAAGGATTTGCATAAAGCCGGCATTCACCCGCTCGGGGAACAAGGCATGGCATTCGAGAGCAGGACCCAATGACAAGACGGGCGCGTCATCGACATTGTCCACCAACAGCACCGCATGGGGATTGCCCATGGACACCGCACCGAAACTCCATGATTCACCTTTCACAATGACGGTGTATGAACTTGCCTCTCGATCGGCTTGCAGTGGAATTTGCGCCGGATCGTGCCGTGGTGCGCCCATGTCAACGGTTATATTACCATCTTCATCGCGTCGCAGTAGCAAGCGTCCATTTTTAGTGTCCACCCGCACCTCCCGTTTGTCGCTCAACCCTTGCTCATGGACAAAACGTGCAAAACAGCGTGCGCCATTGCCACACTGTCCCACCTCGCTGCCGTCGGCATTGAAAATCCGGTAACGGAAATCGGCATCCGGGCTGACGGGCGGCTCCACCAACAGCAACTGGTCGCAGCCCACGCCGACATGGCGGTCGGCGATATGGCGGATCTGTCCAGGGGTCAAATCGACCGCTTGCCTGACGGCATCAATGACCACGAAGTCGTTGCCCAAGCCGTGCATTTTGGTGAATTTCAGCATGGTTTGGTTTTTTTTTACGGGGATTGCAAGGATGGGCTTTGCCGGTTGTCCAAGTCGTAAGGATGCGCCCTTGCTCCAAAGTTCATATTCGCTCAGATCAATATCTTCATTCCAATACACGGCATGTCCGCTGTTGTCCACTTGGACGTTCTTGAAGAAAGCCGGATTTTGCAAAGGCGCGAACATTTCTTTGCCCAAAAGCGGGGTTACGTCATACCGCTTGCTCTCCAAGTTATCGAATTCGACTAACAAGGTATGGCTGTCAATCGCCCTGGCTGACTTTATCTTAGGGTAACTCATAGGATGTCATTTCAGCGGGGGAAGCTTGTGAAATTCTTGCGTGCCCCAAATTTCCAGCAACTCGTCTTGGTGCAGCGATGCCCACTCGATCACTAGCTTCTTGGCTCTTTCTGGTAGATCGCCCTCGATCATATCAAGTGTGGCAATGTTAAACACAGCATTGCTTTCTCCATATACCGCATGAAAGTGGGGCGGTGGATGGTCGCCAAAAAACAGCTTGATGATAATTCCATAGAATCTAGAAATTTCAGGCATTGGATTGTTGTTTTTTATATCGTGTTCTCACCCATAAACAAATCCGCCACTGACTCCCGCGCACGCACCAAATGCGCCTTGTCGCCGTCCACCATCACCTCCGCCGGACGTGGGCGGGAATTGTAATTGGAACTCATGCTGAAGCCGTATGCGCCGGCGGAACGCACCGCCAGCAAATCACCTTGATGGATTGCCAATTCGCGGTCTTTGCCGAGGAAATCCCCGGTCTCGCAGATTGGGCCGACAATATCCCAGATGTTAGCCTCGCCATTGCCGCCTTCATGCACTGGCAGAATCGCCTGCCAGGCATTATAAAGCGCGGGGCGCAGCAAATCGTTCATCGCCGCATCGACGATGGCGAAATTCTTCACGCTATTGGATTTCAGGTATTCCACCCGCGTCAGCAAAATGCCGGCATTGCCGACGATGGCCCGCCCCGGTTCGATCAATATCTCGTAGGGCGCATCTTTGAGCCTCGTATTGACGGCTGAAGCCAATTCATCGGGTTCCGGCGGCTGCTCGTCGCGGTAACGAATTCCCAGCCCGCCGCCCAAATCCAGATGATGTAGATGGATGCCGCGTTGATGCAATGCCTCCGCCAGTTCCAACACCCGATCCAGGGCATCCAAGAACGGCCCGGTGCTGGTGAGTTGCGACCCGATGTGGCAATCGACGCCAACCACCTCCAGATGGGGGAATGCGGCGGCACGTTCGTATTCAGACAAGGCCAGCCCGATGTCGATGCCGAATTTGTTTTCCTTCAGCCCGGTGGAGATGTAAGGATGGGTCTTGGCATCCACATCCGGGTTGACACGCAGGGATACAGGGGCCTTCACCGCCATTTCGCCGGCAATCCGGTTCAGCCGATCCAATTCCCCCGGCACTTCAACATTAAAGCAGCGAATGCCGATTTCCAGCGCCCGCCGCATTTCGTCTTCACGCTTGCCCACGCCGGAAAACACAATCTTCCCCGCTGCCCCGCCCGCCGCCAACACGCGCTCCAACTCGCCTATTGACACAATGTCAAAGCCTGAACCCAGGCGGGCCAGCACATTCAGCACGGCGAGGTTGGAATTGGCCTTGACCGCATAGCAAACCAAATGAGGCCGGCCCGACAAGGAACGGTCAAAGGCGTGCCAGTGCCGCTCCAATGTGGCACGCGAATAAACATAACAAGGCGTTCCGAAACGCTCGGCGACATGCTTCAAGGGTACGGATTCGGCGCACAGTTCGCCTTCGTGATAATTGAAATAATCCATTGGGCCTTAGGTCTTATTGGGCGGGAGGTTGAGCTTGGTTGGACGGGCTTTGACCTACCGGCTTGGGCGATGGCGTGGCAGCATTTGGGGAACCTGCTTGGTTGGTTTGCTGTAGATTTTTCATCGAAACTGATTTCGGTTTGTTCGTGGCTTCGGGCGTGGGTTTCTGGCCTTCTTCAGGTTCGGGGGGGGGAAGGTACAAAGGGCCTTTCAGACCACAGCCGGCGAGGAGAAGCAAGGCGGTAAACCAAGCAAAGAAACGGAGGGTAAAATTCATGGGGTTGTTGCTGATGCTCATTTTTCAGTGGAGTGTCGGGAAATCGGGACGGTTCCGCCCTTAATGTAGAATAATGTTTATTCTAAAGCAAAGTAGGGTCTAATTTATAGGGCTTCTGCTTTTTACGGTGACAATCCCATCCAAACTTTATGCACAAAGACCGCTTGCACGCCAAAGAATTCCAATCCACCGTCCTTGCCTGGTTTGACCGGGAAGGGCGAAAAAACTTGCCGTGGCAGACCGAGCCAACGCCTTACCGGGTCTGGGTGTCGGAGATCATGCTGCAACAAACCCAAGTCGCCACGGTGATCCCTTATTTTCTTCGTTTCATGGAGCGCTTTCCCGATCTGCAATCCTTGGCCGGGGCAGAGGAGGACGAAGTGTTGGGCCATTGGGCGGGGTTGGGGTATTATGCGCGTGCCCGCAATTTGCGCAAGGCCGCGCAGATCGTGCTAAAGGATTTCCAAGGCGAACTGCCCGCCGATGTCGACGCGCTGGCCGGGCTTCCCGGCATAGGCGATTCCACCGCCGGGGCGATTGTGAGTTTGTCCTTTGGCTTGCGCGGGCCCATCTTGGATGGCAACGTCAAGCGGGTCCTAAGCCGCCATGCCGCCATCAAAGGCTGGCCGGGGGAGGCCAAGACGGTTCGCGAACTCTGGCGCATCAGCGCAAGCCTAACCCCCTTCGAACGGGTTGCCGACTACACCCAGGCGATGATGGACTTGGGCGCAACCCTTTGCACCCGCAGCAATCCAAGTTGTGACCGCTGCCCGTTGCAAGCGAGTTGCCTTGCGTTTAGGCTGAACCTCACTGCGGCACTCCCCTCGCCCCGGCCCAAAAAAGACAGGCCAGTGAGACATTGTCTGATGTTGGTCCTGCACGATGGGGAAGGGCGCTTTTATGTGGAAAAGCGTCCGCCTGCCGGAATCTGGGGCGGTCTATGGAGTTTTCCCCAATTTGACAGCCGCGATGAATTGCTTGGTTGGTGTCAATTGCGTAATATCACCGCCGGGCTTGAGTCATTGCCCGAACGGCGGCATACTTTCAGCCATTATCACCTGTACTATACACCCTTGGTAGGGCGGGTTGACCAGCCTTCCGGCATCGCGGAGTCAACTGTTGGCTGGATCAAACCTAAGGATGCCAGCCCCTTTCCGACCCCAGTGCGGCGCTTGATGTTGGAATTTGACGCTACCAGCTTAAGGGGGACAGGTTAAGCCGTAAGTTGGTGGCCGAACTTGGCATCCCCGATTCCCTAACGATTTTATAAAACCATTCCACCAACCATCGACGAGGAACAAACAGCCATGGGCATAACGGTAAACTGCGTAAAACTGGGCATGCCAGCGGAAGGACTGGACAAACCGCCATTTCCAGGGGAACAGGGGCAGCGCATTTTCGAGAACATTTCGGCCCAGGCTTGGGAAGAGTGGCTCAAATTGCAAACCATGTTAATCAACGAATATAAGCTGGCCCCGTTTCAGGCCAAAGACAGGCAATACCTCGCTGCCGAGCGGGAGAAATTCCTTTTTGGCGTTGGCGCGTCAGCGCCGGAAGGCTATGTGCCGTCAAAGGTTTGACTACTGGAACCAAGAGGATTAGATGCATATATTTACAATTTTCGCTGGATGCCTGATGTTGGGCTTGCCCACTTTGGGCTGCGCAGAAACGGCAACACAATCCCAACACTTGGATCTTACCCATCACTGGGCCGGTTATGTCTCGCTGGTGGCGATGGTGATAGCCTACATAGCCGCGATGCTGGAGGAAGAGACTTTTTTGAGGAAATCCAAGCCGATGCTCCTTGGCGCATCTTTGGTCTGGTTCTTCATTACCCTCTCTTACCGGCAACACAGCGATTTCCATTTGGCCGTCAACGCATTCGATGAGAACCTGTTGGCGTTCATCGAACTGATGCTGTTCATCATGGTGTCGATGACTTACCTAAACGCGATGGAAGACATGCGTGTCTTCGAATTGCTCAAGAACCGGTTGGTGGCCGCCCGCTTTGGCTACCGCAAGCTGTTTTGGATCACTGGTTTTTTGGTGTTCGCGCTGTCCAGCTTGGTCAATGGACTAACGACAGGTTTGTTGATGGGTGCGGTCGTAATGGCGGTCGGCAAAGACAATCCCCGTTTCGTTTCACTGGCCTGCATCAACATCGTCGTGGCCGCGAATGCGGGTGGCACTTTTTGCCCGCTGGGAGGCATCTCGACGCTGTTTGTCTGGCAAGCGGGAATGGTGGGTTTCGGCCAGTTCTTTAATTTGTTCATACCCTGCTTGGTTAATTTCCTCGTACCCGCATGCATCATGAGCTTCGCCGTCCCCAATGCTTGCCCGCTGGTCAAGGCCGGGCAGGTGACTCTGCAACGGGGTGCTGTCGGTGTCATAGCGCTGTTTGGCGTGACCATCTCCCTGGCCGTGGCTTTCAATATGTTTCTCGGCCTGCCACCCGCCGCCGGGATGATGGTCGGGTTGACCTTGTTGCAATTCCATAGTTTTTACTTGCAAAAGACGGAACCGCAGAATGACCCAATCACTCCCAAAATTTTGATTGATGTTGATGATCCGGAGATGGGGCCTGCTGCGGTGGAGAACTATTCCTACGATATTTTTGAAAAAATTGGACGCTTGGATTGGGATACCTTGTTGTTCTTTTATGGCGCGATGATGGGTATAGGCGGGCTTGGTTTCATCGGATATTTGGATGCAGTCTCCCAGTGGTTGTATGGTCAGCATGACCCTTCTGTGGCGAATGTGTTGATTGGCCTGTCCTCAGCTTTTGTGGATAATGGCACCCTGATGTTTGCCGTTTTAAACATGCACCCTGATATCCCGCAGGGTCAATGGCTGTTGTTGACGTTGACATTGGGGGTGGGTGGAAGCCTGCTTGCCATCGGCTCGGCACCCGGCATCGGTTTACTTGGGATTACCAATGGCCGTTATTCTTTCATGGCCCATCTGAAATGGTTCCCGGTGATATTGTTGGGCTATTTTGCTTCCATCGGTACCCATATCTTGGTGAATTCCCGTTTCTTTTGATGCCACGCCATTTCCGAACTGATCCCGTCACAATGATTATCCAATCGAAACTTAAAATGACCGGCTTCTTGACCATTATCTTGTCCACTCCATGGATATAGTCCTGATTGTTGCGTTAATCATCATGAATGGCATTTTCGCCATGTCGGAAATCGCGCTGATTTCATCACGCAAGACGCGTTTGCAGCACTGGGCCGACGAAGGCCGGACGGGCGCGGCGCGGGCTTTGAAAATGGCGAATGACCCGTCCCATTTCCTGTCCACGGTGCAAGTCGGCATCACCCTCATCGGTGTGTTGAACGGGGCGATAGGCGAATCGGCGATTGCCGGTAAACTGGAGGCTTATTTTGACCGGATACCCGAGCTTGCACCCTACAGCAGGAGTCTGTCCGTCGCGCTGATGGTATTGATCGTCACGTATTTTTCCCTGATTGTCGGCGAATTGGTGCCCAAGCGCCTGGCCATGCGCAACCCGGAACCCATCGCATCGTTCTTCGCCGGGCCGATGCGGGTTTTGTCCATCATCGCTTTTCCCTTGGTCAAGTTGTTGAGTGTCTCCACCGAAATCGTGCTGAAGCTATTTGGCCGCAAAAAGGGCAAGGAGCCTTCAATCACCGAGGAGGAAATCCAAGTTCTCATGGAACAAGGCACCGAGGAGGGTATTTTCGAGCGCTCCGAACACGAACTGGTCACCAATATTTTCAGGCTCGATGACAAGGTGATTGCCTCCATCATGACCCCGCGCAAAGATATTTTCATGTTGGACCTCGACGACCCCTTCGAACAAAACCGCGAAAAGCTGATGCGCAGCCATTATTCCCGGTTTCCACTGTGCCGGGGGGGGTTCGAGCAAATCTTAGGCGTGGTCAGGGCCAAGGACATTCTCAACAGCCAATTTCGCGGCGATCCCATCGACTTGCCTGGCATTGCCAAGCCGCCGCTGTATGTGTTGTCCAATATCTCTTTGATGCACTTTCTGGAGGAATGCAAGAAAACCCGGATGCATTTTGCGCTGGTCGTGGACGAGTACGGCGAGGTCGAGGGTTTGGTGACGCTTAACGATGTCATGGAAGCCATTGTCGGCGATATTGCCTCGGCGGATTTGGTCGAAGAACCGCTGATGGTGCAACGGGAGGATGGTTCATGGCTGATTGACGGCATGTTGCCGATTGACAAGTTTATCGACTTGTTTGAGGTCGACGGCTTGCTCAACGAGGCCAAAGGCAATTTCCACACCGTGGGCGGCTTCGTCATGATGCAAATCGGGCGCGTGCCCGCCGCCGCCGATTGGTTCGAGTGGCAGGGCTTGCGCATCGAAGTGGTGGACATGGACAAGAACCGGGTGGATAAGCTGTTGGTTTCAAAGCTGGACGTGTGATGTCTTGGTTCCCATGCGGCGCCCTCGCCGTTGTACACAAGTGTTAGAAGCCCGTCATTCCGGCATGGATGCCGGAATCCAGTCACAAGGATGTGAAACTTTGGGTTGGCAACTCACCTGAATCAAACATTTGCGCAAGCGGCAAGTTACCGTCCATGGCTCTGGATTCCGGCATCCATGCCGGAATGACGGTGTTTTCTTGTTCAGCGGAACTTGGGTATGATGATGAGTGCGCAGCCTAAGGAACCATAAATAGGGCAAATAAGTTGACAGATTGCGGGGGGGGGTAAATTATCCACGCCTATGGCGATGAAGCTAAAACCACACCGCTGCGGGCTTACTCAACCCGATCAGCGACGCATAAGGCCATCCTTAATCTGATGAATTTCCGACCTGGGCCAGGCTGTCGGGCTTTTCGATTCATTTATGGATGACACCATGTCCAAAAAACTACAAAAACCTTGGCTTTTCCTGGCCGGCTCGCTGGCTTTTTCCTTAACCGCCTTGCCTACCCAGGCAAGCCCCATCCAATACGCCTTCAATACCACCGTTTCCAGTTCAAGCATTTCCGGCGTGTCAGTTGGCAATGCCGCAAAGATAACCGTGACCTTGGACAACGGCGGCAGTGGCCTGATTTCGCAAACGTGGAATACCGCAACTGACCTGAAGTCGGTGATTTTCGATTTCAACAACGGCGGGCTGTTGACCACTTTTTTCACGCCTTGGGGGGCTGGTCTTGCTGGTTCGGCTGGAAATTTCGCCACCAATGCCAGCGGGGTGTTGACCTCGGTGATGACTGATTGGAAAGACAATAGTGGTGTTGGCACTGATTTCACCACCAATGGCCAAACACCGCACATCTGGTTTGTGAATGGCCTCAATGGGGTTTATTCTGATACCCCCAACAACGGTTTGGTTGCCAACATAGATGTCAACAACGTAGAATCAGTGCTAACCCCCTCCTCTTGGACGCTGGTGCAGCAAAACAGCGTCCCCGCACCCGGCACCTTGTGGCTGATGCTGCCGGGTTTGGCAGCCCTGCGTAAATTCGGCAAACGGCAAAAAGCTTAATTCGATTTTCAAATCAATCGTGAAATATCGTAGGGGCGGGTTCCAAACCCGCCCTTGTCACATTCTAGGTTATCGGGCGGGTTTGGAACCCGCCCCTACGGGTGTCCTTTACCCGTTCCCAAGCTCCAGTTTTCATCGTTATACACAAGTCCCGCCGAGATAAAAATGTCGAGCTATTGCAACCCGGAGGGTTGCTAGCCAAAAGCCTAAGGGTTGAGCGAAGCGACACCCCCGGATAATTCGGAAAAAAGACCCACGACCCCGGAGGGGTCGCAGCAATCGGCCCATGAACCTAGGAGCCTGTCCGACTTAGAGTTGTACGACAGTTTCCCTTCCTCAAAAAGGCTGAAAAACGATTGCCACGCCTTAATTCGCCCCTTTATGGAGCGTTTTTCGACATTAATGCGGCTTTTCCTTCCCTTTGGGCAAAGTTATCCCGCCAGCACATGGAGCCGCTTCAAATTGTAGGCGATGCAGACCAGCGTCCATTCCCCCGTCACGGCCTTCAATCCACGCAGCAGGAACTGGCGGAAGCCCATCACCTGTTTGATGATGCCAAACACCGGTTCCACCGTGGATTTGCGCCGTGCGTAGATCGCCTTGCCTTCCGCCGTCTTCAGCCGGTGGCGCATCCGTATCACCGCACTGGCCGTGGCGGCGGGCGCCTCGCCGGCCTCGGCGAAACGGGCCTCCGGGCCGGGATGGTGCGCTTCGCGGCCGCTGGCCAATAACGGGATCACGCCCTCCCGCTCGCAGGCCTTTGCA
>Ga0194062_1000012_pt1 | contig 79861 bp, 73 predicted proteins | sample SepL2225m_MetaG_FD_155481 | JGI IMG/M metagenome (GOLD analysis project Ga0194062, IMG submission 155481) | Anoxic zone freshwater microbial communities from boreal shield lake in IISD Experimental Lakes Area, Ontario, Canada - Sep2016-L224-25m | ecosystem: Environmental > Aquatic > Freshwater >... | reverse complement strand
GGCCACAGAATGACATACCGTAGGTACCTGATGTGCCACCAGCTACTGCGCTAGGTGGAGTGCTGGGAGTGGCTGTAGCGCTAGGGGCTATTACCATTTTGGTTATGCGCCATTCGGTGGATTTACTCTTACTATGAGTATGGTAGAGATTATAGAAACTAGCATATCCAACCTGGGTATATGGCGAATTACCTATCGAAGGTACCAAGGTGATCGAGGAACCTGGTTCGAGTCTAGCAAAGAAGTCGTTAATACTTGAATTTAGTATGTAGTCAAAACAAGGACCAAATGATGTTGACCAAGAGGCAGCGCCAGTGTAATTAGTGTTCGTATGATCATATACTTGATGAGACCCAACCACTCCCCAATATTTACAAGTTTTAGGTGCAGTGGGAGTGCCACACGAATAGTTTATCCAACCATAATCATATACCGTTCTATATACATCAGTGTAACTAACTACATGGCTCCTGGTTTCAGTAAAACTAACGGTATATTGATCACCAGTCGTATAAGTCCTAGTCACATAGTTAGTCCCATTAGAGTCAATAACCGCCGTAGTACTGTACGGAGATTGCCCTATTAATGAGCCGTTAATAGTCACATTAACTGGCACTATACCACCGTTATCATGATAATAAGTCCCGTTTGGTGCAGTATGTGACACTGCCGGATAGCTCCTAGGAGTTACTGTAAATGCTATTGGACGACAAGGGTTAGGCGCAGGCGCACTAATATTTACACAAGCACCTGCTGATTCTCGATACACTCTATTACTAGACCACCCAGGATTAGCATAAGCCGCACCACAAAGTGATTTTCCAGCATCGCCCGCTTGAACCGTATAACTTCTAGTAAATGTTGCGCTCTGCCCAACTCCAGTACCACTCCCGAGCGTTCCTTGTTGCCCAGACGAGCTAAATGAACCACTACCGGTATTTTTCCAACCATAACCTACTGACGTATCAATAGCCGAACCACTAACAACCACTTGATAAGTCCAAGTAACGTTATCACCAACATTAGCAGTACCGCGGCTTACGGAAGCTGACGGGATAACCTCCCAAATTATTGGACCAACTGTAGATCCTACTGGGTTACCACAGTTTGATTTCAGCTGGTATTTTACAGTGCCACTACTCTTGTCATAAAAAACCAAGGCATCATGCGCGCCCGAACCATAAACAAAATATTCATCTAGACCCCATCCAGAACCACAACCAGAGTTAGAATAACAACCAGAGTTATAATCAAAAGTAGCACCAGGGACCCATTTTATACCTAGGTTTGCACTGTTAATATAGGCTTTCCATGCATTAACATTTAGTGGACCTTTTATATCCATCATCGTCAACATTATGAACTTTGCCCCTAGTGCATTTTCGGATGATGTACAACCTCCGTTATAATAAGACATCACGCGATTTATAAAAGTCGTCTTGTTTTCCATACTACTATCAAACGGATCACCACAATTTTGGGTAAGTACTGGGTTGATGTTGTCATTACTGATAGTTAAACCATTAAAATACCCCGTACGGTACGAAGCACCACCAGGCAAAGCGTGTGTTTCTGGAGCCGGAGCCACAATACCCATAGCGAACGCAACAATGAGGCCAAAAAATACTGATATCAAGTATTGTTTTTTCACTTTTGAGCCTCTAGTTTACTAATTTTACCCTGTAGCTCTTGGGTATCTAATTTATCCATACCAGAGGTACCAGTAATTCGGCTAATAGACAGTTTATACTTTGTAATGGCATCTGCTATATCACCTTTTTTGACTGCCGCATCGGCCATCATCTGCGCACTATACCTATCTGGTTTAAGCTCTTCGGCTTTTTTAGCAAAACTATAGGCATTAATGTAATCACCAGAATTAAGTGCAATAGAAGATTTCTGGATGTACATCCAAGCCTTTGCGCCGGGATCAGCCGTGCCACTAATCGATTTATCCAGAGCTGCCTGTCCCTCTGAATATTTACCGGTTACGATATTCTCAACCGTTCCGCTAGAGTTGGCTTTGTCCGTATTTTTAGTACTAGAATTATTAAGATACCACCAAACACCCACCCCAATACCAACTAGCAACACAAAAACAACTATAATAATTAAACGCTTTTTTCGAGATATATATATGCGTGCTCTCGGTTTAGGATCTTGAATATTTATGATATTACTCACAACTAATACCCCTTATGTTTGGCTTCATTATAATAATAGCACACCACATAAAACATAGTGATACTAGATACTCGTATTTTTTAATCACCTCTGTTAGAATATAACTATATGAGCCTATCAATCGGAATCGTCGGTCTACCAAATGTTGGAAAATCAACCTTATTCAACGCCCTGACAAATAATGATATTTTGGCAGCTAATTACCCATTCGCCACTATCGAGCCAAATACCGGTATCGTTCCTGTCCCCGACGACCGACTGAATAAACTAGCAGCGTTATACAATACAAAAAAGATAATACCAGCCACCGTTACTTTTGTAGATATAGCTGGTCTAGTAGCAGGCGCTAGCAAGGGCGAAGGTTTGGGTAATAAATTCCTAGCTAACATCCGTCAGTGCGATGCAATCATACATATAGTTCGTGCCTTTCATGACGATAATGTTATCCACGTATCCGAAAAAATCAATCCACGTGATGACATTGACATCATAAACACCGAATTAATCCTGGCTGATATTCAAACCATCGAGACTCGCCTACCCAAAGCCATAAAAGATTCCAAAGCCCAGCCGAAACTAAAAACCACTATAGACTATCTGAATGAACTACTGAACCAATTGAGATCTGGTATTCTATTGTCAGAAATCAAGAACCTAAACTTAGAACTAATCTCTGACTTACATTTACTGACGGCTAAACCCGTGATCTACGCCTTTAACGTCGACGAGGAAACGCTGACTAGCGAAGATAAAAAAGCATCACTCGCCCAATTAGTGTCACCAGCCCGAGCAATTTTTGTATGCGCCAAATTAGAGGATGAAATCAAAGGTTTAACATCTGAGGATGCCACTGAACTATTAGAAAGTTACGGAGTTAAAGAAACTGGATTATTACAACTAGTCCATGCCGCTTATGATATTTTGGGATTACAAAGTTATTTAACCGCTGGCACTGACGAGGTTCGGGCTTGGACAATCAAAAAAGGCTCGACTGCCCCACAAGCCGCCGGTGTTATACATACTGATTTCGAACGAGGCTTTATCGCCGCCCAGGTTGTTGATTACGATGATTTGATAAGTGCCGGTTCAGAAGTCATCGCCAAAAGCGCCGGCAAGATGCGCACCGAAGGCCGTGACTACGTTATGCGCCCCGGTGATATTGTTGAATTCCGATTTAACGTTAGTAAATAAATTATTATTTAATTGGTTTTAATAGATAAAATCGTTCTTGATTACCCTTAGCACCAGCGACATCACTATCGCGTTTACTAACAACGACAAATAAATCGCGCGCCCAGGTCTCGAAATCCTTTAGAATTTGTCGGCGCATGGCATCATTTTTAATAATTCCCTTATTCGTTTGATCACGGCCGGCTTCGAATTGCGGTTTAACCATGGCTACAATCTGTGTATTACTATCAGATAAATTATCATGAATATGAGGTAATATTTGGCGCAGACTGATAAACGATACGTCGATTACGATAATATCAGGCAAAACCTTGGTATAAAAATCACGAATATCGGTTTTTTCGTGTAGTTCAATTCGCCTATCACTACGCAGACTGGGATGTAACTGATCAGTCCCAACATCAACCGCCAAAACTTTTTTGGCACCATGGCGCAGAGCGTAATCAGTAAAACCGCCTGTACTACTGCCGACGTCTAATACTAATTTATCCCTAAAATCCAAGTTCAATATATCAGTAACCGATGCTAGTTTTAGACCAGCTCGACTAACATATCTTTCCTCAGCCGTTAGCTTAATATCGCTATTAGGGTTAACGAAACAGCCAGGCTTGGTGATAACCTTGCCATCAACTGTAACTTTGCAAAGTTTAATCCAGCTCTCGGCCTGAGAACGGCTGGTCGCTAACCCGCTACTCGCGAGTACTACGTCAAGCCGTTGTTTTGTCATAAGGCTTAGTTAACCTTTTTTACGTTCACGGTAAGCGCCGGTTGCAGTATCAACTGAGATAACGTCGCCTGTTTTTATAAACGATGGAACTTTTACTACCAAGCCTGTTTCCAAAGTTGCATCTTTTAGAACACTACTAGTAGTATCGCCTTTAGTGATACTTTCAGTATAAGTTACCTCTAAATAAACATTCTTGGATAATTCAACGTTAATAACATTGTCGTTGAATAATTGGAGGGTCAAATCATCACCTTCTTTTAGATAGTTAGCGGCATCTTCGACGATGTCAGCCGGTAGCTCAAACTGTTCAAACGTCTCGGGATCCATAAAATAGAATTTCGAGCCATCATTATATAAATATTGCACAGTTTGATTAGAAACTTCGGCGGAATCAATCTTTTCCTGACCCTTGAAAGTCTTTGGGATGACACTACCGTCGATCAAGTTTTTGACCTTGACGTTCACGATACTACCGCCACGACCGACGACTTTTTGATTATATTCAAGTACTCTAAAAGGTTTGCCATCGATCTGGATGACAACTCCTTTTTTTAATTCAGTTGGTTGATATGCCATATACTTAGCCCTGAGCTACGAATGGTAGCAACGCTAGATGACGAGCACGTTTAATAGCAACTGATAGTTGGCGTTGCTGTTTGGCACTGAGACCAGTTTTACCAATTTGTTTAATTTGGCCGTAAATATCGACAAAGCGTTGCAAAGTTTTGACGTCTTTGTAGTCAAAATATACAGGCATGTCTTTTTTGAATCGTTTAATTATCATAAATTTTCTCCATTTTTCCTAGAAAGGAATTTCACTTAAATCAATAGGTTTATCGTCAATATCTTCGATGATAATATCATCGGTTTTTTTACTAGTATTGCTTTGGCTGGCTGCTGGTCGACTGGTGCCGGCGCTATCACTTGGTCCATCTAGAAAAGTTACATCAGTGGCAACTACCTCGATACGACTTTGTTTTTTGCCAGTTTCCTTGTCATCCCAACTGTCTTGGCGTAAACGTCCCTGGACTAATACGCGGCGGCCCTTGGCTAGATATTGCACAACTAGCTCACCTAGTTTTTCCCAAGCCGTTACGTTGAAAAAGTCAGCCGTATCATCCTGTGAAGCACGATCAACTGCAATACCAAAACTAGCGATAGTTTTACCAGTGCTGGTAGTGCGCTGTTCTGGATCACGGGTCAAACGACCCATTAGGATAACTTGGTTAATGCTTTTTGCCATAGATCTTACTCCTCTTCGGTTGCATCACTATGGGATGCATTTAGTTTTGCATCTTCGAGAGCCTTACGACCCTTTTGGTCAACAACAACGAGTAAGTAACGCAATACTTCGTCAGTAATATTAAGCGTATTGCTAATTTTTAATGGTGCATCAGATGGCAATGAGATGTCGAAATAGACATACACTGCAAAATTTTCGTTTTTGATGCGATATGCTAGGCGTTTTTTACCCCAGTTATCTTCTTTGGTGATTGTACCACCGGCGGTCGTAATAATATTACGGACCTTTGCAAGTGGTGTCTCTAGGTCGACCTCTAGGTCGGGGTGAATTAGAACGGTTAGTTCATATTCTTTCATTAGATTTCCTCCTCTGGAATCCTTATGGATGCTTATATCTTTTAAATTAAGTACAAGCCGAGTTATTAACAGCTTAGATTATAGCAAAACGCTGTGGAAAAGTCTAGATCTCGTCGCTATCGTCGTCTGAGCCTAGGCTGTCAAAACTACTAATTAGTACCTCACGTGGTCTAGCACCATCAGCAGGCCCAATAATACCTTGGTCTTCCATGTTCTCGATCAACCTGGCGGCCCTAGCGTAACCTACGCGTAAACGTCGCTGTAACAGGCTGGCACTGGCTTTGCCGCTATCAATTACTACTCTGACCGCATCCTTGAACAGATCATCATCATTATTACTATCAAAGTCCATCACTACCCCACCTTTGCCATTCAAATGAACTGGCTGGCTAACAACTTCGTCGTTATATTGTGGCGGCGATTGCATACGTAGATAATCAGTAATCTTGTGGACTTCTTCGTCAGTTACCCATGCGCCCTGAACACGCTTTGGTTTGCTCATACTGGTAGTTAGCAATAACATATCACCACTACCTAGTAATTTCTCGGCACCAATTTGATCAAGTATAATGCGGCTTTCAATCTGTGAAGCGACAGTAAATGCAATTCGTGCTGGAATATTAGCCTTGATCAGACCTGTGATGACATCGACACGTGGACTCTGCGTGGCTAATACTAGATGAATACCGACAGCACGAGCTTTTTGCGCCAAACGCACGATCAGAGCCTCGACATCTTTGGCGGCAACCATCATCAAATCAGCCAACTCATCAATCACAATCACGATATACGGCATAGCACCGTTTTCGTGTTCCTGCGGGATACCAGCCTCGTCGGCTACGGTTATTTTTTTACCAGATGAAGCAACTAATTGGTTATAGGTCTTGATATCTTTGACTTTGTGTTCAGCCAATAAAGTATAGCGCCGTTGCATCTCGTTGACCGCCCATTTGAGGGCGCTGATTGTTTTATCAGGTTCAGTGATGACTGGCGTTAACAGATGTGGAATATCTTCGTATGGTGCCATTTCAACTTGTTTTGGATCAACTAGGATGACTTTCATGTCGCTGGGGCTATTGTGGTATAACAAACTAGTTAGTAATGTGTTGATCATAACCGACTTACCAGAGCCAGTTTGACCGGCGATCAAAAGGTGTGGCATTTTATTAAGTTCGCCAACCACTACTTCACCTGATATATCCTTACCGATCGCAAAAGATAATGGCTCGGTTTTCTTGGACCATTGACGACTAGAAATAACCGAGAATAAACGCACGTCGGCGGCTTTGCGATTCGGCACTTCGATACCAACAGCTTTTTGGCCAGGGATAGGCGCTTCCATACGTAAACTCTGAGCTGCTAGATTTAGGGCAATATTAGTTTCGAGCGCAGTAATACGGGTTAATTTAACACCACTAGGTGGTCTAAGCGTAAACTGAGTTACGCGTGGACCAATATTAGCCCCTTCCATCTCGACATCGATATCGAATTCGTTCAAGGTGTTTTTAATTATTAAAGCATTCTGCTGAACATCGCCAGCATCAGCCGGAGATTGCTTTTTCTCGAGCAAATCAACACTTGGTGGTTGCCAATTAGGATCGCTAACTGTGACTAGCGCCGCCTGTTCCTCGGCAGCCTTGTCGGTTACGATACTACCCTTGATACTAGATAATCTGGAGTGTTTTCTATCAGCAGAACCAGATTCCATGTTATCGAGCGTTGGTACGCTAGCGTTTAACTTAAAATTACCGATTATGTCGTTTGGGCTATCGATAATTGCAGCGTTACGCATAACTTTGACATTAGCATCGTGTTCGGAAGTATCGCGACGGCTAAGTGACCATAATTTTTTAATAACCGTAAATGGCGAAACACGGGATATAAATAACAATGTTATGGCAGTTAATAATACATATATAAATGCCGCAACACTACGATTGACTAGCGCCAGCATACCCTTGTTAACAAAATCACCTATAAATCCACCGGTTGTCATGCCATCTTTGTTTTGTAATAAACCAAACAATGCAGCCAGCCAAACAATTATCAAGGCCGTGGCTAGTTTCATAACCATTGGCAAACGGTTGTCCTCTGCCCTGAATATTTCGATAGCTACATATATGAATAGTGGCGGAATAACATATAGTGCATAGCCAACACTAGATAAGGCTGCATCATATAACCACTGTAATACTGGGCCACCAGCGTTAAACCATGCAACCACAAATAATAAAGAAATAGCGATTAAAACTACTGCCCAAATTTGCGACCAAAAGCCACTAGGCAAATTATGCTGAGGTGCCGCCAGTTTTGACGACTTTTTTTTGTGTGAGTATTTTCTCTTTTTTGGCATAACTTACTCTATTATAGGCGTTTTTGTTATTATTCTATAGGTATATTATAGCAAAATTTACTACATTTTGCAAGTAGCTTAAGCTTAGTATTCGCGACGGTCGAATTTAGCCAAAGTTTCAGCCGCTTCGTTATCGGCCACTTGTGGCGCTGGGAAGGTTTTTGGGACAACCGGAGGACGATTCTGTTCTGGCCTTCGATTCTGTTCGTTTGGACGTTTAAAGTTCTGCCCGCTGTTATTACCATTACCACCGCCAATTTCATTTATAACTGGGATAACAATTGGTGTTCGTCTGGTTTGATCGTATAAAATATGCGTAATTTCGTCCTTGAGCTCTTTTTTGATAACATCTAAATCAACATGTTTGCCCGAGAAAGAACGAGCTACCTTTTGCTTTAGATATTGTCTGATCATACCCATCAATTCTTCACTATCACGAAGATAGATAAAGCCTCGACTAATAATATCAGGACTAGTCATCAGTCGCCCACTGCCGCGCTGGACAGTTAGGACTACTACGAACATACCCTCAGAAGCCATATGGATACGATCCTTTAGAACGACCTCGGAAACAACTGCGCCGCTATCATCGTACATAATACCGCCGGCTGGAATACGACCAGCTTTTCTGGTGCCTTCACTAGTTATTTCTAATACATCACCACTGTCGCAAACGAAAATATTTTCTCGTTTTATGCCTGCTGCTTTTTCGGCTAATTCGGCATTATGGACTAACATATGGAATTCACCGTGAATTGGTAAATAATATTTTGGGTTAAGCGCTGTAATTAATTGAACGTGATCATCGTAATAGGCATGCCCCGAAAGGTGTAATGGCCCAACGCCAGTTAAGTGAGTTTTACCGTTTTGGATAACATCACTACCCTCGCGCATTAGACCGTCAACTGTTCGAACGACGAATTTTTCATTGCCAGGAATTGGGTTAGAACTAAATACGATAACATCGGTGTCTTTGATTTTTATGAATTTATGACTACCGCTAGCCATACGGTTAAGTACGGCATTGAACTCACCCTGTGAACCAGTACAAATAATCGTAACTTTGTTGTCTGGTAGTTTAATTATGTCTTCCATTTTGACGACAACGTCTTTGGGGATTTTGAGGATACCTGAACGTAGTGCGACCTCGAGTGTCTGGATCATACTATAACCAGCAAAAGCAACCTTGCGATTGTATTGTTTGGCCTCGTCCAGAATTAGTTGCATGCGATAGATATGGCTACTAAAACAGCTGAGAATCAGACGACTGTTCGGGTATTTTTCCATAACTTGACCGATACTGTGTTGAATATCCTGCTCGCTGTGCATATGAGTCCCTGCGGTTTCACAGTTGGTCGACTCGTTCATGAGCATTAAAATACCTTCGGTTGTAGCGATTTCAGTCAAACGCTCCATATCGAACTTTTTGCCATCAACTGGTGCATTATCCATACGCCAGTCACCAGTGTGAATCAGTACACCAAGTGGCGTACGGATAACAATAGCCGAACAATCAGGCACTGAGTGGCTAACCCTAACTAGTTCGATATTAAAGTTATCACTAACCTGAATACGTTCGTGCTCTTCGGGATTCATTTCGATATATTGAGGTTCGTAACCGTCATTGACGGCTTCTTCCATATTTCGTCGGACCATGTTCAAGGTGAATTTCGATCCGTAAACTGGCGCTGGTATTTTATGTGCAATATGGCGAAAAGCTCCGATGTGGTCTAGATGAGCGTGCGTAAAAATTTGCGCACGAATTTTATGCTTGTTCTCTTCTAAATACGTAATATCTGGGGTAATATAATTAATCCCTGGATAATCCGCACCTGGAAATAGAAAACCACAGTCGATAATAATAATTTCATTATCATATTCGATCGCCATCATGTTTTTACCGATACCCATTTCACCCAAACCACCGATTGGCATGATTTTGAGTTTTGGACCGTTGAATCTTGGCTGCTTTTTTTGTTCAACTGGGCTAAATTGCTTACCACCATATCCGTTATAGATCGACTTATTAACCGGTACGTTAATAACGTGCTGGCTGGCACGCATGTTTACGTTTTCACTAGTACGGCGTTGCGCTCTGAACGCTTCGCCTTTTCGGACAGTAGTGTTATTTAAGACTGTATTGTTTGATTTTTGCCTAGGCTGTTGGTTTGGACGCTTTGACAAGTCATCCCCCTGAGCGTTAGCGAGTCTTTGTTGACCCATATTTTATTCATTCTCCTTTTCGTGGTTTAGAATATCTATTATTTTTGGTAACTTCATAAAATCTTCGATTAGTGTGGTTCGCATACCGCCGTTATAAAGCGCAGCAGCCGGATGATACAGTGGCACTACCACTATTTTTGTATCACCAAACGTGATTCGCTTTGGCTGACCGTGGATCATACTAATTTTTTGTTCAGGCAAGAAATATTCCATGCTATGCCTACCTAATGTCACAACGATTTTCGGTTGAATAACATCCAGTTGACGTACCAAGTACGGCCAAAATGCCGCTTTCTCTTCTGGCAGAGGATCGCGATTATTAGGCGGACGATACTTTACGATATTTGTTATATATACGTCGCTACGAGCAATACCAGCATCCATCAACATCTGGCTCAAAAACTTACCAGCAGCGCCAACAAATGGTAACCCCTGTTCGTCTTCGTTTTTACCTGGTGCTTCACCGATCAGGATAATATCTGTATTAATATTACCATCGCCCATCACGAGATTTTTGGCTTCTCGAGCCAAATCTGGGCAGATATTATTTTTGATAATATCTGCCTTAATTTGTTCAAGAAGGGCTTGTTTCTTATTCACTATTACCAACTACAAGACAAAATTTATTGTCACTATATTAGCATTTTGAGTATTTATATACAAGACCTAAACGTCCTTAACACTTAGGCTGAGACGACCACGGTCATCGATACCGATTAATCTAACCTTGATAATTTGGCCTTCTGTTAGGATATCTGTCACCTTTTCGACACGTTTATCGGATAATGCACTAATATGAACCATACCGTCAATACCAGGTAAAATGTTCACGAAAGCACCGAAATCTTTGATACTGACAACTTTACCCTCGTAGACCGTGCCGACTTCTGGCTCTTCGGTTAATGCTCGAATCCAATTCATAGCTTTTTCGATCGCAGCGGTATCAACTGCTGCAACTGTAATTAGACCATCCTCAGCAATATCAATTTGAGCACCTGTTTCGGCAGTGATTTTTTTGATAACATCGCCACCCTTGCCTATAACTGCCCCTATTTTATCTGGGTTGATCTGGATCTTTTCAATACGTGGAGCGTATTTACTGAGCGCTGTACGTGGTGCTGATAGTGTTTCTAGCATGTGTTTTAGAATAAAGGCACGACCAGTTTTAGACTTGGTCAAAGCTTCATGTAAAACTTCGACTGGCAGACCATGGACTTTCATATCCATTTGCAGAGCCGTAATGCCCTTTTCAGTACCAGTTACTTTGAAATCCATATCGCCAGCAAAATCTTCGGCATCGGCAATATCGCTAAGAACATATGGTTTTTTACCGTCCATCATTAAACCCATAGCAATGCCAGATACTGGCGCTTTTAGTGGTACACCGGCATCCATTAACGCCAAACAGCTACTACAAGTAGCGGCCATCGAAGTCGAACCGTTTTGGCTCATGATCTCCGTAACACTGCGAATCGCATATGGAAAGTCTTCACGAGCTGGTAAGACTGGGGCGAGCGCCCTCTCGGCCAAATAGCCGTGACCAATTTCGCGACGTCCTGGGCCACTAAGTCGACGAACTTCACCAACGGTAAAGCCTGGCGCATTGTAATGATGCATATAGGTTCGTTCGCCTTCGGTAACTTCCATACTATCGACTAACTGGGCATAACTAAGCGGTGCCAATGTAATAATATTCATAGCCTGGGTTAACCCTCGGGTGAAAATACTAGAGCCATGAGTTCGAGGCAATACGCCAACCTCTGATGATAATGGTCTAATTTCATCTAATTTACGACCATCTGGGCGTACACTCTTGTCGACAATCCCCTTGCGCACATCTTTGTGTAGTGCACTAGTGAAAGCTTCGTCATATTCATCATGCATGGTTTTATATTCATCAGCACCTAGTTTTTCGCTCATCTGAGCATGGAATTCCCAGCGTAAAGTCGATACTAGTTCATTGCGTTCAGCATAAGGTTTACGCAGAGCATCACCTAATTTGCCGTCAACCCATTCATCAACAGAGGCTTGGATTTCAGCGTTAGGTAGGATTAACTCATATTCCAAGGCTACTGGCGCAACTTTCTTAGCTAGTTCACTCTGTAATTTTATAGCTGGCTGATAAGCTTTGAACGCCCAAGCCAATGCCTCGGCAATAACTTCTTCGCTGACTTCGTTAGCGCCAGCCTCTACCATAGTGATACCACTAGCGATACCAGCAACAACCAAATCTAAATCACTTGCTTCACGCTCTTCGGGTGTTAAAAAGGCCTTGAACTCGCCATTAACACGACCAACACGAATACCAGCGACCGGACCATCAAATGGTGTGCCAGTTAGCATCAAGGCAGCACTAGCAGCAATCATAGCGATCGAATCTGGTCGGAAAGCTGGGTCTAATGATAGAACACTTGATACTACTTGGACTTCTTGGCGATAGCCCTTTGGAAACAATGGACGAATTGGTCGATCGATTAAACGGCCAATTAGGATAGCTTCGTCACTAGGACGACCTTCGCGCTTAATAAAGCGGCTGCCTGATATTTTGCCAGCTGCATAAAACTTTTCCTCATAGTCAATGCTAAGTGGGAAATAATCCAACACGACTGGACGGCTGCCCACCATAGCTGAACCTAGAACGACAGTATCGCCATAAATTACCATAACACTGGCAGTTGTTCGAAAACCGACACGATTTACTTCTAATTTGAGCGGACGGCCGCAAAAATCAGTGGTAACTGAGAAAATCTCTTTACCATTAGGGTTGATAGTAGACATTTGATGTCCTCCTTTTTTTATTCACTCGCCTTATTTTTTTCAGGCGAATAAGTAACGGGTACAGAAATTTGTTCAAACAAATCACTCTATCCACCACTTCTTCGGCCTAGCGTGCGATATTACTATTGTACCATAGAAAAACTCCGCAATTATTTGCGGAGTTTTAGGGTTGCTACGGTTTCTTTGTAACCGTCAAAGTTCTTGGACTCAAGATACTTAAACAATTTCTTGCGCTTGCCTACTATCTGAATCAAACCACGACGAGCCATATGATCATGTTTATTGGTCTTTAGGTGCTCGGTGATTTCTTTGATACGAGTCGTTAAAACTGATGCTTGGGCTTGTGGGCTACCAACATCATTTTTATGGGTCTGTGTCAAAGCAAAGGCTTTGGTTTTATTATCTGCTGTAATCATCAAGTGTGTATTGTAGCAAAGTTTTGCACAGGTTTCAACACCTATTATGTAATACTTGCCCACATTGACTTTTTATCTGTTAGATGCTATTATAGAAGATGTAATGTGGGAATTTGCGAGATTACCTTCGCATCGATATATATCCATATCCATGCGGAAGATTTTTATTTGCTTTATAGCTGCCATCGCAGCTGCTTTTTTGTGGGCGCTTGTTTTTACCTCTGATACTTTTGCCGCCGACGCTAGCTGGAGCAATAAAACCGCAATCAACTACGAGAGCAACATCTATCTCGGTCCAGTTAATGAAACCGACAATGTAAAGCTTGGATTACCTAAGGGCGCCAAAGCTTATACTTATACCGACCCTACCCTAGTTAATCCTAGCTCTACTGACCCACAAAAAATACATATTATATATTTTACACCTGATGTCGATGTTAGTTCAGCAACCAGCGCCAAGTATAAAACCTTTTTATATAACGGTCCGGGTAATTTCTCTAACCCGTCATCACCTACCGATATAGTCATCGGTTTACAGTCGGCCGCCCCTGACCCAGGAACTTCATCCTGCGTAGTTGACGGTGGTCTAGGCTGGATAATCTGCCCAATAACTAATTTCATAGCTAACGGTATGGATCATATATTCGGCATATTAAGTAATTTCTTGACCGTGAGACCAGTCGGGACTAATTCGGATAGCGCCCTTTTCCGAGCTTGGACTTATATGCGCAGCTTTGCTAATGTCGCCTTTGTTGCTGCCTTTTTGATCATTATATATTCACAATTAACAAATCTAGGTATTAGCAATTACGGAATCAAAAAACTATTACCAAGACTAATTGTCGCCGCCCTACTAGTTAATTTGTCTTATTATATATGCGCTATCGCTGTTGATATATCTAATATATTAGGACATTCCCTACAGGATGTATTTATAAATATGCGCAATAGCCTGGTTGGGTCCGAAGGTAATAATTGGAATACAATTAGTTTTAGTAGTATTTCTAGTTTTATCTTATCAGGTGGAACCCTCGCAACTGCCGGTGCAGTAGGATTAGGTTTCACATTGATGAATTACGGTATAGCTGGTTCACTATTCCTGCTACTGCCGACTTTAATGGCCGGATTAGTCGCTGTGTTGATCGCGCTGCTAATTATGGCTGCTCGTCAGGCATTAGTCACTATATTAATTATCTTGGCTCCACTAGCTTTTGTAGCATATCTGTTACCAAATACAGAAAAATGGTTCGAAAAATGGCAATCAACATTTATGACTATGTTAATTTTATTCCCCGCCTTTTCAATAGTATTCGGTGGTTCTCAATTAGCAGCGGCGGCTATTATCCAAAATGCTGATTCAATTAACCTAATAATTCTAGGCATGGTAATCCAAGTGGTACCACTATTCGTTACGCCGTTGTTGATCAATATGAGCGGGTCTATATTAGGCAAGGTCGCTGGTATTGTTAATAATCCTAACAAAGGTCTCATTGATCGAACCCGCAAATTTACCGATGATCGTGCCCAGAATATCATGGCAAAACGATTAGGCGCTACGGCTAAGCGTGGTGAATTCCTTAAACGAGGAGCTCAAAGTATAGATCACAGACGCCGTAAACGCGAAGGTCTACGAAGTGCACGCACCGGTATGGCCGATGCTCGTTGGGCTAATTCCAGAGATTATAGCAATATCGATCAGATGTCACGCGAAGCATCTAGTAGCAAATCTCTTGGCGAGGGTCGTTCAGAATTACGATACAATAGCCAAAAGAATGTTGCCGGCAGCCACATCCAAGATCTAGATATGCGTTTGCGTGAGAATAAACAAAAACTCGATAACGTGAATACTAGAACCGAGAATATTTTCAAAGCTTCTCCAAACTATAAATCACTGCACGAGGATGCCTACAAACTCGAAACAGCTAAAAACAAGATCGAACAAACTCTGGATCGTGACCTGAAAGATAAAATCAGGGTTAATTCTGATATGCTCAAAAGAGAAATGGAAGTACGTGTCCTATCTGACGAGGCCAGCCTATCGAAGGCTCATTTGGATAAGGTTTACGAAGACCTACGCGCTGGCGCTATGAACTCAGGTAATATGAGCGGATTAAATTACAGAGCCAAGCTTACTGCCCGCGATATCGCTATCAGCGCAATCGCTGTCAGTATGGCTAAAAAGCAACAGCAAAAGATCGTATCCGAGTCTCTATCTACAAACATCGATACAATCAACGGTCAATTAGTTACCGAGTTTACTGGTAGTATCAATGGTACATTGGCTAACGGCGCTAAACGAGTACAGGCAAACGCTACCGCTGCCGTTACACGTGCTGTTATACAAGAAATTAACGAAGTCAAAGAAGCCTCAGATATTCCAGCCGGCAACACTGACGAGATGGTTAGACGCATTAGAGAGGCTGTGGCCGAAAAAGACTCAGTCACTATTCGTGCATACGTCGATCTGTTATCAGTAGCTGGAAACTCAGGTGTCAAGGCATTGAGAGAAGTCATAGCAGACGTAGACACTGGATTGAGAGCGCCTGATGGAAGTGTCACGGAACAACTACAAGACGTCAAAGACTACATAAATATCAGCTCAACACTCAACGTTGCTGCCGAAGATATAGTCAACTGGAGTCGTGTCAACAGAAGCATCAAAGATGTTAGCGAAGATAAGACAACCTGGAATAACCTCAGTGCGATTGATATTGCTGGCATGAAAGCTTCTTCACAGTTAGAAGCTATCAAGAGTGGTGGTATTAGTCAGAAAATCGCTAAAGAATTATTGGAAAACGAGACGACCAGTTCCAAGCTCAAACCAAACGTCAAAGAAGAACTCGAAAAACTACTCTAATATTAATTCGTTCAGCAATTTATTCGAATTAGCTATAGCCTCTAATCCAAATTCAGATAGTTTTCTTGGGCTGAGCCTACATTCCAATCAGCTATACTAATTCGTCGCAACTGGCTACAGTACGCCCCTACCCCTAACTTAGTACCGATATCTTCGGCCAAGCTACGGATATAAGTTCCGCTCGAAACATTCACCCTAATCTTGATATTAGGATATGTATAATCGATTAGTTCGATCACATAAACCATAACCTTACGTTCTGGCATCTCAACTTTTTCACCCTTACGCGCCAGTTTGTATGCTCGCTGACCATTGATTTTAATAGCACTATAAATCGGTGGGCGTTGAGTAATCTCGCCAGTAAACTCTGTGAGTGTTTTATTAATTTCTAATTTAGTTGGTACTCTATTTGAAATATCAATAATCTCACCCTCTGGGTCCCCAGTTGTACTAGTTTGCCCCAGACGGATTGTTGCTTCGTAGATTTTATCGAGTTTGCTGTAGGATCCGGCATTTTTACACTCTTGACCGATTACTAGTATCATTAATCCGGTTGCAAAGGGATCTAACGTGCCAGTATGCCCTACCTTGACTTTTTTACCTTGCTGTTGCGATAGAACCCGTCGAACACGAGCTACCACACCAAAACTAGTCATATTAGCTGGTTTATCAATTAGTAAAATGCCGTCTTTCATATCAAACCAGTATAACAGCTGGCGATCGATGCCCTATTGGCCAGGGATTCTAAATTGGCTAGGATCGTTAGCATTTGATGGCGGTAATGTGCTGGTCATTGGCGTGATAGGTTCAGCTACGGGCGCGCCAAAGCTCGGCATAGCCGGCATGGTTGTCGATATAGTCGATGCTGCCGTTACTATAGGTATATTAGGCATAGTTGCCGTTGTTGTTGGCGGTGGCAAAGTCGAAAAATCTGGTAGTGGTGGCGGTAAAGGCAAATCAACAACTGACGGTGCATTTGACATAGGGCCACTACTAAATATGTCAACTGATTGTGATGAATCTTCGGACTGTCCAGCACTATTTATTGGGGTATTAGAAGTAGACGAACCACCTAAATAGGAATGTGACAATATCGTTTTATTCTGTTGGTCTTCTATATCACGTCTAGCCTGCTCTGCGGCTTGTTCGGCCGTAGCATTTAATGTGCCCCCTAATGATGGTTCGGCAACAGCCTTAGGAATAGTCGTGGCAATTTGCGGCGCAATCGTTGAAGTAGGCGGCAATATTGGTGCCGGTGCCGCAACTGGAATTGGAGTTGTAGCTGGGATTACTATTGGCTCGATATTATGGTTTTCGACAACTTCGGGTTTTATTGGCGGGGTTGCAACCGAAGAAATCGGCACATCGACTGCTTTTTCTAATTGATGATTGATAGTTAGATCACCCGTAGGCAACGTCGAAACCGATGGTTCAGCCGTAATTTGCGGGATTGGGTTGGTGATATTAGTCGTAACTGTATTAGTATTAACCGCACCACTGCCTTCTAATGAATTAATTTCGTGAGACTCTCTTAGTTTCGTAGATATCAGTTGTTGGTCTGCCCCAGCCGCCATTAATTGAGCAGCAACATTCATCGTGCTAGGAGATGTCAGTATATTACTAAATCTATCAGTAGCCGCCACAATACCAGTCAATAACGAAGTTGAGATTTGTTTGTCCAACAACGACTTGTCAGTTTTTAGACTGTCGCTAATATTAGCTACCATCTCGCTCAAACTGCTAGCAGAGCCATCATGCCAATCTAGACTACCTAGCTGGCTAAATTTATCACCAGCACTAAATGTAACAATAGTTACATCCTGTAATATCTGTCCATGCGCCTCTAACGATGTATCTAAGTGGTCTTTATTAGCAACACCCAAGGCTAACACTAATTCAACGTTATAGTCTCCTTGGCTAAATTCTAAGTCATTGCTAGTGATAGTTGTTTTGTATGGCGTAATAAAAATTTTTACCACATCACCATCAACTTTGTATCGCAAGTGATCGGCTTTTTCTTTGTCTAGAGCAATTATAAAATCACGCAAGCTGTCAGCACTATTTTCAAACACTTTATCTGGGTTTAAAAATGAAATAGCTGGCGGAATTGCCCCACTAAAAATAGCCGTGGCGTGTTTGTCTAGCTTATTTAAGAGCGCTGTCAAGCCTAGAGCGGCCGATAAATCATCAACTGACGGGTCACGACTGACGGTGATTAGAATATTCGTCGAACTTTTGATCTTGTCGACAATTTGTTGTTTTATCTTGAGGTCAGCATCATTCATTGATATTTTTCCTGATTTTTATTTTGTCTAGAATTTAATGATAATATACCATAAGTGTTTCATACCCGTCAACAGGTCGACTACATATAGAATAATAGCGGTACTCTTTACAATTTTAGGTTTTTACCTTATAATCACTCACTGATTGTATTATTATTTAAAGAGGTAAAGAAGCAACATGCCAATCATCAAATCAGCTATCAAGCGCGCCAAGCAAACTATTAAACGCCGTGAACGAAACGTCGGCATTAAACACGACATCAAAGAAGCCAACAAAGCTTTCGTCGCAAAGCCTAGCGCTACAACTCTAGGTGCTGCTTATAGCGAAATTGACACTGCTGTCAAAAAAGGCCTGATCAAGAAAAACACCGCTGCTCGTCGTAAATCACGATTATCAAAAGTTGCTAAAAACGCAGGTGTTAAACTAACCTCTGCTAAAAAAGAAACTGTTAAAGCAGTTCCAAAAGCCGAAGCTAAACCAGTTACTACCAAAGTCGCTGCTAAAAAACCAGCTGCTAAACCAGCTACCGCCAAAAAAGCTCCTGTCAAAAAAACAGCCGCTAAAAAATAATTAGATATTCGCGATTTTAATCAAAGCGCGCTCGACTAATAGCCACGGGTCGGTTTTTGACAGCTTCATATCATCATCAACCTCGGTAAAAATCGAGATTATTTTACTGACACCGCCCTTACCTATTCGCTTGGCAATCGGTGTTAATTTCGAGACAACGTAAGGATGAATACTAAAGTCCTTGGCGATATTATCCGAATCCGTTGCCGATACAATCGCCGCCAATTGAAAAGCTTGGCTAAACAACAACGCCGATAAACGATAAACATCATCGGATTGTTCTAACACTCGTATCATTTGTACTAAATCGTCAATATGACCACTCAGCGCCGTTTCAAAAAGGTTAAAAACGTTTTCAGTCAGGTTGGCATCAATAATATTTTTGATAGTTACCTCGGAAATATCGTCGACCATCGCTAGTTTTTCGAGAGCGTGGAATAATTGCCACTGATCAACACCAACACGCTGCACTAAAATTAGAGCGCTTTTTTTATCCAACGTAAAACCAAGTTTCTTGGCCTCCGAGATAACCCACTGCTCGGCCTTGGCAGTGTCACGATCAGACCATGGCTGAAATTCCCGAACAATAGCATTATCCCTCAAGGATTTAAACGTAGTAGTACGCTTATCAGGCTTTGACTCGATCAATATTAAATTAATATCGTCAGATATTCTGTCTAGCCAATCACCGAAAACCGTCCAAACTGTCTTATTTTCACTAAGCCCCCTAACTATCAATAGTCGCTTTTCGGCAAACAGGCTCACCCCCATTAGAATATCTGGCAACCGCGCCAGATTTAGATCATTACCATCAATCTTTTCGGCTTCACCTACAAAGTTACCTTTAATTTCCGCCAAAGCACGTTCAGTTTCGAAAGAGTTATCACCAACCAACAAAGTAATCATTATATCTAGTATAGCCTAAAGCAACTGGTCATGCGGACAGATATGAGTACCGCGACCCGCTACTTTAATTTTGATAATTTCCGTGCCACAACGTGGACAAGGCAAACCTTCGCGCCTAAAAACACGGGCAAAATCCATATAGCTGCCTTTTTTGCCTTCAGCGTTAACATAATTACGATTAGTGCTACCACCCTTTTCGATCGATAGGTTCATGACCGCACGAACCTCGGTGTATAAATCATTAAATTCCTGATCAGTCATAGATTCAACTAAACGTTTCGGATGGATCTTGGCACCCCACAGCGACTCATCGGCATATATATTACCAACACCAGCGATTACTGTCTGGTCTAATATAGCGGCCTTAATACTAGTCCTAGGGCGACGTTTAAATCGACTAATAAATTCCAGAACTGTAAAATCCGCTTCGAGTGGCTCAGGACCAACCTTTTTCATAAAATCAATATTAGGTACTTCGGGCGTTGGCAATAATCTTACCCAACCAAATTTGCGTTGATCATTAAAATACAAATGCGAGCCATCAGCAAAATCAAAAGTAACACGCGTTGATTTGTCTGGCAAATTATTAATTAAACTGTCACTTGGGTGCCCTGCCCCAAATCGCGAGTTACTATCCACAAATACTAATTGCCCAGTCATTTTGAGATGGATTACTAATGTATAATTCGTTGATAAATCAATCAGCAGAACTTTGGCACGACGGCGAACTTCACTGACATCGGCGTTTACTAGAAAATTTTTAACATCAGCCGTGGCGTTAGGAAAACTTTTGGGGTTATCGTGATTAACAGACATAATTTTACGTCCGACAATCAATCGTTGTAGGCCGCGTTTGACGGTTTCAACCTCGGGCAATTCAGGCATTATTTATTCTCATAAGTGCAGCTAATTCAACCTTTGCCTGTTGGACGGTATTAAATATAATACCCTGCATACCAGCACTAATCGCTCCGTCAATATTAACTGCCATATCATCGATCATTACACATTCCGATGGCTCAACGCCTAATTTATCAGCCGTTAGCTCGAATATCGCCACTTCGGGTTTAACCATACCGACATCACCAGATATAATTATCTCGTCAAATAGATCTTCGTTACCTGCAATTAGGGATTTATCCAGCCAACCATGTCCAACATTACTAAGCATACCTATTTTGTATTGATTTGATGTTTTTAATTCGCGTGCCCAATCGATAGCCGCTTTGTTTTGTGAATTCACATCATAATAACGCGACCTGACCTCTTCGGGCGTTATACCGATAAGCTCGGCCATGGCAACATCAAATTGCTGATGTGAAATCATACCGTAATCTGATTGATGCTCTAGATTGTTTATATCAGTTATGAGGTGTGGGTATGATTGATACAATAAATTACGTCCCGAAGTAATTAGGACACCGAAACAGTCAAAAATAATTGCCTTTATAGCCATAATTTAATCCTTTTTATTATTTAAAACGTCGCCCGTACTACCAAAACCACCAGCCCCACGTTCGGTCTTGCTAAGTGAATCAACTTGGTCCCAAGCTACATGTTCGTATTTTGCAATCACCAGTTGAGCTACACGCATATCAGGTTCAATGACAAACGGTTCACTACCCAGGTTTATCATTAAAACACCATACTCTCCCCTATAGTCACCGTCAATCGTACCTACCCCATTAACCATGGTCATACCGTATTTAATACTCAGACCACTGCGAGCCCTAATTTGCGATTCATAACCGGGCGGTAGTTCAATCGATAATCCAGTAGGTATATTTATTCGCTCCATTGGCCGCACTGTCACTGGTGTATCTAAACAAGCATGCAAGTCCATGCCAGCGGCGTGTTCGGTTTGGTAAGCTGGCAAAATTGCATTTTCTTTGAGTTTCGTTATTTTTACACTCAGGTCGTTCATTTATAATACTCCCCAATTCTTGCCAATATTAACATCGACTTTTAGCCTAACCCCGAGTTCTGGAATGATATTTTCAAGTGTGTCCCTCAGTACATCAGCAACCCTGTCGGCATTCTCGGCTGGACATTCGACTAATATACTATCGTGAACCTGCAAAATTTGTTCACCCAGACCGACCAATTTCTTATCAACCCTAATCATGGCTAATTTCATAATGTCAGCCTCGGTACCCTGAATCGGCATATTAGCCGCAGCCCGTTCAGCCGAAGCACGAACCATAAAATTACTACTGAGCACATCAGGTGTTGGACGACGACGGCCAAAATAAGTTTCGACATAACCTTTGATGCGAGCATCCTCGATAGTTTTATCGATATATTTGCGAATTGGTTGACGTAATTCAAAATATTCATCAATGAATTTTTTAGATTCAGTAAAATTCATACCCGTCGCCGCGCTTAGACCATGTGGGCTCATACCGTACAAAACTCCGAAGTTAATAACCTTGGCATTACGCCGTTGAGATTTAGTGACATCATCCATCGTTATACCGTAAACTTCACTAGCGGTTTTAGTATGAATATCGACATTACTGTTAAAATCGTTGATCATATTCTGATCACCCGCTAGGACTGCCGCTAAACGAAGTTCGAATTGTGAATAATCAGCACTAACAAATACCTTATCGCCATCAGCCACGAAAGCTTCGCGAATTCGACGGCCCAATTCAGTTTTAATCGGAATATTCTGTAAATTTGGGTTGGTACTACTCAGTCGGCCAGTACTAACTACATCCTGATTAAACGTAGTGTGGATTCGATCTTTTTCATCAGCAAGTTTGGGCAAAGTATCAACATAGGTATTTTTTAGTTTAGCCAGTTCCCTAGTTCGTTCAATTAGTTCGATAATTGGATGTTGACCGCGTAATTTATCTAGCTCTTTTTGCCCAGTGCTAAAACCTGTTTTGCCTTTTTTTATACCGCCAGTTGGTAATTGCAACTTAGTGAACAGAACCTCTGATAATTGGGCTGGGCTACCAATATTAAACTCGTAGCCAACCATTGCAAACATTTCTTGTTCAAGCTTTTTGTGTTCATCACCCAGTTCTTTGCTCATTGATTCTAATATTTTCGGATTAATTTTTATACCGCGGTTCTCCATGGAAAATAGAATATGTGTCAGAGGAAAATCCAGGTCATGCGCTACCTTAGCCAACTTTGGCTCGGCCTTGAATAGTTCAACTTGTTGGTCATATATATGCCATATCGCGGCTACAGCGGTCTGTGGCGAATCAATTTCATACCCAACCAAGCTAGCTAGTGACCTATCGCGCCTTAGCGGATCGAGTAAAAATGTAGCTTGGTTGATGTCATGCAGTTCACTAAATTCTACAATGATGTTTTGATCAGCCAACTGATGATATAGAATTTTAGTATCATAACCAATCACCATTGCTAATTCAAAAACACGCCAAACGCTACGATCCAGACTACTAACCTTAGTTTGCGAAATAGTTTTTTGATCAGTCGACAACCACAATGTGTCATTATCAACATATAAAACTATCGGACCATTTACCATTAGGTTATCAGGCCAAGGTGTTTCCGTTAATAAATTAGGTTTAACCCCAGTATCAACAACTTCACCGGCTGAGTCGTTAGCCTGCATATGTTTTGGTAGGCGTTTTACTAGCGATGAAAATTCTAGTCGTTTCAAAATAGCCGCTACCTTATCCAAATCCGTATCGTTAACATCAGCAACATCCCAATCTAGTTTGACCGGAGCATCAACCCAAATTCGCGCTATTCTTTTTGTCATATATGCCAGTTCTTTACCGGCAATTAATTTTTTAGCGACAGTTGGTTTAATATCATCCAGATGATCATATATATTATCCAGAGTGTTAAATTGTTGCAATAGTTGAACACCAGTTTTATCACCAATCCCAGGTACACCAGGTAAATTATCCGACGAGTCCCCCGCTAATGATTTAAGGTCTAGAAATTGCTCAACCCCGATACCATATTTTTTTTCAAAATATTCAACATCAAACTCTTCGAGATTAGATAGCCCGTTTTTCAGCGCATAAACCTTGGTCATAGGCCCAATCAGCTGCAGAGCATCCAGGTCACTAGTTAATAAACAAGTCTCGATCCCCTTTTCGGTCGCTTCCTTGGCAAAAGCACCTAATATATCATCAGCCTCATAATCGTCTAGCTCGTATAATGGCCAACCAAAAGCCTCAAGCAGCTCGTGCAAGATAGGAATTTGCTCGTAAAAGTCATCAGGCGCTTTTTTACGACCAGCTTTATACTCGGGATATATCTCACAGCGCTTACGAATATTGGTATCTTTTTTGTCCCAAGCCACCGCCACGTAATCAGGTTCTAGTTTTTTAATTAATTCAATTGCTAGACTAGCAAACCCATAAACACCACCCGTCGGCGTGCCGTCGGCCATTGATAAATTCGGCATAGAATAATAACCACGATAAAATACAGACTTACCATCAATTACAGCCAAACGTTTTGTCATGCTACTAGTATACCGCAATCGTCAGTGATAATCTGCTACAATAACTGATATGACTATCAATAAAAATATCAAAATTGTGGCTTTTGTAGGACTAACCGGCTCTGGCAAAAGCGCTGCCGTTGATTACATAATAGAAAAAGGCTACCCTAGAGTTTATTTTGGCGGAGTCGTACTAGATGCTATGACCAAAGCAGGTTTGGAACATACCGAAGAAAATGAAAAACCATTTCGCGAAGAATTACGTCAAAAAGAGGGCAAGGACTTCGTTGCTAAACGCATCATCGCTCAGATCAATGATTTAATCAACACTGGCCAACATCATATTATTGCCGACGGGTTATATACTTGGACTGAATATAAAACTCTAAAACATGAGTTTCCAGGTGAATTAATGATTATTGCAATCGTAACCCCAAAACGATTACGCCATTTACGCCTGGCTAACCGACCAATTCGACCACTAACCCAGTCCGAAGCTGATCAACGTGATTGGTCTGAGATAGAAAACTTAGAAAAAGGTGGTCCTATTGCTATCGCCGACCATTATATTATGAATAGCGGCGACATGGATCATTTACATCAACAAGTTGACGATATATTAAACGAAATTAAATTCTACGAATAACAAAAAACTCCGCCACAATAGGCGGAGTTTTTAAATTTAACATTTAATTTAACCTAGATACTCGTGTAATTTTTTAGCATCTTTGTGCTTACGGAGTTTGGCTAGTGCCTTGGCTTCGATTTGACGAATACGTTCGCGAGTAACAGCAAACTCACGACCAACCTCTTCTAGGGTGTGGCTTTTGCCATTTTCTAGACCGAATCGCATTTTAACAATTTTTTGTTCACGATCAGAGAGTGTTGATAGGACCGATTGAACTTGTTCTTTTAGTAGCTGCGAAGTGGCTGATTCTTCTGGGGTGGCGCTATCGCCATCCTCAATAAAATCACCGAGAACTGAATCCTCATCCTCACCATCACGACCGACACCAGCATCTAGTGAAGTGATATCTTGTTTGATCTTGATAACATATTCGACTTTGGCAGGTTCCATTTCGAGTTCAACAGCTAATTCTTCGATGGTTGGTTCGCGGTTTAATTCCTGAGTCATACGGCGCTGAGTGCGTAGCAATTTGTTGATAGTTTCAACCATGTGAACTGGAATACGAATTGTCCTGGCTTGGTCGGCGATAGCACGCGTGATCGCCTGGCGAATCCACCAAGTGGCATAGGTTGAAAATTTAAAGCCCTTGTCTGGATCGAATTTCTCAACTGCACGTAGCAAACCAGTATTACCCTCTTGGATCAGATCCAAGAAATCAAGTCCACGACCACTATAGCGTTTAGCAATCGAAACTACTAAACGCATGTTCGCTTCGGCCATCTTGTCTTTGGCTTTTTTATCGCCTTCGACAACTCGTTTAGCTAGAGCCAATTCTTCCTCGGAGTTAAGCAGTGGGATTTTACCAATTTCACGCAAATACAAACGAACACTATCATCGCTGGCATCATCGAAATATTGACCCTTGTTAAGGGTATCCTCGTCGTCTTCTTCTTCGTCCTTTAGCTCATCAGGCGCAGGTTCTTCTAGGTCGCTTAGCGAAAAACCATCTACATCAAGTAAATTTGGATCAATTACAATTTCTTCTTCGTTATCTTTGGCCACTTTGTATCTCCTTTATTAGTTTGTTTAGTTTGGCACGGATCTCGTTCGCCAAGACATCATCACCCAAAGTCTCTGCATCACGCAGTTCATTAGTTAGGGTGTCTTTTTGTTTTTTCTTGTTTTCGTTGGTCACCTGGCGGAGCAATCGAGCTGTTTCAAAGTAACGATCTTGGTCGTTCCAGTCAGCATAGCGAGCGTCGGCCTTTAATAGTAGTATTTTTACATAGATATCGTAATCTTGCAACTGTTCAGGTGTATCTTTGACGGCCTTACCGCCATTATCGGCTAAATATTTGGCAACCGCCTGACGTTCCTCGCCAACTAGTGCGTTAGGATCAAACTGACGAAATAGATCGTGGGTAGCGCCGTCAATCAGGGCAACCGCTAATAGATTATCCTGATAAGATAACGAATTTTGAGCAGTCTCGAATTGCTGAGCGGATTTTCTGTAGACTTTTTGAGAGTTTTCGCCACCGCTGCTCATCTTTTCTTTTAACGCTTCAACCGAGGAGTCGCTATATTCAGCAATCTTGGCAATATAATGTTCTTGTTCGACCGAATCCTGCAGCATACGCACCACATCCAATGCCACCGTAGTAAACCGACGTTTACCGGCCGCAGTTTTCAAATCTTCGCGCAACGAATATTGTTTCAGCAGCCAATCAACAGCCGGTTCGGATGCTTCAATTGCCTGCAACCATAATTTCGGATCTTGTTTGATTAATTCATCGGGGTCTTTGGCACTTTCAGGCATGGATATTATCGTCAGGTCAATACCGACACTCTGAGCTATTGGGATAGCTCGCTCAGTAGCAGCTAGGCCAGCTTTGTCACCATCAAAGGCTAGTCGTACGTGATTACTAAGGCGAACTAAGGCTCGTAAATGGTTCTCGGTCATAGCCGTTCCAGCCGTGGCTACAACCTGTGATATATCGACCTGGTGACTACTAATAACATCTAGGTTGCCTTCGACGATTACTGCGTAATCATTGGCTCTAATCGCTTCTTTGGCCTGTGATAGTCCAAAAACGTGACGTCCCTTGTCATACAATAAAGTTTGAGGTGTATTTAAGTATTTTGGAGCATTTGGATCATCAACGATAATACGCCCCGTAAAACCAATCACCTGCCCCGTGCCATCCATCAAAGGCACAGTCATACGACCGCGGAATAAATCACCGCCAAAACGATTAGTTAATCCCGCCTGAGTTAATTCGTGTGCGGTAAAACCTTTTTTAGTCATGAATTGAACCAAAGCATCGCCGCTAGTTGGCGCATACCCAATCCTGAAATCTTGGACGATCTGTTTGCTTAAGCTACGCTTTTTAAAAACATACTCCAAAGCATGCTGGTTCTTTATCAGACTTTGCTGATAATAATTAGCAGCTAAATCCAGCGCTGTTAGCAATCGTTTTTTTAGTCGAGCAATTTCCTGATTACCCTTACTGTCATATATCGACAAATCAACACCCGCTTTGCGCGCTAGATGTTCTAATGCTGTCCTAAAATCTATACCCTCAACTTCCATAACAAACGCAAAAACATCGCCACCCTTATTAGATGAGAAATCATGCCAAATATGTTTATCTGGACTAACATAGAAACTAGGAGTTTTTTCGCTAGTAAAGGGACTGACACCTTTGAAGTTGCGCCCGGCACGCTTCAGCTGGACATAATCACCAATTACATCCTCAATATTGAGCCTAGCCCGCACTTCTTCCTTGGCATCTTGCATGTCGCTATTATACCTCTGTTAAGGTAGAACTCAAAACAACCCACCAAAAGACAACTAAATTTGAGTATTAAAGCCGATTATGGTTAAATAACAGGAGTATGTATCCTAATAGTAATCAACCAACACCACCTCTGGATTATTTGAACCAAATCGCACCCAAATCACCGCCAAAGGTAAATAATCTATTTAAAAAACCAATAATACTCGGCGCCGCCCTAGGTTTTGCCATATTATTGACGATTATATCAACAATCGCCTCTAGCCAGCCTAAATCGACCGAGCTACTAGCCGCTCGCCTAACAACAATCGCTAGCACCGCCGACAGTGCAACCACCAACATCAAAAGCACTCAATTACGGGCTTTTAATAGTAACTTGAAACTATACCTGACCAACGCCGTTCGCGATATCACCCCTATTCTAGCCAAGGATGGTATAGATATTACAAAATTAGACAAAAAAGTAACCACTGCCGAGTCTAACGCGGACCTACTAGCTACACTCGAAGACGCCAGACTAAACGCAGTCTACGATCGAACTTATGCCCGCGAGATGGCCTATAAATTAGATACCGTTATAACACTGATGCGGCAAATTAATAGCAGCACCGGAAACAAAGATCTAAAAAGCTATCTAAATGATGCCATAGCTAATCTAACTCCGATCCAAAAACAGTTTGCAGATTTCAACGCAGCTAATAGTTAGGATCCGATCGGTTCGCCGTCAACTAAACGATAGCTAAGAGACATCAAGCTTTTCATTTCATCATCAGGCACTTGGCCAGTACAGATAATCGTATTCCAATGTTTTTTGTTCAGATGATAACCAGGTAAAACCGTTTCGTAATCTTCGCGTAATTTTTCAGCCAGCAGTGGATCACATTTTAGGCTAATCCGAAGCGGTTTAGTCCCCTCGGCGATTAGAGCGAACATTTTACCACCACCGTTCTCGGCATGCCCGATTTTATAGACCGAAGTGCTCTCGCCAAACGGAAAATCCAGCCAAGTATTCGGAAAACTTAGTAAATATTCGTGAATTTCAGTGTGTGTCATAGCCCTATTCTACAGGCTACTGTATGGTGCTTGCAAATTATCCATAGCGGATTGCCATTTTAACCTCTGTAAAATATCAGCTTGTTGCTGAGCTGTAGCTGGTTTTACTATTTTATCGGCATCATTCGTACCGACAACCCCAAATTGATAGCTAATATTGAGTTTAGTAAGCCCCTGCTCTATAGCCTGAACTAAACAATCATCCTTGAACTTTACGCAAGTTTCGCCCAAATTTAGCCATTTTTTAAGTAACGAAAAACTCTGATCGTTAGTTTTCATCACAACCCTAATCCCCGCCGAGCGTACCACTTCAAAAGTATCTTGCTGATCAAACATAAAATTACCCATTGAATAGACTATCAGATGGCCCTTATAACTCTCGGCAGGCTGAATCCAATGCGGATGATCACCCAGAACAACATCAGCGCCACCATCAATCAAACTTCGATAGAAATCAGTTTTAATCTGGTCTGGCGATGATTTATATTCCGCACCCATATGCGGCATGGCAATAACGGGCATATAAGGACTGTATTTTTGAATCTCAGCCACCGATTCAGGCGGCGGTATCTGGAATACACCGTGATAACCGCACATTGCCACCGGAAGTTTACCTTTCGTTGTTGTTTTGTCATCGTTTGTCACTGTGACTGGCAACCCGATCACTTCGCAAATATCACCTGTTACTTTGGGATCATAATTGCCAAAATATTGAATATTATTTTTATCAAGTTGCTGTTTGGTTTCCGTAAACCCATCAGCCCCCTGATTATCCGTATGATTATTAGCTAGTGTAAACGCTGTAAACCACTTGGCTGCTTCGGATAGATAGCTGGGGGAACAATTGAATTGCAGTGTATTATCCTCTTCGGCTGACGTCATATTAACACCAGCCACTAGCGGACACTCTATGCCCGAAATCCAAGCATCATATTGATCACGATTAAACTCATTGAGCCGTGAAAACGGATAACTATATTTTAATGGGCTAGCCATCGACCAGTCATTGATGTACCTGCCCCAGAATGTATTACCCAAAAAAAGAATATTCGATGATACTATTTTTGGTTGAGCAATTTTTTTAACAGTTTGGGTGGTTTTGGATAAATTCGGCGCAATAGTTTTGGTCGGCCACAAAACAGCCATTACAGAGCCACCAATCAACAAAAACGTTATTAACACCAAAAAGATTAGAAAGCTATTACGGCGAAGTTTCACCTCTAACATTATGCTTGTTATTGTAGCACTACTTGACCTTGGTAAGGTAATATTTCAATTCTTCGATGCTGCCGCGAATATCATCAAGAGCACGATGCGCATCGGGTTTTGCATATTTTTTCTTGAACTTGTTTTCAAAAACAACTTTCCAGGCGCTAACATCCAACATACGATAATGTAAGCGCGCATCAAGTTTAGGCCACTTTGCTACTATAAATCGCCTATCCATGTGGATTGAATTACCACCCAGTAGAACCGGCGCATCAGCCTTGAAATGAGTATTTATAAAATCGAGTAGCTCGGCCTCTATTTTTGATGAAGATTTGCCAGTTTCATTTTGGGCTAATAGGCCATCCCGAGAATCAGGGTGGGCATCCCAAAACGATGCGTTAATAGCCATACGCTTACGAACTGCGGCTGGCTTACTACTAACCACTCCTTGATAAGTTGCAATCTCCTTAAAATCCCAATCAGTCACAATCGCTGCAACCTCCAATATTAGATCGTCAACTGGCGATAATAATCCAGTCATCTCTAAATCGATCCACAAAATTCGGTCTGATTTTGTAATTCTCTTGACCATATTATTGTTTTGGCTTGTCTATTTTATCGAACCTTAGTAATTTAACGATGAAATAAACCACCAGGGCAATAACAACGAAATTAATAAAATCATTTAGAAATACACCGTAATGCAATACCGCCGCCTGACCACCGTTAGTTTTACCTATAGTCCAACTTAGGCCTTTTAGCCCCTCAGCCGAACCCAGTAATAATCCGAGCGGTGGCATGACAACATTATCGACCAGTGATTTCACTAGAACGCTGACAGAACCACCTAAAACTAAACCGACAGCCAAACCAACTACGCCTTGGGTACGGATAAAATCAAGAAATGCCTTTAATTGCGATCCACCAGCTTTGACGATAGTAATCGGTCTGATGTCAATTTGCTGTGCGGCTTTGACTATTTTTGATTTACGGATTAGCTGTTTCTTGGGTGTTGGCATAAAATCCTCTTAACTTTTGTATGTATTATACCATTCGTATGCTACATACGTTCTGGGGTTGGAATACCTAACACTTTTAGACCATTCCCTAGCACTATAGTATAAGCCACAACCAAACGTGAGCGCAGCTGTTCCCTATCATCGCCAACCACTTTACTGTTCTCGTAGAAACGATTAAAAACTTGAGCTAATTCATACAGATAAGTACATAGATAATGTGGAGAGAATTCAACCGTAGCCTGATTTATTACGTCAGGATATTCCGTTAGTTTGAAAACTAAGGTTCTCTCGTATTGAGTGTATTGATTATTTGTCATATCAACGGCCGAGTTAACGTCGCCTAGCTTTTGCAAAACTGAATTTGCTCTGGCAAGTGAATATTGCAGATATGGACCGCTGTTGCCATGCAAACTCACCGATTCTTGCGGGATAAACACGCTATCAGCGCCAATGCGGAATTTCAAAAAGGCATATTTTATAGCACCTAGCACCGGCTCTTCGTTGCGGTTTCCTTGCACTGCCTCATTCTCGTCAGCTACCATGTCGAGTACATCGATCGCGCGCAAAAAATTACCTTTTCGACTGCTCATTTTAACGCTACCAGCCAATTTAACATTGCCGTGCGTTATATGTTTAGTCCGAGCCGTCAGTTCTGGCTTGAACTGTTCTATGCTCTTCAACACAACTTTCATGTATTCGATAATATCGTTGCCAGTGATAATTATAGATTCATCAAATTCGTAATCTTGCCATTTTTTAATGCTCAGCCCAACATCCTTGGCTTCGTAGGTCGGTAACCCTTCACTATTTACGAAAACACGAGTATGCAGCCCGTACGGTTCACCCTTGAATACGATTGCCCCGTCACTATCCTGATATACGCCATTATTTTTTTGTTCAATAACCGTCGCTAAACCTAATGCCGCAGTTTCGCTTTCTGGATAATACTTTTCAAATGTCGTACCGATTCGTTTATAAAACGCATTAAAGTAATCGTAACTCCAGGTTCGACATGTCCAATAAATTTGTGCAAAAGCCGATTCATGATCATTATCGGTATGCAACTGATACACTTTTTTATTTATAGAAATAATTTCTGATTTCGATTTCTCGTCATCTTCGTAAGCCCGGGTGCCTTCGACATAACAAGCCGCCATCCATTCGGAACGACCGCTCTCTTCTATTTCAGCTAATTTATCAGGATTTTCACCACCTAATTTATTGATAATCGCCCACATGGTTTTTCCGACATGTAGACCAACGTCACCACCAAAATTAACTCGATGGACTTTACCACCGGCATATTCAATTAAGTTCGATATAGCATCACCGATAACACTGGTATAGAAATGACCAACGTGCAAAACCTTGAATGGGTTCGGATCGGAGTATTCAGTTACAACTACCTTACCATTATAGATTTGCGACTTACCGTAACTAGTAGGGTTGCTGATGATATTTTCAAGTTCTGACGTTAATGCATTATCCTTGACTTTTAGATTTATAAACCCAGGACCAGCTATGGTCACCTCCGAGAAATCACCAACTTCACGTAACTTGCCAATTAATTGCTCGGCAATATCACGTGGATTTTTAGATAATTTTCCAGCCAACTGCATAGCCACATTAGTTGAATAATCACCAAACTGCGGATCAGGACGACTCAATTGAGCCGCCTGATCAATATCAAACAGTTGGTGTATTATTTCTGAAATTATTAGAGAAGCTTTATCCATTGCTCTCAGTATTATATCAAAATACCGTGAAAATCGTTTATAAAGCCGCTTTGATCGTATCAAGCGCCGCGATAAATGCCCCCATACGTAGGCTAGTTTGTGATTCTTTGGCTTTTTCGGATATTTTATTAGCCGAACTTGCCATCATTATGCGGAGTTTATCAAACACTTCCTTTTCAGTCCAATTATTACCACTAAGATTCTGTTCCCATTCGAAATAAGACACGGTTACACCACCGGAATTTGCCAATATATCTGGCACAATAGGAATGTTTTTTTGGAATAGTATCTCGTCGGCTTTTGGCGAAACAGGACCGTTAGCCAGCTCTAAAATAGCCTTGGCCTTAATTTTATCAGCATTAGTCTCGGTTATAGTATTCTCGAATGCAGCTGGGATAAGCAAATCACAATCAACACCTATTAGTTCCTCGTTAGTAATATCAGTACCGCCAGCAAAACCTAGAACTGATCCAGTAGTCTTTTTATGATCTGATAATTTTGCAATATCTAGACCATCTGGGTTATAAATTCCACCTTTGGAGTCAGAGATAGCAACAACGCTATAGCCAGCCCTGTCCCAAATTACAGCGGCGTTTGCACCAGCATTACCGAAACCTTCAATAGCAACCTTGCAACCTTCGCTTAGACCTAGCTCTTGTCGCAATGCCTCAAAAGCGTAGAAACCGCCCTGGGCAGTTGCCGTATCACGGCCCAATGAGCCACCTTGGCCAACTGGTTTACCGGTGATAACCGCACCAGTTTTATCGCCAGTTATTTTGGCGAATTCATCTGCCATCCAGGCCATTATTTCTGGTGTAGTGTTAACATCCGGGGCTGGCACGTCCTTGTTAGGCCCCAGAATGTCCGATAGTTTTTGCACCCAACCACGCGAAAGTCGTTCTAGCTCACCCTTAGACAATTCCTTTGGATTAACCGTAATTCCACCTTTACCGCCGCCCATTGGTATGCCAATAACGGAACATTTCAATACCATCCAAAACGCCAGGGCTTTGACTTCATTTATTTCAGTATCCTGATGGTATCTGATACCACCTTTGTATGGCCCCATCGTGTTATTATATTCAACCCTATAACCTTCAAATATCTTAAGTGAGCCATCATCCATCTTGACTGGAATAGATACTCTAATATCACGATCTGGTTGTTTTAACCTCAATATAAACTCGTCACCGAAATTCCTGATTTTGGCGACTTTTTCTAACTGCGTCATCGCATTATCAAACGGATTTTGCATAAATTATTTACAACCTTCCCTATTATTTACTTTTTAGACTTGCTCTGATCAAACCAACAAATAACGGCGATGGTCTGATTGGCCGCGAACGAAATTCAGGATGAGCCTGGGTGGCGATAAAATAATCATTTTTTGGCGCTTCAATAAATTCAACTAGCCTACCGTCTGGCGAAGTACCGCTAATTACCAACCCGCCCTTACTAATTTCATACAGGAATTGCTGATTAACCTCGTAGCGATGACGGTGGCGTTCAATGATTTTAGTAGTGCCGTAAATCTTTTCGGCTAATGAACCCTTAACAAGTCTAGCTGGATAATCGCCTAGTCGCAGTGTGCCGCCGGTTGATTCTTTGCCAGCTTGACCGTCCATAATATAGACGACATCACAGTCACATTGCGGAGCAAATTCGGTGCTATTAGCATCATTTTGCCCCGCTTTCCTGGCCGCTGCAATAACCGCTACTTGTAAACCTAGACATAGCCCCAAATAAGGTACGTTGTTATCTAGAGCATAACGAGCTGCGGCAATTTTGCCTTCTACACCACGAGAGCCAAAACCACCGGGCACTAAAATCGCATCGACTTTTTTAAAATCTTTTTTGGTCGCCGTTTCAGCGTTAACCCATTTGATTTTTAATCCTACCTTTTCATGCCAAGCTGCCGCCTTCAATGCCTCGATTACCGAGATATAAGTATCTTCGTTATCGATATATTTAGCCACCAAACCAACTGTGATGGTTTTTTCGGGTTTGCTCATTTGTTGGCTAATAATCTTTTCCCAAGCTGCCAAATTAGGCTTTTTATGTAGCCCTGAAAAATCAGATAGTAATTTACTAAATCCACTTTTAGCTAAGATCAGCGGTACGCGAAAAACCGTATCAGCATTAGGCATCATAATGATGTTTTCTTTGGCAACACCACCGAATAAACTAATCTTGTCCGCGACACTATCTGGCGCTGGATAATCAGTTCTAACAACTACAGCATCCGGTACAATACCAAACCCACGCAGATCATTTAGGGCATTCTGAGCTGGTTTAGTTTTGAACTCTTTACTAGTACAGATAAATGGAACATAGACAACATGCACGAACAAACAATTGCTGCGACCGACTTTTTGAGAGAATTCTCGGATAGCCTCGACAAAACTAAGCCCTTCATAATCCCCAACCGTACCACCGATTTCGACAATATGAAAATCACTACCATCAGCCGCTTGCAATATAGCCTGCTGAATAGATTGAGTTAAATGTGGTATTAATTGAACCGTCTTGCCACCAAATTTACCAGCACGCTCATCAGCTATCAAATCAAAAAGAAGCCTACCTGCCAAAGTAGCACTCTTTTGGGTTAGTTCGATATCTAGAAAACGTTCGTAATGGCCTAAATCTAAATCAGTTTCAGCACCATCCTTAGTAACAAAACATTCACCGTGTTCTCTGGGGTTTAACAGACCCGCATCTACATTCAGATATGGGTCGCATTTCTGGATCGAGACTTTAGCGCCTTTGGCCTGCAGAACAGCACCAATACTAGCGGCAGTAACGCCCTTTCCAACCCCAGACAAAACACCTCCAGTTACAAATACATATTTTTGTTTTTCCCTCATACACCTCTTGTACCCCTATGGGATTTCATTTTAGCACAATGAGTATGGACTACACTACATCTAGCGTGCTATGTTGTTTATTCTACGCTATTTATATCTTTGTATAGTCTCGGAAACGACGGTCACGACACTTTTATCAAACATGGTCGGCAATATCTTTTTGGGCGACAAATCAGTTACAGAATCAGCCACCGCTTGAGCGATAGCACTGAACATCTCTATCTTGAACTGAGGGATATTAGCATCTAACATACCCTTAAAAGCACCAGGGAAAACAATTGAATTATTTAACTGATTCGGAAAATCACTTCGACCAGTTCCAACGATAAATGCTCCAGCCTCGTATGCTTCGTCTGGCATTATTTCAGGTGTTGGGTTAGAGAGTGCAAATATAATTGGCTTTGCCGACATAGAACGAACCATATCTTTGGTCAATAAACCTGGTTTAGATAGGCCGATAAACACGTCAGCACCTTTAACAGCATCAGCAAGAGCACCTTCGAACGATTCGGCAGTGCTGCCATCTATTAGTTCTTGTTTTTCATTAGTTAAGCTACCCCGACCGCTATGGATAATACCCTGGCTATCACAATATAGGATATTTTTAATCCCATACGCCAATAATAAACGAGCTGTCGCCACACCAGCCGCACCAACACCACTAATCACAACTTTGATAGTTTCTTTGGTCTGGTTGGTAAGTTTAATCGAATTAATCAGCCCCGCTAAAGCTACCGTCGCAGCACCCCACTGGTCATCGTGCATGACCGGAATCGACAATTCTTTACGTAAACGCTCCTCGATTTCAAAACATCGTGGCGCCGAAATATCTTCCAGGTTAATACCGCCAAAAACTGGTGCGATTTGTTTGACGGCCTTGATAATTTCTTCGGTATCCTGAGTATCTAGACATATCGGGAAAGCATCGACACCGGCAAACTCCTTGAATATCGCGGCCTTGCCTTCCATTACAGGGATAGCCGCTAAAGCCCCCAGATTACCGAGCCCTAATATAGCCGAGCCATCCGAGACGACCGCTATGGTGTTATGTTTGAGGGTATATTCACGAGCCAATAATGGATCCTTGGCAATTTCTCGTGATACTTCAGCTACACCTGGGGTATAAGCTAACGACAACATTTCGGCCGAATCAAGTTTTAATTTGCTAACAGTCTCGATCTTGCCATGATTCTTTTGATGTAATTCTAATGATTTCTGGTATACGTCATTTTGCATATTTTACCCCTCAATAAAGTTAAAGCTCGGCACATGATAACTTGTTTTTTATGGCGGAGAGAACAGGATTCGAACCTGCGGTAACATTGCTGCCACACACGCTTTCCAAGCGTGCGCCTTCAACCACTCGGCCATCTCTCCGTATGTGATTTATTATAACAGTTGTTTTTTTAACTTTGTACGTTAGTTGCAGTTTATAATTTTTAATCTCATAATAAGGTGGAATGACTCCCACCACTTCCATACCAGTCATAAATTTAAAAGGCATCAAAAAAAGCTTTGGGCTTGGTGATGCCGAGATTTTCGCATTGGATGACGTTAATTTAACTATCGATAAGGGTGAGTTCGTAGCCATCATGGGGCCAAGTGGCTGTGGCAAAACAACATTATTGAATATACTAGGGCTGCTAGACAATTGGGCTGATGGTGATTACGAATTAGACGGCCAATCCGTGGCCTGTATGTCAAAGCGCAAACAAGCAAAAATACGCAGTCGGCAAATAGGTTTTGTGTTCCAAAATTTCAATTTAATATCACGACTAAGTGTTATAGAAAATGTAGCTTTGCCTCTTATATACAAAGGTATTAGCCATACTAACCGGCTAGTTATGGCTAGTAATATGCTACGCAATTTCCATCTGAATGAACGTGAATACTATATGCCGCATCAATTGTCAGGCGGACAAACTCAACGAGTTGCTATTGCGCGAGCTCTAGTAAACGAACCATCCATTATATTAGCTGACGAACCAACTGGTAATTTAGATTCACGAGCCAGCCATATCATAATGGAAGAATTATCTGATCTGCACAAACGCGGCAACACCATCATCATGGTGACCCACAACCCCAGGTTAACAACGTATGCTAGTCGGATAATCACGATGCTGGATGGCCAAATCGACACCGATACCAAGGATGTGGTTGTCGAAACAGACAAAACCGTCAAAAAGAGACCATTAGGCAGTCGCCACCATAAAAAAACCACCCATAAAATACATAAAACCAAGAGGAAGAAAAAATAATGCGCTTCCTATTAATAAACCATATTCAAAACGCCAGGCAATCCCTAAAAAGCAGTCGAGTTCGCAGTATGCTCACTATGCTAGGAGTAGCTATTGGAGTAGCTAGCATCACTGCAATTCTAGCCCTTAGCAGTGGTGCCACTAAAGTCGTTAGCGACCAGGTCGATTCACTTGGCGGTAATTTAATAGTTGTCCGTCCGGGCAAGAATATTGACCCCATAACCGACATAACCCAGACTCAATTAAATCGCAACTACACAACTAGCACTATTACCGAAACCGACATTGCTTATATAAAAGGCGTTAAACATATCCAGTCCGTCGCCCCACTAATGATCCTAGGTGGAACAATAAAAGCCGATTCTGTAGCCCCTAATAACCCACCAATCATAGCCACAACGCCAGGTCTAGCTGATGTATCTAATTTGAAATTACGCGAGGGTCAATTCATAGACACCACAACTGATCAAAATACAGTCGTCATAGGTACTCAATTGTCGATTAATATATTCGGCACAGAATCATCAATCGGCCGTACTTTAACTATCAGAGGACACCAACTGACAGTAATCGGAGTATTAAAACGTATTGATAACCCCATAAATTACAACTCTGTCGATTTCGATAACGCAGCAATTATTAACTTTGTTGTCGGTAAAAAACTCAACCAAAACGTCGCCCAAATTCAGCAAATAGACATTAGGGTCGACTCGATTAACAATCTAGGTCAAACAGTAGCTGACTTAAATAAAATTATCAAACAAAACCATGCCGGTGAGGATGATTTCTCGATTCTTACCGGTAGCCAGATATCACAACCAACCAGTCAACTATTTTATGCAATCGCAGGTGTCACGACCGCAGTTGCTGCTATATCATTGGTTGTCGGAGGAATCGGTATTATGAATATCATGCTAGTCACGGTCGCCGAACGAACCCGTGAAATTGGCATTAGAAAAGCCCTGGGTGCAACTAATAACGATATACTATGGCAATTCCTAATCGAATCACTGATTATCGGAATCGTAGGTGGCATCGTAGGATATATATGTGGCTATGTAGTGGCTTTTGTAATTAGTACCCTATTACCATTCGACCCAATTATGAACTGGCAAATTGCTGGTATAGCTATTACAGTAGCAATCTTCGTAGGAACTATATTTGGAATATATCCAGCCATACGTGCTGCCCGCAAAGACCCAATCGAATCGTTACATCAATATAATTAGAATTTAGCTATTTTACTAATTCGCGTTTGATTTCTTCGACTAGTGGCACAGGTGTTGGATCGACATCATTTAACATGGCGACATAAATACTAACAAAATCGGCCAAGATGCTGCCCCATAGTAATTGTGCGATAGCCGATTCACCCGCTAAGTTAACGGTTATTGCTTTTGGCCGTTTACCGCTAAGTAGACGGTCTGTAATTTCGAATCGTTTTAATATCCTTGGGTGTTCAAGATTGCTAACGATATCAAAAACCGCAAAAGGCTTTTCAACTGGATGACTAGTCCAGCCGATAAACTCATTGTGATTAAATTCTGGCAACTCATTCCAGAACGCTACGTTCTTGGCATTTTCATTCCAGCTAATTTTCCACTTATAGGCAACTGGGGCTGTTAAAGTCCCGCCGTAAAATATCGCTGTTTTTCCAGCCGCCTGCAGGGCTAGCTGTTTTGCATAATTATTTTCCGTTGGCACATCACCTAACCAATTAGCAGTTTCACTCTGCAACCAATCTGATTGACTGGCGACTTCACTAATCTTGTCCTCGGACACAATACCGAAATTAGCTAATAACGATACTAACGCACAAAGGTTATAAATAACTGCCATTCGCGGTTGTAAATTAGCTGGTAATTGAACATAGGCAATCTGTTCATCATTCGCCCGACCAATTAGTTGCCCGCCAGCTGCAATAATAGCTATCTGTGCACCTTTATTTTTAATTTGATCCAGACAATTGACGGTTTCTTCGGTATTTCCCGAATAACTGCTGGCTATAACTAGAGTGTTTTCGTTAACATATGCCGGCAAATCATACGACCGAACGACTTCCATTGGTATAGTCAGCTCTAATTTAAGCCATGACTTAACTAAAATAGCCGCCAAAGCCGAACCACCCATACCAGCAACTACAATATTATTAATTTGTCGCTGATCATGATCTGGATTTTTTATATCAACATCAAACTTAGCTTGTTCATATTGCGAACTAACAATCTCTAGTGCACCGCTCGGGTCACGCTGTTTCAGAACATTAACATCATCTAGCATTTCAAACCTCCTTGATCTATTATCTGCATCTATGATACAGTATTTATGAATAAGTATAAACATAATCAGGGGTGGGCAATGAACAATAATAACCAACAGACAACGGAACCAATCAGCGACGACCAAGAGCTAACCGAAGCCTTGGCTGGTGTAAATGGCATAATCACAGAAGCTAAACCTGCAGCACCTGCACCAAAGCCTGCCGACGGTTTGGACCCAATTATTATGAGGTCTCGAAATAGTAATGTCCCTACGAACGAACCAGTTAGCCTAGACAGCTCTCCTGTAGCCGACTTTGACCTCGCCGGTAGTCTAGAAAACATCAAAAAAGACGCTCTCGTCAAATTACGACCATTAATTGATAACCTCAATCTAATACCCGAAGAAAAATTCGATATCTATCTACTGATCCTTCGCAGCACAGATGATAAAACCATCATCGCACCTGCATATGAAGCAGCCCAAGGTATCGAAGACGAAGCTAGACGAGCCCAGGCTATTCTGGACATCATCAAAGAAATCGATTACCTATCGAACAATTACAATCAATTATTCAGCCGATTAATTTAATCTAAATAGATCACAAAAAATACCCACTAATCAGTGGGTATTTTATTTAGTCAGAGACTAATTTCAATAGTCCATACCGCCGCCCATATTAGGGTTCGCACCCTTAGGCTCTGGGATATCAACTACTAATGCCCCCATAGTTGCAGCCGTCGAAGCGATCGAAACCGCATTCTGAACCGCTTCACGCACAACACGGGTCGGGTCAATCACGCCATCTTTTTTGACATCGATAATACCCTTTTCTGGAGTATTTACATTGATACCAAATCCTGGCTGACTGGCTTCTACCTGTGCTAACAAAGCCTCGCTATTTAAACCTGCGTTAGCAACGATCTGTAGAAATGGTTGTTTTAACGCATTTTTCAAAATCTGACGACCAGCACTGATCGAATCCGATCCACTGACTTTGATGTTATTAGATAGATTTATCAAGGTAACACCACCGCCAGCAACAATACCTTCGGCCAATGCCGCTTTGGTTGCAGCCACTGCATCATCGACTCGAAACTTTTTCTCATCAATTTCAGTTTCAGTTGCACCACCGACTTTGATAACAGCCACTTGACCTTTTAGTGATGCAGCCCGTTTTACTAATTGCTCTTTGTCATAGCTGCTAGGCGCATTTTCAACCTGAGCTTTGATCTGGGAAATTCGCTTTTTAATATCAGTTGCCTTGCCAGCGCCTTCGATAATAGTAGTCTCACTCTTGCTGACAATCACCTTTCTGGCACTACCAACCACATCCAGTTCGGCAGTCTCAAACGTCAAACCGTGCTCTTCGCTAATAATAGTCGCACCGGTTAAGATAGCAATATCGTCCAAAATTTCTTTTCGTCGATCGCCAAATGACGGTGCTTTGACGGCAACCGTATTAAATACGCCCTTTAGTTTATTCAAAACCAGGATGCTGAGCGCTTCACCCTCAACTTCGTCAGCAATTAGAACTACGTCTTTTTTACCAGCAGCCGCTAATTTTTCTAAAATTGGCAAAAATTCAGTGACATTATTGATTTTCTTATCAGTAATTACGATCGCTGGTTTTTCATAAACTGCCTCTTGGCGATTAATATCTGTTACGAAAAATTGGCTAACAAAGCCACGGTCAAAAGTGAATCCTTCGACCACTTCAGCCTCTAATTCCAAACCTTGGCTAGCTTCGACAGTTACGACACCGTCTTTGCCAATTTTCTCGATAACTGATGCGATCAGCTTGCCGATAACTTCATCGCCAGCGCTAATAGTCGCAACCTCGGCCACACGATCGGATTTGCCTTCGATAGTTTCACTCAATTTGTCTAGCTCAGCCGTAATTTCAGCACCAGCCGATTCGATACCTTTACGTAACTCTTGCGGATTATGACCAGCAGCGATCAAGCGGCTAGCTTCTTTCAAAATATTATAAGTTAGCACTGTAACAGTAGTCGTACCATCACCGGCAACCTTATTTAATTTAGTAGCAGCTTGTTTGATTAGGTCAGCTCCGACCTTATAGCCCAAAGTCTTGTCGTCATCTTCAGCCAAATCGATTGATTCGGCAACTGTCACGCCATCATGAGTAATAGTTGGACCGCCATAGCCTTTTGCAATAACTACATTTCGCCCTTTCGGGCCATAAGTTACCTTTACAGCATCATATAATGCCTTCGCACCACCTAATACTCGTTCGCGAGCATCATCATCATAAAAAACTCTTTTAGCCATATATCACCCCTAAACCGTCGCTAGGACGTCCTCTTCTTTTACGATTAAATAATCTTTGTTATCAATTTTCAGATCAGTTGTTGAATATTCTTTGTATACAATCCTATCGCCGATTTTTAGACTGGTGACTTTTGGTCCAACCGCCACAACTTTGGCAATAACTGATTTTTCCTTGACATTATCAGGTAGGTATAATCCTGAGGTTGTTTTAGCCTGAACTTCTTCACGTACAGCCACAACCCTATCCGCCAATGGTTTTATTGGTGCATTCATTAGTTACTCCTCCATTCATTTTGTATATATTATTGTAGCCAAAAAAATTGGCACTTGCAAGCACCGAGTGCCAATTTTGGTTTTTACTAATCTGCGGTACAATAGATATCAATGACAGTCCGCTTCGCATCACAAACCGAGATAGATAATTGGGATAACCTAGTTATTGCCAACCCAGACGGTGGAAATATTTTCCAAGCCAAGGAATTTGCCGCGATCAAAGGCGATAATAATTGGAATCCGTTATATATAGTCGCCGATAATTTATATATTTTGGTTTTACAGCGAAAAATACCACTGCTCGGCGCGTTCTGGTATATCCCAAAAGGGCCAGGTATATCATCGATCGGTGAACTGAAAAAGGTAATACCGACTCTACGAAACTTTGCAAAAAGCCAAGGCGTTTTCACTGTTAAATTAGAACCAGAACTATTAGAAACACCTGACAACATAAAAAAACTAGCCAGACTAGGACTGCAAAAATCCAAAGCCATTCAAGCAGCCAATACGGTCGTAGTCGATATCTCGAAACCAATCGATGAAATAGTTGCTAATTTCTCATCCAAAGCCCGAGGTAATATCCGTGCCGCCCAGAAAGCCGAAGTTACAACCGAAATAGTGCCCATAACAGACGAGAACTGTAGCTTTTTTTACGACATGATGTCGCAAACAATTGGCGGCCGATCACACGTTCGTAGCCTAGATTATTTCAAAAAGTTCTGGCAATCACACTATGATGCTGGAACTGGTATTTTTATGTTTGCTAAATCAGGCAAAGATATTTTATCTATGGACTTCATAATGATACTCGGCACCAAAGCCACTCGCAAAGATGCCGCCAGCACGCGCGATCACACTGTTCGCGGTGCTAGCGCTCTGCTGGAATTATCTGCTATCGAATATCTCAAAGAAAAAGGTATCGCTAGTTACGACCTCTACGGTTCTCCGCCATCTAGCCAAATCAAGAATCCCGATCACCCATATTACGGTTTTGGAACATTCAAAGCTGGCTTTAATTCCGAGATCACCGATTATATAGGCTGCTATGATATCGTAATCAAACCCCTAGCCTACAAGTTTTGGCAAAAAATCGGCGAACGAATCGCCCACCACATTTATTATCAACAAAATCACGATCTGTACTATTAGGTGCAATTTAGGAAACCATGACTTTAATCAACCAACACATTCTAATGTCCGATGCTGAAAATTTCAGCATAGACCAGCCAATCAATCCATATTACCAACAGGAGTCGGTCGATAAAGCCCAGGCCTGTCGCGAGCATTCAGCCATAAAAAGCTTACTTATCGATGCTGGTGTAAAAATAACTACAGTCCCATCGCCAACAGATAGCCAAGACGGCGTATATACCGCTAACTGGGCATTGGTGCGTGGTGACAAGGCCGTTCTGGCTCGCTTACCAAACGCTCGGCAAAACGAGGAAGCCTATGCTGAAAAAATCCTAACCGACCTAGGTAAAACAGTAATCCATTTACCGACAGGGTTAAAATTCAGCGGCCAAGGTGATGCTCTGGCTTGTGGCAATTTTTTGTTCTGTGGTAGTAATTACCGTAGCGATCCCGAAGCGCAACAGTTTGCCGCCGAAACCTTAGGATATGAACGAGTCCAGCTACAAACCATTCCACTACTCGATTCTGACGGTAACCAAATAATCAATTACGAATCTGGCTGGGCTGACAGTTATTTTTACGATCTAGATCTAGCCTTGGCTATAATAAAAGCCCCCAGTACCGACCAGCGGGGTTTAATTGCCTATTGCCCCGAAGCTTTCACACCATCCAGCCGTGCACTACTGGCTTCATTTGATGCCGTCGACAAGATTGAAGTATCGATCAATGAGGCCAAAAAAGGCTTTGCCACTAACCTAGTCTCGACCGGCGATACGGTTGTAATGAGCGCCCACACCCCCGAATTAGCCGCTACACTGCAACAACATGGGCTACGGGTATTAACGCCCGAAATTACCGAACTCGCCAAAGGTGGCGGTTATATTCGTTGCGTCACGTTGACTATCGACTAGCTAATTTGCGAAGTGCTTTTTTGACAGTTTCAATTTCACTCCAAGGATGTGCGCCATCGGCTCGTTCGATGGTTTTTTCGTGACCCTTGCCTAGGAAAACTACTGTATCATTGGCCGTTTTTGCCCTACGTACAGCAAAATCAATTGCCTTTTTACGGTCTAGTATTAAAAACATATCCTTGTCGATAGTTTTGCCAGCCTTTTTAGCGCCCTCGGCAATCTGTTCCAGAATCATATTGCCATCTATATCGCGATCATCCTCTTCGGTTAATATAACCTCGTCACTATAGCGCCCGGCTATTTCACCTTGAATAGCTCGCTTCGCTTCGTCACGACGACCAGCCGAACCAAATACTGCTATTAATTTGCCATTGGTAACTGGACGAACACTACTAAATAGTCGCTCAAAAGCATCTGGGGTTGAAGCAAAATCAACTATCGCCTTGAACGATTGACCTTCGTCAACTACTGTCATGCGACCCTCAACTCCAGCTAGTGCGGCAATGCCGTCTTCGATCTGTTTTTTAGTTAAGCCGACTTCTCGTCCAACCGCTACAGCCGCTAAGCTGTTACTGATATTGAACTCTCCAGGAATGTTCACACGAATATCATATGAATCACGACCAATAGTCGCTTTGAATTTAGAATGATCGGCTGCTAATTTAATATTACTGGCTCGCAATTTTCCAGCATCGATACCGTACGACACTGAACGTGGAATACTATCAATAAATTTCTGGGCACTAGAATCATCGGCATTAACTACGCCAAACTGACGTCCGTTGCCACCAGCAATCTTGAATAATCGGCGTTTAGCCTGCAAATAATTTTCGAACGTGCCGTGATAATCCAAATGATCGTTCGTGACATTGGTCATAACGGCGATTTCGTACGGTATACCCCAAGTACGATATTGCGCCAACGAATGGCTGGATGTTTCCAAAACCAACCATTCAACCCCGGCCCTTTTAAAATCCCTGATGCGTTTTTGCAAGATATTAGCCTGAGCCGTAGTTATATGTTCAATCTGAGACTGAATATTATCACCTACCCCGAATGCCACAGTGCTCAACATACCAACCTTGAAACCAGCCTCGTGTAACATCTTGGCAATTAAAAATGTCGTAGTGGTTTTACCATTAGTCCCAGTTACGCCAATCACGTGCATATCGCGTGATGGAAAACCGTATCGAATATTGGCCAGTACCGCCTCGGCCAGATGCCCAGCTGGTTCAATTTGTTTGAATAATTTATAAGGAATCAATTTTTTAACGATTTTTCGAATATCTGTCATAGAACTATTATAGCCTAGTCACTCAAATCCTTGGCGGCATATGCCTTGTACGTGATAAAGGTCGCAACGACCATAATTATTATCGATAATAAAACATAAAATAAATCCAAATGACCGCTAGCTAGGATGGTTTTTGCTTCAAAATACTTGAACGGCGTTAAATATTTTAAATTATCTAGATTAGCATTTAGGTTAATTAAAAAAGTTAGGATAAAAGTGAATAATAATACAGAGGTAGCAGACGATGTGGCGGCTTTGGCTCGACCGGAAATAGCCGCTATCGCCGTTCCAATGAAAAAGAATAATAGTTGTAATAATAACAACGCATACATAAGTAACATGACATCGCCAGTAATTGAATTGCCTTTATTAAAATAACCGACAAAATACAGTGACGAGCCCATAGTTACTAGATTAAAAATCACGATATTAACAATTCCCGCTAACAGCTTTGCGGTGATAACTTTGGCACGCGATATTGGCTTTACGAACAAAAACTCCGAGGTCCTGTCACGCTCTTCTTTGGATATAATTCCCGAACCCAACAAAACGGCGTGAACCGTGCCCATAAGTGCCAAATACATAAATAAAACGCCATAATATCCGCTAATAGTATTCAAATCAAAACCAGTCAAACCAAATATCGTTTGAATTGACCGCGGGAATTGAGCCATTAAATCAGTTATCGACTGCCCTGTCGAGCTGAGTGTGGAATATTTAATCATGCTAGTCCAAACCATCAAGAGTATACCGATGGACCAGAACAATATCCCTTTTCTATGTGCTTTTAATTCGCGAAAAAATACATTCATCATAATCCCCTACGCAGCCGCTTTGATGTCTTTTTTAATATAGATCACATAACTGGCAACAACGGCGATAATTACAAAAATCGCCTCGATCACCAAGAATTTCAATTCATAACTATTGTGACTAATTACGTAATTAGCATCATAAAATTTGAACGGGCTGATATATCTGACGTTATCATTACCTATAATCGCCCCTAGCGTACCAATTACGAAAAATGTGAATACGGTCGGTAACGCCACGGTGATAGTTGATTTTATCTTTGGAATTATAACCGACATCAAAACCCCTAGCGCCATAAAAAACAACTGAATCAGTAGTAGTATTCCGGAAATCATCAGAAAAGTTCTCGAACTAAACGGCGCAGTTGACACAAACTTGGCGGTGGCTAGAGCGATAGCACTAAAAACGACATTCGTAGCTAATAACAGACTAAGGACGGCTAATAATTTACTAGTTACAATCCGCATTCGGCTAATCGGTTTGGTCAGTAAAAAATCGACAGTTTTACCACTATCCTCTTTTGATATTACACCAACACCCAGGTTCATCGCCTGAACCGCGCCAGCCAAACCCACGAAAGTAAATAAATAGGCAAAAAATCCATAAATCGTAAAAAAGTTCTGCATCGAAATATCAAAAGCGCTGCGAACCACTGGTGGCAAATGAGACAATATACTACGCGAAGTCTCGACATCCTTCGTGAATGCCGTAAACATCATCAAAAACACCACGACAATAGCCGATAATGAAATCATCCAAATTAATGTCGATTTTTTGTATGATTTTAATTCGTGGATAAACACATTCATCGATTATTTATCGTCCGTCTGATAATAATGCATGAATATTTCCTCTAAATCAGGCTCTTCGATCAACATATTGCTCAGATCAATTCTGGCAATAATTTTGACAGCTTCGTTGATATCACCTCGGTACAAGAAACTGACCGAATTACCGATAATCGATAGGTCACTAACTCCGCGTAGCTCGTCGAATATTTTCTGGTCGATAGGTTTTGATGTTTCTAATTTGAATCGCTTATGAGTATTAGCGGCTAGACTGCTGATTTTTTCGACCTTAATGATCCGACCATCCTTGATGATCGCCACGCGATCACATAGTTTCTGTACTTCACTCAGGATATGTGATGAAAATAGGATTGTTGCGCCTTTTTTGTTCTCGGCACGTAGCAGATCAAAGAACCTCTGTTGCATTAGTGGATCCAATCCACCAGTCGGTTCGTCCAGAATAATTAGTTTCGGCTCGTGCAGCAGCCCCTGAATAATGCCGACTTTCTTTTTATTACCATATGATAGATCATCGATTTTCTTTTTCAAATCTAGGTCTAAATAACTCGCCAGTTCCTTGATACGTTTGTCGATTTCGGTCGATGGTTTTTTATAGAAACTACCTGAATACTTTAATAGATCAATCACCCGCATATCGTCATAGTAAAAAACTTCGGATGGTAAATACCCGACTTCGTTTAGGATTTCAGGACCGAATTTTGTAATATCACGACCAAATATCTTGGCACTGCCGCTAGTCGGATGGATTAATCCTAGCAGTGTACGAATCGTGGTCGATTTACCAGCGCCATTAGGCCCGATAAAACCGAATATTTCGCCCTCTTGAACGGTCAGATCAACATCTGCGATACCTAGTGATTTGCCATAATATTTGGTTAGCTTTTTAGTCTCAATAATATTCACATCAATCCCCGAGGTTAAATCATTACCCTTAAAGCATAATTCTAATCACGATTATTATCAATTGAAGTCCGAAAAACAAATAGGATATAATATAAATAGTTATGTTCAAGAAATACCAAGGAAAAACATACTGCTTTTCACCCCCAGTCATGTTGGCAACGCTCGTGATTGAATTCAGTATCGCTATTTATGCGATTTGGCGTTATAAAATGAACAAAATCGGTAAATTAATAGTCATAATGTTATGCGCCCTGGGTACATTCCAACTATCTGAATATTTACTCTGCGGCGGTATGGGTTTATCAAACGTCGAATGGGCTCGCATAGGTTACATGGCAATCACCCTATTACCTCCACTAGGTATTCATATAATTATCGAAACCGTGGGCAAGAAGAAACCGATTCTACTGGGCGCAGCCTACGCCAGTTGCGTAGCATTCATTGGTTTTTATTTATTCGCCAGCAGTTCGGTAACATTATTGGAATGTATGCCTAATTATGCCGTATTTAGTGCTTATCCAGCGATTGCGCTGCCATTCTCGATCTATTATTTCGTATGGATATTGGCTGGCATCTACCTAGCCGTACGTTGGCGAAATGAAATGCCTAAATATAAAAAGCCACTACAAGCCATGGCAATAGGTTACCTAGCATTCGTCCTACCTACCGCAATCGTAAACATAGTGTATCCATCAACGATCAGTGGCATACCATCAATCATGTGCGGCTTTGCCGTCATCCTAGCAATAACCGCCATCAAAGTCCTACCTAGTTGCTGCGAAACCCGTGATTCGATTCAGGGTTTGAGCGATAACACGCAGACGGCTAAATAACCCATTATATCTTTGGTATTTATAAAAAGTCTAAGCTCATGTTATATTAAGCTTATGAATAATAAACCCACAAACATCAAAAAAAATAGTGGTAAAAAAATCTTAAAGATAGCGCTGATAATATTATTTTCACCAATAATAATTATTTTGCTCATTACTCTATTCTTTCAAATCGCAAACCCGATTTTTGATAAATTCGACAAGGACAAATTCATAAAACTCGACACGCAAATGCAAAGTTTATATCAAAAAATCAAAACCGCATCTAATGGGGTTGATGATTGGAAATATATGGCGGTTTGTAGCCCAAACCATACCGGAGATTGGGCTACCGGGGATTATAATTGCGTAACTTCGATTTCTACAGTAAAAACAGCGACGTCAGTTGATGTGATAAATAACTTACAATCAAAGTATTACCCAATCATAGATAATAGCGCCACACTAAGGGCAAAAACTGAGCTTGACCCCGAATTGCCAAATGATTTCGGTAAAAAGTTTGTCGTGAGTAGCGCGTTTAAAGACTACTACGAGATGAAATCTAAAGCAGTATGTAGATACTTAATCGAACTTAACCAATCGACTAGAGACAACTCATTATCGTATGATATGAACTACTCGTATGGGCTTAATATAAATACGGGAATAGGAATAACCACAATTAGCCTACGATGCGAAGACACAGCCAGAGGCTCTTGGTATACACACATTCAAAGTACAAGTACGTTAATACCAGGAGAGTAAGCTTACTAGGTCTAAATCACGTTATCTTCGTAATTATAATTGTAAGAATGACAATCAATATTATTACAATAACTACTACGTAATCATAATTCCCGTTTACGGATGTCGTTGGTTCATTAGTCGTCACCGTTGCTTTTTCTGCGGAAGATAAATTGATAGGATTAGTGTCTTCATTAACACTCTTAGCCGCATTCTCGCTGTCGTTACTGACCTTAGCAGTTGCTGAGTTTACGTTATTAGCATTACTGACAGGCTCTTTCCTGGCTTGGTCGCTAGGTTGTTTTATGTTCCGCTCTTTATAATCAATAATTTGATACAACTCAATCAATTCACCCGAATAGGAAGTGCCATATAAATGTACGGTGTGATAGCCATACTCTAGATCAGCTGGCAAGGTTATGACAATGTCTAACGAACCGTTAGCACTAGCAGTAAACTGTCCTAACAACCTAGGGTTTGAAGTTATTCCAACGCTGACGGATGAATTCGGTTCTAGCGAATAGTCATCTAGAATTATCTGTTTCTGATTATCGACAGCGATCTGACGATCTGACAGAAAATCAGTTGCCTTTTGTGTCGGATAATCGTGATAACCATCGGGAATCCAATAAGATGACGGCTCAGGGGCAACTACACTATTATCCGGACAAGCGGGTACGTCATTACTACAGTAATTGAAATCCAACAGACTGCCAACTGCGGAATTTATTGATAAGGCCGCATAATTATGCCCTAATGGGTTAGGATGAAAGCTTTCGTTACCCAGGTTTAATAACCAGCCGTATTGGCTATCATCGCCAGTTCTAACACCATTCATAGCACTCGGTGATTCACTACCACACAATACATGGTTGCCGTAACTATCTTGGATGTCTACATATTTTATACCAGCAGCTCTGGCGGCCGCTTCAATAACCTGATTCAGATAAATAATACTCTCGTTCATGAAACGCTTCTCGACATTATCGAATAAATAACCAGTTACTAGATCGCAACTGCCATTTTCATCAATAATCTTAGGATAGCCAATAGCATATATTTTAGAACTAGGTGAATCAGATTGAAGCTGTTTATAAGTTTCTACTAATTTTCCAAAAAGATTTTTTATTTCAACTGCGACTTGCTCTCGTTCTTTCGTGTCGCTAGCCAAACTACATGTGTCCTTGCCAGCACAAATCTGTAGTTTTCCTACCAAATCCGCATCATTTCCGCCTATGCCTATAGTTACAACACTCGGCTTATATCTACTAACAAATGTTTCTTGATATACTCTACCTGGTAAAAATGTCGCCTCTGCCTGCCCCTGTGCTGACACTATATTTATAGGATCTAAACCTAATTTTTTTAAACCTAAACGTTCGCCTTCGCCAGAATAGTTAATAGAAGTACCCACCACATCGCCCATCGTCGCTCCCGAACACGCAACGCTCCTCGCATAGCTCGAACTAATTCCTTGGAGATTAGCTACTAAAAACGGATATGATCGACTACTAACATGGCATTTTTCGAATCGGTCATTTGTACCTGGTAAATAATATATATCGTCGGTCTCACCCTCACCACTGCTATATGAATCGCCTAGTGCTAAATAATCCAACCGCTGACCAGCATATCCGTAAGCTCGAAGTATCACCTCGCGTGGCGCATCAGTGTATGATGTGGCATAAAAACTCAATTCCCCACCACCACTATCAAACCTTGGATAATAGGCAGTATAAAAATTAGGTATAAAATACCAAGGGCTAATATTAGATCTAGGGCAAGTATTTGCAACTGGCGAAACAGTAATCATCCTATCATCTGTCGGTTCGTCGCCGCAGCTAGAATTAATATCAAAAACCATAAAACCAGCATTCATTCCCATTAGCGCAATATGTTCACCGTCATTACTAACAGCCAATTCAACAGAGGAATTAGTCCCCTGATTATAACTAAACGACATATTTGAGATTCGTTTCATCCGCATAGTATCAAGATCTAATAACCCTATGCCCCTCTGTAGAAATTCAACCGCCAACCATTTACTATTCGCAGAAGCCCCAATACCACCTACTGGCCAAGCATACCCGTCAGACCCCTGAAATATATAATCCGGGTTAGTGGCGTCCAGAGCATATACCCGTGATAATCCATTCATCTCTAGCCTTAATCGACTAGTGAAATTTTTATATATAACTAACGACTGCACGATATTATTAATCAAGAATTGCTTCATAACTAATGTGTCGCTGGCCGGTATATATAAACAGGTGCTAGGTTGACAACCTCCGCCTATTTTATACATTTTAGAATCGTAAGGAAAACTAATGGCCGCCCCATATCCAGACCAATCATTGTGATATATACCAAATTTTACCTTACCACCTGTCGTTACGCAGGCTTTTCTAGACCCAACCTCACCATCAATATTTACTATGCTGTAAATAGTCGGGCAATAAGTCTGAGCCATATCAGTTACAGGCTTAGATGAGAATATAGTCGGAATATTATTAGTCCATAACCATGCTATATCTGAAGTATCAGCTTTTACGGTTTTCGAAAAGAATAAAAATGTCAACAAAAATACGCAAAACACTACGACTAGTAATTTTATATACCGTGATTTCGGTCGAGTATTAAACACCTTCAAAACTCCAACTTCTAGTTTAATCTCATTGTACTATATATATTCTAAGATTCTACTAAGTAATTAGATTTATGCTAGAATATAACAGATGAAAATATTGGGAATCGAGAGTAGTTGTGATGAAACCGCAGCGGCCGTCGTTCAGGACGGACGTTCATTGCTTAGTAACGTCATTAACTCGCAAATCGATATTCACGCCGTTTATGGCGGAGTTGTTCCCGAGGTAGCCGCCCGCAGCCATATCGAGGTGATTAACCCCGTAATCGACCAGGCACTAACAGATGCTAATCTAACCTGGGATGATATCGATGCCATCGCCGTCACCTATGCGCCAGGCCTAGTCGGATCATTGCTAATCGGCACACTGGCCGCCCGAACCCTAGCACTATTGAAAAACAAACCGCTCTACCCTATTCACCACGTCGAAGCCCATGTTTATGCCAATTTTATTACCGAATTCGGGAGCAGCCAAGCCGCTGGCACCAGTTTCCATAGTAATCCCCTGCAGCCCAAGTCTGACCAGGCGCCGGGGCCCTCGTCAGACCTGGAGCGAAGCAGGATTACGAAGGAAATTGTGTCAAAAGGCGAACAACCCGAATTCCCAATGCTAGCCCTAATCGTCAGCGGTGGACATAGTCAATTAGTACTATTCCGCGGTCACGGTGATTACGAATTGTTAGGACAGACTTGTGATGATGCTGTTGGCGAAGCGTTTGACAAAGTCGCTAAAATTATCGGCCTACCCTACCCTGGTGGCCCATCAATCGCCCAGGCAGCCCTGAGTGGTAATCCACATGCCTACAAGTTACCAAAGGCAAAACTGTCTGGCAAATACGATTTCAGCTTTTCTGGACTCAAGACAGCCACTCTGAGGGCGGTTCAACGCGAAGTGGGCGTTGACTTTACTTTTCCCTCTACACAGCTAGCAGCGTGTCTAGACGACCAACAGAGGCATGATTTTGCCGCCAGCTTCCAACAAATCGCCATAGAAACCCTGGTCGACCAAACCGAAAAGGCTTTTCATGATTACAATCCAAAATCAGTCGTCATCGCTGGCGGAGTTGCCGCCAACCAGGAATTACGCCGACAATTATCCGAACGCTTACCCCTACCTATCGAGTACGCGCCGATGAATCTGTGCACAGATAATGCCGCCATGGTCGCCAGTCTGGGTTATTATTACGCCCAACAAAAACAGCCAACTAACCCCTTTGATCTCGAGGTTATTCCTAGTTTATCAATGGTCAAATCAGCTGCTAACTTAAAAAAAACTTAAAAATAGATTTGATACGACGAACAATTGTTTTTGCCAGTGGTAATCCACTATTCCAGACAGTATAAAACGGCGACAGAGGTCGTACAAAAGTTCCAACCAATTCAGTTTCCTGACTAGCCCAGCCTAATTTGAATGTCGAAACACCGCCTTCGATCAGCCCACCAAAATCATAACGGGTTAAGCCCCACTCCTGGCATTTGCGAATAGCGTGCCACTTCAGGGCGTAATTAGATCGTAATTGTTGCCCGACTTCATTCATACCACCATACAGCTCAAATGCCGTATCGGCGCTAATCGCCAACCACAAAAAAGCCACTGGCTGACCATCGGAATAGGCCGCAAACACCTGACAATTATCACCTAGCTTGTCGAAAACATCATGATAATATTGATCACCGTGCAGGTCGAATTTAGCCCTCTCGGCGGTAGCGTGATACATATCCAAGCATTTATTCAATTCGGTCCTGTCGCTCACCTGCTTTATGACTGCTTCACCGGCCGATTTACGGATATACTGCCTAGTTTTTTTAGCCATATCGCTCAATAAATCATCTTCGGGCTTAGTTAGGTCCAAAATAATAGTTCTAGCAGGCAAAATATGGTTATCCGATTTCTCCCAACCATGCGTAATATCATATTCAATATCGTCAGGCTCAATCATTAGAACTACCGAACTGTACCTCTGTTTTATATAGTCAGTTAGCGATTGTAATAACTCTGCCCTGTCGCCCATTTCCACTATTGGTCCGCGTGGCACATACGCCATAGATTTCAATGGCCAGGGTAACTTGCGGAACAAGACCTGCACCGCCCCTGTTATGATTTGCTCGTCATTATATAAATATAGCCTACAAGCCGACCAACCATGAGCAGATTTTACCTCTCCCCAACCCCACAGCTGTAATGGATGACCGCCATGCTCTAATACATGGTCATCCCAATCTGAACTGTTCGTGCACTGTTTTAGTGTCATCATATGTTTATTATACAGCTTATTTTGTCTTGCCAAATTGTGATATAATAAAGGGTGAAAACAAACACGTGAAACCTGGAAGTTAATTAAGGTGTTTTCGCATGAAAGCTCTAGTTATCTTTTTGCAAATTTTTCACGTGTGAATACAATAAAATGAGAGTTTAATTCATTTAAAATGAAACTAGCTAAAACCTACGACCCCAATCAGTACGAACCGAATATCTATGCCATGTGGGAGGATAGTGGTGCCTTTAACCCGACAGGGGTAGGCGAGCCTTTTAGTGTTATCATGCCGCCGCCAAATGCTAATGGAAATTTGCATATTGGCCATGCCCTAGGTAGCGCTATACAGGATATTATGACCCGCTATCATCGAATGCGCGGCTATGACACGGTTTACGTTCCTGGCGCCGATCACGCCGGTTTCGAAACATGGGTTGTTTACGACAAAATCCTCGAACAACAGGGGAGGAATCGTTTCGATTTCTCACGCGAACAGTTATACAGCCAGGTTTGGGATTTCGTCGATCAACAGCGTGGCAATATGGAGCTACAACTTCGTGCCCTAGGTGTTAGCGCTAGCTGGGATAACCTAGTCTTTACCCTAGATAAAAAGGTGATTAATACCGTCTATGGCACATTCAAAAAAATGTGGGACGATGGCCTGATTTACAGAGGTGAACGTATCGTAAATTACAGTACCAAATACCGCACTAGTTATGCCGATATCGAAGTCAACCACAAACAAGAGAAGGGGACACTGTGGCAAATCGCCTACCCAACTTACGATAAAATTGGCGAAATCGTAATTGCTACTACTCGCCCCGAGACATTATTTGGTGATATGGCCGTTGCCGTCCACCCTGACGACGAGCGCTACAAAGACCTTATCGGCACTCGTGTCCTATTACCGCTAACAGATAGGGAAATCCCAATTATTGCTGACGAATATGTCGACCCTAATTTCGGTACAGGTGCGGTCAAGATTACTCCAGCCCACGATCCAAACGATTTCGAGATGGGGCAGCGCCATCATTTAGACCATATTCAGGTAATCGATTTCGACGGCAACATGATAAACACACCAAAGGAATTTATAGGTCTAACCGCCGAAGCCGCCCGTAAATTAGCCTTAAATAATCTAGAAGCTCAGGGATTAATGCGTGGCAAAACCACCATCGAACATACCGTCGGCTATGACTACAAGAGCGGCCTGCCTATTCAACCGCTTATCAAAGACCAGTGGTTTGTCAAAATTCAACCCCTAGCTCAGCGCGCCAAACAGGCGATAATCGATGGCGAAATCAGCTTTACCCCAGATAGTCATAAGCGAAATCTAATAAACTATTTCGACAATTTGCGAGACTGGAATTTATCACGTCAAATCCCATGGGGGATACCGATCCCAGCTTTTCAAAATGTCGATGATCCCGACGATTGGATTTTTGACGAGCGTGTCGATCAGAAAACTATCACCGTTAATGGTGTTACTTACCAGCGCGAAGAGGATACTTTCGACACCTGGTTCAGCAGCGGACAGTGGCCATTTATCACCACAGATTACTTGAGTGACGGTAAATTATCAAAATTCTATCCAGTCAGTGTTATGGAAACCGCTGGCGACATCCTATACGCCTGGGTTTCGCGCATGATTATGTTGGGTCTATATGCCACTAACCAAGTACCGTTCAAACACGTTTATCTACACGGCCTAGTTCTAGACAGCAAAGGTCAAAAAATGAGCAAGAGCAAGGGCAACGTCATCAATCCGATGGAAGCGATCGGCGAGTATGGATCGGATGCTTTGCGTTTAGGTCTAGTCGCTAACCGTAGCGCCGCCCAGAACCAAGCTTTTAGCACCGACAAAGTCATCTCGGGACGAAACTTTTGCAATAAATTATGGAATATCGCTCGCTTTGTTGAGGATAGGATAGGCGACAACTACGACCCCAGCACCCCTCAACCTCAAACCTTGGCCGACCACTGGATTATTAGTGAATTAAATAATTCCATCAAAAATATCGAACAACAGATTGAAAGTTACCGTTTTTCAGAGGCCAGCGAGACAGTCTATCACGCGATTTGGGACGATGTAGCCGATTGGTATATCGAGGCCAGCAAATCTCAGGACAACCCAGCTATGCTAGCCTGGGTGCTAGATACCAGCCTCAAAATCGCCCATCCATTTGCGCCATTCGTTACTGAAACCATCTGGCAAACATTATCATGGCATGATGATCTGTTAATAACTACTAAATGGCCTAAAAAAGCCAAGTTCGATCGCCTAGCCGCTGGCGAATTCGATCGCCTAAAAGATTTAGTTACCGAAGCCCGCTATGTTATGTCTGAACTGCCTGGAAATCACCGCTATGGTATGTTGTACCAAAACGACAGCCTGATAGCCGATAACCATCAGTTAATCCAAAAATTAGCTAAACTAAAAAGTGTCGAACCTGTCGATCAAGCTCGCGGTCTGCGCCTAGCCAACAGTGGGCGAGAGGCCTGGCTAGATATCTCAGCCGAAACAATCAAAGAGCATCAAACCAACCTCGAAAACCGTCTAAATGAAACTCACGAACAGATCAAAACTCTAGATGCGCGCTTATCCAACGACAGCTATGTCAGTAAAGCCCCAGCCAAACTAGTCGAAGAATCCCGTGCTCAGTTAGAACAAAAACAGGCGCTGATTAAGCGCCTGGAACATGAATTAGAAATCCTTAAATAGACGGCCACGAATATTCGCTATTGTGTCCGTTACCAGTAACGCGCTTTTGTAAAACATACTTTTTATCATCTTCGTCACGTGGACGAGTAGCCGGTTGCTGAATTTTAACATTATAAGAACCACCAGAAAAACTACTATCGGCATGGATGTGCTGGCTACCAACCCTAATATCATTCATTACGTGATTATTATCGACCACAGCAAAAGGCGCCGATATAGCAGTAGCTACAACACCGTCAATTTGGGCTTCATGCACAATCACCCCTGATATAACGAGGGGGGATATGATGAGGAAAAATCGATTAATAATTGTTGGTATCATTTTTTTGTTTATTTTTACGGTGTTATCACATAATAACTTAGCATAAGTTTTATATTATGTCAAGTTTATATGATTAGATCAAAACATAAACACTTTGACAAAAACGTCAAAAGCTGCTAAACTATCTATTAACTACAAAAAATAAACAGGTAATAAATTAATGGAAAAACTTGATTCCACGAAAAATCCCGAAATTTTGCCAAACGAAGCTCGAATACATAAATCAGCCGAGTTACTCCGCAATCCGTTCGAGCGTGAAAGCCCTTATGACGATCGTATTTTTATCACCGCTAACGTAACGAACCCTAGTCCAAATATGTGGGAGATAAACGTCGATTCTTCTTACCCCACCGTAGTAATGAACGACAAATCCAGGCAAGAGTTTGGACTATACGACATACCTACGGTACCAGAGGTACGGGCTGGTGATAGCGAAATATCACTAGTATCTGGCGGCTCTTGGATTTGGATCGAAGATAATAAAGGTAACGAATTTTTGCCACTATTAAGACGGGATTCTGAAGCCTCCGTTGATTCAAACTGTTTGACTGGTGCTGCTGGTAGATGCGGAGAGGTACTATCGAAAACATCGATCAACGAAACGAATCAAGAGTTTATATTTTTGCAAACCGAAAGTGATAGTACGCGGTTATTAGCCTTTTATAAAGATGACGACGAAAAAGAAGAAACAGCCAGACAAAAGATCGAGCAAGTCAGAGACAATATTGAAGCGCTAAAAAGCAAATATGAAACTACTGGCGAAGAAAAATACAAAGAGCGAATCGAAGCATTAACCAAGTTTAATGGCATCGAAGACCTAGAACTAATTAAAATCAGCGATGCCGAAGTAAAGGGTCAAGAACTAGACACTATCTACACTAAAATAGACGGAGAAGTTGTTGATATCGCTAGGGGCATTTCCTACATGGATAAGAAAAATAACACTCTAGAGGTCAGGGTTGTGCTGAGAGTTGTCTTGCCAGAAGGCGTAAAAGTGTCGGCCGTAATGGATGGTGAATCATTCTTGAGGGATACATTAACTGTTCGTAAGGAAGATTTATCAAAATTAGAGGGTGATAATTTAGTCCCAGCCTTGCAAAACTATATTAGACGAGTAAATATGGGGACATATTTAACAAAATCTCTTTTAGATAAACAAATCTAACCGCTATTCGTGGTGATAAGGCTTGCCGCCAGCGATTTCTTGAGCGCGATATAGCTGCTCGGTCAAAATTAGGCGGACTAATTGATGAGGAAACACCAGATATGATAATGCCCAGATATAATCGGCCCGCTTTTGGATTGTATCATCAACACCATAAGCACCACCGATAATAACTACGATTTGGCGTGAGACATCTAACCGAGTGGCTAATATCTTAGATAGATCGGGCGAATTAATGATTTTTCCGCGCTCGTCCAGTAGAATTACGTAATCATTAGCATTTAGGCGTGAAAATATGCGCTGTGACTCGTTTTGACGAGCCGCAACATCGTTTAACGATGAATGTGGCAAAATGACCCATTCGATATCAAAAGGGCGTTTTAGGCGCTGCTGATAGCGCTCGATACCTTCCGCCACCCAAGGCTCGTGCTTTTTACCGATAGCAATAATTCGGATTGGCATAATTAGAAACGAATACGTTCGGCGATGGCCGCTAGTTTGTCACCACCAGCCATTGGTGGCTCAGGCTCGGGGTCAAAAAACACTCGCGAATCGCGTGGCACTGGAATCAGATGAATATGAGCATGAGGTACCTCGAAGCCCTTTACAACAACGCCAACTCTCTCAACACCCATCACGTCACGCAGATGCGCGGCGACTTTTTGGGCAGCCTCCCATAAATAGTCATAGTCATCTCGTTCGAGATCCCATATCTGATCAATTTGTTTTTTCGGCACAACCAAGGTATGTCCATCACTGAGTGGATGATTAGTTAAAAAGGCAATTACGCGATCGTCCTCATAAATTTTATACGCAGGAATCTCGCCGTTAATGATTCTAGTAAAGACTGATGGTTCTATCATGATATCAATTGTAACAAAATTTTAGCGCGCCGACACCGGAATAGGATATAATACATACAAATGAGTGAAAAATTCTCCTTCAGCAACTCCAACTACAAAGGCCTAGAGGCTGATATTAATATCGAGCCCAAAGAAGGTGAGACGGGAATACCCGCCGTAGATGCCGGCAATAGAATCTATAAAAGGATCACCGATGCCGAAGCAGCAGCCAAGGAAGCTATGGAAAACAGTATAGTCGATACTTTAACTGGCTGTTATAACCGAAATTATTATGAAAAATACAAAACAGATAACTTCGACCCGAAACGTGACCACCTAAAGATCGGTTTAGTTTATGCTGACTTGAATAATCTAAAAGTAGTGAACGACACTATGGGCCATGATTTCGGTGACTTACTGTTAAAGCAAGCTGCAATCACTTTAAAAAATAAATTTCGCAAGAATGATGTTGTCGTTAGGCTTGGTGGTGATGAATTCGTCGTTATTTGCCACAATGATAATAATGACGTGGATTTTGAAAGTAATTTAAACCATAGGCTAGAAAAAACCGACGAAGATAGACAGAACAAAGACGTAGACTTTGCTTTTGGTGTCGCCGTGTATGATCTGGCGCAGGAATCAGACCTGGATAGCACCTTGAAACGAGCTGATCAGCGAATGTATAATAACAAGGAACAGCAAAAACAACAGTCGATCGGCTAAAACATGCAAACGAAAAACCTACTAAACACCCAAAAGACACTCGATAGTCTCATTGATAAAATTTTCTTGAGGTTTATTCCTAGTAGCGTACGTCCAAACCAAGTCACTGTCGTCCGCCTAATTCTAACGCCTGTAGTTTACTGGTTACTGACAACACACCAGTTCGGTTTAGCTTTAATCGTATTCATTATTGCGATTTCAACCGATTTTATCGATGGGGCAATGGCCCGTACCCGAGGCCAAATAACAGATCTAGGTAAAGTACTCGACCCAATTGCTGACAAATTATTAATCATGACAGTTCTGGTCAGTATTGGGTTTAAATATTTCATCGTAAAAATTATGGTTGTATTCATAGTTTTCGAGCTATGCGCGGTTTTGCTGGGATCGATATTTTCATTCGCAATCGGCAAGCCAATCGGAGCAAACGTTTTCGGTAAAATCAAATTAATCTTGCAAGGTTTTGGAGTTGGTTTTTTGATGCTAGGAATATTAGTAGGTAATCATTTTCTGATTAGAACATCTAGCGACGTATTGTATATTGCATTATTTTTTGCAATTATAGCGAGCCTGGAAACCGCCAGACGTAAAATCACCTATATATCAAAGCATAAGATCAATTTATTGTAGTAGGGGATATCGTAACAGGTGGTTCGGTCACCTTCGGCGACCCCGAAAATTAGTTAAATGTGAGGGATATCGCTTCGCTCCTCCGCTTATTCGCGAAAAAATGTAAACACATTTTCGCTTCAATCGCTGCGCCAAACCATCGATTGCGCCAAATAAATTTGGCGCTCGATAGTTGAATCATCCCCTGATCCATAAAATATAGACGACCATCAGGCCGTCTCTATTTTATGGCGGAGAGGGAGGGATTCGAACCCTCGAAGGTGTTGCCACCTTACCGCTTTTCGAGAGCGGCCAGTTCAACCACTCCTGCACCTCTCCATTAATTATCTATTTTAACAGATTAGATATTCTATTGGTATAACCAACAGGATATCGGATAAATCCTCCTCCGTTTGCTCGTAAAAATATTTAATCAATAAAAAATAGACTAGTAAAACTAGTCTATTTTTTATTGGTACACCCGACAGGATTCGAACCTGTGGCCTTTAGCTCCGCAAGCTAACGCTCTATCCAGCTGAGCTACGGGTGCAAAACGTAGGGCTACATACAAAAAGTAATAACCCTACTTTTCATGTAACTAGAAGGTGCTTTCGGTCGCAAAAATCACGACAGAATACCGAATATTGTAACACAAGAGGTCGTAGTGGTAAATAACGGTTACAAACGGAGTTTGCGCACAATAATATCAATCACATCTAGTTTGAGTTTTTCCATTGGCAATCTGGCACCCAAAATATCGACAATTTTTTCACCAGCTTCATCTGGAAAATAAACCGATACCCCAGGTGAAAAACGTTTAGTAGGAATTAGCATAATAGAATGTTGATCGTGATCGACGATTAGCCCGAATGCTTTGAACTCGCTAAAATGATACAGCCTCTCACCGATATATAATCCCTGTTCACCACTTAGGGCGTAGTTGATTAGTTTTGGGGCACGCCGCGAATATATTAGTAACGAAACAACCATGACTACCACTAGAAATGAGAAGGTATACGATTTCAAAAACATCATATCAGCAATAATAAACAATATAGCAACAATGATTAATGAAACGAACCACAACCAATTTTTATCTTCGTGTATGTATTCGCTAGCGGCCCAATGAATCGGTTCATTATTAGATACAGGTGCAGTAATAGGATTAGGATTAGGATTAGGATTAGCCACCTCCGTAGTATTATCGTCGGTATTAGGCTCAGGCGTATACATTTCAGGTGTATTATTCGTCCCCATGTTACTAGGATCGTTTTGCCAATAATTGTTTGGTTTATCTGGCTGCATAATTCTAGTATAGCATGAGGGTAATCCGCCAAAATAAAATTACGACCAAGAAGGTCGTAATTTTATTTTGGCGGAGGAGGGGAGATTCGAACTCCCGCTCCAGGTCTCCCCAGACTAACGATTTAGCAAACCGTCCCCTTAAGCCACTTGGGTACCCCTCCATATTATTAGCTACGCTAATCCACGTGACTGCTTTGCAAATAACTCGTTTATTATATCACAATCAAGAGAGGTGAGACTATAACTTTGCGCCAGTTAATTCTGACATTATTTGCCCCGCCGACACTATACCGGCGGCTCTATCCTCTTTTAGCCTATTACTATTACTACCGGTAAACAAAACTCCGTTTTCAACATCACCACGATGAATATTATCTAGGGCCCTAATAATGCAATAACCAGCCAATTTATTCTCGCGATACCCGCAACCACGTAAACAGCCGACACAAGGGCCTAGATTGAATTTTTCACCTAGGTTAGTTCTACGCACAAAATCATTCTCGATTGCTCGCCCCGGCATTCCAACTGGACTTTTGATAATTACAATCGGGTCGGTATTATGTAAATGTCGATCTTTAAATGCCTGTGAAGCTCCGCATTCACTAGTCGTCAGAAAACGAGTTGCCATTTGGACACCCTTGGCGCCAATCTTTAGCATCTTTTCGATATCACCTCTATCCCATATACCGCCCGCGGCAATTACTGGGATGTCATAGCCGCTATTTTCAAGAGTCTCAACCAATCTAGGAACGACACTTTCTAGGCTAAATTCGTCTTTGCCTATATCGTCTATATTAGTAACACCTAAGTGTCCGCCCGCCGCATTAGGCGTTTCAACCACAAAAGCTGCTGGCAAGATAGGGTTCGAGCGCTTTCCCCATTTTTTTAATATAATTTCTGCCGCTCTAACACTCGAAACAATCGGTATTAGCTCGGGTAAATGTACCCCGGACACTCTGTATTTTTCTGCATAATCAGGCAAACTTAGCGGCAATCCTGCGCCAGAAACGATAAATTTAGCCCCATTTTCGACAGCAACCCTGACCGAATTTTCGTAATCAGTGGCTGCGACCATTAAATTAACACCTATGTTACCATTATTGCTGGCTTCTAGAGCGCTCTGAATTTCATATTTCAAGACCGATTCATTAGCTTTAAAATATTCATCTCTGTTTCTAATATCCAGAGACATACCTAGACCAACTCCACCGATAGTCCCATAACCACCGCTATTCGCAATCTCGGCGGCTAGTTCCGATTTAGTTAGCCCAGACGACATACCACCTAGAACGATAGGATTATCCGATTCTAGATGACCAATTCTTAGTGACGGTAATTTTTCGCTCATCCATATATTGTAGTTGATGGTAGGTGAGTTAGATATACTAATACCGCTATAGTTAGGAGTTGCCGAGTTCGAATCTCGGCCATCTGTTCAAATTAAAATAATGGCCACAAGGGTCATTATTTTAATTTGGCGGAGAGGGCGAGATTCGAACTCGCGGTACCATTGCTGACACGACAGTTTTCAAGACTGTTCCCTTAAACCACTCGGGCACCTCTCCGTACTGATTATTAGCTAGTTACCGACCAATAATAACAGATACAGGTTGTTCAGTCGAGAGTTTGTCTGGCAATTAATGCCACCCAGACATGTCTCGCTCCAGCATCGTGCAAAGCCCTAGCCGCATATTTAATAGTCGCACCTGTCGTTATCACATCATCAACCAATAAACATATTGAGTCCTCATCAATGTCGCTATTCACCCTAAAAGCACTCTTAGCTTGTACTAATCGCTGTTTCATATTTGCCTGGCGTTGTTTAGTGTTTGTCGCACGAGCCAGCAATTGACTACATTTAAGTCCACGCGCTTTGGCAATATAGTCAGCAATCAATAACATATGATCGTAACCTCGTTCTCGGATACGTCCAGAGGTAGTGGGGATAGGCACAATCACAACATTATTGGGCAATTCAGGCAAAACTTCTAATAACAAATCGCCTAGAGTTTTATGTGCCGAGCGAACCCGTTCAAACTTGTAAAGTCCAATTAATCGTTGTAAAATACCAGTCCTTTCTCCGACCACCCAAACGCGCTCGTACGGAACTTTACAGGTGTTACATAACCAATTCCGTCCAGTTGGCCTATGACACACTACGCAAACCATTCTCGATTCATTAATGATGTTTATTTTACAATTATCGCATAATAGACCGCCAATTTTACCACACCCAGAACAGTGGTGTGGGGCTATGAATGACAGGATGGTATCTAGCATTGTGTTTTTTACGTTTATGTACCTTATGCGGTTGATTATACTGGATATGTTAGTTATAATGTGAGAGACTATTTGTCAATAGAGCCTAGAGAAAAGTGGAGGATATCATGGCCCGGAAACAGAATGACGACCTATTAATCGAAGACGAGCTGACCGCAGCTTTTCTAAACGACGACACGCTAACATCAGACAACATGGGTACAGCAGTGGCTGTCGATGCTAATTGGGAAGATTCCGAAGAAGAGTTCCCAGGTCAGCTAGCAGTTGATGTCTATGAAACCGACGACAAGTTGGTTGTCAAGGCTCGTACTGCTGGCGTTAACAAAGAAGAACTCGATGTCAGTATCAGTGATGGTATTCTGACTATCAGTGGCACACTTAGTAGCGGTGACGAAACCGATGCTACCAACTGGCACATTCAGGAATGTTATTGGGGCGAATTCAGTCGCACCCTAGCACTACCAGTCAGTGTCAAAGAGGATGAAGTAGAAGCAGTCCTAAAAGACGGCGTACTAACTATCCGCTTTAACAAAATTCGCCAAGAAGCTGCTAAAAAGATCCAAGTTCAATAATAGATCAGAATATTATATAAAAATACGACCTGCGAGATGGTCGTATTTTTTATATAGTAGGGTGTGATGAAACAAAAATATTCGCCACATCTCTATGGCGAATATTTTATTTAATCTAATAGTTATTTACAGTATTAGGCTACGAGCTGGCTTAGGACGAAATTAACAATAGCATAGGCTAATAATGCAACTACAATGCCGATAACAGCATACATAATTGTATTCTTGGCTGCGGTCACACTAGAACTGTCACCACCAGATATCGTATAGCGAATACCGCCGTAAATTAGCATTAATACGCTAATTGCACCGATTAGAAATAGAGCAGCATTAACGATCTTTTTAAATACACCGTTAGAGCTGAACAGATTGTCGGCTTGGCTATCACTCTTAGCAGAGCTTGCTCCGTCCTGAATAGACGATACAGCAGAAGCATATTGTAATGGTGCAGCTGCGCTAATACCTAATGCTAACATAGGCACAGCGAGTACCCCAGCTAACATAACTTTTATTGATTTCTTCATTATTTTGATTCCTTTCATTATAATTCTTACTTCCTTTATAACAGATATTGGCGTTATTGTTAAGGTTTAAATGGTATTAAACTTCTCCTCACTACTTAAAGGTTGTTATGACGTAGTTCACAATAGCATATGATAATACCGCAACCGCCAACCCAACCACCGCATATAATAATGTATTTTTGGCTCGTGTAACCTGACTACTATCACCACCAGATACGGCATAAAAAATACCAGACAATATAATAACGATGATAGAGACCGCTCCTAATATATACAAGAGGGTATTAACTAAGGTTTTTATGAATGTAGGTACGTTATCAGTGGCTCGATCCTTACAGACAGCAGTGTCAGCTGCATCACCACTACATGCACTATCTAGGGCGGTATTAGTCACAGCCCCGACCATACATGGAACAGTCGCCAGACCAAAACCCAATAAAACACCCATAGTTAATATCATATACTTAATCTTTTTCATCTAAAATCTCCCCATTACGAATTGAGTAATAACAAACGCTATTAAAACCACGATTAATCCAACCGCGGCATACAGTATAGCGTTCTTAGCCTTGGTAATCTTGGCTGGATCATAAACAGCAGTTGCAAAAGTATAACCCGACAGGATGATAACAATCACCGCAACCACCCCAGCCGTAAAATAAACAAGATTCAAAGCGTTAGCTAGTACCGTACTAGCGCTATCGGTCGGTAAGTTACCGATATCACCAGTGTTAATTTTTGCCGCCATTAGATTAACTAGTGAATTTAATACGTTCATTTCCAAATCCCATCAATCACAAAGTTTATAAGCGCAACTGAAGCCATTGATATTATGAGTCCTATAATAGCATCTAATATCGTCATCCTGGCCCTGGCGGCACCCTCGGGCTTGCCTTGACTGATTATAAACAGGAATCCACCGTATAACACCAGGAAAGCTGTTATATAGCTAACAGCCACCAGGGCAATTTCGATACAGTTTAAAACTATATGCCAAATAAAACCGCTTAAACCACCAGCATCGTTAGGGCTCTTAATAGTACAATCAGCGTTAGTTAGCCCCCTATACCAAGCCGGGAAGCCCAAAAAACCACTATTACAATTAGTGTCGGCAGCCATAACTACTTGTGGCGCAGCCATAGTCAACATAGCCCCGCCAGCCGACATAATAATCGCTAGTGATACAATCCAATTTCTAATATTATTTACTCTCATTTCGAAAACAACCCGCCAGGAATTATATAGTTCAAGAAAGCAAACATCAGCACATAGGCGACTAGACCTATGACGACATTCTGGATGATTACTATGGCTTTTTTCGTTTGATCAACACTACCACGAGAAGTTGCATATAATACCGAAGCATACACAATACCAGCGACAGCCACAACACCAACACCTGCGGTTAATATATTTATAACTAATAATAATATTCCCCAGATTCCAGTGCCAGACACCGTATCGGGTACGGAACCGTCCGAACACCTAATGCCACTCTTGATATCATCCTTGCTAATAACTGCACCATCAGGACATTTACCAGAGCCATCGCCACTTTGGCTACAGCCTATAATACTAGTAGTAACACCACCACAAGTGACTGCCGAGACAGTGGGGACTAAACAAAAACAGCCGATACCTATAAATAACGCCAGTGATAGTATTGTTTGTTTTATCTTCATACCTACCTTATAAAATACGATAAAATTCATTCCTCTGCAAGTATCAACCATAGAACCCCTAATACTATTGCATTTTTGTACAGTTTAGTGTATAGATAACTATAACAATTAAAAGTTCCATGTAACCACATAAGCATACAAGGAAAATTATCACATGACATCAAATGAACATGTACTCTACAATCAAAACGAAACGATTAACGATATTCCTGAAAAAAAGGGGATGAGCAAAAAACTTATCGCCACAATATCCGGCATCGCACTGACAGCAATGTTGCTAAGTGGCTGCGGTAGCGACACCAGCAAGGCCACAAACCCAAATCAACCAACAGCTACAGCCACAGCAGGTGAAACTCAAAAACAACCTATTCCAGTCGAAGCTAAGAGCTTTGTTGATAAATATGGCAGTAGATACGCCGATCCAGTTGCAACCTATTACGCCGTGAAGGGTTATGGCACCGAGTACTTCGGTGTTGGATCAATAATAGGTGATGGTTTCGTTGATAATTACGATCTAACAAATATGCAAGATAGCACAAACGGTCAGCTTGGTTTCGAAACACTCGAGCTGCCTGCAACCACAGAGAATAGCCAAGCTACCGCATTGAACGTATTTAATGAATACACGGCTCCGAACTTAACTAAATATATGAATTGGTTATCCAAGAATCCAGGTGGTAAGACTGTAGATTTTATAGATAACGCATTCCGTAACTATTGCTCTAACACAGCAAATAATAACCTTCCAAATTTAGCCTTCACACTCGATGATGAATATATCAATAATCTAATGAATACCGCCAAATCGGTCGTTTCAGAATACGGTAGTACGGCAGATTACACGGTCGCTCCCGCTTCTATCAATGAAACCGACCCAAATAAATCGTCATTTCCAGGTGTTATTACTCAAATCGGCAAGACTAAATGGCACGAATATGACGTTACGTCCATGGAGAGTAGTGGTGTGCGACTAGTAATAAATGTAGACAATTATAATAACAAAGGCGAAGTTTCCCATATAAACAAAACCTTCAAAGATACGCAGTTAATAATAATCAGACAACCAGATTATATGGGTGCTAAATCCAATATAGTCTCGATTGGTAAACTAAACCCTTAGAGCTTGGCTGTCACGTTAATTTGTGATGTTGGTTATGTTATAATTTTTACATGCCCGCTCATCGCAATATAGACAAACTAAACAGATTAAAACAGGCTACATCTAAACTAATAATTAATAGTTTATTATTTATTATATTGTCATCAACGATAATTCCAGCCCTATCTGCAATACCAGTAAGTGCAGACTCTAGCCCATCATATAAATATTATAATAGCGGCGCTGACATCGGAGCTACCGGAGGCCAATTCGGTAGTAATACTGTTAAAGTTAGCCAAAATCCTGCCGGGTCAAACACTTATACTGGAGTTATACAGGTAACCGTCACATATAACGATTCGTGGTGGAGTTGGGTGCCATTACTAAATATCGGTCAGAAGACAGTCACTTGCAAAGCTGGTGTTCAGATTAATGTGAATAGCGATAAAACTACTGGGTCTATTTCTACGCCAGCCGAACTAAATAAACCAGAGCAGGTTATACCATCACCTAACGCAACCGTTATAACTAATTGTAGTGCCGCACAAGCTGCACATATAACTGACTTTAACCAAGGCAGTATATCTATAAGTGGCAGTACTAGTGACGTTGGGCAAATAACTAATTTATCCGAAAATGACGACACTAGGCAATTATCTGTAACTGTTTATTCTAATAAACCAGCTAGTGAATTACCTAGTGGTATTATTGCTACGTTATCGCTCGCTAATTCTGATATAGCGACAGAGAATTTAACATTTAATAACGATTCTCTGGCCGTTAGCAATCAGGTATTTTTCAAGAAAATAAACCCAGCAAAGTACAAAGTATGTTTAACCCCCGCTTCTATATTTAACTTCAACCAATGCCAAGATGTAACTAAAGTTTACGGTGTAATACCGAGCGTAGTATTTGGATCGTGGGACACAATTAGCAATAAAGAAGGCAAGCTAGTAGAAGTCACTGTCAATATCCAAATGTCTAGCGGCAGCAAAGATGGATCGTATGGTCCGCTTAATATATCATTATCGAGTGTGGATGGCTCGGGTGGCGTACATCAATTAGGCACAGCTCAAACAAACAGTAAGGTTATATCCACCGTCGATGGTAGTGGTAGTTCCAGTGTTGATGTAGCAGCTAATTTCGATTCAGTTGAGCCTGGTAAATATAGAGTTTGTGTAATAGGTACAGATTTCTGCTCGGACTTTACAAAAGCAGTAAATATGAAAAGTTCAGTGAAGATAACTATACCTTCCGATAAATCAGACCAATTATACAATCCAAAAACAGCAGCAGCTGGAACCTGTGCTGTTGACGGCATCGGTTGGATTGTTTGCCCAGTAGTTAATTTTTTAGCTAAAATAGCCGATTCGGCCTTTACATTCTTATCTGACAACTTCCTAAGTACTAACGTTAAAATATTCGACACAACCAGCCCAACATATAGTGCATGGGTAATAATGCGCAATATTGCTAATGTAGCATTCGTAATAGCGTTTATGATCATTATATTCTCGCAATTGACTGGGGCTGGTATTACAAATTACGGTGTTAAAAAACTACTACCTAGAATAGTAGTGGCGGCAATATTAGTTAACTTGTCATATTTTATATGCCAAATAGCAGTTGATTTATCAAATATACTAGGGTATTCATTAAAGAATTTACTAGCCGGTCTAGCTCCAGTATCGTCAGGTGGAACGGCGGGATTCTGGTCGGGTGGAACTTGGGCGAATATAGCAGGCGGAATATTAGCGGGAGCAGTTGGGATTGGAATAATATGGGCTTCACTGGCGGCATTAGTCCCAATATTATTAGCAGCTGTAATAGCACTTGTAATGATTCTATTCATACTAATCGCACGCCAAGCTTTGATTATATTATTGATAGTAATATCGCCATTAGCGTTCGTGGCATTTTTGTTACCAAATACTGATCAGTGGTTCAAAAAGTGGCAACAAACATTCACAGCCATGTTAATGTTATTCCCAATCATAGCGTTAGTTTATGGGGTATCAAGTCTAGCTTCGAACGTATTATCACAAACATTCGGTAGTGGTGATGCTAGTTTACAAAAAACACTTGGACAGGTAGCAGCCGCAGCAGTAATGGTATTACCATTATTTGTTGTGCCTACATTACTAAAGAAATCGCTTGATGGAGTCGGAAATATAGGCGCAACATTAAATGGGTTGGGTGGTAAATTAGGCGGCGGTCTTAGTAATAAATATAAAGGTTCTAGCTTTAATAAATACCAAGAAGCTAAGAAGGCAGACCGCGATGCTAGGATATCAACTGGCAATTATATAGGCCGCGGTGGAAGCTTTAATCCTAATAATATTAGATCTAGATTAAACAGGGGTCTGAATAATAATAGAGTTTTTAATACAGCAACCGGCGGATTCGGAGCACAGAGAACACTTATGGCACAGGCTCAAAATAAAAAAGATACACAAGAGGCTATATCTATGTTTAATAGTGATCCAGACCTCGCCATGGCATGGGCTAGATCGGGAGGTGACAAAAATCATGCTGCGTACACTAGCATAACCGACCCAGCACGAAGGCTGCAATTCGATAAGATGGTTGCGGCCGGTCACGGTAATAAGGCGACTTCGCATTTAGCAGCAGCACAAATGTTATCCGAAAAGGGTGCAGGAAACGCTACCGATATTCAGAACGCACTAACCCACGCCAGAAGTAGCGGTGCAAATGATATAGATATCAGTAACGCAACACAAAGCGCTATTTCGGCTTATAGAGACAGCGGAAGGGGAGATGTACTTGCCGAGCTCAACACTCTTAATGGTACTCCTATGACAGCAGCCCAAGGCTGGAGCCAAGTTGCACCATCAAATATAAGTCGTCATGTATTCAATCCTTTAGTTAATCCTACTGGTGCAGCAGACTACCAAGCATATCTAACACTTACTAGCGAAAATACTCGTTCGGCGCTAGTGGGTTACGATAAAATGGAAGGACGCGCACGCGTTGCAGCAACAGCTTCGATAGTAGCAGCAGCTGATGCCCATGCTGGTGGTGGTGGGGCGATAACAAACATACAGCAAGCAAAAGCTCATTTTGGCGTTATATAGTAGTCATTAGCTCTGCTATACTATAAGCACAATGGCCGTATATAAAGTTCCCCAAGACGTTGAAGCTGATGATAAATTAATCGGTCCGTTTAGCTTTCGTCAATTTATATATCTAATCGTCGTTGCATTGGCGATAGGGCTAGCTTGGGGATTAGGTCAAGTATTCATACCACTGGCAATCATTCCGCTACCAATTATTATTCTGTTCGGAGCTCTGGCATTACCGCTACGCAAAGACCAACCAATGGAAATATATTTATCAGCTATTGTCGCATTTTATTTAAAACCACGACGACGATTATGGGATCCAGATGGTGTCGATTCATTAATTGAGATAACCGCACCTAAAACATTAGATTTCCAACGTACCAAAGACCTGTCCCAGGGCGAAGCTGAACGCCGCTTTAGCTATTTAGCTCAAATAGTCGATACCCAGGGTTGGGCAGTTCGTGGCATAGGTATACAGACTCCAAATAACGCTATTAATAATGATGTGTATTTCGAAGCTCAACAAGCCCAAGATATTATGGATAGTAATAACGCCATGGCGCAATTCTTTAAACAAAAGCTAACTATAAGTGACACCACCAGGCATCAGGAGGCTATTGATTTAATGAACGGTCAACCTAGTGTTTCTGCCTACAAAATTCCCGCGCCGAGGTCGAATAACAATCCTAATACAACTACGAACAAGCAAATTAAATACAATCCATACCCCGAAGATATGCAACAGGCAATTATTCAGCCGCTCGATCCAACAAAGCCAGCCGTCAAACCAAAACCAACCACTAGCGGAAAGGTGATATCTGCTGATATAATAAACCTCGCTAGTAATTCCGACTTATCAATTGAAACGATTGCGCGTGAAGCTAATCGTATAAATAAAAGATTAGGTTCTGGCGAAGAGGTGATTATATCACTAAGATAACATAGATATTAATAAGGGGATGGGGAACAGAACAAATTATGCCACCAAATAGCCAATTTCCGAATCAGACACCTGCCGCTCCTGTTAGCAGTGGTGTTTTTCCGCAAGGCTCGGGTGACACACAGGTTGCACCGAAACTTAAAAATCCTAACTCAACCCAAAACAGTTTATTGTTGTCCGAAGTTCGCGATAATATGGTCATTATGGCAGACGGATCTTTCCGGGCTGTCATTGCTTGTAAGTCAATCAATTTTGATCTGATGAGTAGCCGAGAGCGCGAAGGTGTTGAATATAGTTATCAAAATTTTCTGAACGCCCTAAACCACCCCATACAAATTCTAGTCAGATCACAGCGTGTTGATATCGGTCCATATATTGATCGTTTGGTTGAAATACGCCGCAACCAAGATAATATGCTACTGAATGTATTAATGGATGATTACATTAATTTCATAGATATTTTGTCCCAAGAAGCCAATATCATGGACAAGTCATTTTTCATCGTGATACCATACTATCCATCAGTTGACGGCGCTAACTTAATCGAACAAAGCAAAGGGTTTTTCAGTAAATTATTTGCTAAATCCCCAGATGCCGTAACAAAAATAGATACCGCAACCTATGAAAAAGGTAAGACTGAAATTAAAAACCGAGTTGATGGTGTTATGGCCGGATTATTCCAATTAGGCGTGCAGAGCGTGCAATTAAACACCAAGGAATTAGGTGAATTATATTACAATTTTTATAATCCAGACACCGCTGTCCGCGAACCATTGGGTGATTTCGATAATGTAACTGCGACTTTTGTCAAAAAAGGTCAGTCGGCTAATTCTACTAACCAGCCAGGGGGACTATTGTAATGGCACGTAAAAAACCCGACGTAGTTGACATTGCCGCCGAACAGCGTGCTCGTGAACAAGTTGAAGTCGAACAAGCTTTTTTGAAAGGCGTAACCACACTCCGTGATCTAATCGCCCCTAGTAGCCTAGAAATTCATTCATCATATTTCCGATTAGGCACGAAATATGGACGAACTATATATGTCTATGGTTACCCCAGACAGATCTATACCGGCTGGCTAAGTTCACTAATTAACATCGATGAAGTGTTAGATATTAGTATGTTCGTCTACCCAGTCGAAAGCCAAGTCGTACTAAACAACTTGCGCAAAAAAGTAACTCAATTAGAAGCATCTATATCAATCAATAGCGAAAAGGGCTTAACGCGTGATCCAGGGTTAGAGGCTGCCATAAACGATGCCGAGGAACTGCGCGACCAGTTACAGGTCGGCGCCGAGCGATTCTTTCGTTATGGATTATACGTAACTCTGTATGCTGACAGTCTAGATGAGTTAGGGTTTGTTCAGCACAAAATCGAAACCCTATTCGGTCAGCAGATGATATTCAGTAAAGTCGCCAGTAGCCAACAAGAGCAGGGTTTAAACAGTACCATCCCGCAAATGTCCGACCAACTACAGATCCGCCGTAACATGAATACTGGCGCTATCAGCACTAGTTTTCCATTTACTAGCGCCGACTTAACCCAAGAGAATGGTGTGCTTTACGGCATAAATATGCATAATAACGGTCTAGTTATCTTCGATAGATTCAGTTTAGAAAACGCCAATATGGTAGTCTTTGCTAAATCTGGTGCAGGCAAGTCATTCACTGTTAAATTAGAGGCTCTACGCAGCATGATGACTGGTAGTGAAATAATTATTATCGACCCAGAAAACGAATACCAAAAATTATCCGATGCTGTTGGTGGTAGCTATATCCGCCTCAGCCTGAATTCTGATACACGTATCAACCCGTTTGATTTACCACGTGTTATTGACACTGACGAGACCGACAACGCCTTGCGAGCTAACCTGATTACATTACATGGCCTATTAAAACTAATGCTCGGTACAACAATGTCGACCGCTGGCGTACCAATGTCTTCGCTAACACCAGCCGAAGAAGCCGATCTAGACCAGGCTTTGATCGATACCTACGCTCGTGTTGGCATAACTAGTGATCCATTGACTCATAATTCACAACCACCAACAATTAGCGATTTATACGACACGCTACTACATATGGGAGGTAGTGGCCCTCAATTAGCTCAGCGATTACGTAAATACACAACTGGAACGTTCGCTGGAATATTTAGTCAGCAATCAAATACTGAAATAAACAATCCGATGGTAGTATTTAACATTCGTGATCTCGAGGATGAATTACGACCAGTTGCGATGTATATTGTTCTAAGCCACGTCTGGAACATTATTCGTACCGAACAAAAGAAACGTATGTTAATTGTTGATGAGGCTTGGCAATTGATGAAATATGATGATTCCGCCAATTTCTTGTTCAGTCTAGCTAAACGTGCTCGAAAATATTATCTAGGATTAACGACAATCACACAGGATGTCGAAGATTTCATGGGCAGCAAGATGGGGCGTGCGATTGTCGCTAACAGCTCGATGCAGATACTGCTTAAACAATCATCTAGCGCCGTCGATGTATTATCGGATGTATTTAAACTAACCGAAGAGGAAAAGAAACGCCTAGCAAACTTCCCAGTCGGTCAAGGTTTATTCTTTGCCGGTCAAAGCCATGTGCACATCCAAATCGAAGCCAGCCCAACCGAAAAACAACTAATCACTACCAATCCTCAAACATCCAACCAACAAACTCAAGCTATACCATTAGATAATACAGGCGTTAATAGTTATATAGACCCAGGCTCGAAAATTTAAGGTATAATGTAGGTTAGTTATGGGTGAACCTGCACGAAAACTAGAGAATATCGAACCAGATATACGACCTAACTTTAACGTGCTCCAGGGGGGTGGTCAGAGTACTCCTGAACGAGCATCCCTTAAAGCGCTCAATAATCTGGAATCCAATCCCGAAAAACCTAGTACCGGATCAATAGACGAACAAGAATCTAATGGATCAAATGTTATTCCTGGGCCATGGGCGAATAATGTCTCGGGCGCTACATCCGACAAATCTAGATCAGGTGGTCGTTTCAAGTTCGCTAAAAAGAAAGGCCCATTAACCGCCATTATATTAACACTCGTTGGTGGTGGTATTGGAATTGGTGGGCTATTGTCACCAGGTCTTTTGTTAGTGCAAATCAAAGAAGCTATGGTTGGTAAATTTAATACTCAACTAGCAAGTATGGATGTCAGGACAACAAAATTACTCACCAAAAAAACAACTGCTGGTATTTGCGGTACTGTTATAACCATACAATGTAAATATTCAACAATGTCCGAGAAGCAAGTCGCTAATTTCGAAAAAGCTGGCATCAAAGTAGCATCTGAGGAAAAGACTATTTTCGGTCGCACTAAACCGACAAGTTTCGAGTTCGAAGGTAAAACTATAAAAGCCAGCGAATTCACTAGCACTATTAGCAAAGATTTAAAATTTAGATCAGCCGTCAAATTAGCTTATAACCCTAAGTTTGCTGGATTTGTTGATTCGATCTGGAACAAGGTTAGTACAAAATTCAGAATTTCAAAGGCTGCCGAAGATTTATCAGGGGCGACTGATGATGAAAAGTTAAAGAAAGTTCAAGAAGAAGTGAAAGTAGGATCTAGTAATTTAGAGGATATAAAGGTAGGTGCACAAAAACCAGATGGTACATTATATACCGAAGAGGAAGTAAAAGCCGCTAAAGCTGTTGTTGCTGAAGTTGAAGAATTAACCGAAGATGGTACCGTTTCAGCTGCAAGTAAATTTTTGAAGCCAACAGCTACAGCAATTAATGCAATTAAAATATCCGGTGTCGCAGACACTGCCTGTATGGTTTATAACACAGTAAAAGCTACATCTATCGCAGCTAAGGCAGTCCGTACGTTACAATTAGCTAGATACGCCATGCTATTTCTAGGTGTTGCCGACCAAATAAAAGCCGGTACTGCAAAAGCCGACGATGTATCATATTTAGGTAAGGTATTAACCACCGAAACAAAAGATGAGAGCGGGGCACTCAAGTCAGCCACTGATTCATTCGGTTACAAATATGCTGCTTATAACGAGGTAGGTACTATGCCTACATCCGCTACGCGCTTTATGGCAGGTGGTGGTTTAGCTGGAAAAATGTCTAATGTAATGTCGTTAATAAATAGCAGTACTAATAATGCCCCCGAATCAACGTGTAAATTTCTATCTAATCCATTCATACAAATTGGCTCTTTTATAGCTGGCGCTTTGGCATGGTTGGGTGCTGAGACTGTAGTACTTGGCGCCTGGGATATTGCAAAATTAGTAGGTATGGGAGCGTTAACGGTTGCATCTTATGCATTACCCTCAATACTCGATGATATTATAGCTGGAGTATTAGTCGATAAAACAACCGTAGGTGAAGATGCTGGTGATGCAATTACATCAGGCGCCTCGGGTATTATGGGGACTTCTGCTAAATATGGTGGTAATTCTCCGATGACACCTACTGAGGCGGCGGCGTACGGTAATTTAACCCAGAGTATAGTTGCTCAGTACAACCGAGACGACAGTATGAATTCTAATCAATTCGACATTACGAACGACAACACTTTCCTAGGTAAAATAGTCACCATTCTAACCCCTTATATCTCAAAAATGTCATCATTATCTGGTGTTTTAAATTCCGTGATGTCTGTAACCACAGGGTCAATCGCAGTGATAAGTTCGCCAATAACCAAAGCTAGCAGCAGCGCTGAATATAGTATGTGCCAAGATATAGACTATAGAAAATTAAACATAGCTACCGACCCATATTGTAATGTCATCTATGGCATTCCACCTAGTGCACTACAGATGGATCCAATTGACGTAGCTAATTATTTAATAAATATCAAAGACCCGTCAGACCCATCTGGGATGGCGACTTTACCGCAAATAGATAGCGCTACTGGCAGCCCAATCGATATTTATAATAGTTACTTTATACCAAATTGTATAAACCGCGAAATACCATTAGGCACCAGCGAAAACGATACAGATGATGGCGCTAATTGTTCGTTCGGCAAAGATATTCTAATACGATCAGGTGGTACGAGAGCTGATGGAAGCTCATATCCAGCAGTTTATGTAAATAATAAATATTTCTACGTGCATTATATTGACCAACGTGTCGATAGCGGAATGGATGGGGAATAGATTATGATAAATAAACACCTAAAAATACGCGCGCTATTGTTATCGGGATTAGTTATTATTTCGACACCAATTAGTGTGATGGCCTATGACAATAATCCTTTTTATAATTCTAACGATATATTATTTTATAACTCTAGTGATGCTAATTGTATTAATGGGCCTTTAGTTGGCAATGATAATTTAGAAAAGATACTTCGCTATTACATAGGAAAAGGTTTAACATTACAGCAGTCAGCAGGTATTGCTGGAAATTATCAACAAGAATCAAGCTTCGACCCTAAAATGATCCAGGGCGGCACAATCGCTAGCGATACATACTCGCCAGTTGATGGAGTAGGGTTTGGAATTGCCCAGTGGACATTTACTAGTAGGCAATCTGTATTAGTTAATCTAGCTAAATCCAGTAATCGCAAGATTACAGATCTATCACTACAACTGGATTTCTCCTGGCAAGAATTAAGTGTAGATCACCCAAACTGGCTATCTGATCTGCAAAAAACGACAACACCCGAATCTGCTGCTTATATTTTCCATAAAGACTTCGAAGGTTCGGCTGATTCCGAAGCTACCGTCAGAGCCGTTCGTGGCGGCAACGCAATAACTATATATAATAATTACAAAAATAACATATCTAGCGGAACCTCATCATGTGCCAGTAATGGTCAGCCATCAACATATATAAATGGGTTCGCTATATATAATCAAAATGATCCACAATGGTCAGGTACGGCTTATGGCACTAGTACTATCGGTAGATCTGGATGCGGTCCATCAGCTATGGCTATGATCGTAACAGCACTTACTGGCGTAAAAGTAACACCCGTCGATACCGCAACATATGGCGCAGCTAACGGGTCATATGTGGAAGGTTCTGGTAGTAGTAATACCATAGCAACTATCATAGGCACACACTGGGGATTAACTGTGAAGAAAATAGGGGCTGATACTGCAAATATAAACACTATTCTCAGGAGTGGTGGTTTAATTATTACTTCGGGTGTCGGTAGTGCGCCGTTCACTAGTTCTGGTCATTTCATAGTTATTCGTGCCGTTACAGCTACTGACAAATGGATGATCGGTGATTCAAACAGTAATAAAGGTATAGAAAATAGTAAAAAGGAATGGAACCCTGCTGATCTAATAACAAATGGTATGAATACCGATAATGTATGGGCGGTAACTAAATAATGTCAGATTCTAGAAAAAAAATAATCATTATTATTACTATTTTTACTCTGTTTATAATATTAATAGGTATTATATTTGCTATTAATTCGGGAAATATAAATTCAACCAAAGATCCGTCAATTACAAACATATATGTCGATCCAGGATCTGGCGAAACCGTCTACAGTACTCCTAATAAAACCTCAGAAAAAGCTGGTGGTAGTAATGTAGTTATATTAGGTTTATCTAAATTATTAGATATTGGAATTACTAGTAATCAAATTACAAAGCTGAAAACTTATTTTTCAAATTATGCATCCACTCAAAAACCAAATGTAACAGAAATTAGTATAACAGTGGCATCGATTAAACGGACTATTAATAACGGGGAGGTTACATTAGATTTTGTTATAACAATTAATCGCGGATCAACTATGAATGCTAAGATTATTTATAAT
>Ga0194062_1000010_pt1 | contig 85469 bp, 86 predicted proteins | sample SepL2225m_MetaG_FD_155481 | JGI IMG/M metagenome (GOLD analysis project Ga0194062, IMG submission 155481) | Anoxic zone freshwater microbial communities from boreal shield lake in IISD Experimental Lakes Area, Ontario, Canada - Sep2016-L224-25m | ecosystem: Environmental > Aquatic > Freshwater >... | reverse complement strand
GAGATAATACAGCTTGCTCTAGAAAAAAGCCCGGAAGCCCCATTATCACTCAGGACAATAAACTCACTTAGTAAAGAAGACGAGTTTATTAGTGGCAGTAAAATCATAGTAATGTTTGGATCAATATCAAATTTTCAACGTGCGTGTGGTTTTGAAGTAGCCGACCGTTCAGACTTGGGTGATTTAACCAAAGAAGAAATAATTCAGCTGGCACTCGAAAAAAACCCAGAAGCCCCATTGTCTAGTAGAACAATAGACCTATCTAGTAGAGATGGTGAGTTTCCAAGTCCCAGAAGAATTAAAGACATGTTTGGGTCAATATTAAATTTTCAACGTGAGTGTGGTTTTGAAGTAGCCGACCGTTCGAATTTGGATAATCTAACCAAAGAAGAGATAATACAGCTTGCTCTAGAAAAAAGCCCGGAGGCTCCATTATCTAGACCATCCATACATGGGCTTAGTAGAAATAATGAATTTCCAAGTACTACAAAAATTAAAAATATGTTTGGGTCAATATCTAATTTTCAACGTGAGTGTGGTTTTGAAGTAGCCGACCGTTCGAATTTGGATAATCTAACCAAAGAAGAGATAATACAGCTTGCTCTAGAAAAAAGCCCGGAAGCCCCATTATCACTCAGGACAATAAACTCACTTAGTAAAGAAGGTGAATTTATTAGTAATAAAAAAATCAAAGACATGTTTGGGTCAATATCTAATTTTCAACGTGAGTGTGGTTTTGATAGGGTATAATTCACAGGCTTATACGAAAATCGTGTAAATCGTGTAGAAACGTGTAAATAATATAAATCGTCTCAATCATAACGTCTATACACAATACTAAAACCCCAGTCAATCTGGGGATTTAATATTGGTATGAGCTAAAAATCAAACTCTCGACCTCTTCAAAATCAGAAAATAGTCGAGAGATTGCTCCCGCGCCTACAGGCGCCGGGAGTTCTTGAGTCTCTTCACCCGCACCAATTCAAATAACCTCAGCTTTGGCTGGGGTTTTTGAATTAGATAAACTATAATATAACAGTACGCGAGTGTAGTTCAGTGATAGAATGCTTCCTTCCCAAGGAAGAGGTCCAGGGTTTGAGTCCCTGTACTCGCACCAATATATCATTAGGATTTTATATATGTTCCAGGACTACAAACAAAAAGATAGCGTAATAGTTATCTATACTGGCGAAGGCAAGGGTAAAACTAGTGCCGGTCTAGGTCTGATGGTACGGGCGCTAGGTGCTGGTTTCAAAGTGGCATTCATACAATTCATCAAAGTTTGGAATGTTAGTGAACATGATTTTATTGATAAGATTATGCCAGTCTACGGTGATAAATTAACCTTTTACAAAGGTGGTTTGGGGTTTTTTCAGGCTGGCGAGCTGAGTTCCAGAGCCACAAAAAAAGAACACCTCGAAATGGCGAGGTGCACTTTTGACGTTGCCTACAAAGCGGCCACGAGCGGCGAATATCAGTTAGTTGTTTGTGATGAAATCAATAACGCTGTTTACGATGAGTTATTGAAAGTTTCAGATTTAGAGAAACTCATTGATAATAAACATACAAATACTAGTTTATGTTTGACCGGACGTAATTTTCCGTCAGCATTAATATCCAAGGCTGATATAGTTACCGAAATGACAAAACTAAAACATCATTTTGATGACAAGCTATTGGCGAACAAGGGTATCGACTACTGATTCTTTGTTAGTTTGGTAGACTCTGACTAGTTGCCAGACCGAAACGGCTGCTGGTACTAAAATTAGATTGCCGATTAGCATTGTACGATAAAAAGGTATCGCAGCCACGTAACAATCCACTAATCCAGCCATGGTTGCAGGATACCAGCCTTGGGCCCAAACGCCGAAATTAGTAATCACAAAGAACGAGAATGAGCTAACAGCGGCAAAACCAACCGAAGCTAAAATCTGATTTCTTGGTTTATTATTCAGTTTTTTCAACAATGTGGCGCTAATTCCAATCAATGCAAAGGCACTCCAAGTGAATATGAAAATCGACGTGTTACCGATGATTAAATCCGACAGTATTATCGTTGTTAGGGGCACTATTAACCCGAAACGAATTCCCATAGTGATCGCTGCAATTACACTCACGACAGTTACTAATTCTAGGTTGGGTGCGATACTATAATTATGATTTATAATCCTCCAGCCGACAGCAATAGCTATCAGGCTGGCAGTGATTACGATTTTATTTAATGTTTTAATATTTTTCATTAGTTTTCCTTAAAAGGTTGTTAGTTTCCAAGTAATTTTATCACTGGATTTAGTTACGTAACTACCAGCACCTACCATTGAAGCCTTGTCATTTATATAGAAAGCCCAATATTGATTCTTTGGGTTGGCAGTTACGCTATCGATACTAGTTACAAAAGCATTTGTGCCGGTGCCGCTAGTAATTGTCTTGGTTTTCTGGCTCAGTAATACTAGGGCAGTTACGCCATCCTTGCCTTTATAAGTGACCTCTTTGCCACTATTCGTTAGTTGTACTTGGTTGGCTTTGTTGTCGTTATATATAAACACGGCTGTCGTTGCAACTGCTGCTAGTAATAGGGCACTGATGATGTAGATAATAATAGTTCGTTTTTTCATAACATTCCTTTTTTTATAAATTATTTAATTAACATTTACTAAAACCGCAAGCTTCACATTTTTGGCAACCTTCGATAAAGCGCAGACTTGCCAAACCGCATTCTGGGCACATGTCGGTTAGTTTATTAGCTGTAGGGGCTTGCCATAATGGGATTGTTTCATTTTGGGTTGAAACTTCTTCGGTGGTTTCTGGTATTACCCTCGAAGCCTGATGTTGTTCGATAGTTTTTGCTACGGCATCAGCCAGGGATCTAACGCGGTCAGCCCCAAATCCAGTTGAACTGGCGCCACCGATACCGCGTAATTGCGATATGACTTTTTGGGCGATTTGGTTCGATGAATACTCTGATGGAATACGGAAGGTTAGTGAAATCAAACGTCCAATCGCTTCGGCATCAGCCGTGATATCTGATCCAGCTCGACCTACGTTGATAAATACCTCAAAAATATTACCGTCGCTATCTTCGTTAATCGATATGAATGCTCGTCCTAGTGGAGTTGCTATTTTATGAGTCCGACCATTCAAAACATCCGGTCGTGGCCTTAGACGTAGTGGCTCGGTAGGTGATATTTCGATTTTTTCGCTAGATTCGCCAGCTAATTTATCGTAGTATGATGATTCTTTTTTAACTTCTAGAACTTGTTTTTCACGACTACCGTCACGATAAATTGTTATACCTCGGCAGTTTGTGTCATAGGCAGTCAAATAGGCATTTCGGATATCGTCAACGGTTGCGCTATTTGGGAAATTGATGGTCTTTGAGATAGCATTATCGACGAATTTTTGGAAAGCTGCCTGAATTTTCAGATGCCACTCCGGAGTGATATCGCCAGCTATTACGAATACTTTTTTGAGATCCTCTGGGATTTCATCTATGCCCTGGATTGAACCGCCGTTAGATTGAATTTTTTCCAGTAATTCTTCGGAATATATGCCGCGCTTTTTGAGGGAATTGACGAAATATGGACTGGTTTGGAAAATACGTTTGCCTTCGATAGTGTTTTTAGCATAAATTAGGGCAAATAATGGTTCGCAACCACTTGAAGTATCGGCAAACATCGATATCGTTCCAGTTGGAGCAATAGTGGTTCGGGCGCCGTTTCGTGGTTTAATTTCACCTGGTTTGTCATAAATAGAACCTTCAAAAGCTGGGAATACGCCACGCTTTTTGGCCAGTTCAACCGAGGCGATGTCGGATTCGCGTTGGATGAATTCCATAACTTCTTCGGCCATCTTGACACCTTCGTCGGTGTTATAGCCAATCTCCATATCTAGTAGAGCATCGGCAAATCCCATAATACCCAATCCAATACGACGAATACTGCGAGTCATAACTCTGACTTTGTCGATTGGATATTCATTCATATCCAAAACATTATCTAGGAAATGAACTGAATCATGGACTGTTTGGCGCAAGGCTTCCCAGTCAAAACGATTACCGTCGACGAATAATGCTAGGTTGATACTACCTAATGTACAGGCATCATATGGTAATAGCGGCTGCTCACCACATGGGTTAGTGGCTTCGATTTGACCTAGTTGTGGTGTTGGGTTGGCGCGTGATTCATTGATTCGATCCATAAAAATCATTCCAGGATCGCCATATTGCCAGGCAAAACGGGTGATTAGGTCGAAAACTTTTTTGGCATTTAATCGGCCAGCTTCTAGATTGGTGCGAGGATTAATTAGTGGATAGCCGTAGCCAGGGGTCTTTTCGTCACACCATTCATGTAATTTAGCGACAGCGGCATCTAGACGAACTAATTTTAGATCGATATCTCGGGTTTGGTGAGCTTCGCGAACGTCATTTACTAGTCCGTCAAAATCAAAATCTTTTTCATAATCGTCGGCTAGGATTGTTTTATCGGTTTTGATCTTGTCAAAGAATTCTTTGGATGTGGTAACTGATGTATTGAAATTAGTTAGCGAGAATTCATCTAGTTTATATATAACGAATAATAAAATGTCTGGGTGGTTATAATGCAAGATACCCATGTTAGCGCCGCGCCTAACGCCACCCTGACGAACTGATGAAGTGATGTCGTTGTACATCTGCATAAACGATACTGGACCAGTGGTTGTGCCGCCTGATGTTGATAAAATGTCGTTTTTAGGTCGCAGGCGTGAAAAAGAAAAACCAGTTCCACCACCTGATTTGTGGATCATGGCCATATCAGAAGCTGATTGTAATATACCCTCTAAATCATCCGGCACTGGTAATACGAAACAAGCCGATAATTGTTGTTTTGGCTTGGCGGTGTTTAGCAAGGTTGGTGTGTTTGGCATAAACCGACGATTAGCCATTAACTTATAGAATCTAGTAGCGGTCGCTAAATGAGCTTTTTCGTCACCGCCGTATAAACGTTCAGCGGTTGCGATATTATAAGCAACGCGCCAGAATAATTCTTTTGGTGTTTCTGATACACCATCTGGTCCACGTCGGGCATAGCGAGTTTTTCCAATATACCAAGAGTTCTCAGTTAGTTTTGGCTCGGCCAATTTAACAGGTGGTGTTGGAATATTTCGTCCGATTTCGTGTATCTCGGCAAGTTTACTAGCTTCGCCCAAATCTAATACTGGTTGGTCTACGTCTTTCATTTTCCCCCTCATACCCCTATATATTGCGTGTCTGATATTTGTAACGTACGCTATATGTTGCGTGTGTTTTTAAGTATAGGCGCTATATGTTGCGCAAGTCAACGATAATTGTTATTATTACATTCACGACAAATAACACAGGGGATGGTGATGAAAGCTACTACTAGCAGTACGTTCAAACAATACGTTTTAGATTCAAAAAAGACAGTTCTATTAGATGTGTGGGCACCGTGGTGTGCGCCATGTCGCGGTATGAACCCTATAGTTGAACAAATCGCCGAGGAATCAAAAGATCTAGCGGAGGTTGTAAAATTAGATGCTTCAGTAGAGATGGAGTTAGTCCAGACACTCGGAGTTAGTTCGTTGCCGACTTTCTTGGTCTACAAGAACGGTCAAATCGTTAATTCCAGCGTTGGCGCGACCTCAAAAGCCAATCTATTAAAATTAATTTCGTAATTAGTATAGTATAATTAACAGTAGAGTTTCATATATCGTCTGTTATAATATGCCTATACGGCGCGTTGACGGAACGGTTACGTGGAGCTCTGCAAAAGCTTATAAATGGGTTCGACTCCCATACGTGCCTCCAAAAAATTTAAATGCGCGGATGGTGGAATGGTATACACGAGAGACTTAAAATCTCTTGGTCTTACGACCTTGCGGGTTCAAGTCCCGCTCTGCGCACCAATTAAAAACAGCCTCCTTTGGGAGGCTATTTTTAATTGGTATGTAAATCAGATTGAACCTGCATGGTAAAAACCTTGTGGGTGAGAACTGCCTGCTACGTTTTTCTTTGGAAATTAAAAACCCCACTAATCTCGAAAGAGAATGAGCGGGGTTAATAAAAGGTTTGTCTAATGAGGTCGTTTGCCGCCGAATATTTCAGAGAAATCTGGCATACCGGATCCGGACATAACTACTATGGAGTGTCCAAAGATTCCATCTAGGATTTCATCTAGAATAGAACCATCAGTGCTGCGATCTCTATCATCTTCTAACTCGACAACAGTCCAGTCATCCCTCAATGCCAAGTTCTTGCCTGCGGCTTTTTCGCCGAAAGTATCAGCTACCGCTACCCAGAACATACTTCTGAGGGTGTCTGAAATTTCTCGATTTTGACTAACTTTGGCCATGAAATCTTTGATTTCATCAATTCTCATCGGTTTTGCCGCTTCACGGCAAGAGTCGATGTATTGAACCGACAATAATAACAATTTCTTGAGATCATCATTCAATACACCAATAACTACTTCTTTTTACCTACAGGACCTAAATTTTTAATTAGATTCTGTGTTTTTAGGTCAATCTTGTCCATTTCAATTTGGACCTTTTCAAACCATTTAAGCATGTTTACACCATCCTTATAATTTTTTTTGTTTTCTGACAGTCATCGCGATCAATATGATCGCAGCATCTCCTCTCTCAATTTTTAAAGGACAAACCTCTTACTAGCCAAGATAAACTCAACTATCTTCATGATATCATATTATTAGCATAATGTCAATGCACTGTATCTTAAACAATCCAATTTTATTCATAGATTATACCGTATGCTCTCGATTGCGTGCCACTAGTGTTCAATAGTGTTTTTAACTATAAATTTGCTATAATAGTAATATAAATTATTAACTTCAAAGGGGAATAATATGGAAGCTATTTGGATCATTATCGGAATCGTTGTAATAGTAATACTTTTTTTGTGGGTTGCGTATAACTCGCTAGTCACTCTGAAGATTCGAGTTGACGAAGCCTGGAGTGATATAACTGTTCAACTAAAACGACGTTTGGATTTAATCCCAAATCTAGTCGAAACCGTCAAAGGCTATGCTAAATACGAACAAGGTGTATTTGAAAAAGTCACCGAAGCTCGTTCTAATGTGATGAATGCCAAGGATGTAAAAGCAACCGCTGCTGCTGAAAATCAATTCGAGGGCGCACTAAAAAGTCTGTTCGCTGTTGCCGAGGCTTATCCTGATCTAAAGGCTAATCAGAGTTACATTGAACTTCAACAAGAACTAGTCGATACCGAGGATAAAATTCAGGCATCTCGTCGTTTTTATAACGGTGGTGTACGCGAATTGAATACAAAGATCCAGAAATTCCCTAGCAATGTAATTGCTAATATGTTTGGATTTAAGAATCGTGATTTTTATGAATTAGATGATTCTGAACAGAAAATTGCCGAAAAACCAGTTGACGTAAAATTCTAGTAGATTACTGATATGTATAGAGCAATCGCTGCTAATAAACGCAATACTATACTAATTATGGCAGTTTTTGTCGGCCTCATTAGTGCTATCGGTTGGATAGTTGGGTATTTCTATAACGACATGAATATTGCGTATTACGTGATAATTGGCGCTGCGTTTTATGCTATATTGCAATATTTCATAGCCACTAAATTAGCAGTGGCCATGACTGGTGCGTACCAAATTGAAAAACGCGATAATCCTAGGTTTTATCGAATAGTTGAGAACTTGGCGATCGCAACTGGTGTTCAGACACCGCAGATTTACATTATTGACGACCCATCACCTAATGCTTTTGCGACTGGTCGTGATCCAAAACACGCTATAGTTGCGGCAACTACTGGGTTGATCGAGATGATGGACGATAATGAACTCGAGGCGGTTATGGCGCACGAGATGGGGCATGTCCAGAATTATGATATTCGAATTGGTATGATAACTTTTGGTTTGGTTAGTGCAATCGGTTTAATTACAGATTTAGCGTTTAGGATGTTCTTTTTTGGTGGTGATCGTGACAATGATAATAATTCTCCGATAGTTATGATTATTGGTGTTGTGTTGCTTATTTTGTCACCAATTATTGCCGCGATTATTCAAATGGCAATCAGCCGACAACGGGAATATCTGGCCGATGCCACTAGTGTTATGACGACACGTAACCCCGAGTCGATGATATCGGCACTAGAAAAATTGAAAAAAAATGGTCGACCAATGCAACGTCAAAACTCGGCATCGGCGCATTTATTTTTCTCTAATCCATTAAAACCAGGATCTGTTAGTAAATTATTTAGCACTCATCCACCGTTAGATGAACGTATTGCTAGGCTTCGCAATAATGAAGGAAAATTCTAAAATGAGACAGAAAAACCCGCTACTGAAAATCAAACAAAATATAAAATCATTTTTAAAACGTCGGCCGCATCGCAGCTTTCATTTAACTCGTCATCGCGATTACGCCAGATCACTTAAATTACCTGGCTATTTCGCATTTACAGCCTATGTACGCAAGACGATCTGGTCTAACCGCCGATTATTTGGATTGTTGATAGTTTTTTATATTCTAATAACTATATTTATGGTTGGGATTGCATCTCAGGATACATATAACACTATCAAGGGTACGTTAGATACGACCAGTAATAATGTTTTGGGTGAAATCGGCAAAGCAGGATTATTATTTGTAACGGCTATAACGGGCGGGTTATCGCAGAGTCTAAGTGACATACAACAAGTCTATACCGGTATAATTATGTTAATTGTTTGGTTAACGAGTGTTTGGTTATTGCGTAATATCTTGGCTGGTCATAAGGTTCAGCTGCGTGATGGTTTGTATAATGCCGGAGCCCCAATTGTATCGACGTTCGTTGTGATGCTTTTATTGTTAGTACAATTATTACCATTTGCTTTGGTGTTGATCGGGTATAGTGCCGCTTCGACATCAGGATTACTGGCTGGTGGGGTTGAATCGATGTTGTTCTGGATTGCGGCGGGGTTAATGACGATGTTATCACTATATTGGATAACTAGTACCTTATTCGCCCTAGTAATTGTCACCCTACCTGGCATGTATCCATTCCAGGCTATTAAAACAGCAGGCGACCTGGTTGTTGGTCGTCGATTGCGTATTTTACTTCGTTTCTTGTGGATGCTACTAAGCACGGTTGTGGCGTGGGCAATTATTATGATCCCGATCATCATGATTGATTCATGGATAAAGGGAATATGGCCAGTGATTAGTTGGGTACCGACGATTCCGGCGTTGCTACTGGTATTGAGCGCTATGACGGTTATTTGGATGTCGAGCTATGTATATTTACTGTATCGCAAGGTAGTTGCCGATGATGTTGACCCAGCCTGAAAAACGCGCCAAAGAATTACGAGAACTGCTCGCTAAATATAGTTACGAGTATCATGTTTTGGATAGTCCGTCGGTTAGTGATGCTGTCTATGACAGTTTATTTGGTGAACTGAAAAATATTGAATCCAAACACCCCGAACTAATCACGACCGATAGCCCAACACAGCGAGTTGGTAATGAACTGCTAGGTGGTTTTCAGAAAGTCACACATAAATCCAGGATGCTTAGCCTGAATGATGTGTTTGATCGTGCCGATGTCGAGGCTTGGGTTAAACGTATGGATAATTTACTACCAGGTCAGCAACATGAATATTTTACAGATATAAAGATGGATGGGTTGGCCTGTGCCCTTATTTATCAGGATGGTCTATTTATTCAGGCTATAACGCGTGGCGATGGTTTCGTTGGTGAGGACGTAACTGAAAATGTACGGACTATTAAAAACATCCCGCTAAGGTTAATTGATGCTGATGGATTTGATAGATTTTTATCTGGCAGAACCGAAGTTCGTGGCGAAATCGTTATGTTGAAAAAAGATTTCGAAAAACTAAATGAAAAACGTCGGTTAGCGGATGAACCAGTTTTTGCTAATCCTCGTAATTTAGCGGCTGGCACTATTCGCCAACTAGATCCACGGTTAGTGGCGGAAAGACCGCTGCATTTCAGGGCGTATGATTTGATACGTGACGATTCGTCTGACCTGCCAACTAATATATATACCTATGAAACACTAAGCGCACTTGGATTTACTCGTAATCAGCAGGCTAGTATTTTTAATAATTTAGATGGTGTTATGAAATTCGTCGATAAGTGGGATGAAAAACGTCACGATTTGCCATTTAACACCGACGGGCTGGTTATAAAAGTTAATGATCGTGCTCAATTTGCTAAATTAGGCATTGTTGGTAAACAACCTCGTGCGGCTGTTGCTTATAAATACGCACCAGAACAAGCAACGACTATTGTGCGCGATATAGTGATCAGTATTGGACGAACTGGGGCAGCTACCCCTGTAGCGGTCTTTGATCCTGTTGTTGTAGCTGGAACAACAGTTCGTCATGCTAGTCTACATAATGCTGATGAAATCGAGAGGTTAGATATACGAATTGGCGATACGGTTGTTATTTTCAAGGCTGGTGATATTATTCCACAAGTCCAAAGTGTCGTACTTGAACTTCGTCCGAAAAATGCCAATTTGTTTAACTTTGAAAAAGCCCTAAGCAATCAATATCCAGAATTACAGTTTGATCGTCCCGAAGGCGAAGCGGTCTATAGGGTTGTTGGCGCTACGAGTGATTTATTACTAAAAAGGGGATTGGAACATTTTGCCAGCAAGGGCGCATTAGATATTGATACGCTAGGCGAGAAAAACGTAGTATCGCTAGTGGATGCTGGGTTGGTTAATGATTTAGCTGATATATATAATATTACGATCGATCAACTGCTAAAACTAGATAGATTTGCCGAAATCTCTGCTAAAAAACTAATTACGGCTATCGCTAATAAGAAATCTCCATTATTAGAACGGTTTGTTTACGGTCTAGGTATTCGTCACGTCGGTATTCAGACGGCAACTGATCTAATTAACCGATTCAATTCGCTTGATGATCTGAGTGAGGCTACTATAGAGCAATTACAGGATATTGATGGTATTGGCAATGTAGTCGCCGAGAGCATTATTGCTTGGTTTGCTGACCCTGATAACGAAGCGCTAATAGTAAAATTTAATAATCTAGGCGTAAAACCAATCTATATTAAAAAAGATGGCCGACTATCTGGGATGAATTTTGTGATTACAGGTACGATCCAAACTATGTCGCGTGATCAAGCAGCTGATGATATTAGGGCCCTGGGTGGAACTTTTCAAACCGCAGTCGCCAAAGATACAACATATTTAGTGGTTGGTGACAAAGCTGGCGCTAGTAAAATCAAAAAAGCCAAAGAATATAGCGTTAAGATTATCAACGAACAACAGTTAATCGAAATAATCAAAGGTTGATATGCCCAAATTTGAATTAAATAAACTTGTACGTGATGGTCTAAAAGGTGAATACGAACGGACTAATCAAAATCCGGTGTTTCGAGAATTGTCGATTGACGAATTCAAAACACAACTAGCGCGTAAAATAATCGAAGAAGCTAATGAAATAAAAGTGGATAGTCAGCCCTATGAAGTAGTCGACGAGGTGGCTGATATCAGGCAGATCCTTGATGATATTATGGCTATCTATGATATTACCGAAGAACAGGTTAAATTAGCTCAGCAGAAAAAATACGATAAAAAAGGCGGTTTCGCGAATGGCATTTTTGTTGAAACCCTAGAACTAGACGATAACGATCCTTGGGTTGAATATTATCGTAAAAACCCAGATATTTTTCCAGAAAAATAAATATAACTGATAGAATTGAATAAATGGTTGTTTTACTTATAATTTTAGCCACTATAATCAGCACTACCTTGGGTGGTATTTTTGCGATCAAATTCAAAGACAAGCTTCACTTAATTCTAGGATTTAGTGCTGGTGCAGTTCTGGGTGTGGCTTTGTTTGACTTATTACCAGAGGCAATCGAACTTACTAAGGGTGTTTATGGTATACGGTTAGTGTCAATATTAATCGCTAGTGGCTTTGCGGCCTACATGCTAATCGATAGATTCTTTTCGCTGCATAGTCATGATGATGATTGCAATAAACCAGCGCATAACGGCAAGCTAGGCGCGGCGGCGTTAGTTTTTCATAGTTTTTTGGATGGTTTTGGAATTGGGTTAGCATTTCAAGTTTCGCCAACGATTGGTTGGATTGTAGCTCTGGCGGTACTGGCGCATGATTTTTCAGATGGTATTAACACGGTTGGTATGATTATTAAAAACAAGGGCGGACGAATTACTGCGCTAAAGTGGCTAATGGCGGATGCCTTGGCGCCAGCGATTGGCGTATCGGTGGCTTATTTTATGACCGTGTCGCAATCTACTCTGGGGTTGATTTTGTCGGTGTTCGTGGGGTTATTTTTATACATTAGTGCTAGTGATCTAGTGCCCGAGAGTCATCATCGCCATCCAGCTATTTGGACAACGGTTTCGACTATATTAGGTATGGTCGTGATTTTTGCGGCCGTTAGTTTTGCGGGGCAAATGTAGATAGTTATGCGAGAGGTTATATTCCGCCACACTAAAAAACTAGCTATCGCTATAGCTGGAACGATAGTTGTGTTATTAGGAATCGTAATGATACCTTATCCAGGTCCTGGTTGGTTGGTGGTGTTTGCGGGCCTGGCAATTTTAGCGACAGAGTTTGCAGCTGCCCAAAAAATACTAGATAAAGTTCGCGGTAAATATGACGAATGGCAATTATGGCTTGGGCGCCAGAACTTGTTTATTAGAATTATCGTTTTGTCATTTACGGGTCTAGTAATATTAATTACCGCTTGGTTATTGAATAGTTTTGGGGTTGTAAATCGAGTATTTAATCTGGATCTAAATTGGCTAGTTTCACCATTTTTTAGCTGATAGTTTTTAGTTTGTCATTTTTTTGTTATATAGTTAGACTATGAATAAAATTTCACAGGTCACCGTTCTAGGCGGCAGAAAAGCCCAGGGATTTAAAAAAGACGTTCTAAAACATCTAAAAAACAAACAAGATTTAATAATAAAAAAGGTAGATTTTGACGTTTCGAATTTTCGTAACGGTGAACTGAATATTAGGCTTTTAGGATCAGTTAGGGGTTGTAACTCGATTATTTTTCAGCAATTTACCCAGCCTGGCAACAGTATGCACGAGGAGTTGTTTGAACTATTCCTACTAGAGGATACTATTAGTCGATCGGCAGCAGATTGCGTTACTTTGTGTTTACCGTTTATACCGTATTTACGACAAGATAGAAAAGCCGAGGGGCGTGAACCGATTTCTGCTAGAACCTTATTTGATTTGCTTAGTAGTGCCGCATCTGGGAAATTAGTTAGGATTATCACTTTTGATATGCATAATTCGGCCGAACAGGGATTTGTTAATTTTCCGATAGATAATTTGCCAGCTATGCCGGTTTTTGCTAATTATTTTATAAAACAAAAATGGTTTAATCCTGAAACTACGACAGTTTTAGCGCCAGATGTTGGTGGTGCGAAAAGGGCCGAAGAATTTGCATCGTGTTTGGGATTATTCGATGGTATTTCGATTATGCACAAGAAGCGTAAAAAAGGTGAAATGGCCGAGGCGAAAACAATCATCGGTGATGTTGCTGGTAAGGATGTAATAATAATCGACGATATTATTGATTCTGGCGGAACAATCCTAGCGAGTGTCGATATTCTAAAGAGGGACGGCGCCAAGAGTATTAGTGTTGCAGCAACTCATGGTATTTTCTCGGCTGATGCTGTTAAAAACTTTTCCAAAGCCGGCATTAATGTAATCACGACTGACAGCATCCCCAGGGATGCTGATTTTATTAAAAGTAATCGCTGGCTGAATGTATTGTCTATTGCTGATTATATCGCTGAAGTAATTTACGAGAATGCAATTGGTGGCTCAGTCAGCAAGGTTATTAAAATGAGGCAAAATAATGTCAATTGTGAAAACACTAGCGAGTCGAAACAAATACCGTTGATATAAAAATGTGACATAAAAAAATACCTCGCCGAATGGCGAGGTATTTAGTTGGGCTAGGTAGTAAACTACCAGCTACGCTGACGGAATGAACCGCCACCGTTGCCGCCACGGTCGTTTCCACCGAAGTCGCGTTTTGGACGATCTTCTTTTGGACGTGCCAAGCCAACGCTGATAGCGCGACCATCTAGCTCTTTGCCATCAAGTTGGTCAACCGCTTTTTGGTTATCGGCTTCGTTTACGTATTCAACGAATCCAAAACCTTTACTACGACCGCTATCGCGATCAGTAATAACTCGGGCGCTTGCAACTTCACCGATTTGCTCGAAATGAGTTTTCAGTGTGTCATCAGTAGTAGCGTAAGCTAGACTACCGACAAAAAGATTTTGCTGTGCCATGTAATTAGGTACTCTTTTCTTCTTATCTGATTCTAATTATCGTCAGATCGACCGCTTCTGCGATTTTGCGAAGAAGAGAGTTTACCTTTTAAGAGGTAAGCGCTCGCCTTTTGCCTTTATACGCGTGTGCTTCTGAACGCTATTATTTAAGCATAGTTTCGTAAAAAATACTAGTACAAGCACTTTATTTTATAAAAATGCTTGAGTTTTTAGGCTGAATAGGTGATAATATAAGTATGGCTGGTGCGCAACAGGGGTAACCTTTGCGCTATAAAACAAAAAGCATTTAAAACAAAAACGTGCCCCGGGTGGGCGCGCAACAGCATAAAAAAGTTCACTTCTGGCGACGGGAGTGAACTTTTGTTATAATTTTATGTTATATGGGGTTATAGCTCAGTTGGCTAGAGTGCTTCCATGGCATGGAAGAGGTCGAGGGTTCGAGTCCCTCTAGCTCCACCAAAAAGATCTTATTAAAACCATCATCTCGATGGCTTAAGTTATTGTTTAATTTAAATTACTTTATCTAGACTATAATGTATATTAACAATAGGAGTGGTGTATGGAAAAAGTTACCTTAAATAACGGAATTGAAATGCCAATATTAGGGTTTGGTGTATTTCAAATCCCAGATCAGGCTGAGTGTGAACAAGCAGTATATGATGCTATTGAGGCTGGCTATCGTTTAATCGACACGGCGGCTTCTTATAAAAACGAAGAAGCGGTCGGTAAGGCGATAAAACGGAGCAGCATTCCGCGCGAGGAGCTTTTCATTACTACGAAACTTTGGACTCAGGATACTGGGTATGAAAAAACAAAAGCGGCATTTATGTGGTCATTAGAAAAATTACAATTGGATTATCTGGATTTATTTCTAATCCACCAACCTTATGGCGATATTTATGGTTCTTGGCGTGCTATGGAAGAGTTATATCAAGAGGGAAAGGTTAAGGCGATTGGTGTTTGTAATTTTGGGATGGACCGTTTGATAGATTTAATTATTCACAATGAAATTACGCCTGCTATTAATCAGGTCGAAACGCATCCTTTTAACCAACAAATTGACAGCTCTAAATATATGAAAGAACATGGAGTCCAAATTGAATCGTGGGCGCCTTTTGCCGAAGGTAGAAATAATATGTTCCAGAATGAAATCCTAGTCTCTTTGGCTGAAAAACATAATAAATCCGTCGCTCAAGTAGTGTTACGTTGGCTAACACAGCGAGGAATTGTCGCAATCCCAAAATCTGTTCACAAAGAGAGGATTATTGAGAACCTAAATATCTTTGATTTTAAGCTAAGTGACGATGATATAGATAAAATCACTACGCTAGATAAAAAAGAAAGTTTATTCTTTTCTCATACCGATCCAGAACAGGTCGAGAGGCTGAGCAATCGCGTACTTTGATTATTAGAATGACGAATTGTCAATATAGGTTATAATCATAGTTATGTTTAAGTTGTTTATCCAAAAAAAGCTAGAATCATATGTAAAAGCTTATTTTAAAAAGCATGCCGAGGTTAAATTAGTGGTTGTTACTGGTAGTGTCGGTAAAACTAGCACCAAGGTAGCGGTCGCAACTGTTTTGTCAGAGCGTTTCAGAGTGCGTTTGCATGAAGGTAATTTCAATACATTCATGAGTGTGCCTACGGCGATCTTGGGTATTGAATATCCTAGTAATATTAAAAGTATAAGTGCTTGGTTGGCGGTATTTCGAGCCGCAAAGGAACGCATTAATAGCCCAACTGATGTCGATGTGATTGTTCAGGAATTGGGCTCTGATCGCATTGGTCAAGTTCCGTATTTTGGGACTTATTTACATCCTGAAATAGCCGTGATTACGGCCATTTCACCCGAGCATATGGAATTTTTCCATACGATTGATAATGTGGCACGCGAGGAATTATCAGTGGCTAACTTTTCTAAACAGGCGATTATTAACAAAGATGATATTTCTGGTGAATATGCAAAATACCTAACCAATGCCAATATCAGCACTTACGGCACTAGCGCTAGTGCCGAGTATCATTATCTTAGTGAAAATTATTCTTTCGAGATTGGGCACAATGGCATTTTTATTGCTCCGGAATTGACTGAGCCAGTATTAGCAACGGTGCATGTACTGGGCGAGCATACGCTTCGACCCGCTATTGCTGCTGCCGCGGTTGCGGTCAAGCTGGGGATGGAACCAGCAGAGATTGCTAATGGTTTATCAAAAGTTCATGCACTACCTGGGCGTATGAATATATTAAATGGCGCCAACGAAACTATTCTAATAGACGATACTTATAATTCTAGCCCGTTGGCGGTTGAATCATCACTACGTGAACTATATAAAATATCCGTACCGCAGCGTATTGCGGTGTTGGGTGACATGAATGAATTAGGCGATACCTCGGATGCCGAACATAAGAAACTAGGCGAGATGTGTGATCCAAATCAGTTAGCTTGGGTTGTTACTGTTGGCGATCAGGCCGAGAAATTCGTAGCTTCGGCCGCTAAGGCGCGCGGCTGCCAGGTCAAGAGTTTTCGGGATGCTTTGCAGGCTGGCGGTTTTGTCAGAAGTGTTGCCGAAAAAGGTGCAGCTATATTATTCAAAGGTTCTCAGGGTGGTGTCTATCTAGAAGAGGCCGTAAAAGTAATGTTACATTCAACTAGTGATGAGTCACAGCTAGTTCGGCAATCTCCGGAATGGCTAGCTAAAAAGGCTACTTTTTTCTCTCGGGATATATAATTTTTCAATAACAGAGGTTTTTTGGTATACTAGATACTAATCATGAAACGTTATAACCCTACTGAGATTGAAAAAAAATGGCAACAAGTATGGGAAGAAAATAATACTTACAAAGTTGATTTTTCTGATCATTCTAAACCTAAATATTATGCCATGAGTATGTTGCCGGGTATTACCGGAGCAGGTATACACACTGGTCACGGTAGAACTTTTCAATTTAGTGACATCAAAGTTCGCGCTAAACGTCAGCAAGGTTATAATGCCTATCATCCGATTGGTTGGGATTCGTTTGGTCTACCAGTTGAAAACTATGCTATTAAAATCGGCAAAAAACCTAGAATTGCACACGATGAAGCCCTAGTTAATTTCAAGCGCCAGTTAAAGCGCCTTGGTTATAGTTATGACTGGTCCAAAGAAATCAGTACGGCGGATCCAGAATATTACAGATGGACTCAGTGGATTTTTAACCAGCTATTTGCGCATGGTTTGGCTTATCAAAAACAAAGTCCACAGTGGTGGTGCGAAACCGACCAGACAGTTTTAGCTAACGAACAAGTCGAGGGCGGCAAATGTTGGCGTTGCGGGAATCAGGTTACTAAAAAGAATTTAAAACAATGGTTTTTTAAAATCACTGAATATGCCGACGAAATACTCGAAGCCACCGATGACTTGGATTGGACAGAAATGGTTAAAACCATGCAAAAGAATTGGATCGGTCGTTCAGTTGGTGCCGAGGTTGAGTTTAAGATTATCGGTCGTGACGATTTAATAACAGTATTTACAACTCGTCCAGATACTTTATTTGGGGCGACTTTTATTGCGTTAGCTCCAGAACACGAATTAGTCAAAAGTTTAGCTAACGACAAAACTCGTCAAGCAGTTGACGACTACGTCTTGCAGGCAGCTCGTAAGTCCGAGATTGAACGTATGAACGAAAACCGTGAAAAGACAGGAGTTTTCACAGGTAGCTACGCGATAAATCCAGTTAATGGTGAAAAACTTCCGATTTGGGTAGCCGATTATATATTAGCGGGTTATGGAACTGGTGCGATTATGGCAGTACCGGCGCATGACGAACGTGATTTTGCTTTTGCTGATAAGTTTGGTATCGAAATCAAAGAAGTCGTCATGCCTCATAGGATCGATTCAAATAATCCGCCAGTTGATGGTAAAAATGTAGTAGAACGTCAAGCCGTTCATGGTATTGTTTATGACCCAAAAACTGATAAATATCTTTGTGTTCAGTGGAAGAAATTTCCTTGGACAGCCTTTGTAGTCGGCGGTGTCGAGGATGAAGATAATGGGGATGTAGCTGCAGCGGCTAAGCGTGAGATATACGAAGAAACTGGCTATAAGAATCTAAAATTGGTTAGAGTATTAGGTGGACAGGTTGTATCGGAATATTATGCTGCTCACAAGGATTTGAATCGCAAGGCCTACGTTAATGCCGTACTTTTCGAGTTAGTTGATGATCAAAAAGACGAACCTAATGAAGAAGAAAGCTCGATTCAATCTCCGATTTGGTTGAGCCGAAAAGAAATCACCAAGGATCGTATGACTTGTGCTGAACTTGACCTGTGGTTAGATCGAATCGATTCCGAAAACGCTATTTATACTGGTGAGGGTATTCTAACTAACTCGGGTACTTTCAATGGTATTCCGTCTAGCGATGCTCGTGAGCAAATCGTTGATTGGTTAGAACAACAGGGGACTGGTCGTATTAAAACCACCTATAAAATGCGTGATTGGCTGATTAGTCGTCAACGTTACTGGGGCGCGCCAATCCCAATTATTCACTGTCCTGATCACGGTGCTGTACCAGTACCTGACAACCAATTGCCAGTAGTCTTACCTGATGTTGAAGATTTCAAACCTAAGGGGGGCGAGACTTCGGCATTAGCGAGTGTGACTGATTGGGTTAATGTGGAGTGCCCGCTTTGTGGTAAACCGTCCAAACGCGAGACCGATACGATGGATGGATATGCTTGCAGTAGTTGGTATTTCTTGCGTTACTTAGACCCATTTAATGACAAACAAGCTTGGGATCCAGAAATCGAAAAACACTGGGGTCCAGTCGATTTTTACAATGGTGCTGATCATGCTGTAGCGCATTTGCTATATTCTAGGTTTTGGATGCGATTTTTCTATAAATTAGGGTTAGTATCAACACCTGAACCATTCAAACGTATGATGTATAACGCCTATATTTTAGCACCAGATGGTACCAAGATGAGCAAATCACGCGGTAACACAATCGATCCGTTAGAAATTATGGATAGTGGTTACGGTGCTGATAGCTTACGTGTTTATGAAATGTTTATTGCCCCTTATGATCTGGAAGCTCCATGGGACACTCGTGGCGTACCAGGTGCTTACAGGTTTCTTAATCGTGTCTGGAAACTAGCCCAAGAATATATTGAGGCTGGTGATTTAAACCTGGACGACAAAGTACAGACCGAAATCATGGTAATTGCTAATCGTATTACTAAAAAAGTAACCGAAGATATCCTGAACGATAAATTCAATACCGCTATTTCATCAATGATGGAAGCTGTTAATGATTATTACAAGATAAAAGAAAAAAGCGGCATGGGTAAATCTGTAGCCTGGAGTTTTGCTATCGAAAGCCTACTGCAGGTTCTAGCACCTTTTGCACCACATATTACCGAAGAGTTATGGAATCAATTAGGACATAGTGACACGATTCATATAGATCATTGGCCACAGTGGGATGATAAGTATTTACAAAATGATACGGTCACTATTGTCGTCCAAGTGAATGGTAAATTGCGTGCCAAATTAGATGTGTCCAAGGATATTAGCCAGGATGAAATTGAGCGATTAGCGCTAAATAGTGATAACGTAAAAGTGTTTGTCGGCGACAAAAAACCGACCAAGATCATTTATGTTCCAGGTCGGCTATTGAATATAGTTATCTAAATATTAATAATCTATTTTATTTATCGACCCTATCAGGTATAACTACGGTTTCGTAGGCTTGTAATCCATCAGCCAAGGTGTCCTTGTTTTCGGGCATATGCTCGACATAGTTAAGGGCGGCATCCATCGGTATTGAACTAATATTATCAATATGACCGACGGCGTTATATAATCCTTCGCCAGGGTTTACGGTGTAGGTTTTTGTTTGCTCTGAAAAATTGAAATTAGATGACGTGGCATGCTCGACTGCGCTGGCTATGGCGCTGCCTATGTCTACTTTTGATAATGCTTCTACGCCCTTGGTTATACCAACGCCTGCTCCTACGCCAGCAAAGAACACTGTCAGCGCAAGTATCCCGAGGTTACGTTTAATTTTTTCATAATTAGGTTTTCGTTTTTCTGGATTATTGTTTGTTTCTTGATACATGGTTCTTTTATAACACCAATCTATAATATTGGCAACAAAGCGTTAGTATTTTGACCGGTAATATTAATAAAAACAAGGTACTTGAGCTATGTCGCGTTATTAGTTATAATAGCTACAAGTTTTATTATCATAATTTTACAGGAGGTCTTTGTATATGGGACAACCAAAGAAACAGACGAGTCCACGCAAAACCGGCTTACGCCGAAGTCACTTACGCCTAGAGCTAGCTCGCCGCGTTAACAAAACATCACCAGTTAAGGCACGAACAACCACTCGTGAATCTGGCAAAGCTCTAGCTAAATAATTTAGCCAGTAGCTCTATTACCTTAAAACAATAATCAAAAGAAAGAATAAAACGCTATGGCATCTAATCGCCACCTGGGTCGCATCGTTGCTTTGCAAACCCTATACGAATATGAATTTCGTGTACAGTCCAATGACACATCGGCGGATGTAGACGATATTCTGGTTCGCAATCTAGACAGATACGAGGCCACGATCGAAGACAAGGGTTTTGTCGGAACACTGGTTAAGGGTGTTTTAGCCGAACAGGCTGGTCTAGATGCCAAAATTCAACCGATTGCGCCTGATTGGCCGATTGATCAAATTGCTAGGGTAGATCGCAATGTTTTGCGAATTGGTTTATATGAGCTGCTCTTTCAAGCAAAATTGATACCACCTAAAGTCGCAATCAACGAGGCAGTTGAACTGGCAAAAGCGTTTGGTTCTGATAACTCAAGCAAGTTCATAAACGGTGTGTTGGGCACCGCTTATCGTACGCTTGTCGAGGAGAAGACCGATGGCAGCAGTACCGAAGTTTGATCATTTCAAAAAATACTTTAATAAGAAAAATCAAATTCAAGAAATAGTTCGCGAACCGACCAGTGGTGGTATTATCTTTCGTCGTGATGATAATGGTGGTGTTGAAATTCTGTTAATCCAGGACGGCAAAGATCGCTGGACAATCCCAAAGGGTCATATCGAGGAAGGCGAAACAGCCGAACAAACTACTAGGCGTGAAATAGCCGAAGAAGCAGGCCTAAAAGACGTCGAAATTCTCGGTTGGCTAGGTAAAATCCATTTCCGCTACCGCCGTGTCGATAGGTTAGTTCTAATGACTACTCAAATCTATCTAGTCAGAGCCAGAGGCGATACTAATGCTATCCAAAAAGAAGAGTGGATGAATGACATAAAATGGTTTAAATTTAATGATGCCCTAGATGCGATCGAGTACGAAGATATTGGAAAATTAATGTTATTAGCTATGAAAAGAATTAGACAGGAGAAATTATGAGCGGGATGCAGGTGGCGCCATATCAAGATTTTGCCAGAGAAAAACTAGGTTTTGAATTCGTAAACATTCAACTACTAGTTACTGCTCTGACTCATCGCAGTTATGTCAATGAACACAAAAAAAGTGTTAATGAGCACAATGAACGGCTAGAGTTTCTAGGTGATGCTGTTTTAGAATTAGTTGTAACTGATTATTTGTATCATAATTTTTCGGAACCAGAGGGAATATTAACTAGTTGGCGGGCTTCGTTAGTTAGAACTGAGAGTATTGGTGCCGCTGGGGTTGAATTAGGGTATGAACCATTAGTCAGAATGAGCCGTGGCGAAAAACAAGGTAGTGATAGGGCCAGACAACAGATATTAGCTAACGCTTTTGAGGCTGTAACCGGTGCGATTTATCTAGAGCGCGGTTATGATGATGCGGCTACTTTTATTCATAAAAACATTATTAGTAAATTAGATGGTATCTTGGAATCTGGCAGTTGGCGTGATGCTAAATCTCATCTACAAGAGGTATCGCAGCAGATTGATAACCAAACACCGCAATATCGTGTTATCGAAGAAACTGGCCCAGATCACGATAAAATATTCACCCTTGGGGTGTATGTTGGCGACAGGCTGATGGGAACTGGCAGTGGTCCTAGTAAGCAGGTGGCCCAACAACAAGCAGCCCAAGCGGCATTAGATGCTTACGCCAAGCGCTAACTGATTGACTATCTGCTAAAAACAGTGTAGAATTGGCCAAGAGTAAAAATCAATTTTAAAGATAAGATAAAAGGAAGTTATATATTTATGCTCGCAATCCGTTTGCAACGTGTCGGTCGTACAGGTCATGCCGTATACCGCATTGCCGTACAAGAATCTCAACGTCATCCATTAAGTGGTCGTGTAGTTGCTTATGTTGGTACTTATGACCCACATACCAAAGATGCTAAAATCCAAGTCGAAGTAGCTCAAAAATACTTAGACAACGGTGCTCAGCCATCTCCACGTGTCGTTAAATTGCTAAAAACTGCTGGTGTCAAGATGCCAAAATGGGTTATCGAAGCCGACAACAAAAAAGCAAAAAGCACTCGTCACTCTGACAAACTTCGTAAAAACCAGCCAAAAGCCGAAGTCGAAGTTGTCGAAACAGTCGAAGCTGAAGAATCAGCTGACATTACCCCACAAGAATAAACGTGATACAATTAAATTACAAAAACTAGTAGCGACCGAATAGGTGAGGGGATAAGTATGTCGACAATAGATCAACAATTCGTAGAATATATCGTAAAATCGCTAGTTGGACATCCAGATGATGTTTCCGTTGAGCGTTTAATCGATGAAAAGGGTGTTTTGTTATCATTGACCGTCAATCCTGAGGATTTAGGACGAGTTATTGGCAAACGCGGTGTAACCGCCCAAAGCCTACGCACTCTTCTAAGGGCACTTGGCACTAAAAACGATGCTCGATATAACCTTAAAATCGTTAATAATGACGATCAGCGTGAAAACTATACAACATCATCAGATGAAGCTAGTAGCGAGCCTGTGAAAAACTCTACAGATGAACCTGTGGATAACGCTAGTGATTACTCGAAAAAGACTCGTGAAGAGCTTGCAGAACTAGACGACCTAGATATATAATCATAAGTAGTTAAGGCAACGCCTAAACTGCGAGAATAAAAAGCTCTATGCGAGCAACAATATATATTGTTGAGAGATTTATATGTCGAAAGAACCACCCTCCAAGGGTGGTTTTTTTGTGGTAATAGTTTATGATGGTAACAGATGAAGAAAATCCAAGTAATTACATTATTTCCTGAAATGTTTGACGGTGTGCTAAATAACTCCATGATGTGGAAGGCGCAGGACCGTCAGATTGTTGAATTTCGCATGGTTAATTTGCGGGATTTCGGTTTAGGTCTACGTAAACAGGTTGACGATACTCCATATGGCGGTGGGGATGGTATGTTATTAATGCCGGAACCGTTATTCGCGGCAATTGGTGATGCCAAAAGTTACGATCCCGATGCCAAAGTAATCCTAATGACACCACGTGGAGATCGCTGGAAGCAAGCTACGGCACAAGCCTGGGCTGATAGTGATAATGGCTATATTTTTGTTTGCGGCCGCTACGAGGGCTATGATGAGCGTATTTTGAGTTTAGTTGATAGCCAAATTAGTGTAGGTGATTACATATTGACTGGTGGCGAACTACCAGCTATGACAATTATTGATAGTATAGTACGTTTGATTCCTGGAGTTTTAGGTGGCGAGAATAGTGCGGCGATCGAGAGTTTTAGTGATGGTGAAACCCTAGAATTTCCACAATACACTCGACCCGAGGTTTTTAACGGTATGGAAGTGCCCAAGGTACTGCTTAGCGGTAATCACGCCGAAATTGCCAAATGGCGGACTGAAAATTCGTTAAAATCTGATTTAAACTAATAATTAACGAAATTAAGTGAAACGGAAAACGCCCCTTTGCAGAGGCGCTCGTTTTGTTGTGGTGGATGTCGTAGAGCGATCGGTCACAACACATGTTTTTATGATTATGTTTGTTTTTGTAACTTTCGCTTATCCGTACTATAATTTACCAATTTAAAAAGCGCAAGCATAATAATAAAAATAACAACATTTGTGATTTATAATCTATTTAGTTTATACTCAGGGTATGAGCGTATTAGTAAAAGCAACCCAGGCCAGAGAGCCTAGAACACGCGAATCACAGACTATAGCATATGCGTATGGGGCTATATTAGTTATTTTTGTAGTAGCTCAGTTGTTTACTTTCGACAAGTTTTTGCCATTGCTGGCAAGTTTTAATCTGCCTGGTGGTGATGCAGCTGCTTATCTATTGGGTGGAATTATCGTAGTCGGCGAGGTTTTCGCCTTGCCATTTTTACTGAATATGTCGATTAGCCCATTAATGCGGATTGTTAGTATGGGATTGGGTTGGTTGGTGCCATTTTTGTGGTTCATGTTAGCGATTTGGTTAAACACGAACGTCAGTGGTACTCCTAGTTTTTGTTTCTTAGGCACAATAGCTAATCTGTCGTGCGGGCCTTGGGCGATACTCATTAGTGTAGCATTAGGTATATTAGCAGCATGGTCTAGCTATGGTTTATGGCCTGGCCATCGTAAATAATTGTTTTATTTGCAACAAAAAGTTATTATAGGTTCATTAAAGGGGGATCCAAGATGGTAATATCAGTTCGTAAACTCGAGAATAAGATCGAAGGATGGTTAAAACCAATTCCTCATTTGCCTTCAACTTGGCGAAAATGGGTGGCTGATAATATATGGTGGATTATGATTGTTAGCGTGGTTATGTCGGCTATTACGATATTTACGCTATTGTCGGCAATGTCCGCGACTGCGACGATATTTACAATTAATTCTAATTTATGGCACAGTTATGACCCATTTGCGCATACTGGTTGGTGGATGTTCTCGTCTACAATATCGTTACTATTTATGGCGGTCGTCACCATAATATCTGCCAGTGCTATAAAACCCTTGAAGAACATGAAAAAGAAGGGTTGGGACTTGCTGTTTTTGGTATTTATTGTGAAAATAGTAGCGGAAATAGTTAATTTATTGATTAGTTTAAATATTTTTCTATTCTTGTCGAGTTTGGTCGGTATAGCTATCGGAGCTGCGATCGGCGCCTATTTACTGTTCGAGATTCGATCATATTTCAACCATGTAATTGCGGCTCATAAATCGTAAGTATTTAATTGTCATCACTTGAGCTGATCTGCCGATTAGTGTACAATCAGTGCTATTGGTGGGATGTCGCCAAGTGGTAAGGCATCGGCTTTTGGTGCCGACATTCGGGGGTTCGAACCCCTCCATCCCAGCCAAAATTAAATAACGACCCATGTGGTCGTTATTTAATTTTGACCAGGTTAGTCGGGATCCGAACCTCCGAAACTTTTGCGGAGCAAAAGTCGGGGGTCGGCGTAGCGATTGAAACGGAGCGCTACCCCTCCATCCCTCATGTTCCATGTTGGTAATCTTTTAATAGAAAATAAAAAGGGCTGTGTTATAAACACAGCCCATGTATTTTTTTGCAGAAAATACATAAAAAACTTCAGGAAAGAGCGATAAATAATTAGACTGGGCATACCCTACAACATAAGTATGTTACCCGTTCTAATTTATCTGTCGCTTTCTCGCCTTGTCGAGGGCTATTTCCGGTGTTTCACCCTGACTCCACCTTTCACGTTAGCATACTGCGAATAGGCGCATATTATATGCCTATGAGTATGCAGGTTGCACCACTACCGATGGCTCAAGTAGCCTAGTGTCAGTATGTTGCTCATCTATATTTCCTTACCAAGAATATCAATTGTTCTTTTTGCCTCTGTACAAAAGCATCAAGTTGCAATTTTCGATTCAGTCAAGAAAATATAGATTACTGACGAGGTTACTCAAATACTTTCGTGGCTATCCGGTACGGTGGGTTTAACAAGCTTGTGAAAAACCTAAGTTTACTAAACTCACCGTACCTAATTTACGGTCCGATATTTTACCCAAAGGTTTTAAAGATTGTTTTGCCGTCTTTTATTGCTATAACGCGACAATTTTCTTCATCGAACAATATCGAGTCGTAAATGATCCCCATTTTGACCTGCACTTTCGTTTTTGTGCCAAAAATAGCATTGTTAAAACCATAGCTGTTCGAGTCAGCACTCACGATTACGATTAGTCCGAATTTGTTATTTCTCTTAACTCTGCATAGAACTGCTCGAAATAAAAACGGTCGTCTTTCATAATATTCTTTACGAAAGAGGCGATCTCCTTGCTGGATTGATCGAATTATTTCTATCTCGTCGTAATTCTTTAGGACGTTCTTGGCGGCTCTACAATCAAACAGGCCCATTTTCTTGTTTGGTAAAAGCACTGGAATAAACTGGTTCTGTGCTCGGTCGATATAATATTTACTATTACTAAATATTGATACCACTTCTTCTAGTGGTTCCGGCTCACTATCGATTCGAACAATCCCTTGTTTGGTGTCTTTTTCGACAACCAAAAACTCCACCATAACCTGTTTACAGTCGTTGCCAAACATACTACTAAGATTAATGTGATTTCTCGACCCACCGTCAATTCGAGCAATAATATTAGTTCCGTTTGGTAAGTTCATTTTAATAACCTCCCTACCGAATAATTAAGATGCGAGTAAAACAGATGTATTTACTGCGTTTCATTGTAAATAGTTAATATCGATTTGCAAGCATAAGCTATGAAAAAACATTCCTGACGGTGCTGATAGGCTCTAGTCTGTATTTTTACCGTCAACTAGCTTTATATAATCACAACCTACAACATATTCTTTGTTGCCGTCGATAACCACAGCGGCGTTATCGGAAATCGCATAAACTGGGTAATCGACATTTTCTGACTCTCGGATAGCCCAATCGTCGGCACGTTCAGAAAAATACCTGCTGTGCAGATGAGGTAAGATTGAAAAATCTAATAAATTCAGATATTCATGAACACCAAAATAGTCAACTTCGCCGTATATTTCATCCTGGGTTTTATAGCTAGGCTGTCGGCCTAATATCATCGATCCGGCCGAGCTACCGACATATACTTTGTTTTTCAATAATTTTGGTAATAATTTGGAAAAACCAGTTTTATCAAAAACAGTTTTTAGATATTCGGTATTACCGCCTACGACAAAGATTACATCTGCGGCATTTACTCTTTCTTCGATTTTATTTATATCAAGAGCTAATAAATTAACAAATTCGATATTACCGCCAAAATTTTTACGTATACTATCCATATCGTCAAGGATCCAGTGGTGATCACCGTGTTCGACAGCGTAGGCTTCGTTAATTACGGCAAAGTTAATTTCATCCTTTGGTTTGCCGACAAATTCAATGCATTTTTCTACTGCTTCCGTGGATTCAAAACCTGATGATGCCAAAATTAGTTTCATATTACTCCAATGTAGGTTATAGCTATATACGAACATTATAATACTATTTGTTTATCACACCTAAACCCTAAAACTGCCTATGCTATAATCTAAGCATAATTAGGGGATATATCTATGCACGAAGAAATAGAAGAAATCAAGGAAACCCAAGCAACTGAAATAAAAACCAAAACACCGAAAAAGCGACTACTGGTCAGTAAACCTATACTAATCAGTATATTAGTTTTGGTTTTAATGCTCGCTTCGGCTGCAGGTGCTTATTATTGGCGCGATAGTCAGGCGAACAGCTTTGAAAAACGACAATCCGATAATATATCCAAAAACCAAACTGTTATAAAATCACTTCGTGAACAATTAACTAATAAGGTAAGTAATGATTCTGTTGCTTGCACCGAAATAGCGCCTACAGCCACAGTTATCGGTAGTATTGAGGCATCAATAACATCGGGCAATACTGCCGCGTTAGAAGGTTATATGGCCTCGAGTGTGAATGTAATTTTAGCTGCATCTGAGGCTTATGGTCAGCAGACACCTACTCAGGCGGTTACGGATGTGACTAACTTCATTTCGAACGATATTAATTCATGGGATTATAATTTTTCATTACCCGCTGCTACCCTAAACACCTATAAACAAGGCTCGTATTCCCAGTACTTTACGAATATCTCGGTGGTAGGCAAGGCAACTAATAATCAAGTAATATCATTCTCGTTTGATTGTACGGGCAAGATCGACACGGTATTCCTAGCAACTACTGCTAGCGTGTTGTAATTCGGGTAATTAAAAATCCTAGGCTTTAAAGCCTAGGATTAATGACAAAGAGTGATAGTGCCGTATTGTGTTCATATTATTATCGATTTAAATTTTAATAATATCGAACGCTTCTGGGTATTTATTGACTAAAAAGTTTATAAATTCCTCCTTGCGCGGAACGTCATTACAGCTAAGCCATAACGCAAGTTCTTTTCTATTTTGGGCGCAATTTATTATCGAAAACGCATCTTTCCAGATTCCATTGTGATCCTTTGTTATACCTAATTCGTAGGAATGTTTTTTTACTGATGTTGGCCCATTATTAAATAAGTGGTGAACATAATAAACATGGATTACATTGTTATTGAACCTACCTCTTGTTACAACTGGGCTGCTATTGAATTTACCTTCGTGTATATAACCCAGTCTTGTCGTGTCTATACAGATAAACTCTAACCCATCTTTGACATCACAAAATCTTATTGAATTTTGGTACATAGGATTACTGGCTGTAGTGTCGATTAACATACTAACGTCCTCCTCTGTCATTTTAATGCGCTATATAACGCAACTTACCTCTGCTAGAAGTACTAATTATATATTATAACAAAATAGTATATATGTCAATAGGATAAGGGTTGTTAATTTAATATAACGTAGCCATCGGAAATATATTTTATGCTAAAATCGATAATATAAAGGTAGGTATAAAATGGAAAAAGATATGGCTACAGAAAAATGTAAAAACGAAAAACACACGGTCGTAAAACATGTTAATCACGGGGCGAGTGGTGGTGCTGTTTACGGATTTGGGCTTATTGGGGCGCTTATTTATTTCTTGCAAACGGCGGCTGGTTTTTGGGCTGGTGTTTTAGGAATCCTAAAGGCGCTTGTTTGGCCAGCTATGATCGTTTACGAAGTTCTCAAAATGTTAAAATTGTAAACTTCATCTATTGATGTAATCTAAGCTATAATATAGGTTATGATAAAAGGTCTTTCGTTTAGAGATGTTAAAAAGTTACAACGACAATACGGTCTGAATATATTACAAGAAGATCATCGTAAAAACAAAGCATTGTTAGCACTGCTAGCTAGATTCAAAAACCCTCTGGTGATAATTCTGCTATTGGCGGCCTCGTTGTCGCTTTTCTTTGGTGATCGGGCTAGCTTTTTCATAATTATTGCGATCGTAACCCTTAGTGTTGGGTTGGACTTTTTAAATACCTATCGATCAGAACAGGCGGCCGAAGCGCTAAAAGACAAAGTTAGGGTCAAGGCGCATGTTATCCGCGAAGGTAGCGAGCATTTAGTGGCAGTTAGTGAGTTGGTACCAGGTGATATCGTGTTATTATCGGCTGGCAAAGTGATACCGGCTGACGGTGTGATTATAGACGGCAAGGATCTGTCGACTAACGAAGCAGCCCTGACCGGTGAGTCTTTCCCGCAGGGTAAACCAATTGATTCGGAAGTATTTATGGGTAGTGGAGTTATTAGTGGATCGGGTATGATGCGCGTTACTAAAACCGGCTCGGCTACGCAGTTTGCTCATATCGCTAAATCGCTACAATCGGTACATAGGGTTACTGAATTTGAAACCGAAATTAGGGAATTCAGCGTACTAATTATCAAGATTACTTTTTGTTTAGTCCTGTTCGTAATGACGATAAATGTTTTATTTCATCGCGACCTACTAGAGTCAATATTATTCAGCCTAGCTCTGGCGGTTGGTTTGACACCTGAACTATTGCCACTAATTATCACCCTAAATCTAACAAAGGGTTCTCTCAAGATGGCTAAAGAGGGGGTGATCGTCAAACAATTATCAGCCGTTCAAAACTTTGGCAGTATGGATATACTATGTACTGATAAAACCGGTACATTAACTGAGAACAATATTAGTTTAGTTAAATATGTCGATGGCAAAAACAATAATTCAGAATATGTTCTAAAACTAGGTTATTTAGTCAGTGCCTTTTCAACCAGCCTTAGTAACCCGCTCGATGTGGCCGTCAAGGCGCATAAGGGTGTAGATATAACTATGTATCAAAAGATCGATGAAATCCCATTCGATTTTGAGCGCAAACGAGAAGCCGTCGTAATACATCACACGAATGACAAGCGACGTTTTCTAGTAGTCGAGGGTGCGCCCGAGGAAGTTCTAAAGATTTCCAAAACTTATGGTTCGGATAAACTTCATATCACGGATCAATTACGGGCTACTATTCAGGAAACTTATGATCAATTGAGCCGTGATGGTTTTCGTGTCTTAGCTGTTGCTTCCAAAGAAATCGAACCCGAAAAACGTTATGAGCTGACCGATGAAAAGGATATGTCGTTCTATGGCTTTTTGGCGTTTTTGGATCCAGCAAAGGAATCAGTATCTGACACTCTAGAGCGAATGCGCACTATGGGTATTTCGATCAAGATTATTACTGGGGATAATGTCTATGTTACTGAAAAAATTGCTTCGGATATTGGTTTGCCAGTTGATGGTATCTTGAGTGGTGATGAAATAGATAAATTATCAAAGCGTGAATTAGAGACTGCTGTTGAAAAGACAACAATATTTGCCAGAGTTAATCCAGAGCAAAAGATGCATATCATTCAGGCTCTGCAGGCTAACGGTCATATCGTAGGCTATATGGGTGACGGGATTAACGATGCGCCGAGTTTGCGCGCCGCTGATGTTAGTGTGTCGGTTAATAATGCAGTTGACGTTGCCAAGGATGCGGCCGATTTCATATTGCTGCGTAAAAATCTCCACGAGCTAATAAATGGTATAACCGAGGGGCGCAAGACTTTTGCTAACACTATGAAATATCTGCGCATGAGCCTTAGCTCGAATTTTGGTAATATGTTTTCGATGGCTGGGGCCTCGTTGTTTTTGCCGTTTTTGCCGATGTTGGCTACTCAGATTTTACTAAATAATCTGTTATATGATACTTCGCAATTTGCTATTCCACTAGATAATGTTGATGATTCCGAAGTTCTAAAGCCACATACCTTGAATATCAAAGAAATCAGGAAGTTTATGTGGTCCTATGGGCTACTGAGCTCAATCTTTGATTTCATAACCTTTGGAATTTTGATGTTGGTTTTCCGAGCAGATCAGGCACATTTCCAAGCTGGCTGGTTCATTGAATCGATTATGACCCAGGTTTTTGTGGTCTATATCATTAGGACTAGGTTGAACCCATTTAGGGATAGCAAACCATCCAAACCACTGATCGCCAGCACTCTAATAGTAATCACCGCTGCGTTATTAGTCATATTATTACCAATACGTGAGATTTTCCGTTTCGGTTTATTATCACCGATCCAGATCGGGACTTTGGTGTGTGTGGTAGCGGTATATCTATGTTTTGCCGAGCTTATCAAACGCCGATTTTACGGCAGTCAAAAAATCGGTGTGTCAAAATAAACTAAGCTTTGTTGAGTTTTTCGCAGACAGCGTAGAGGGTTTTGACTGATTCTTTCCAAGAGAATTTCTTGGCTTGAGCATAACCTGCCGTAATCAGATCAGATTTTACTTTATGGTCGGTTAATTTTAGCACCTGAGAAGCGAATTCTTCGGGGTTGTCGTAGTCAAAATATAACGCACCCTTGCCTGCGACTTCTTTGAATATTTCCATGTCGCTACAGATAACTGGTGTGCCGAGTTCCTGAGCTTCGATAATAGGTAATCCAAAACCCTCCTCTTTCGATCCCGTAGCTAAACAAAAAGCATTTTGTAACAATTGGATATATTCACCATCACTAACGCCGTTATGGAATTCAACTTTTACGCCACGTTTGATTAGTTGCGATAATTCGGTCTTGCGCTCATCCGAGATTCGGCTGAGCAGATGCAGAGTATAGGTATGTGGCAGATATTCCATGCCGCGTATTAAAACCTCGACGTTTTTATACGGCATAAAGGACCCCATATAGACGATATTATTAGTTTTAGCATCACGCTTGACTTGGTCTGGTATCAGGCTAGGTGCATCGTAAACTACGGCGATTTCGCGATCAGTTAGGTGGAATTGTTGGATAAATTTCTTGGATAGATTACTGACAGTAGCTACATGATCGGCTTGGTTTAGTAAGAATCGCTGTGGCCATTTTGCCATATGGAACAAACGCCAAACAATGCGGATAGGCAAGGCAAGGTTGGTTGGGGCTTTGGGGTGCAGGTAATAAATAGTGTCATGTAAAGTGAATATTAATTTATATTTTCTACCCCAAGTTCCCATGACTTGAAATGGACTAAATACTAGGTCTGCGCCCAATCGGTTTAATTTGTAGGCAATAAATAACTCCTTGATCGATATTGGGTTGTTTACTAGGATGTAGGGTACGTCACTAGGTAACATTTTTAATTGTTCCAAGTCTTTGACTAAAACGGTGATTGGAATTTGGTTTTCTACGAATCCTTGAACTATTCCAGCCGTGTAGCGGCTAATACCATCGTGATAATCGGTCCTGGTCCATCGAGCGTCTATAAATATATTCATAGTTAAAATTGTATCACGTGGTCATACTAGTTTTCTAAAAATAATCGTCGCGCCATAGTATAGCTTGTGCTAGTCTATATATATGAGTAATGAACTAATGATTCGTATTATGGCTGATTACGCCATGGTTCCGGTTTTATTAATTGGGGCTTATGCACTGGTTTTTAAAATTCCCAAAGGACACCGATTAGAAGCTTACAAACGTATATTAATGGCTGGGTTAATTGCTTATTTGTTAGCTCAGTTAATTGCAATTATCTATCAACCAGAGGGTGAGCGCCCATTTGAATTATTAGGTACTGCCGCTGGGGCATCATTTCTAAACAACCCCGGTTTTCCATCCGACCATATTTTGTTTGTAACGGTTTTGACCTGTGCTGTTTGGTTCGAAACTAAACAAAAATGGATTACGTTGATTCTGGCTTTGCTGGTAGTTGTGATCGGGATTGGCAGGGTATTGGCGTTAGTTCACACGCCGATCGATGTTATTGGTGGTATTATAATTGCTTTGATTGGCGCCCTCTGGTATCTAAACCCAACGACCCCTAAAAAAGCTTGACCAGTTTGCTATAAACACTAAAAAGATGTATAATAGAGTTAGTTATACGGAGTGTTTCTGTGGCGAAAATTATTGAAACTAGTACACAGCAACAGATTGCAGTTCCAACCGGTTCGTTGCGGCAAAGCGTTATTTTAGGTGTTCTATTAGGGTTATTGTTTTGGGTGTTGTCTGTATCTATAAAAGGTTGGGTTGGCACAGAAAATACGGCTGGTGACATTGCGGCAATATTAGTTGCGACAGTCGGCACTTTAATGATGGTTAAATTATCTATGATTAGACCGTTAGTTGTTGCTATAGCGACCGCAGTGTCGTTGTGGGGGTTAGTTGGTTGGACTAGTGGTCTGGGCTGGGGTGAAGTTATATTTTGGGATGCGATATTATATGCATTGGCTTATGTGCTGTTTTCTTGGTTGGTTCGCAACAAGCAGTTTACATCGATTGCTTTTGCTATTGTGATAGTTGTTATAACTATTCGTATCATCGCATCTCTATAATGTTATACTTGTGATATGAATCAAGTAGTTATGGTCATTATTCTAATCGTAGTGATTGCCGGTTTTGGTGCGGTGCTTTATGTACTAAACCATAAATTACAGGAACTCAAAAATTCTGGTGCAGCCGAAATGCTAAAAGGCGATGTTGTTGAATTATCTAGAAATATAAATATCTTGCAGCAGGCGGTAGGCGACAAGCTAGAACGTAACAACCTGTCTATGCAGACTTCTATGCAAAAACAACTCAGTGAGAGCGCCAAGCTAGTATCGGACGTTACGCAGCGCCTAGCCAAGCTTGACGAGACAAATCGGCGGGTGGTCGATGTAGCTGACGAATTAAAAACCTTGCAAAATGTGTTACAGAACCCTAAACAGCGTGGTGTTTTCGGCGAGTATTATTTAGAGTCGGTACTAGGCAATATTTTGCCGTCAAAAAACTACCAGATGCAATATAAGTTCAAGGACAGCGAGATTGTCGATGCCGTCGTTTTTCTAGACAAAGGCCAAATTCTGCCGATCGATAGTAAATTTAGTTTGGAAAATTATAATCGCATGGTTGGCGAAGCTAATAAGGCCGATCGTGAAAAATTATTAGCCAAAGTCAGAACTGATTTAAAAAATCGCATCGATGAAACTAGTAAATATATTAGACCTAGCGAAAAAACTATGGATTTCGCATTCATGTTTATTCCTAGTGAGTCATTGTATTACGATCTGTTGATTGGCGATGTCGGCACTGGATCGAGTGCGCGTGATTTGATTGAGTATGCTTTCCGTGACAAAAAGGTTATTATCGTTAGTCCAACTAGCTTCATGGCTTATTTGCAAACAGTGTTACAAGGTCTTCGTAGTCTACAAATTGAAGAACAAGCCAAGGACATTCAGATCAGGGTAGGTAAACTAGGCCAGCATATTGGTAGGTTTGATGAATATATGCAAAAATTAGGACGGTCACTGGGTCAGACGGTCGGTCATTATAACGATGCCCATAAAGAGCTAGGTAAGGTCGATAAAGATGTCATCAAGATATCTGGTATAGATCCTGCGGTTGATCCATTACTACTAGATAAGCCACAGGATAATAGTTAAGTAATAGATAATAACGCGCAAATTAAATCCCCACCGATTGGTGGGGATTTATATTTCAACCTATTGCTGAATACTATTTACAATTATCACACTCACAACAGTTACAGCAATCACAATCGCTGGTGTTGGTAGTTTGAGACTGTAGGAAACTCTGTATTGCAAATCCGATAATACCACCCAAGACTGGTGCTATAACAAAGATTGCAATTGGCCATAGGCTCCATGACAAGCCGTTAGCTGCAAATGCAACTGCTGGGTTTAGGAAAGTTAAACCAGTGCTTGATTCAGTTAGGAATGATATGGTCAATGACATAGTTATATATAGTGCGATCAACATAGCAAAACCGGCTGAAAAAGCAGAAGCGGTTTTGTTCTTTTTGATGCGCAAAGCTGCTGCAAAACCAAGACCCAATATAGCTGCGCCTAATAGTTCAGCAAAGAACAAATACCATTTTTTGCTGTCAGTTAGGTCTGTTATTGAAGCTGCATGGAAAATTGATGATGTGCTGGCTGCTATAGTTGTTACTTCATTGGCTTTTATGAAAGCGTTTAACACCAAGTAACTTGCACCTGCACCCAAGAATTGAGCGATGATATAACCGATAGCACGCAAACCACTAATCCTTCGGGTTACGAATGCACCGATAGTCATAGCTGGGTTGATATGTGAACCTGATATCCCGCCAACGATCAATACTATGCCGATCATCGCGAATGCTATTGGGATTGGGTTGTTTGGCATTTCAAAGAATGCTGCGGTTAGTAGGAAAGTGCCGATAAATTCAGCGACTAACTTACCAATAATTGGTGTTTTGTTGATGAATGCGCAAATTGATTTAAAGGTCATCGTAGATGATCTGTTGTCAATCGCTTCCACGGTTGATGTTTTAGGTTTTTCATCTGTCGATTTTTTGCTCGACGAAATGGCTGTTTTGGTTGCCATGGACTTGTTCCCTCCTTAAGTGAAATATGACCATAGTATACCACATTGTTAGTAAAACAAACACAAGTGGTATACTGATAATATGGCATTATTTGTTAATCAAAACGACCAACGTACCGAGTTACAGAAAAAAATAGCAGCCGAATTACAAGCCAAAGTTATAGATCGTTCTAGACTGGCCGATAGGCCTGATGGTGTTGACGATTCTCAGTATATAGAGGGTATGAAAAAGACTACGAGTCTAGCATGGGCATGGGCGATTATAATTATTGCGATCTTAGGAATTATTGTGTGGTTGACGGTGTTAAGCGTAACGCGCTAAGATAAATAGATATTATGCAGAATATTGAAGATGTCCAAAAAGACTTATTAGCAAAAATCGCAACTAGCGATGCGCCTCGTGAATTATTAAAAACACCGGAATTAAAAAAACTCTATGGTGCAATCAAGGATCTACCAGCCGAGGATCGTGGGGCTTATGGCAAAAACGTCAATGATCTACGTGTTAAATTAGAGGCGGCAGTGCTAAACCGTGAGTCTGAATTAGAGGATGTGGGTGTAGAGACTATAGATATTACTGCACCATGGGATTCTAATACTGGTCCTTTGAATTTACTGCCAACCGAATACGGCACTCAGCATCCATTAACGACCGAGTTAGCGAACGTTGTTGATATATTCACTCGTATGGGGTTTGAGGCGTTTGAATCTCGTCAAATTGATGATGATGATCATATGTTTGGGACATTGAACTTCCCTGAAAATCATCCAGCCCGTGATGGTTACGATACTTTTCGCACCGAAGAAGGTTTTATCCCGCCAGCGCACACCAGCACTATGCAAAATCGTATATTAAAGGACGGCAAAGCAAAATTAGAGGCCGGTGGTCAGATTGCCGCAATTAGTTACGGACGTGTTTTTCGTAACGAAGACGTCGATGCTACGCATGAGCATACTTTTTATCAGTGCGAAGGTGTGCTTGTTAGTCGTGATGCGACATTAGGTCAAATGTTAGGTACCTTGCGCAGTTTTTTCGAGACTTATTATGGTCAAAAATTAAAAATCAAAACTCAGCCAGCTTATTTCCCATTCGTAGAGCCAGGTCTAGAGTTTGCGATTGAAAAACCAGCGGCTTTGGGTGGCAAATCAGGCGAATGGTTGGAAATGTTAGGTTGCGGGATGATTCACCCTAACGTCCTAAGCTCTGCTGGTATTAACCCTAGCGAATATCGTGGTTTTGCTTGGGGTGGTGGAATTGAGCGATTAGTTATGTTGAAATATGGCATCGAGGATCTACGTTATTTCGAGTCTGGTAAATTACAATTTTTGAGGAAATTCGCATGATTATTTCATTAAACTGGTTAAAAAAATTCACTGATATCGACATGCCAATTGACGAGTTGGTTACATTAATTGGCGCGCGCTTGGTTGAAGTCGAACAAGTCATCGACCTAAACGTAAAATACAAAGACACCCTAGTCGTGAAGGTTGTTGAAGCTAATAAACTGGAAGGTTCCGACCATCTAAATGTCACTAAAATTGATGATGGTGGTATTACTACGGATATTGAGCGCGATGAAAATGGTTTAGTCCAAGTAGTTTGCGGTGCGCCGAATATAAAGGCTGGACAATTAGTTGCTTGGTTGCCACCTAAATCGATTGTGCCAAATACATATAATACTGCGGAGCAGTTTGTATTAGGCTCACGTGAGTTACGCGGCGTAATGAGTAACGGTATGATTGCCAGTGCCCGTGAGCTTGATTTATTTGATGAGCACGAAGGTATTTTAGAATTAGATGGTGATATAACGCCAGGCACTTTGTTTGCGGTTGCCTATGAATTAGATGATTATCTACTAGATATAGAAAATAAATCATTAACTCATCGCCCAGATTGTTTTGGCGTCATTGGTTTTGCCCGTGAGGTTGCGGCTATATCAGGTAAAGCATTCAAAACACCAGAATGGCTAACTAACACTTCACCTGATTTTAATAACATAGAATCGAGTGAGTTCAAACTAAGTGCTGTAATCGATAATCCTGAATTATCTGCTAGATACCAGGCTATCGTATTATCGGATGCTGATAGTAACAAAAAGTCACCGCTCAAAATCCAAACATACCTATCACGAGTCGGCGTACGTCCGATTAATGCCGTGGTTGATGTAACTAATTATCTAATGATGTTGACTGGTCAGCCATTACATGCTTTTGATTATGACAAGTTAGTGTCCGTAGGTGGCGGTAGTGCTGATATTCATGTTCGTGCTGGGCATAATGGCGAAAAGCTAGTCCTATTAGATGGGCGAACGATCGAGTTAGATTCTGGTGATATCATTATCGCGGCTGGCGAAACGGCTATTGGTTTAGCTGGTGCTATGGGCGGTGCAAATACGGCCATAGATCAAAATACTCGTAATATTATTATCGAAAGCGCGACATTTAATCTGTATAATTTGCGCTCAACGCAAATGCGCCATGGAATTTTCAGCGAGGCTATTACTAGATTTACTAAAGGCCAATCACCCGAATTAACTGCACCAGTATTATTTGATGCCATTAAACTAATGGGTGAATGGTCTGGCGCAAAATGCACTAGTCAGTTGGCCGAAGCATACCCTAATAAAAAACCGTTAGTCTCGATTGATTTTATCGCTGATAAAATAAACGGAGTGTTGGGTAGCTCATTCAGCAAAGATAATATGGTTAATACATTAAACAATGCTGAGTTCACGGTTGAACTTGTTGACGGCTCAGACACATTAAAAGTAATAGCACCATGGTGGCGAGCCGATATAAATATATTCGAAGACGTCGTCGAGGAAATTGGCCGACTAAACGGTTTTGATAACATAAATCCAACCCTACCAATACGTGATTTTACGGCTACCCGTCCAAATGAATTTGATGATTTTCGCGCCAAAGTTAGACAAAGTTTGGTTCGTGCCGGAGCTAACGAAGTATTATCATACAGTTTCGTTCATGGCGACATCTTGCAAAAATCTGACCATAGTGTCGAAAATTCATATCGAATAGTCAATTCAATTAGCCCTAACCTGCAATATTATCGTCAAACCCTAACGCCTAGCTTATTAGGTTTAATCCACCCTAATATAAAACAGGGTTATGATAATTTTGCGATATTCGAAATCAATAAAGCACATCAAAAACATCACGGTTTGACGGATGAAAACGTACCTATTGAGACTGACCTGATTTCTTTGGTTGTGACTAGTAAAAATAAACAAGTCGGCTCGCCATACTACAAAGCAAAGCGAATATTTGACTATTTATGTCAATCATTTGGTATTGAGTTGGATTATCAGAATATAGACCAAGAATCTAATGACTTGCTGGCAGTGCCATTCGAGTATCGTCGTAGCGCTAAATTAGTAGATTTGCGAACCGGTACAGTTGTTGGTGTTATTGGTGAATATAAAAAATCGGTCGCTAAACAGTTTAAATTGCCTGAATATTCAGCTGGCTTCGAGATTTATGCGCGTGGTTTATTTGAAAGTACTAAGGAATTAGGTAATACATACGATCCTCTGAGTCGATATCCTTCGGCTGAACGTGATGTGTGTTTCCAGGTAGGTAAAGACCTGTCATATAGTCGGGTTATTGATTCTTTGGATAATGCCGTGACTTCGATTGATCTAATTACGGAAATTTCACCAGTTGATATTTATCAACCAATTGATGGCGAGACTAAGAATATTACGGTTCGTATAAAACTAACTTCATATGATCATACATTAACTAGCAAAGAGGCTAATGATGTTATCGACGGGCTCGTAGATTCAGTTATTTCGCAAACTAGAGCGATCGTCATCTAATTTTTTACTAGATTTTTTGCTATACTAGATCTATAGCAATACTGAGAGGGGATTATAATTATGGCGACACGAAAATCGCAGCGGATCGGTATTTGGATAATTGCGATTGTGCTGACACTAGGTACGTTAGGCTCTTTTTTGGTTATGGGGCTTAGCATTAGTAACCAAAAAGTCGATTTAGCCCAATATAAAAAAGTACAAGAACAGCAAAAAGCAGCAGCCCAATACGGGGCTTACATCAGTCAACCGTTACCTGGTTATTCAGCTAGGGCTTTCGATGCGGCTAGTGTGACTAAATTGAACGTAGAAATACTAACAGAGGGTACTGGCGCGGTTGTTAAAACTACCGATACTATTAATTGCAGTTATTTTGGCTGGATGGCTGACGGCAAGATATTTGATAGTAGTAATAAGGCCTCGGACTTAAAGACCAAGGTAGCTAGTGATAAACCTACGAGTTTTGCGCTTAGTAGTGTTATAGCTGGCTGGACTGAGGGTTTAACCGGCGTAAAGGTTGGTAGTGTAGTCAGATTAACTATTCCAGCAGCCAAGGCTTACGGCGCTCAGGAATCTGGTATTATCCCAGCCAATTCACCGCTAGAATTTATCGTTATTGTTCATAAAATTGGATAGGTAGGTATATATGAGTGATAAAATCAGAGATTTAGTTATAGTTGGGGCGGGTCCGAGTGCTTTGGCTGCGGCAATTTATACAACTCGCGAAGGTATTGACACGATTCTATATGAAAAAGCGGTTGTCGGTGGAATAGTGGCGACGATCGATAATGTCGATAATTATCCTGGCTTTCCTGACGGTATAGAGGGTCCGAACTTAGTCGATCAATTAGAAAAACAAGCCAAGAGATTTGGTGCCAATATAGAATTTGGTGATGTGACATCGGTTCGTGATGATGGTGAATTTAAAATCCTTGTGGTTGATGGCGCTGAGATAAAAGCCAAAGCAGTACTAATTGCTACTGGTCGAAGCTATGGCAATTTAGGCGCGCCTGGCGAGTTGGAATTTTTTGGACGAGGGGTTCATTATTGTGCGACTTGTGATGGGGCTTTTTATCACGGTAAGCGTTTAATCGTGGTTGGTGGAGCGAACTCGGCAATCCAAGAGGCGATTTACCTGACACGATTTGCTACGCATATCGATTTATTAGTTAGGAGCAGTATCAAAGCCAGTGAAGTTTTGAAAAATGATCTACAAAAACTCGTAGCTGCTGGTAAAATAACGGTTCATTTGGAAACTTCCGTAGATGAAATTATGGCAACCAACGGCCACGTTAGCTCGGTCCGAGCTACTAAAAATGGTGAATCGATGTTGATCGAAGCTAATGGTGTGTTTATTTTTGCTGGACTAAGGCCGAATACTAAATTCCTGGATGATAGTGATATTGAGCTTAATGAAGTTGGCTTTATTAAGACGAACTCTGATTTTCAAACAAGTATATCGGGCGTATTTGCTAGCGGTGATGTGCGTAATGGCGCGACCATGCAAATTGCTAGTGCAGTAGGTGATGGCGTAACTGCCGCTATTAATATTCGCGAATATTTGCACAGCTTAGACCGATAATAATTACCGCAGTTTGTCGCGTGGTATAATACTATTTAGTTATTCCATAAAACTTGAGGAGATAAATATGGCAGATTTTAACAAAATACTGACACCTGGTGATGTTGATAACGGTACTATAAATGTAGTTATTGAAATCCCAGCTGGTAGTAACAATAAAATTGAATGGAACCGTGAGAAGGCTGTTTTTCAGCTTGATCGTGTTGAACCAAAGATTTTCGCAAAACCAACTAATTATGGCTTTATTCCACAAACTATCGACGAAGATGGTGATGAATTAGATGTTTTACTTATTACAGACGAACCACTACCTACCGGTATATTCTTAGAGGCCAAAGTTATTGGTGTAATGATATTCGAAGATGACGGTGAAGTAGACGACAAAATAGTGGCCGTTCCGGCTGACGATCGCAATACAGGTAATGCCATTAAAACTATGAGCGACATCTCAAAACAAACTATTGACCAAATAACCCATCACTTCAGTCACTACAAAGACCTCAAAAAACCGGGCAGTACGATTGTCAAAGAATGGGGCGACATCGAAGAAGCTAAAACGATCATTCATCAATCAATCGACCGTTGGAATAACAAATAAATTTATTTCTTACGGCGAATTGCGCTGGCGGCGTTGGCTATCATTTCAGACATACCTATTTTTCTAAGCTGACCTTGTAATTTATTCCTGGCGTGGGTGGTAGTAACCATACTGCGCCAGGTTTGTTTTGGCTGGGATAGTTTATTGGTAACTACTTCAACTATATCGCCGTTTTGTAGTGGTTTGTCGAATGGGTGAATTTTGCCGTTAACTCGAAAGCTGTAGGCGTGTTTAGCGATATCGCTATGTACCATGTAGGCAAAGTCCAGCGGTAGAGCTCCTTCGGGTAGATTATAAATATCACCTTTTGGCGAATGGACGAATATGCGATTTTTAAACAGATCTATATTTAATTGGGCTTTGGATATTTCTTCGTTATCTTTGAGCTTAGCGGCGACTTCCTGGAGTTGTGTAATCCACTGCATACTGTTAGGTAAGGTTGCGCTTTTCTTGCTCTTTATATAATCTTTTGATAGTTTTTGGTCATGGTAATGAAAACTAGCAGCTAATCCGCGTTCGGCGTATTCATGCATTTCATGTGTCCGTATTTGGAATTCAACGATCTGTTCGGCAGTGGTAATAACAGTTGTATGTAGACTTTGATAACCATTTGGTTTTGGTGTGGCGATATAGTCCTTGATACGACCAATCATTGGTTTATAGAGTGTGTGTAGAATGCTCAGGACTAAATAACAGTCTTCTTTTTTATCGACGATTATACGTAGTGCCATTAAATCATATATATCATCGATGTTGCCTTGTACTTTAGCTAGTTTTTTGTGCAAGCTATATACGCTCTTAACTCGACCATCTATCTCGAATTTTATATCGTGTTTCTTGAGGGCCACTTCCACTTCGTCGTGTATTTTACCTAATTTACGAGTGCTCCTGCCGAGACGTTTTTTCATTAAATTTTTTAATCTCTTGAATTCTTTGGGGTCTAGATAGCTGAATGCTAGCTCTTCGATTTGCATGCGAACTCTACCCATACCTAATCGGTCGGCCATAGGTCCAAAAACCTCTAGTGATTCACGAGCGATTTTTGTTTGTTTATCGGGTGGTAAATATTGTAATGTCGATAGGTTATGCAGTCGATCGGCGAGTTTGATCATGATAACGCGGATATCTTGGCCGATTGCGATTAGTAGTTTAGATAAGTTGTCTTTGGTCTGAGATGAATAGCTAGTTAAATCACGCATACCGGACCTAGCTTTGCCAACTTTGGTTACGCCGTCGACCAGTGTAGCGACATCTCGACCGAATATGTTTTCTATTTCAGTTAATGTGACGGTGGTGTCTTCGACTGTGTCGTGTAATAACCCAGCTAATATACTGTCAGTATCCATACCCCACGATATTAGAGTATCGGCAACTATCATGGGGTGTATTATATAAGGCTCGCCGCTAGCTCGTTTCTGATTAGCGTGGGCTTTTGTCGCAAGGTCGATAGCATGATCAATTTCTAGTAGTTGATCTGAGTTGTAGTGGGGTTTAGCATGGGCTAATAATTCACTCTTTTTCATCATGTTATATTAAGTATACGATAAAAACTCGTCTTATCATATAAACCGAAACTTGCATAACTGACCATATAACGCTTATACTTTGTAGTATGAAGATATTTATCGGCAGCGATCATCAAGGGTTTTATTTAAAAGAAAAAGTTTTTGCATATCTAGCGAAACATAACTGTAATGTCGAAGACGTTGGCGATAAAGTACTTGATCCTAATGATGATTTTCCAGAATTTGCTCAGGCTGCAGCATTAAAAATTATTGGTAGCGACGACAAAGATCCTCGCGGCATATTGATTTGTGGTGGTGGACAGGGTATGGCGATTGCAGCTAATCGGTTTCGTGGAATTCGCGCCAGTGTTATCTGGGATGCATTCGAGGCAAAAATGACACGTAATGACAATGACAGTAACGTGTTATGTTTACCAGCGCGCATCCTTGATGATGAAGATGGTGTTTGGCAGGGTATAATCGAGACTTGGCTAAATACTCCATTTGCTACTGCTGCACGTTTTAAGCGTAGGAATGCGCAGATTGACGAGTTCTAAATGAGCGAGATTGCGCCATGTATCACTGTCGAAACCGAATATGAATTCGAAGCGGTTGTCGAAAAAATAAAACCTTTTGCTCAAAGAGTACAAATTGATATTAGTGATGGTGAATTTGCTCCGGCATTTTTATTAGGTCCTGAAAAAATATGGTGGCCTCAGGGTTGGACCGTAGACATTCATGCCATGGTTTCGCATCCGTTAGATTATGTTGATAAATTAATCGCATTAAAACCACATTTAATTATATTTCATGCCGAAACCGATGTTGATTTGTTGCCGATTTTCGAAAAGATTAAAAAATACGGGATTGAAGCTGGTGTAGCGTTGCTAAAAACTACTGTGCCACGGACAGTTGAAAATTACATAAAGGCGGCTGATCATGTTCTGATATTCTCGGGCGATTTAGGTCATTATGGTGGTAAGGCTAGTTTAATGCAGCTTGAAAAGGTTCGATTAGTTCGGGGCATTAACCCTAACGTTGAAATTGGTTGGGATGGCGGAGTTGTCGTTGAAAACGCCTTTTTGCTAACTCAGGGTGGTGTTAATGTGTTGAACGTTGGCGGTGCACTGGCCAACGCTGAAAATCCAGACGGTGTTTATGCCGCCATGATAGAAGAAATAAATAAACAGGGGATAATCTAGTTAAATGAACAAGCGACTAACGATAGATCAATTGCAATCCAAAGCCAACGATATACGACAGGATATTATTCGCATGTTAGGCGCGGCTGGCAGTGGTCATACTGCAGGTTCGTTGGATTTGGCTGATATATTAGCGGCGCTTTATTTTGATATTATGAAAATTGACCCTAGCAACCCTGATTGGTCTGATCGTGATATATTTTTACTAAGTAACGGGCATACTGTCCCAGTTCAATATGCAGCTATGGCTGAGGCTGGTTTTTTTGACAAAGAAGAATTAATGACTCTTCGTAAATTAGGTAGCCGCCTGCAGGGTCATCCAGAGCGGACTAAATTACCTGGTTTAGAAAACACTAGCGGTCCTCTCGGTAGTGGCTTGTCGCAAGCTGCTGGCTATGCTTATTCACTACAATATATGGACAATAATAAACATCGTTTCGTCTATACGATTATGGGCGATGGCGAATTGGACGAGGGTAATGTTTGGGAAGCGGCTATGTTTGCTGGCAAGTATAAACTATCCCAATTAATTGCTTTTATTGATCGAAATAATATTCAAATTGATGGAAATACCGAAGACGTCATGCCACTCGGTGACTTGGCTGCTAAATGGCGGTCGTTTGGTTGGCATGTTTTTGAAATTGATGGTCATAATATTCAGAGCATTATCGATACCGTCAATATGGCCAAAGCGATTACTAACCGACCATGTATGATTATTGCCTATACTATCCCGGGCAAGGGTGTTGATTTCATGGAGTATGACTATAAATGGCACGGCGTGGCCCCAAACTCGGAACAAACCGAGACAGCTTTACAGGAATTAAAAGCATCGAGTGATAGCGAGGATACTAAATAATGAACGAATATCCATTAAACCCAGATTTATTTAGCGACAAGGTTAAAATGGAGCCTATACGAGCTGGTTTTGGGCGTGGTCTCAAGGCCGCCGGCGAAGCTGATGACAAAGTTGTCGCTTTGTGCGCCGATTTAACCGAGAGTACCCAGGTGGAATTATTCCGTCAGGCTTTTCCAGATAGATTCGTCGAGACTGGCATATCTGAGCAAAACCTAGTGACGGTTGCTAGTGGTTTAGTTATGGCTGGCAAAGTTGCCTTTGCTAGTGGTTACGCGGCTTTTAGTCCAGGTCGTAATTGGGAACAGATTAAAACGACTATAGCCTTAAATGATCAACCAGTAAAAATTATCGGATCACACGCCGGTATTAGTGTCGGCCCTGATGGTGCAACCCACCAGATGCTAGAGGATATTGCTCTTATGCGAGTTATGCCTAATATGATAGTAATCGTACCTGGTGATAGTATCGAGGCTGAAAAAGCCACTCTGGCGATAGCCAAAAACAACAAACCTAGTTATTTGCGTATGTGTCGTGAAAAAACTCCAATATTTAGCACTGACAAATCACCATTCGAAATTGGTGTTGCTTATATATTGCGCGAAGGTCACGACGTCAGTTTAATGGGTACAGGCACTATGACATATCAATTGTTGGCGGCTGCTAGAATATTGGCTGGCCAAGGTATAAATGCCGAAGTCGTACATATTCCAACGATTAAACCACTTGATCGCGAGATAATTCTAGCTAGCGCACATAAGACCGGACGGGTCGTAACTGCCGAAGAAGCCCAGATTGCTGGTGGTTTAGGTGGCGCAGTAGCGGAATTATTGGGCGAAAAATTGCCTACGCCAATACTACGATTGGGTATGCAGGATAGGTACGGCGAAAGCGGTACACCAGCTGAATTATTCGACTTTTTCGGGCTAACTGGCGAACATATTGCCGACAAAGTTGCAGATTTTGTGCGTGATACGCCGCAATACCACCGAGATTAATAAAATAAATAGGAAACCGAGATATGAGACAAAGACCGACAATCGAACAAATTCGCGAAAATAATGCCAAAGCCAGGCAATTAATGCAGCGTTCTGTGGAACAGCATTTTGCCGTCGGTGCCTTTAATATTGATAACCAGGAAACCCTAATTGCTATTTGTCGGGCAGCCAAGAAGCTAAATTCGCCAGTTATGGTCGAGCTCAGCAAGAATGAAGTTAATTCTATGGGTCTCGAAAATATCAGAGATATGGTTGATAACTACAAAAAATCCTATGGGATTGAAATGTATATAAATTTGGATCACAGCCCAACAGTCGAAGATTGCAAACAAGCGATTGATGCTGGTTATGAGTTTATCCATATAGATATCAGTCAGGGTAATCACGATGCCACCGACGAAGAAATAATTAAATGCACTCAGGAAGTAGTTGAATATGCTAAAACTACTGGTGCAGTCGTCGAGGCCGAGCCACATTATTTCGGTGGATCATCGGACGTGTTTAAAGAAGCGATTGATTACGAAGAAATCAAGAAAACCTTTAGCACTCCAGAGGGGTCCAAGGCGTTCATAGAATCGACCGGAATTGATACTTTTGCAGCGGCGATCGGCAATTTGCATGGTAAATATCCTGTGCCTAAGATTCTGGATCTAGATTTATTGCAGCGTATTCGCGATGCGATTAACCCTAGTAAATTTATTAGTTTACATGGTGGTAGTGATACGCCATTACATTATTTTGAGGATGCCGTAAAAATCGGTGTTAGCAAGATTAATATCAATAGCGATTTACGCTATGCTTTTCGTACAACCCTGGAAAAAGCGCTGCAAGATAACCCTGACGAATATGCCGTAGTTAAACTTATGCCGATAGTTTCTGATGCAGTTCAGGCTGTTATCGAAGAAAAAATCAATGCCTTTAACAGTGCGGGGAAAGCGATAATTTAATGGTCAAGATGTTAACGATCGGGGCAGCTGTCCAAGATGTTTTCTTGAGCCATAGTCCAGAGCTCAAACCGGTGTCTGATAAAACGGCTGATGAATTATTCATAAAAATTGAACTAGGTTCAAAAAATGATGTTAATAATATAGATTTTAGCACTGGCGGTGGAGCGACTAATGCCGCTGTTACCTTTGCTAGACAAGGACTAGAGGCACAGTTCATGGGTACTATCGCTCATGATCCTGCCGGAGCATCGGTATTAGAGGCTCTGGACAAAGAAGGTGTTGATACGACCTACATCAGCTATTCGGACAAACATCACACTGGTTATTCGGTAGTACTGTTGGCCTCGACCGGTGAGCGCACTTTTTTGACTTATCGTGGGGCTTCGACTCATTACGACATCAAAAACTTTGATCTAGGTAAAGCCCAGGCTGATTGGCTATATATGACCAGTATGGCTGGTAATGTCGATATAGTTGACAAAATCTTTCGTCAAGCTAAAAAACTAAAAACTAAAGTATTTTTCAACCCAGGCAAAGATGAATTACGACAGGCTGCCAAAGTAAAAACCCTATTAGAGGATGTTGATGTATTGTCGGTTAATCGTGAAGAGGCTCAACAGATCGTCGAAGGTAATAGTATCGAGGAATTAGTTCGCAGATTACTACATTATGTGCCTGTAGCGATCGTCAGTGATGGTCCTAATGGTGTTATTGCTAGTGACGGCAAGGTAATTGTGAGGGCGGGTATGTACGAGGATGTAAAAGTGATTGATCGAACTGGGGCGGGTGATGCTTTTGGCTCGGGCTTTTTGAGTTATTGGGCTCAAGGTAAATCACTCAAGGATTCGATCGTATTTGCTAGTGCCAATTCAACATCGGTCGTAACCAAAATTGGTGCCAAAGCTGGGATTTTACACAAAGGTGCGGTGTTGCATGCTATGCCGCTCAGCGAAAAACCGTTTTCTCAGTAATTTAATATAAAGAAGGTCGATTTATGGCGCAATTCCTACAATCAATCCTCGGTCTCAGAGAGCCTATGTTTAGTGCTGGTATGGCTAGATTAGAGAGGTCAACTGGGCATAGCGCAGTCGACGTTCGTTTGATTGCGGACATCACCACTAAGGCGCATCGAGTTATGCGATTCCTGAGGTTAGATATAAACGATACTACTGGCCGTGAACTATATTCCGCGTTAAAGGTCTCGGTCGCTAACGGATCGGCAAATTCATTGTTATCAGACACGGATTATATTTTGATTATTCTGGATGATAAAGTTATTTCGTTTAATCTAATTGATGTTATTGAAAATGCACATCACGAACTACCATATGAAAAGCAAATCATCAGCCATGGTCAGCGCAGTTTGCGTGGTGAATTAGTTGGGCGTTATATAAATCATGCTCGCACTCATGAACCGACGACTCGTGAAATCGCTCGTGAAATTGGGCTACTGCAGGACTAATATGAATGTTATAATCATAAGTAGTATCAGCAGGATTATATACTGTTAATTTCGAAGGAGTCTTTTTAGGTGAAATATCAAATTTGTGTATCAGGCGCAGCTTCGGGCGCTACTATCGAAGCTTCACACCAACTGGCTTTTGATCTGGGCAAGGCGATTGCTAAATCCGGCAAAACCCTAATGACCGGTGCCACTGTGGGCTTGCCATGGTTTGCCGCTCAGGGTGCTTTTAGTGTTAAGGATAGGGTTGGGGCTTCGATTGGCTTCTCGCCAGCCAGCTCGTTTCGCGAACATGTTGTAGTTTATAAATTACCGACCGTTGAGTTTGATTATATTAATTTTACAGGTATGGCCTATGTTGGGCGTAATGTACATCTAGTTCGCAGTAGCGATGCGGTTATTACTGTAGGTGGTCGCATGGGTAGTCTGCATGAGTTTGCAACCGCTCTCGAGAGCCAAAAGGTTGTTGGTGTGCTACTAGGTAGCGGTGGTTTAGCCGATTATATCCCAACACTTTTGCAAAATGTTGAGGCCCCTGGTACAAAAAATATTATCTATGACAATAACCCAGAACGCTTAGTTGAAAAAATCATTAAAGCCCTAGATGCCAAATATGTTAACTTTAAACACAACGGAACTGACACTAACCTTACTGAACGTTACGCTGACTGGGGCTAAAATAGCGTTGTCTCTATAATTCGTAGTTATTGATATAATGGTTGGGTGAGCAAATTTCTCTTACGGAGCGATTATCAGCCAACCGGTGATCAGCCATCTGCGATCAAGCAGCTAGTGGCTGGTTTAGAGGCGGGCGAAAAAGAGCAAACACTCCTGGGTGTGACTGGTAGCGGCAAGACTTTTACAATGGCTAATATTATCGCTAATCGCCAAGTCCCAACCCTAGTGCTAGCGCATAACAAAACCCTGGCAGCGCAATTATATAGTGAATTCAAAGCTTATTTTCCTGAAAACGAAGTTCATTATTTCGTTAGCTATTTCGATTACTATCAGCCCGAGGCATATATGGCTAGTAGCGACACTTATATTGAAAAGGATAGCAAAATCAATGACGAGATTGATCGTCTGCGCCATGCTGCCACTACGGCTCTACTGACCCGTCGTGACACTATTATTATTGCCAGCGTTAGCTGTATTTACGGTATCGGCTCGCCCGAAGATTATGCTAGTATGTCTATTACGGTCAAATTAGGCGAACGTCGCCAACAAGATAAATTTGTGCGATTGCTCACCGATATTCAATACCACCGCAATGATATCGATTTTCATCGTGGTACATTCAGGGTTCGGGGTGATATCGTCGATGTATATCCGGCCGGCAGTGATGCGGCTTATCGAATTGAGTTTTTCGGCGATGTTGTCGAGCGTTTAACTAGGATTGATCCGTTAACTGGCGAGATTCTAGCCGAACCTGGCGAAGTTTCGATTTTTCCTAGCAGTCATTATGTAACCCCAAAGGAAAAATTAGAGCATGCCGTTATTAATATTAAAAAAGAATTTGCCGAACGTTTAGAATTTTTCGAGCGTAATGATAAACTACTCGAAGCTCAGCGTTTGTCGCAACGAACTAAATATGACATTGAAATGCTCGAGGAAACTGGTTTTGTAAAAGGTATCGAAAACTACAGTCGTTACCTAACTAATCGCGAACCAGGTGAGCAACCAGCGACTCTTATGGATTATTTCTCGGACGATTTTCTATTAATAGTCGACGAAAGCCATATGACACTACCCCAAGTTCGCGGTATGTATAACGGTGATCGGGCTCGCAAAGAAGTGCTGGTTGAATATGGATTCCGCATGCCTAGCGCCCTAGATAACCGTCCGCTGACTTTTGCCGAATTTAACCATCATATCAACCAGGCGATTTATGTTTCGGCCACACCTAGTGAATATGAACTATCGCATAGTCCAGCTCCAGCCGAACAAATCATTCGCCCGACCGGGCTGGTTGAACCAGAAATTATCATTCGTCCAACCAAGGGCCAAATTGATGATCTGATAAATGAAATTCACGAGCGTGTAATTAAGAGGCAGCGCGTGTTAGTAACAACTCTAACAAAGCGTATGGCCGAGGATTTATCGACTTATCTGCAAGAAATGGGTATTAAAACTGCTTATATCCACAGCGATGTCGATACTATGGAGCGTGGTGATATTTTGCGTGACCTCAGAAACGGTATTTACGATGTTCTGGTTGGTATTAATTTGCTGCGCGAAGGTCTGGATTTACCAGAGGTCAGTATGGTGGCGATTATGGATGCCGACAAAGAAGGCTTCCTCAGAAGTGCCGGTGCCTTGATTCAGACCAGCGGTCGCGCCGCCAGGCATGTTGAGGGCAAGGTTTATATGTATGCTGACAATATGACCGATTCGATGAAACGAGCAATTGCCGAAATGAATCGTCGGCGCGATATTCAGCTGGCTTATAATCTGGAACATAATATTACGCCCGAAAGTATCGCCAAAGAGGTAAGTGAAGGTCTGCGTGCCCTAATACCTAAAAAAGCCGATGAATCAGCTAAACTTAACCTTAAAAAGATTCCTCGTGACGAATACCCTGGTCTAATTCGCGAGCTAACTGGTCAGATGGAACTAGCCAGCGCTAATCTAGAATTCGAAAAAGCCGCCGAATTACGAGATACCATTGCTGATATCAGATCTAAGCTGTAATAGTTCTAATGGCTATTGCAAAATTGCGATTACTATGATATTATTGGGTTATTGCATTCGATGAAATGCCAGGGCCTCTTTCAAAGACGAGCGCACCCATAAATATGAATATCCCAACGGATATTTAGGCGCTACCACCGAATTAATCTCTTGTTTTTACGAAATTGCATAAATTATTACTATTACAGAAAGGCTATTTAGATATGGCATATCAACAACGTAGTGGCGGTCGCCCCAGTGGTGCACGCACTTCAACTTTTAACCGCGGACGAAGCCGTGGCGGTCGTTCAGGTTCGACTAAAAAATATATTAACCCTAGTAAATTTATAAATCACGCAACTGCCAAGGCGGACGAGATTCCTTATGTTTCTGAACATAAGTTTTCAGATTTTGCTTTTGGTAATCAACTGCAACAAAATATCATCAAAAAAGGTTACGAAGCTACTTCGTCAATCCAAGACCAGGCAATTTCACACATTCTTGAGGGCAAAGATGTTATTGGCATCGCTAACACTGGTACTGGTAAGACCGCAGCATTCCTATTACCTATAATTGAACGCCAAACTGGTGTTTCAGAGCGCCCAAGTGTGTTGATTATTGCTCCAACTCGCGAGCTGGCTCAGCAAATTGACGAGCAATTCCGTGAATTCGGCCAAGGTCTGGGTCTATACTCGGCATTGGTAGTTGGTGGCGTGCCTGTCGACCGACAAATTCGTGAACTTAAACGTCGTCCACACTTTATTATTGGTACTCCAGGTCGTCTAAAGGATCTGATGAATCGTCGTTATATTCGATTGGACACTATTAATACTTTAGTGCTCGATGAAGCTGATCGTATGCTAGATATGGGCTTTTTGCCTGATATCCGTGCGATTGTTAACGAGACTCCAACTAATCGTCAGACACTGCTATTTAGTGCGACGATTACGCCTGATATTTCGGCAATTATTAACAACTTTTCGAAAAATCCTGTCACTATTTCGGTTCGTACTAGCGAAACCAACGAACATATCGAACAAGATGTGATCGAAGCTCGCGACAAAGCTCATAAAGTCGAGATATTGACTGAAATGTTACGCGACATCGAACAATACGACAAAGTATTAGTATTCGGTGAAACTAAATTCGGTGTCCAACGCCTAAGCGACCACCTGGATAACAGTGGTATCCCATCGATCGCGATCCACGGTAATAAGAACCAATCACAACGTCAACGAGCTCTAAAACAGTTCAAAGACGGCCGTGTTCGAGTAATGGTTGCAACCGATGTTGCTGCCCGTGGACTAGATATTCCTAATGTGTCACATGTTATTAACTTTGACACACCACAATGTTACGAAGATTATATCCACCGTATCGGTCGTACTGGCCGTGGTGGTGCATCTGGTCGTGCTCATACCTTTATCGATTCTAGACGATAAAATAACTGGCACATATTTAAAACTGGGCGATTTCGGTCGCCCAGTTTTTATTAGTAGTTATTCAAACTTCCATGAAATTAGGATATAATAATAGGCATGACACAGATATCTCGTGATGATGTGCTGCATTTGGCACAACTTTCTAGCTTGGAACTTAATGAAACTGAAATTGATGGTTTACAGACCGATATAGGCAATATTTTAGGTTATGTTGAACAGTTGAGTAAACTGGATACTAGCGGTGTCGAGCCGACTTATCAGGTAACTGGTTTAAATAACGTTTGGCGCGAAGACACGGTTATAAATTACGGCGTTACTCGCGAAGAATTACTTGCCCGTGCCCCAGAATCAGATCAAAACCAAGTCAAAGTACCAAAGGTATTATAAATATGACGATTACAGATATACAGAATCAGATTAAAGCTACCTCCGCCAGGATGGTGGTCGAGAATTCCATCAAATTAGCTCGGGAAAACGAGCAATACCATGCAATATTGAACTTGACCGAAGAGCGAGCTTTGAAACTAGCCGACGAAGTCGATGCTGGTAAAATCACTGGTAAATTGGCCGGTGTACCGTTTTTGGTAAAGGATAATTTCTTGGCTTTCGGAGCACCAACCACTGCAGCTAGCAAAATGCTAGAAAAGTTCGATGCGCCGTTACAAGCGACCGCGGTTGAAAAACTCGAAGCCGAGGGTGCAATCTGTATCGGCAAAACTAATCTCGATGCTTTTGCTCACGGTGGTAGCACCGAAAACTCGGCCTATGGTCCGACTAAAAACGCCTACGACCAGGCTAGGGTATCTGGTGGTAGTAGTGGTGGTTCGGCGGTCTTTACGGCACTTAATGTTGTGCCATTCGCACTAGGTAGCGATACGGGTGGTTCGATTCGTCAGCCAGCCAGTTTCAATGGTGTAGTGGGTATTAAACCAACCTACGGTATGGTTAGCCGTTACGGTGTAATTGCAATGGCTAGTAGCACTGATACTATCGGCGCTTTTGCAACCAATGTTTCTGATGTGGAGACGGTAATGGATATTATGTCTGGACTAGATCCACGTGATATGACAACTATGCCAGACTTTTTCCAAATTAAAACAGATGCAAAATCTGGACAAAAAATTGGACTAATCAAAGATTTTATGACTGATGATGTAGATAGTGATGTTTGCGCAAAGGTTAATGAATATGTCGAAAAACTGCGTGCTGCTGGTCATATTGTCGAGGAAGTCAGTTTGCCGATGGCCGAATATGCGCTGGCAATTTATTATATTATCGTTCCAGCCGAAATTAGCAGTAATTTGGCGCGATTTGATGGTATTCGTTGTGGTCATCGTGCCGAAGGTGTGAAAACCTTGGCGGAACTGTATGGTAGAACTCGCGATGAGGGTTTTGTGACTGAAAACAAACGTCGTATTATGATTGGTAGCTATGTTTTATCAAGTGGTTTTTTTGATGCCTATTATCTACAGGCTCAAAAAGCTCGAACTCTATTAATAAACGAATTTAATAAATTATTTGCTAGCTATGATCTGCTAATCGGGCCGGTTGCTCCAACTACGGCTTTTAAACTAGGTGAAAACACATCTGATCCAGTTAAAATGTATCTAGAAGATATTATGACCGTACCTGCTTCATTAGCTGGTTTGCCTGCGATTAGTATTCCGGCTGGATTTAGTCAAACAGGGCTACCGATAGGTGTGCAATTTATAGGCCCTAGACAAAGTGATGCTGATTTATTGGCTTTGGCGCGTTCTATGGAGACTAAATAATGGATCAATCGATTATTTTTTTGTTCGCCATAATTATTATTATCGGCGCTCTGCTACTTACTATAATTTGTCTGGTAAATAAGAAAACAGGTAAACGTTTGGATGTGGAAAGGTACCGTGTTAAATATTTGGAAATCGAAAATCGGTTAAAACAAAATGAACCTTCGTCGTATCAATTAGCGGTGTTGAATGCTGACAAGCTAGTCGACAAAGCCTTGGTAGAGAGTGGCGTAAAAGGCGAAACGATGGGTGAACGACTAAAAAAGTCGGCTGCAAAATTCAGTGACCTAAATGGTTTGTGGTCGGCGCATAAACTGCGCAATCATATTGCTCATGAATCTGATGTCAATTTAAGCTATGATGAGGCTCGCAAAGCACTAGCTTGTTTTAAGAGAGCACTAAGGGATTTGGGGGCAATTTAATATGTTAACAGATGAAATTTTAGAAAAATACGAAATGACAGTTGGCATAGAATGTCATGTGCAGTTAGCTACTGACACTAAATTATTTAGTGGCGCTGATAATGATGAGCGCGATAAATCGCCAAATAGTGTTGTTAGCCCAATTGATTATGGTTTGCCTGGTATGTTGCCGGTCTTAAACCGTGGTGCAGTTGATTTGGCGATTCGCGCCGGCAAAGCCCTAAATAGCAAAATAGCACCAATTAGCCGATTTGATCGCAAGCATTATTTTTATCCAGATTTACCAAAAGGCTATCAGACTACGCAGATGTATAATCCAATTATTGGTGCTGGTGTAGTTCATATAGTGCTAGAGGATGGCGAAACTATCGATGTACGTATTAATCATGCTCACCTCGAGGAAGATGCTGGTAAGCTGACCCATTATGGTACATATAGCCTGGTTGATTTAAACCGTGCCGGCACTCCACTAATTGAAATCGTGTCAGAGCCAGATATTCATTCAGCTATAGGTGCGAAAGCCTATGCTACTGAGTTATATCATTTAATGACTTATGCTGGCGTAACTCGTGGTGATTTATATCATGGTAATATGCGCTTTGACGTTAATGTATCGGCGGCGCTTAAGGGGTCTGATAAATTAGGCACACGTGCCGAAGTTAAAAACCTGAATTCGTTTCGCAGTGTTGAGCGCGCCACGGAATATGAATTCCGCCGTCAGGTTGAATTACTTGAACGCGGTGAAAAAATCGTCCAGGAAACTCGTGGCTGGGACGATGCTAAACAGAAAACTTCTAGCCAGCGTAACAAAGAGAATTCGCAAGATTACAGGTATATGCCAGATGCTGACATTCCACCAATAATTCTATCTGACGAAGAAATCGCCAAGATTCAGGCTGATGTACCTAGACTGCCTGGCGAGTGGCGAAAAATCCTTGGTGATTTGGGGTTGGATTATTCTCAGATTGAAACATTAATTTATGCCGAGAATGAATACCGCGGCAAAGTTGCAATCCTGGACATGGTGGAATCCGTTATCGGCGAACCCATAAAGGCTAAATTTATTGCCAATTGGAATGTCAATGTGTTTATACCATTACTGCGCGAAGATGGGTTTGATTTGACCGATATTGATTATTTCAAACTAGAATTGACTATCTGTGAATTGATCGAACAAAATAAACTTAGTTCGACTAACGCCAAGATTTTATTCCGAGAATTAGCTAGTGCGGATTTGTTGCCCGATATTGAAAATTACGCCAAAGAAAAAGGCTACCTGCAGGTTAGTGACGAAGATGCGATCATAAAAATCGTTGACGAGATATTAAGCGATCCATCCGCAGTCAAAGCGGTCGAAGATTTAAAAGAGGGTAATGACAAAGCTATTGGGTTCTTAGTGGGTCAAGTCATGAGAAAATCTGGCGGCAAGGCCAACCCAGTGCTAGCTCAGAAATTAATTAGGGAAAGGATAAAATAATATGAAACAACCAACCAAGGCTATTATTTGTGCGGCCGGTTTAGGCACTAGGTTTTTACCTCAGACCAAGGCTATGCCAAAGGAAATGTTACCAATTATCGACAAGCCAGTTATTCAATTAGTAGTCGAAGAGGCTGTTGCTGCCGGAGTGACAGAGATAATAATCGTGACTGGTAGTACCAAGCGTTCCATAGAAGACCACTTCGATAGAAGCGACGAATTAGAAGCGGAGCTTCGCGAAAAAGGTAAAGAAGATCTAGCTGATCGCATAAAAGAAATCGCCGAGTTAGCTAATTTCGTCTATGTTCGGCAAAAAGGTTATCCGAAAGGTAATGCCCGCCCAGTTTTAAATGCCCAGCATCTAATTGATGATGATGAGCCGTTCTTTGTATTTTCGGCCGACGACTTCTTTAGTGGCGAAATACCTCGTGCCGTACAGATGAAGGAAGCTTATAATAAAACTGGTAAATCGGTTATTTGCCTTTATGAAATTCCACCTTCTGATGCTGATAAATACGGCATGGCCGCTATAGGTGATGATTTGGGCAATGGGACATATGAAGTTAAGGAAATGGTTGAAAAGCCAGGTGAAGCCAATCGTCCGAGCAACTATGCTTCGTTAATGGGGTATTTACTCACTCCTGATATATTCCAGATTCTTGCCGAAGAAAAGGTTGATAGAAAAGGTGAAATTACTATGTCTGAGAATATCAATATATTAGCCAAAGAGGGTAAAGTGTGTGGTCAGGTTATTGATGGTGTGTATCACGACACTGGTGATCCAGTAAAATATATCCAAACCGTAGTTGATATGACACTCCAGAGCTCGAAACACGGTGAAGCTTTCGCTAACTTTCTTAAAAAACGCTTACAGTAGTCGATTGCTTTATTAATAGTGGTAATGCTATTATGTGGTCAGGTTACTCTATAGTGATTATCGAGAAAGGTATTTATGAGTTCAGCAGCAGAAATTCTAGTCGTAATATTATCCATAGCCTTAACTTTCTTTCTAATTTTAGGGATGGTTTTGGTAGTTTACTTGATCGTGTTGACACGACAAATTCGTAAAATAACTAAATCGGCCGAACGAACTGTCGATGGCTTAGAATCAACCGTAGCTGGTTTTTCCAAGATGATATCGCCCATATTCGTAGCTGAAATGGTTAATAAATTTATTAAAAAGTTTAAAACAAATCAAAAGGAGAAATAATTATTATGTCAAAAGGTAAATTCGCAATCGGGGCTTTAATCGGTGCAGCAGCAGGTTTTGTAACTGGGATATTGACTACACCTAAAACTGGCAAAGAAATGCGCAGTGAAATTAAAACCAAGACTGGCGAGATTAAATCCAAAGTAGTCGATAAAACCGACTGTATTGTTGCCGAAACTAGTGAAATTGCTAATGATCTAAAGGGCAAAGCTCAGGATGCTGCAGTTGATATCAAAAAAGATGCCGAAGATTTAAAACGTCGCACAGAACGTGCCGTCGAAGGTGCTAAAAAAGGTTTCTTTGACAAGAAATAAAACTTGGTCAATATGATACATAAAAAAATCGCCAAAACGATAAAAAACACCAACGAACTGGGTGCTCGCAAACAGTTAATCGAAGAATTATTCTACGATTTTAATCGCAATAGGTTTCAGGTGTATTGGATGAATTTTACTCGTGGGATATTTTTTGGGCTAGGTACGTTAATTGGCGGTACGGTTGTTGTAGCGTTTCTGATCTGGATTTTGAGCCAAATGGCTCATTGGTTCCCATCAATCGGCGCTTACCTTAATCAGATAATCATTACAGTGTCACACTGAGCCCTGAATTGTTTTTTACTACATACAAACTACATGTAAATTGGTTATACTAGTATGTATACATGGGGGTCGAATTAAAACCATCAGATTATGTACATCTACATAATCACACTCATCATAGCCTCTTGGACGGCCTGACTAAGATTCCTGATCTCGTCAACGGTGTCAAAGAACTAGGGATGGAGGCTGTGGCGATTACTGATCACGGCACTATGTCTGGTGTAATTGAACTTTATAAGGCTGCTAATGAGGTTGGTATCAAGCCCATTTTGGGTTTTGAAGCATATGTAGCTGCCAGGTCGAGGCATGATCGCGATCCAGGTAAGGATAAAGTCCGCTATCACATTACGCTACTGGCTATGAATAACGAGGGTTACCAAAACCTAATGCAGCTTAGCACGATCGCTAATCTCGAGGGTATGTATTATAAACCCAGGATTGATCACGAAATTATTGAAAAATATAGCGAAGGTTTAATTGTATTATCAGGGTGTGCTGGTAGTGAAGTTAGTATGAAACTTCGCGAAGATGATTACGAAGGTGCCAAAGAAATTGCCTTGTGGTATAAATCGATATTTGGCGATCGTTATTATCTAGAAATGCAGGACCATGGTCATCCAGATTGCCCAAGGCACTGGGATGAACAAGAAAAGGTGAATACATACCTCCAACGTATGTCAAAAGACATCGATGTTCCTCTGATTGTTAGTAATGATGGTCACTATTTAACGCATGCTGATCAAGATGCGCACGAGATATTACTCTGTGTTGGTACGGGCGCTTATTTATCCGACGAAAAGAGGATGAGCCTAAAGGATTTTGATCTATATGTAACTGATCCAAATGATTTAATTGCTCGTTGGGGTAAAACTTGTCCAGAGGCGGTTTTGAACACTAAAAAAATTGCTGATCGTTGCGATGTTACGCTAGAACTTGGTAGAATCTTAATTCCAACTTTCCCAGTTCCTGATGGCGAAAGTGAAAAATCATTTCTCGATAAATTAGTTTATCGAGGTATGGCGCATCGCTATGGTGGTAAGACACGCGATGAAGTGGTTAATATGACTATGGAAGAGGCGGCGGTTTTTATTCCAGAGGATGTATTGCAACGGGCTATATTCGAGTTAGGCGTGGTTGATGGTATGGGCTTTAACGGCTATTTTCTTATCGTTCAGGATTTTATTAACTGGGGCAAATCGCAAGGTATTATATTTGGACCAGGTCGTGGTTCGGCGGCTGGTTCAATTATTGCTTATTCGTTAAATATTACCGATTTAGACCCGCTTAAATATGGACTACTTTTTGAGCGTTTCCTGAACCCTGATCGTATTTCTATGCCTGATATTGACGTCGATATCCAAGACACTCGTCGCGACGAGGTGGTGCAATATTGTGCCCAAAAATATGGCGAAGAGCGTGTTTCGAATATTGTAACTTTCGGTAAAATGGCGGCGCGCGCTGCAGTGCGTGATGTGGCTCGTGTTTTACAGATTCCTTATGCCGAGAGTGATAGACTAGCGAAATTAGTGCCACCACCATCCCAGGGTCGCCATATTCCACTAAAAGTGAGCATTGTCGAAGATGCTGACATGAAGGCCGCCTACGAGAGTAGCCCGGTAACCAAGGAAATATTTGATTTTGCGATTAGGCTAGAGGGGACGATTCGTTCGCACGGTGTTCATGCTTGTGGTGTAGTGATTGCACCAGATAAATTAGTAAAGTTTCTACCGCTCGAGTTTGCTCAAAAAGGCGTTGTCTCGACACAATTTCCAATGAATCAAGTTGAGGAACTAGGTCTGCTCAAGATGGATTTCTTGGGGCTGTCTAACCTTACTACGATTAATAACGCGCTGCGTATTATTAAAAAAGTTAACAAGGTTAAAATCGACCTCGGTGAAATTCCGCTTGATGATAAAAAAGCTTACGAGTTACTTCAGCGTGGTGATTCAACCGGTGTGTTCCAGCTTGAATCTGCTGGTATGAAGAGGTATTTGCGTGAATTGAAACCATCAGTGTTCGATGACATTATCGCTATGGTAGCGCTCTATCGTCCAGGTCCAATGCAATTCATTGACAGTTTTATTAAGCGAAAACATGGTCAAGAAGCGATTACTTATTTGCATCCAACGTTCGAAAACTCCTTAAAACAGACCTATGGTATTTTGGTCTATCAGGAACAGTTCATGCAAATAAGTAAAGAGTTTGCCGGATTTACCGGAGGGCAGGCTGATACTCTGCGTAAAGCCGTCGGTAAAAAGAAAATTGATTTGATGCGCAAGGTCAAAGATGACTTTGTTAATGGTGCAGTTAGCTTTAGTGGTGCCGATCCTAAAATTGCCGAAACCTTTTGGTTACAGTTAGAAGAGTTCGCTAATTACTGTTTCAACAAGTCCCATGCCGCCTGTTATGCGCTTATTGCCTATTGGACGGCTTATCTAAAGGCGCACTATCCAGAGGCCTTCATGGCGGCTCTTATGACAGGTGATCATGATGACACCGATAGGTTGGCTATCGAAATTAATGAATGTAAACATATGGGTATCAAAGTATTGCCACCAGATGTGAATGATGGTTATGTCGAATTTGCCGTTGTACCAGATACCAAAGAGATTCGTTTCGGTATGGCAGCCGTTAAGGGGGTTGGTACTGGGGCTGTCGAGGAAGTCCTTCGGGCTCGTAAAGACGGTGGCAAGTTTAGTAGTATCGAAGATTTTGCCAAACGTGTTTCGACTAGTAAATTTAATAAAAAAGCCTGGGATTCGTTAATTAAATCCGGTGGTTTCGATAGTCTGGGTGATCGTTCAGATATATTATTTAATTTAGAAACCGTTCAGGCTTTTGCTAGCAAAATACAAAAAGAAGTTAGTAGTGGTCAGACTGATTTATTCGGTGATTTAGGTGAATCATCTGGTTTGCAGCCTACAATAACCATGCAAACTTCGCCTGTAAAATATTCCGACAAAGAGCGATTAGGGTGGGAACGAGAATTGATGGGGTTGTATGTTAGCGCTCATCCGCTCGACAATTACGATGCTTATTTCGAAGAACAGACGGTGTCACTAAGTCAAATTAAACCCGATACGGATGGTAAATCGGTTACGGTGGGTGGTCTAATATCGCGAGTTCGTACGATTGTCACTAAAAGTGGTTCAAAGATGGCTTTTGTGGGGTTAGAAGACAAAACTGGTGAAGGTGAAATTATAATTTTCCCTAACTTATTTGAACAATGCGGTGCAAAACTAATTCAGGATGCGGTCGTCAAGATTACTGGCAAAATTAGTGCGCGCGATCGTGATGGTAATTTAGGAACAGATGCCAAGGTGATTGCTGACGACATACAATTTATAACTGATCAGGAATTAAATGGCTATGTCGCAACTGGTCGCAAAATGGATCGTCCAAAGGCCTCCAATAAAGTCCAAGCAACGCGGGTAACTGCCGCCAAGCCAAAATCAACGGTGGTGTCGATGTCGAAACCGGTTCCAGAAGTGGCAAAAGAGATAAAAAAGGTTTACATCCATATTAAGAATCCTGATGATCATGATGCGCTACTTTCTTTAAAACAAGCTTGTAGTAGCCATCCAGGATTGGCTGATGTAGTCCTAGTTCTAGGTGCCGATAAAAAATCTGCTATTAAATTACCATTCAGAGTTGATATAAACGATGGTTTGATTAATTCTTTGGTGGAAATAATAGGCAAAGAGAGCGTGATCGTTAAATAGTCAGGGCGTATAAGGCTATGCCGGCAGCAACACTGACATTAAAAGATTCTTTTTGACCAACCATCGGGATTTCTAGTAAATCATCACATTTTTCACGCAATTCGTCGGTTATGCCATTAACTTCTTCACCTAATAGTAGGGCTATTTTCTGTGGTTTTTCGTATTTCTGTAACATAACACTACGCTTGTCTTGTTCTAGTCCTACAATAGTGAACCCTTGTTGTTTTAGTAGGTTTAGATTTGGTTCGGGTTGATGCTCGAATACTACCATAGTTTCGGCACCAAGGGCGGTTTTGTGTATTTGCAACGTAAGTTTGTCGGCAATATGTGGCAGTCGTTCATCATTTGGCGTTTTTGGGTATGGGCTATAGCCACTTAGAATGATCTTTGATACGCCGAAACCCTCGGCTGTGCGAAAAATTGCCCCAATATTATGGGTTGAACGAATATTATGAGCAATAACGATAATCTCGGGCATTCTAGTTATTGTAATGTCTATGTGTATATTTGCAACCATACATCCAGATTAGTATTTACAAATCGTACTAATCTAATTAGATTGAATAGATGACTAAGGGTTTATTATCTGATCAAGTTGACACAAAAGAAATCGAAATAATCATTCGAGAGTTAAATAAAGTGATCGATAAAAAAATCGCTGGTGATGTCGTCGAACTGGGCTGTTATGTGGGTACCACGACGGTTTATTTGGCAAAAACATTGATGACTACTAGCAAACGATTATATGTTTATGATTCTTTTGAAGGATTACCCGAAAAAACCAAACAAGACTTAAGCCCTCTGGGACAGCAATTTCAAATCGGTGAATTACACGCTACTAAAAAACAGCTGATTAAAAATCTCACTCAAGCCAGAGTCCCGATACCTTATATAAAAAAGGCTTGGTTTTCGGATCTGACGAAATCCGATATGCCTGAATCCATAGCTTTTGCTTTTTTGGACGGTGATTACTATGGTTCGATCACTGATTCATTAAAAGTGGTTGAACCACATCTAATACCCGGGTCTGTGATTGTAGTCGACGATTATAGTAACGCAGCCTTACCAGGGGTGGCTAGGGCTGTCGATGAATGGTTGACTGGTCGTTTTGTTGTTAAAAAAATCGAACAGTCGCTAGCAATTATTAGCATTATCTAGCTTCGTTCGACCTGTAAAACATTAGCGCTTTCTGCTATGATAAAAGTCAATGGAAGAAGACAAGATTCAGCAGGGTAGGCGTGAAGCCGACGAGCAAGCCACTTCACAGCGAGCGGCTATTTTAAGTCTTCAATATCTAGATACTCGTCAGTTCGAGGATACTATTACGCTACTAAATGGCATTATTAGTGTCGATGTTATGCATCAGAGCCGTGTTATACCATTAACCTCCAGTAATGGTGATGGCAAGCCGTGGCAATTTGGTGTCACTACTCAAACCCCACAGTCTTTTATTCGTGAATTAACCAAACAATATAACGACACTGGTAAAAACATCAAATTTTTCCTAATTAGCAACTCTGGTTATCGACGGCTAATGGATCGTTATGATCCAGTCGTCAAAGTCGTCCATGATGATATTAAGATCGCCAGGGAAGGCGACAGTAATACTATCACAGAGGTTAGTAAAACTCTCAACTCTGTTGGTAGCGATGAAGTGTTTGATTATTTAATCGATCAAGCCGATCGCTTAGGTGCTAGTGATATCCATATCGAGAATCAGCGTACTCACATGAGGATTCGTATGCGTATTGACGGTGTTTTACATCCAGTGGCTGATCTAGAAAATGATCGTTATAGGGTGATATTAAGCGCCTTAGCGTCACGAGCTAATATATCGACAGCTGCCAAAGAATCTCAGTCGGGGCATATGCAAAAGGAAATAACGCGCGACGGTGCAACTCATTTATTGAATTTACGCGTTGAAACTGTGCCGACGATGTACGGCCAAGATGCGGTTTTGAGGTTATTTAACTTTGACGAATCCATGCTAAGCTTGGATAGGTTGGGTATTGAACCAACCGAACGAGCTGAAATCGATGAGATTATAAACCACCCTAGGGGTATGGTTTTGATGGTTGGTCCTACTGGTAGTGGCAAATCGACCACACTTTACAGTATTATAAATGCTCTCAATACTACTGGTCGTAAAATCATCACACTAGAGGATCCGATCGAATATGGTATCACTGGTATTTCGCAAATTCCAATTGATACCTCGGGTGGTCAGAGTTTTGCTGATGGGTTGAGGGCTGTTCTGCGATTAGATCCTGACGTTGTGATGGTCGGTGAGATTCGTGATGCTGATACCGCCAAAACGGCCATACAGGCATCGATAACCGGTCATTTAGTGCTTTCTAGCTTTCATGCGATTTCGACTTCGACTGCTTTTAGCCGTATGATCGATCTAATTGGTGTTAACCCAATATTTAGCTCGGCGATTCGCCTGGTAATTGCTCAGCGATTAGTGCGCCGACTGGACGACGAAACCAAGGAAGCTTATGAACCAGATGAAGCAACTAAACGTTGGGTTCAAAACGCATTAAAGGATCTACCGTCTCATGTCCAAAAACCAGATCTAGATAATTTCAAATTGTGGAGGCCAGTTGTCAGTGCCACTTCGCCATTCGGTTTTAAGGGACGAATTGTGATTATGGAACAGATGGTTGTTAATGATGAAATTCAGCGATTTTTGCGTGGTGATGAATTAGATGTTCATTCCGAAGTAATAGAGAACACTGCTCGTGAATCGGGTATGGTGACACTACTGGAAAGTGGCATATTAGCTGCACTTCGCGGCGAAACTACATTAGATGAAATTAATCGTGCGATTTGAGTTTTTATAAAATTACCTCTTTTATAATCCCTACCACTGTGGTATAGTCAATAATCGATTGTATTATAAATTGTAAAAGTGAGTATAGTAATGAGTTTTGAACTAATCAAAAAGGTTAATGAAGCCCAGAAAAAATCAAATGTAGTTGACGTTCGTAGCGGCGACACTGTTCGTGTTCATCAAAAAATTCGAGAAGGTGCCAAAGAGCGTATTCAGATCTTTGAAGGCGTTGTAATCCGTACTGATCGTAAATTATCACACACTTCACGAATTACTGTTCGCAAAATTGCTAGCGGTGTTGGTGTCGAAAAAGGTTTTATGATCCACAGCCCATTGGTTGAAAAGATCGAGATCGTTCGACGTGCTAAAGTTCGTCGTAATTATCTTAGCTTTTTGCGTGAACGTAGTGGTAAAAGTGCTCGTCTCAAAAACCTTAACTTTGACCGTGATGGTGTCAATGATATCGACAACGAAGCTGCTGAAATCGAAGCTGCTCGTCTAAAAGAATTAGCTGTTGCCGAAGCCGAAGCAAAACTAGCTGAAAAGGCTGCTGCTGAGGCCGAATTGGCCGCTAAACAAGCCGAGGTTGAAGCTCGTCACGCTGAAGCTTAACCCAAATCTATAAAAGATAACTAATCCCGCCACCTAGGCGGGATTTTTTTGATGTTATCATAGTTTAATGATACTTGGTATTGATGAAGTTGGCCGAGGGCCTTGGGCTGGGCCACTAGTAATTGGAGCGGTGGTTTTGGGTGGAGCTGTAATTGATGGACTAACCGATAGTAAAAAACTATCTAAAAAGCAACGCGATAGGTTAGATGTCGAGATTCGTGCCAAAGCCGTTGGTATCGGTTTAGGTTGGGTCGAGGCGGCTGTAATTGACGAGATTGGCTTGTCGCAGGCGTTAATCCTAGCGACTAAATTGGCGGTCGAACAAATCACCGTGCCTTATCACGAAATTATAATTGACGGTACGGTTAATTTTCTGGCTGAAACCAGCAAAGGTCGATATGTTACGACTATGAAAAAGGCTGATTTATTAGTGCCTAGTGTTTCGGCGGCATCGATTGTCGCCAAAGTCGCTCGTGATAATTATATGGAGTTACAGGATGAGGTGTATCCGGGATATGGTTTTAAAAATCATGTTGGATACGGCACGGCAGCACATATTGCGGCGATTAATAAACTAGGCGTTACGCCGCTCCATCGTTTATCGTTTGCGCCGTTAGTAAAATATCGTAGTAACGATCGACAGTCCGACTCCGCTTTTAGCCAAAACGGCTTCGCGCCGGGCACGATAAGGGCCTCAGTGTCTTATCGTGCTAGGGTTGCAGATGTTTTGGTGCAAAAGGGAGTCCGAGTTGCCTCGGTAAAACCAACTAGCAAACAAATTGGCAATTCAGCCGAAAACGCTGCTTCTGAATATTTAGTTCGTGCTGGTCACAAAATCCTAGATCGTAACTGGAAAACTAAATATTGTGAAATTGATATAGTGTCCCAAAAAGGCGACACTATATATTTTTGCGAAGTGAAATATCGTAAAACTGACCAACAGGGTGGTGGCTTGGAAGTTATTAATAAAAAGAAGGTTAATCAAATGAGATTTGCAGCTGAGTTTTATGCATTGTCCAACCAGATATCAGATGTTAGTTTACGTTTAGTAGCGATGGCCCTAAGTGGCCAGCCACCGCAAGTTGTTGAATTCGTTGAGATATAGACGGATAAATTACCAAATATGAACACGTTCTTCTGGTGGTAAATATAATTTGTCGCTTGGTGTAACGCCGTAAGCTTCATAAAAAGCATCAACGTGCGGAACAACGCAATTTATGCGGAAGCGAGAAGGTGGGTGAGGGTCGGTTTTGACTTGCTGTAATAAATGTTCGTCTCTTTGTGACCCGCGTTCAGATATTGCAGAATTGATAAATAATTCGCGAAGAGCGCTAGGCGTGTCGTTAATATTAGTTTTTGCACGCAACGTTTCGACTGCAAGTTCTAAACCACCGATGTCCGCGATTGCTTCACCAAGAACTAATTCGCCTTTTAGAAACATCCCAGGTAAAACCTCGTAATTATTAGCTTGTTTGACCATGTTGTCTGCTATCGTTTTGAATGCTTTTTGTTCGGCTTTGGTTTGCCATTTTACTGCATTACCTTGCTCGTCGAATTCTGCACCCTGATCATCAAAACCGTGAGTAAATTCATGGCCAATAACCGCACCAATACCGCCAAGGTTTGTTGCATAGCTAGCATCTGGGTTATAAAAAGGTGCTTGTAATATTGCAGCGGGAAAACATATTACTAGTTGGTTTGGGTCGTTGTAGGCATTAACGGTATGAGCATTCATTTGCCAGTCCTCGCGTGGTGTTTTTTGACCTATTTTAGCTAATTCGACATCTGTCTCGAAACTACGTGCGGACAATATATTTTTTAGGTGGTTATTGTCGTAAAACTCTAATTTATCTAAATTAAGCCAAACTGACGGATATCCAATTAACACTCTTATATTATCTAGTTTTTTATGAGCTCGCTTTTTCGTGCTGTCACCCATCCAGGTTACCTTATTTATACGTTCGTGGTATGCGGATCTAACGTCCTCGACCATTTCGATTATGGCTTTTTTAGATGATTCTGGGAAATAATGAGTTGCGTATTCTCGACCCAGTGCTTCGCCAATAATTAGGTCGTCAGCTTGCAATATTATACGTTTCCACAGTGGGTTGTTTTCTAATTTACCGCCGATGATTTTGCCATAAAAATTGAAACGTATTTTTGCCGCAGCTTCATCTATCCAGCCGAATAGGCTATTTAGGGTATGCCAAGACAGGTACTCCTTGATTTCATCCAGTGAATATTTATCTATGATATCCAGAACCGTGTCAATAAATGGTGGTTGATCGACTACTATATTATCGTTTGGATTATTCCAGCCCAGACCTTTAAAATACTCCGACCAATTAAATCTAGGGAATCGCGATTGTAATTCTTGGATCGTAAACCTTGTGTAATTTTTTTTGATGTCGCGCAATTTAACGTCAGTCCAAGATGATTTTGCAAGTTTTGATTCGATACTAAACACGGCATCCCAGGTGCTTGGCGAGTGTTCTGGTGTTAGATTATGAACGGCATGAAAATATGTTTCATATTCTTTTCTAATATGCTTCATACGAGCGGTGTTATCTAAATAGTAATCTCTATTAGGCATGCACAATCCACTTTGGTGTATACGCAATACCTGTATCTGGCTATTCTCGTCATCAACCGAAACATAATCTGACCAAAATGACATAGAATCATGCCGATGAGCGTATCCGAGATAATAAGAGAGCTGGCTTTTGTCTGTAATGTCGCGAATTTTTTGTAATTCTATTCCAAGAGTTTCTAAATGATTTTTTTTGTGGTCCGAAAATGACATGGCAGTTGAGAAAAAAGTTTTAATTAACTTTTGATCGCGTGTCAAATCATCGTCCGGCGTATGTGATATTTTGTCGATGATTTCATTGATTGCTTTTGCGGATTTCTCTCTTAGAACGTAAAAAGTTCCCCAAACACTTTCATTTGGTGGAATTGGGTTTTCTTTGAGCCAATTATTATTAACATAACCGAAGAAGTCGTCTTGGGGGCGTAGTTTTTTATCAAAAATCGTCATTGTTTTTCCTTTTTTGGATGTCGTTAGTTGAGTTGAAATATGTTGTCCATTGTAGCACTAGGTCGGAGGTGCATAATAGGTTATATGATAGATATGTATAAAAAACGACGAGTTATTGTAGTGTATTTATCTCTTATTATTTTTGCTGTAGTGATAATTACTAATATACCTAACCAAACGACAGCCAATTCGGTATCGTCACAAAATGACAGATCTGACACTAGTAGCGATATGGCTGTACAGGCTTTGGCTACGTTAGCGGTTAAGGGTCGTGCTCCGAAAACTGATTATTCTAGGGAACAATTTGGCAAAGATTGGAATGCAGTCGGCGGCTGCGATACGCGCAATATTATCCTAAACCGTGACCTAAGGGATGTTTCGGTTGATGAAAATTGTAATGTAACTAGAGGTGTATTGAACGATCCTTATACTGGTAAATTAATTCAATTCACCCGAGGTAGTTCGACTAGCGGTTTGGTTCAGATTGATCATGTAGTAGCGCTATCAGATGCTTGGCAAAAAGGGGCTCAGCAATTTACTTATCAGCAGCGGGTTTCGTTAGCTAATGACCCACTAGAGCTATTAGCGGTAGATGGTCAAGCTAATATGGATAAAAGTGATGGTGATGCGGCTACTTGGTTACCGCCAAATAAACAATTTCGATGCCAATACATAGCTCGACAGATCGCTGTTAAACAAAAATACGGATTATGGATAACTCAGGCCGAACATGATGTGATGGTAAATATCCTAGGTAAATGCCCGGGTCAATTATTGCCAAATCCATGAAGTTGGAGTATAATGGAGCTTAGTACATTGCATTTCGTCGGCCGGCAGGTCGACTTTTTTAATACGATAACGTAAAAAGGAGATAAATATGGAAGAGATCAATATCAAACAACTAGTCTTAGCGGTTCATACTATTGCTGAGGAAAAAAACCTACCCGAAGAAACCGTTTTGTCGGTTATCGAACAGGCTATCGCCGCTGCTTGGCGCCGCGATAATGGTGAACGCGAACAAGAAGTTCGTAGTGAATTAAATATCAATGACGGTACTGCCAAAGTTTTTGTGGCTCGTGAAGTCGTCGAAGAAGTCGGCTCTCCGGCAGTCGAAATTAGCCTGGATGATGCTAAAAAAATCAAAAAGGATGCTCAAATAGGTGACACTATCGAAGACTCCTTTGAAGTTACTAGTTTCGGACGAGTTGCTGCACAAACTGCCAAGCAGGTTGTTTTGCAACGTCTGCGTGAAGCAGAGCGCGAAGTTGTCCTAGTTGAGTACGAAGACAAGATTGGTACTGTAGTTAACGGTACTATTCAGCGAGTTGAACCGCGTGTTGTTAGGGTTGACCTAGGCAAAGCTAGTGGAATAATTCCACAGAGTGAGCAAATCCAGGGCGAATTCTATAACGTCGGTAGTCGTATCAAGGTTTACATCAAAGATATCGAACGCGATAACCATGGTCCACAACTAATTCTTAGCCGCGGTAACGAAAAGTTTGTCGAATATCTATTTAGCCAGGAAGTTCCAGAAATCGAAACCGGTGCAGTCGAGATCAAATCGATCGCTCGCGAAGCTGGCCGACGTACTAAAATCGCTGTAGCCAGTACGGTCCCAGGCGTTGATCCAATCGGAACCTTCGTTGGTGGTCACGGTACACGTGTCCAAACTGTTATGAATGAAATTGGTGATCAGGAAAAAATCGATATTATTGCTTATAGCGACAATATCGACCAATTTATCAAAAACGCACTCAGCCCAGCCGAAGTTGCCAAAGTTGAAATCGATGAAAAAGCTAAACGTGCCACCGTTTTCGTTAACGAAGACCAACAATCTATCGCAATTGGACGTGCTGGTCAAAACGTACGTCTAGCTAGCCGATTGACTGGTTATGAACTTGACATCGAACAGGCGGTTACTCCAAAAGCAGCTGCACCTGCAAAACACAAAAATATCGAGGATAGTTTACTCGATGCCGTCGAAGAATCAGCTGAATAAAACTACTCATAATTAGGTTATAATAGTGGTATGGCAGATGATTTTTCGGAATTTATTTCGCATCTGACCGATAATGCACGGACTAGTCTGTACCACGCTAATACTATTGCTCAGGGGTATGGCAGTTCGTATATCGGCACAGAGCATTTATTACTTGGGATTTTGGCACAAGGTTCTTCGCTGGGTGCTAAATTATTGATTGATGCTGGTGTGACGTTGGGTAGGGCCCAGAATGCTTTGAATATGGCGCCATTAACCGTAGTGGTCGGTGCCGAGGCAAAAGGTCTGAGTGAAATGGCTAAATTAACTCTAAAAATGAGCTGGGATGTAGCACAAGAATTCCATCAAGATTTCTTAGGCACAGAGCATATATTGTTTAGTATATTGAGGCAAAAGAATTCTAGAGCGGCGGTACTACTGCGTGATATGGGGGTGGACCTAATGGGGATGTCAGTACAACTCGAAGAATATCTAAACCAGGACCAAGACATGCTAGATGGCGATTACGAACCAACATCAACTCATACCGAAAAACGAACAATCGCCAAAGGTGCACTCGATGTATTTGGAGTTGATTTAACCGATTTAGCCAAGGCTGGCAAATTAGATCCAGTCATAGGTAGGGAATCGCAAGAGGAACGTATCGTTACTATTCTTAGCCGTCGTACTAAAAACAACCCAGTCTTGATTGGTGAACCTGGTGTCGGTAAAACGGCGATCGCAGAAGGGTTGGCTCAACGAATTATTCGCGAGGATGTGCCTGATAATTTATTAGATAAACGTGTTATCCAACTAGATTTAGCTGGTATGATTGCTGGTACCAAATATCGTGGTGAATTCGAAGAACGCCTAAAAAAGGTCATATCTGAATTGCAAAAACGCAAAAACATTATCTTGTTTATTGACGAATTACACTTATTAGTTGGTGCCGGTGCTGCCGAAGGTTCGATTGATGCGGCTAATATTCTAAAACCAGCACTAGCGCGTGGCGAGATTAGATTAATCGGGGCGACAACCTCTGAAGAATATCGTAAATATATTGAAAAAGATAGTGCGTTAGAACGACGGCTCCAGACTATATTAGTACCCGAGCCTAGCGTGAAGGCTTCGATTGCTATCTTGAAGGGTCTACGTCATAACTATGAAAAACACCACGGCGTTAATATGAGTGACGAAGTTATCGAAGATGCGGTTTATATGGCAGATCGCTATATTAGTGAACGTTTTATGCCCGACAAGGCGATTGATGTAATTGATGAAGCGGCTGCGTTAGTTCGGGTTCGTTCCAATCAAAAACCTAGCCGTATGCGCGATTTAACTAGACAATTAAAACAGTTTAATGAAAAAATGGATGATGCAGTGGCGGCCGAGGATTATGAACGAGCGGCTTTGTATAAAACACGCATTAGCCAAATAACTTCAAAAATTGACGAGACTCGGGCTGAGTTTGAAACCAAAACGCCAATTAATCTAACAGATGATGATGTGGCGCGCGCCATAGCTTCGATGACTGGTATTCCGGTACAACGAGTTCAAAAATCTGAGGCCAAGTTACTTCGTAATTTGGAAAAACACCTAAGCAAATATATAATTGGCCAATCCGAAGCAGTTGAAAAAGTAGCCAAAGCTATTAGGCGCAGTCGTAGCGGAGTTGCTAGCGGTCATCGCCCGATTGGCTCATTTGTATTTATGGGTCCGACCGGTGTTGGCAAGACCGAATTAGCTAGAGTGCTAGCGCGTGAAGTTTTTGGCAGTGAAAACTCATTAATCAAGATCGATATGAGCGAATTTGGCGAAAAACATAACACCAGTCGTTTATTGGGGGCTCCAGCTGGTTATATTGGCTATGACGACGGTGGTCAATTAACCGACAAAATTCGCCGACAACCATATAGTGTAGTTTTATTTGATGAAATCGAAAAAGCTCACACTAGTGTATTTAATCTATTGCTGCAAATTCTCGAGGATGGCACTTTAACTGATGCTAAAGGTCGGCAAGTCAATTTCAGTAATGCCATTATTATTTTAACTAGTAATCTAGGCGCTAACCAGATGATGAAGGAATCTAATTTAGGATTTCATGCTGCCTCAAGAGATGACCAAAAACGTTTAGAGGTTCTACACCAGGAAAATGCCGAGGCGGCTGAAATGGCGCTTGGCAAAATTATGCGACCAGAATTAATAAATCGATTCGATAGCATAATCACATTTAGGGCCTTAACTCGCGAGCAAATTAGCAAGATTTTTGATAATCTAATAGAAGAGTTACAACAACGATTAGTTCCAAAGGGCATTCATTTAGTTATCAAGCTTACTGCTAAAAGGTTGATTATCAAAAAAGGCTATAACGAGAAATTTGGGGCTAGACCACTAAGGCGTGCAATTCAGGATGAAATAGAAAATCGCATTGCTGACGGTATTTTATCGGGCGAATATGAAAAAGGTAATGTTTTAACAATCGGAATGCAAAATGGAGAAATCAGAGTCGATGTCGCCAAAGAGTCATAGTAATAGGGTTGGGGCTGTAGTAATTATAGCGATTAGTTGTGTTTTGACGGCCTTATCATTATTTCTGATTTTTAATCGCCAGTATGTCATCGACCAAATAGCTGTCTGGCAATATCATCCAACTAGCGCGATTACGACACTTATAAATCGGACGGGTATGAACGATGATGGTAAATTTTTATATTTAGCTAGCAAACCCAAAGTAGATGCCACTCAGAGCTTCAATAATGAATGTGATCGTGTTGAAAAGATTACCTCTATATTGGGCTGTTATAGTGATTACCATATCTTTATATATGATGTGACCGATCCGCAGTTAGATGGTATCAAGGAAGTCACGGCTGCTCACGAGACATTACATGCGGCTTATATGCGTATGGGTTCGGATGAAAAAGCCAAAGTTGATAAATTACTTGAGATTGAATATAAAAAAATGGCAAACAACAAAGATTTAACTGAAATGATGGCTTTTTATGCGCGGACCGAACCAGGCCAACGTGACAATGAGCTACATTCAGTAATTGGGACTGAAATTTCTAATATTAGCCCTGAATTAGAGACACATTACAAAAAATACTTTACGGATCGTCAAAAAGTAGTTGGTCTTTATAATAAATACATTAGTGTTTTTCAAAAACTGTCCAGTCGTGCTAGTGACCTTTCGGATCAATTAAAGGCTCTCGCGGTAACTATAACTGCTAAATCAACCCAATATAATACCGATGCTCAGACCTTGAATAATGACATCACAGCGTTTAACAAACGGGCGACTGACGGTGACTTTTCGTCTTTGTCGCAATTTTATGCCGAGAGAAATAGGTTATCTAGTCGTGTGGCTGATTTGGATGCGACACGTACAGCAATCAACGCTGATGTTGCAAAATACAATACGACTCTTGACGAGTATAATTCGATCGCTTCTGAATCTAAAAAATTATATAACAGCATAGATAGCACGCTCGCTCCGGCGCCGTCGGTTTAGAGTTTACTCGACTTACGCAAAATCCCTGTATCCTCTGACACGCTATCACCATCCATAAACCATTTTTCTGTTGTCGATAATCCTACGGGATCACCTCCACCAGAGAAAATGTCTTCTGAATTGGCGCTAGCATTATCAGAAGGATGCGAGGTTTTGTGCAAGTCGAGTATAATGGTTGTAATGGTAAAGTCTAAAACTCAGTTTGTCTGTCAAAATTGCGGTGCGGTCTATCCTAAATGGATAGGCAAGTGTGATAACTGTGGTGAGTGGAATAGTTTATTGGAACAAATGCCGACTTCGGTTGGTAAATCAGTCGTCGCTAGGAGTGGTACTTCCGGTAAGGTATTAGGCGTTCAGACTATGCGCTCGATATCCATTAATGAAACTAATAAACGTTTGTTGACTGGTTTTAGCGACTTAGATGATGTTCTGGGTGGCGGAATATTGCCCGGTAGCGTGGTTCTAATGGCCGGACAGCCTGGTATTGGTAAAAGTACGCTACTATTGCAGTTATCGGCCTATATAGCTAAAACAGAGCCTGTTATGTATGTCAGTGGCGAAGAATCAGCTGCTCAGGTTAAACTGCGGGCTGAACGACTGGGGGCCGAGAAAAGCGAACAGCTAAGCTTTGCATCTAGCACTAGTGCTGATGATATTGCGGCGACGATTAGATCTGGTGATTATAAATTAGTAATTATTGATTCTATCCAAACCTTATCACTAGACGAAATCGTGTCTGCGCCAGGAACCGTTAGCCAGATTACGAATAGTAGTAATGTAGTGATTCGGGCAGCCAAGCAATCTGGTGCAGCGGTAGTTTTGGTCGGACATGTCACCAAAGAAGGCAGCATTGCAGGGCCAAAGGTCCTAGAACATTTAGTTGATGTAGTTTTGCAATTTGAAGGTGATCGTTACGGTGGTTTCAAAATTGTGCGGGCAGCCAAGAATCGGTTTGGCTCGACTAACGAAGCGGCTATTTTCGAAATGTATCACGAAGGTCTAAGACTAGTCGAGAATCCCTCAGCAGCGTTACTAGCCGAACGACAAAACGTCGATGGATCAGTTATTATGGCAACTATCGAAGGAACTAGACCGCTGCTGGTTGAAATCCAAGCCCTTGTTAATTCGACTAGTTTCGGCTATCCTAAGCGAGCGGCTAGTGGTTTTGATTTAAACAGATTGAATTTATTAATTGCAGTACTAGAACGCCGCACAAAATTAAACTTATCCGACAAAGACATCTATATTAATGTTGTCGGTGGTTTAAAACTTAACGATAGAGCAGCTGATTTGGCTATTTGTATGGCCATCGCTAGCGCGGCTGTGTCACGTCGGATTGATGACGGCATTGTTGTTTTCGGTGAAGTTGGCTTAGGCGGCGAAGTCCGATCAGTTAGTTCGCCTGATCGTCGAGTTTCCGAGGCTAAGAAATTAGGGTTTACTCAGGCAATTGCACCCAAGGGTGTAACTAAAAATACATTTATTAAAGACGTTAGTGATTTGCGCACAGCACTAATCGACTATCTACAAAAGTAAGGAATTATTATGGAAATTATTATCATTATTTTAGTAACAATCATTTTGGCGGAAGTGTCATATCTAGTTGCGGTTAATACGAAAAAAATATCACACAAAAGTGAAATCAGACCTATATTCGTTGACACTTCAGTTCTGATCGACGGGCGAATTATAGCTGTGGCTAGTTCTGGTTTTGTCGGTGGAGTTCTGAGCATTCCCCGTAGCGTGATTGGCGAACTACAATTTTTAGCCGATAATGCTGATGCCGAAAAACGTAGTCGGGCCAGGCACGGGCTAGATGTAGTGTCTGAATTACAAAATATGCCTGGTGTCAAAGTCCAAATATTTCAAGATGGCAGTCGCGCCGAAGAAGGTGTTGACGAGCGCTTATTAATGCTTGCTAAAAAATACCAGGGATCGATCTGTACAATTGATTACAATCTAAACAAAGTCGCTCAGGTTGAAGATATCAAGGTACTGAATGTTAATGATCTAGCGATGAGTTTGCGTATGGCGTATTTGCCAGGTGAAAAAATGCTATTGGAATTAACCCAAAAAGGTCAAGATTCTCATCAAGCCGTAGGGCATTTAACCGATGGAACTATGGTAGTCGTTGAACATGCTAGCGATCGTATTGGTAAAACCGTCGAGATTGAATTCGTTCGTAGTTTGCAGACTGCCGCTGGTAAAATGATGTTTGCGAAACTAGTTGATCACAAAAAACCTCAGGCTAATATTAAGAGGCAGAGTAATAACATCAGAAAGCCTATAGCTAATCAAAATACTCAAAATAAAAATCCTAATGTATTTCATAGTGACAACAACGATCGACGATTAGCTAATAAAACTAATAACCGAAAACGATATAATAAATCAACCAAGGGTGAACAAGATCTTATTAACCTAGTTAATAGCCAGAATTAATAAGATACGCGGGTTAACTTTTATTTAGTTGGTGTAGGCTTGGATTTCGGCAGTATCATTGCCGGCATAGTAATAATTATCAGTAGCCGTAGCCGAAACTGCTATAGGGGATGTGTCTGTTTTCGTCAAAGTCCCATTATAAGTGTAGGTATTCGTAGCTGATGCATCGGTATTTACCACTATAACGTCACCGACTTTGATTTGAACGTTGGTGATTGTTGGTGCTGTACCTGGTGTGACCGTTACATTAACTACATAACTATTTTTAGTCTGAGATAGGCTAATAGCGACAGTTGGCTTTTGATCGGTGCTTTTATGAACATTATCGTCACTGCTGGCATCGTAGCCGTCTGGTGCGATATAAACATCTTTTTTAGTCACTGGGTCAATTGTTTTTGAAACGTCCAATTCGATACGAGCACCATCAGGGGTTAAACCGTCGACAGCTTTTTTCTTAGACACACGGTCAAAAGTTAATTTAGTTGTGGTTTGACCTTGGGTTTTACTCCACCATGATGGGTACAGCTCACCGCTGACAGTCTGAACGCCGGTAGGTTGTGTGAACCAGTCACCTGATTTCCAGAGACCTTCCGAAGCATAAACTGTCTTGTGTGAGTATTCCATAACTTTGGCAATAATGGATCCAGGTATCGATGAAGTTCCGTGTTTTAGGATAGTAGCATCGGAATTACCTAGCCATACACCCATGGTCAGTACGGGGCTGTAGCTCATCATCCAGATATCTTTGGCATTGCCTTCTTTGTCTGATGTACCGGTCTTAGTTGAGGTTTTGACACCAGGTATTTCCATACCGGTAGCATGGCGGCCGTCTAGTGGCGCGCGGGCTATGTCGTCGCTTAGAATGTCGCTAACGATATATGCTGACTGAGGGTCAATGATTTGAACAGCCGCAGTATCGGTCCATTTTTTCAAGGTTTCGCCATTATTATTTTTAACTTCTAGGATAGTTGACTGGGGTTTATAGGCTCCATTACGGGCTAGTGAGGCGTAAGCATTGACTAGGTCTATTTGCTGTATGCCACAGCCACCAATTGCTGCCGCCAAGCCTACCTGGACTTCGTCGCCTTGTGTGCAATAACTAGTACCGCCCATTTTATGGATCATATCAAGTGTTGGTTTGACCCCTGATATATACATTGCTTCAACGGCTGGGATATTACGAGAAGTAGCTAGTGCCGATCTGACAGTCATAGGCCCCTTGAATACGTGGTCAGCATCAAATAATTGAGCACCATAGAGTGAGTCTATATTTACATCGTTCAGGACACTACCGCTACCATAATTAGCTTGTCCGGTAGCTTTTTTCTGGAATAATTCGGCGTAAACTAATGCCTTGACAGTAGATCCAGGTTGAATAGATGCAACCGTGGCGTTATCTTGACCATATCCAGTGTAATTAAAGTCACGACTGCCCATCAGAGCGACAATTTGTCCTGTCTTGGTATCTTCGACGGTGGCAGCGCCGTTACTAAATCCAGCCCAGTTTGGTATGTACGAGGTGAACATATCATTCATGGCTTCTTCGAGTTTGGTTTGAATACGTAGGTCGAGGGTTGTTTTAACTACTAATCCACCTTTACCGACAGTGGCTTTGCCTAATTCTTTTTCTAATTCAGCACGTGCCATTTGTACGAAATGAGGCGCTTTGATGTTAGTGTATTGACTTGCTTCGGGGGTTATATGGTCTAGAATAGGGTATTTCTTGGCTTCATCGGCCTGAGCCTTGGTGATATAGCCCTGTTCGGCCATATTATCTAGAACCGTGTGTTGTCGGGAAATTAATGCCGTATGACCAGCTACGTTATATGGATTATAAACCGATGGGTTTTGAGGAATAGCGGCTAATAGGGCTGCTTCGGCAATCGTTAGGTCTTTGGCTGATTTACCGAAATAAGTTTGGGCGGCCGATTCCACACCGTTACGACGACCACCGTATGGCGATTCGTTTAAATATAGGTCTAGGATTTGGGTCTTGTTATACATTCGTTCGACTTCGATTGACAGAACGACTTCTTTTATCTTGCGGGGTATACCACTTAGACCACGCTGTTGAGCTTCGTCGGCAAAGAATACTTGTTTGACTAATTGCTGGGTTAGAGTTGATCCACCTTGGGTACTACCACCGCCAACATTATTAACTACGGCACGTAATAGGCCAGTAGCGCTAATGCCGCCATGTTTATAAAAATCCTTGTCTTCGATCGCTACAGTGGCGTCTTTTAGGTATTTACTTAGACCACTATCATCAACGACTAATTTGTAATCACCATCACCCTTGTCTTCCCATAGTACTTGTCCGTTACGGTCTAGATATGTGGTGACTGTAGTCTGGACACGCTTGGCTAATTCGCCTGGACGAATAGTATCTAGGTCTTTACGGAAATAAACAAACAACCCGCCGACTAATAAACAAAATATCAGGGCAGTTACACCCATAATTTTTAACGCCAAAAACAAGCCGTGTTTACTAAACCAGAATTTAGCGGCATTCTTTGGATTTAGTCTATAAAGTAGACGTTGGATTGGTTGTTTTGGCAATAAAGCTAGATACTGAGCGTATTTTTTACTGTCAGCATCTTTTTTAACCTTGCGCGTGCGTGACAAGTTAGAGTACAAACTGAGCTTGCGTGATTTGGATGGTTTTTTGGCCACTTTTATATATTTCCCATAAGCATTAATACGCCCATTATACCACTAAGTTAGTTTCAATATTATTTTTTATATTGGTTAATTGTGTACATATATAATTGGTTTTTGCTATACTACCAGATGAATACCGATAAAATAATGGGGGCAACATGAAACTCTCTGACGAACTAACCTGGCGTGGCTTTGTTAACCAAACTACATACAAAGATATAACAGTACTCGATGGTGAACCGATATCATTCTATATTGGTGTTGACCCTAGCGCTGACAGCATGACGATTGGTAATCTGGCATCTATTATGATGGTGCGGCATTTTATTAATCATGGACACAAGGCATATTTGTTGGTCGGTGGTGCAACTGGTCTAATTGGTGATCCAGATGGCAAGTCTAGCGAACGTAATCTAAAAGCAATTGACGAGATAACTAAAAACAAGGCTTGTATAGCTGCTCAGTATAGCCAAATAATGGCCGGCCAAGAGTTTAAATTGGTTGATAATTATGACTGGTTCAAAGACCTAAATTATCTAGATTTTTTACGTAATATCGGTAAATATGTACCGATGAGCCAGATGTTGGGTCGTGATTTTGTTCAATCTAGGCTAGGTTCGGATGGTTCTGGAATTAGCTATGCAGAGTTTAGTTATTCATTAATCCAAGGTTATGATTTCTTACATTTATTCCGTGAATATGGCGTGACTTTGCAACTATGTGGTGCTGACCAGTGGGGTAATTCAGTTACTGGTGTTGATTTAATACGTCGAATCGAAGGCAAAGAGGCTAATGTATATTCTACGCCGCTAGTTATTAATAAAACGACTGGTGTTAAATTCGGTAAGTCCGAGGATGGAGCAATTTGGCTGGATGCTAATAAAACCAGTGTTTATAGTTTTTACCAATTCTGGCTAAACGCTGATGATGCCGGTGTAATCGATTATCTAAAGGTATATACATTATTAGATAAATCAACAATCGATGATCTATCTAACCAGGTTCAACAAAATCCTGGTGCTCGTAGCGCTCAGAAAGCTTTGGCGCACGAAGTGACAGTGATAGTCCATGGCACAGAGCGTACTACTAATGTTGAACGAGTAACTAGTGTTCTATTCGGCGGTGCTGATTTCAAGTCATTAAACAATGAAGAATTAGATATGTTATCGGGTGAGATACCAAATTTCGCTACAGGTAAAACAATAACCGAATATTTAATCGAAGCGGGATTTGCCGGCGGCAAGGGTGATGCTAGGCGTTTGATTGATAGCGGCGCGGTAACTGTTGATGGGCAAAAAATAACCGAAGATTCACTCATAAATCAAACCTGTTTGATTAAAAAAGGCAAGAATAATTTTATATTGGTACGCTAACGCTGATATAATATTTACTATGAAGAAAAAAATAATCGCGTTTGATCTGGACGATACACTAGCAGTCACGAAATCACCTATATCTGATCGTATGGGCGAGCTATTAGCAAAACTTTTGGAAAAATACGATGTGTGTATTATTTCCGGTGGTGCTTTTCATCAATTTAAAATACAAGTTGTTGATCGATTAACGGTCTCGCCGAGGGATTTAACTAAATTACATCTAATGCCAACTTGTGGTACTAAATATTATCGTTATAGTGAGTTAACCGAAGATTGGCAATTGCAATACGAAAATTCATTAACCGAAGAACAAAAAGCTCGGGTAACTAAAGCCCTAGAAGATGGCGCTAAGGAATTGGGTCTATGGGAAGCTAAGCCATATGGTGACATTATTGAAGACCGCGGGTCACAGATCACTTTTTCAGCCTTGGGGCAACAGGCTCCAGCCGAGGCTAAATACGCTTGGGATCCAACTGGCGCTAAAAAGTTCAAACTACGTGATCATATCGCACCACTACTAACCGACCTCGAGGTTCGTGTTGGTGGTACAACCTCGATCGACGTTACTATGATAGGTGTTGATAAAGCCTATGGCATGAAAAAACTCACCGAAGAAATGAAAATCAATCAGGATGATATCCTATTTGTTGGTGACAAATTACAAGAAGGTGGTAACGACTATCCAGTAAAGGCTCTAGGAATTGATACAATCGAGGTTAAGTGTTGGGAAGACACCGCTCTGGTTCTAGAGGGTATCCTAGGCGTTACAGATTAGTCGCGCTACAATAAGATTATGAATCTAACGACTGCGTTAGCCAAGGTAAAGGGTGTTGGTCCAAAAACTGGCGAGCAGTTTGCGTTAGCTGGCATTGAAACGGTTGGTGATCTGATTAATTTTTTGCCACGCGTGCACGAAGATTTTTCGCATATCGCGACAATTTCTAATATCAAACCAGGCAAAGCTACTATCAAAGCGCGCTGTGAAAAAATTACAACTCGTCCAGTTCGCCGAGGTTTACGTATTACGACTGCGACACTTGCGGATAGTACTGGTAAATTACAGGCAGTTTGGTTTAATCAACCATATCGTGAAACTCAGTTAAAATCTGGTAAAGAATTCTTTTTTTCGGGCGAGTTTGAGTTTAATTACAACCGCTACCAACTAACTAACCCTAGCGCCGAGCGGGTCAGCGATATGCCAGTACAGACTGATCGAGTTTTACCAGTCTACCGTTCAATTAAGGGTCTGAAAACCGCACTAGTTCGCAAGATATTAGCTGAACTAAGGCCGCTGATAACGATGCTGCCCGAGACTTTGCCGGATAATATAATCTCCGGTGAGAAATTATTATCGCGTAGCCAGGCGCTGTTAGCTATGCATTTTCCTGATAGTATGGCTGACATGGAAAGGGCACGTGAACGGTTAGCTTTTGAGGAATTATTCCAATTATTACTAGCCAGCCAACTAAATCGCCAAGAAAATGCCAAATTAACCGGTTGGCATATTCCATTTGAGCAACCTGTAGTGGCAGATTTCGTCAAGCGATTACCGTTTAATCTAACATCGGCGCAACGGCGAGCGGCTTGGGAAGTAATTCAGGATTTAGAGCGAAAAACACCCATGAACAGGTTATTACAGGGTGATGTTGGTTCGGGTAAAACTGTGGTTGCTGGCTTAGTTGCTTGCCAAGCGGCACATGCTGGTTTTCAGACCGCCATAATGGCGCCAACCGAAATATTAGCTAGTCAACATGCTGATACTCTCGATAAATTACTACGGCCGCTAGGGGTGAGCGTTGGTATATTGACTGGCAGCGTAAAAGGCGTAGCACGTAAAAGACTATACGAGCAAATTACTAGCGGTGGTGTTGACGTAATTGTCGGTACTCACGCCTTGATTCAGGAGGCAGTTAAATTTCATAAACTTGGGTTTGTGGTTATCGACGAGCAACATCGTTTCGGGGTTGAACAACGCCATCAGCTACTTAAAAAATCCAAATATATGCCACATATGTTAGCGATGACGGCCACACCAATTCCACGCAGTTTAGCCCTGACGGTTTATGGTGAACTGGATATTAGTGTCTTGGACGAATTACCGGCTGGCCGTAAACCAATTATGACCAAAATATGGTCTCCGAATAGTCGCGCCCAGCTATACGAAAAAATTGATGCCGAAATCGAGTCTGGCCGTCAAGCCTACTTGATATGTAGTCTAATCGAGGATAATCCAGACAATGAAATTAAAAGTGTTCAGGCGGAACACAAGAAATTGCAAAACTCTATATTCAAACATCGTCGTATTGGGCTATTGCACGGTAAATTGAGGGCAGACGAAAAAGATGCAGTGATGCGACAGTTCGCCCTAGGTGATATCGATATTCTAGTCTCAACTACGGTGGTTGAGGTCGGGGTGGATGTGCCCAACGCTACAGTGATCGTAATCGAGGATGCTGATAGATTCGGACTCTCGCAATTGCATCAGCTGCGTGGTCGAGTTGGCAGAAGCATCCACCAGAGTTATTGCTATCTAATTACTAGCACTAGCGCCAAACCATCAGAACGTTTGAGGGCTATCGAAAAGAGCAACGATGGTTTTTACTTGGCCGAAGTTGACTTGAAATTACGCGGTCCAGGCGAGATCTATGGCAAGGCTCAACACGGCGCTCTTAATCTACAAATAGCTACTCTGGCGGATACTAAATTGATTGCCAGGGCTCAAAAACAAGCCAAATTATTCGTTGCAAGTGGCATGGATCTGCTACAATATAAACAACTAGCCGCTGATGTTCAGTATTATCAACGCCTAACAACATTAAACTAATCTGTAATCTAAACTAAAAACCTAAAGTCAAACATTTATTTATATGTATTCAGGAACAACTTTTCGCCGCGATTCAGGAAGAATTATAGGCGTTCATCAAAAAATCGATCGTGCCGCTCGCCGTCACTTAACTAAATATATTACCAAAGGGGTTGAGTTTCCTGGTATTCGCGATATCCTTCACTTTGAAGGCACTAATGGACCTGATGCTATTAGATATATGAACAAGGACGAACCTTGGCATTTCATAGACCCAACCAAGCCCGAGGATAAAATGCTCATTTCATTGATTAACGATCATATTTTCAATCTAACCGAGGCTTTGAAAAAGAGTAATAAAACCAGGGCAGGCTTTGAATCCGCCTGGTTAGCCCATGCCGTTACTGATGGTCTAACGCCAGCTCATCACTATCCGTTGGGTGATAAGATCGAAGAGTTATGGGGTAAACCGCGCGACGAGCGGACGAACCTAAGGGATAAAAATATCATCCGTGGTTCTAGTAGGCGTGATACGTTATCTAAAAATTGGCAATATTGGGGAGCTGGTGGAGTTTTCACGGCTCATCTGATGTTCGAGATGGGCGTAGCTACGGCGATTATACCTGATAAATTCGAGGATAGTAGCCCCGACAAAAAAGATATTGCTCGACTAGAAAAAGATGGCTTTGAGACTGTTTTTATGGAATCATTGCAAAAAATCTATGCCATGAAACTATACGATGAATTTTGTAAAAAAGGTTGGACATGGCGCTTAGCTGCCAAAGTTAGAAAACAACTGGTGCCCGAGATCGTAAAAACTGTAACTCTAGCCTGGTATCAAGCATTAATATTAACGAAAGAATCGTAAAGTGAATCTGCGCATCGTAGCGGGTGAATTCAGTGGTCGAGTTATCCAGGCTCCGGACGGCAAAATTACACATCCTATGAGCGAACGAGTTCGTGGCTCATTGTTTAATATAATTGGTGCCGAGATCAAGGATGCTGATGTTCTGGATATTTTTGCTGGGTCTGGGTCACTAGGTATTGAATCTCTTAGTCGCGGCGCTAATCACGTTACTTTTATTGAACGTGATAAACTAGCCAGTAAAATTCTAATTGAGAATATCGAGAAAATGAACGTTGTCTCGCAATCGGATGTTATAAAAATCGGTGCCAGGACTTGGATTGATAAAAATTTAGATAAAAAATACGACATTATTTTTGCCGATCCACCCTATAATGACCTGCAGTTATCCACAGTTCGTTGTTTAGGCAACCTTTTAAAAAATAATGGGCTTATGGTACTATCATACCCAGGTAGGGGAGATGTGCCGACCATTGACGGAGTTGTTGTGGTGGACAATCGTAGTTATGGAACAGCGGCTATCGCTTTCTACCGCCAAAAATAGCGGTCAGAGAGGCCGCTATTTTGTTGATTGAGATAATTCCTAATTAAAACAGACAGTTTAAAACTGTCTGTTTTAATTGGTACGCGAGAGAGGACTTGAACCTCCACATCTTTACAGACACTAGCACCTGAAGCTAGCGCGTCTACCATTCCGCCACTCGCGCTAATACATCAACCAGCATAACGGTATTGGGGTGGTTTTTCAATGTCTGATGATTAATCTTGGGGTGAGTGTTTGGCAAAATTAGCCAAATTATAATCAGGATCGAGCATAGCTACTAGAGTTTTTAGATCTGTTTTTTGTTTAACACCCGGGTTTAATGTTCCAAATGGGTCAAAAGCATCACGAATTTGCGTATAAACGTTCAGAACCTCGTCATCCATCTGAGTATAAGCTGCAGGAGTTTTTAACCTACCTTCGCCAGATTCGGCTACGATATTACCGCCACAACTAACTACTAGTTCGATATAGTCGGCGATAAGTTTGAATGTTTTTTGTTTATCACTGACGGTGTTTAATTGAAGTG
>Ga0194062_1000009_pt1 | contig 96033 bp, 64 predicted proteins | sample SepL2225m_MetaG_FD_155481 | JGI IMG/M metagenome (GOLD analysis project Ga0194062, IMG submission 155481) | Anoxic zone freshwater microbial communities from boreal shield lake in IISD Experimental Lakes Area, Ontario, Canada - Sep2016-L224-25m | ecosystem: Environmental > Aquatic > Freshwater >... | reverse complement strand
TCTTGTAGGAGTTGCTATTCTGGCCCAAGTAATAATATTTCTTTTATAATTTAGCCCATCGTCATGAATGTCCTTAACCTTTAACTCTCCTGGGAGATTTGGTGCTGTGTTATCTGGGGTGATATCCCAACCTTGGTTTGGATCAACGCCATAAAGCGAGAAAGATTCTCCACCGAATTCGATTAGCTCGTTCGTGCCGACCGCTCGAATTTTATAATAATATTTAGTAGCACTGGAGACTCCCGTGTCAGAAATAACATAATAGTTGTCTGTATCGTCTAGCTTTACTGTTGCGGGTATATCTGTTGAGCCACCAGCACTAGTCTTATAATAACGATAACCATTTTGAGAGCTGTCAGTAAGAGTAAGTTTCAGCTTATCTGCTTTCGTTGGGTCTTTCCAATCAATACTAGACTGATAGTTTGTTGTTGAGCGATATACCTCGTATTTATCCATATCGATTTCGCCCTTTATTTTACTACCAGAGAAAGTAACGGTTATTTCCTTACCTACAAGACTACTAGGAGTACTCGGATCCCCTTTTGTAGAAAAAATATAAGGCTGCTCTTCATAAGCGTCTGAGATGTATCTTCCTTTCGGTGGTGATGGTACAGCGCTGGTAGTAGTCTTAACATAGCCTACATCAGAGAAGTCTGATTCATTATTATAGGGGTCATCGTCTACCGCTTTTATTTGATAATAATAATATGAACTTTCCTCTAACCCTCCGTTTACACACATTCTAGTATTCATATTACAAGAAACTTCTGGATCATCTGTAATATCAACAAATTCTTCGGGGGTAAGAGAATCACTCTCATCAGTGGTATCTGGCGGTACTCGGTTGGCGCGATAAAGCTTATATGTACTGACTCCACTACCGCCATCAAAAGCTTCCGACCAGTTGATAATAATCTTTTGAGTTTCTTGTTCCATACTATCTATACCGGCCGCAGAGACAATTATTTGATTCGGTGCAATCGGTGCCGTGATGTCTGGAGTCATAGTTGCGGCGTAATTAGTAAAGTCAGCAGGGCCGGGGACAATGGGCGATGTATTAGCAGGTATAGGAGGAACATCATTGGTCGCGGCTCCGTCTACCGAAACAATTCGATAATGATATGTCTGCAAATCGTTTATAGGGTAGGCTGTTGTAGAATAGCTGTCGTGCCAAGACAATTGATACGCCTGAGGTAGTGGGTTAGGTACATTCTCTAGAGTACCAACCAGTTTATAGCTTGAAGCCTGAGTTTGCTCTGTAGTTGCTCGATATATCTGATAAGCTACGATGCCGGTGCCTGAATCGGTACCTGGACTCCAGGTCAACTTGTTTTGACGCCCCTTAAAAGAATCATTGGGAGCCAAAGAGGTATCTGGGTCGTAATCTGAACAAGCAGATAAGTTTTGATAACTACAAGCGCTAGCGACAACATTTGATGGCGATGTGGGAGCGACACCATCGCGAGTCAGTCCGTATAATTCTCTTGTTTGAAACGTACCTGACTTGCCAGTCTCGTCATAAGCCTTGATACGATAGACATACTTTGTACCCGCTTGAAGTTTGTTTAAGTCATTATATTCTGGATCTGTTTCTACTGGTACTTTTTCTGTGATAGAAAGTGCGCTAGTCTCAAGTTTTTTATATGTTGAACCCGATTCACTCCATACTTTATATTGTGAATCAGCTATCGCATAACCGTTAATATAGCTTTCATTTGAGATTCTCTCTAACGTGTAATGAATATCGGACCCGCCACCAGACTCAACTGCCGTCCAAGTTACAGCGATTTGTGACGCGTCATTCTGTGTTGCAGTATAAGTAGAAACATTACCAGGAATAACTCGGTCATACTTAAACGTATGCGAGGTGAGTGTCTCGGATAGATTGCCAGCCAAATCGTAAGCGGCAACTCTAAAGTAATAGGTTCCATCTGAAGTATTCGCAAGATCAAGTGTTACGTTAGTAGCCTTCCCAATATCAGTTGATGGTGTACAAGTAGAAGTACCGAAACAGTACTTGTATCCCCCAAGGTCAGAGTCGGTGTTTGCATCCCATTCAAAGTATGGTGAAGTTGTTGATGCATCGTACCATGACGATTGGCTTAACTGCGTATCTTTACCGACATTAGTATATCCCCCTAGACTAGCAACGCTTTCTGGATGGATGGTGTCCAAGACAGTATTGGCAGCTGTATTTTTTATTGAATACGAAACAGCCGAAATAGCTCCATTAGAAAGCCTAGATGGATAATAAGTAAATCTCTGTATGGGTCCGTCCCAAGTACCATTATTGCCCATTTGGCCTATTTCTGCCGTTGCAGTGACAGTATTATCCCTTGGACCCGAAACTGTTTCAGGAGAATAATAGCCATATGCAAAACCGCCGTGTTCATTCTTTGACCACCTCATACCGACTATCCCAGTGCCATCCATATTGGGATTCATACCTCTAAATTGTATCCACGCAGAGTTAAGACTGAATAGCCAACCTGGGCTATAATTCGTCGGGTGCCCTCCCATTTTTCCTAGATAAAAGCCCCATCCAGAACTTCCTTGTAATAAAGTATGAGGATAATAATCATTGTAAAAATTCTGACTAACAAGTGTCAAAAGACTCCCCGGAAGAGCACTTGTCCAATTCGTAGTTGGAATAGATACATGTTCCCAGGGCCTAGTGACTGGGGCTGTTGTTGTAGGGATATACGAGGTAGCAACTGGAGCGTCTTTACCAGAAAGTTTTTCCACTTGTGCAGCGGAAAAACTAACAGTCCCACTAGTATTGTTGGGCATTGTGATGTGTAGCTGAATGGCGACGTGTGTTGTACCAGTAGGCAAATTAGGATATGGCAAACTAACCCTAGTCGGCTTATTTGTAAGAGTAACCGGTGAACCCCAAACTGAACCGACAACCTCGCTGCTGTTACCAGTTGCAGCCACAAAATATGGTCTTAGGGTAGCCCCAGCAAAACCAGACCCCGATACATAGAATGAAGCTATAGCAGTTTCAGTAGGAGCGAAAGTATTTGGATCAGTCCAGAACTGCACACTTGAAAGAGCTGTGGTCCCGGTATTATTTGTAACGGCAACATTTTGTGATTTGCCGTAGACACTTGAGGGTGAAATGGTTGAGACCACCCCTAGTGAGTTGACCCAAATAGTAACATTGTCTGCCTGTCCATCTCCGTTGCTATCCGTATTAAAATATGAATTCTTTAAATAATTTGTTCTAACGGATTCGACCATCGCCTCGACCCCACCACCTCCATCTGTCCTAGGAATTATCGCCAACTTATTAGCAGGCACGTCGTATATTTTGTTAGTACCTGGGTCATAAGCTGTTTTAACCCCTGCCCTATCAACAGTTGCCCAAGTCTTAGAAATAGAATCATAAAAATTACCATAGTGGTCTCCCTGAGAGATGGCTTGCCAGTCTGCTACGGGTGAACCAGTCATCGTACCAGAACCATAAGCTCGTCTCTCGTTACCGGCATTATCCCGGAACTTACCATAAACGGTTTTCTCTCCGTCTCCAGAGTCTAAAGTCCAAGTTTTTGTTACAGCATAAGTTTCCCAACCCGGCCAAGTCGTGCCATCATTAGAAAATTGCATCTGAGAAACACCAGAACCTCCATCATCTGTAGCCGATAGATTAAGAGTGACAGTAGTAGAGGTCACATATTTTGAACCTGCTTCGATAGCAAGTGTGCCATTCGGTGAAGCCCCATCTACCGCCATATCAGCATCAGTCAAATCTATATTATTGCCATAATTCGTCCAATCAGATGTCCGGCCCTCGTCATCAACTGTTCGTACTCTTAGGTGGTAGCTGATTCCAGAAGATAACCCCGACATGGTAACATAATTATTCGAGCCTGTAGCCGTAGTCGTGGAAACTCCATCAAAAACTGTGCCCAGTGGCTTGATCTCGACCTCTGGTCTTCGGTTTGTAGAAGTTCCACAACCCACGCAAGTTAAGTTTGCAGCCGTGACTTTGACAGATGTTCCATTGGTATAAGCTCCCGGAATGCCACCTGTAATTGTCGTACCTGTTGAAGTTTTTAATGGAGTATCGTCTGTTTTCGTTAAGGTGATATTCCCGTTACTTGGTGCTTCTAATGAATCATAGGAGACAGTAAAGTCATTTATGGTTGGCGTGTTGCCAGCAACCGAAGAATCAAGGGTAACCTCTATTTCCAAATATTTATTTGGAGCTATCGCAGTTAGGATTCCCGATCCTGAGGTAGAATTTAATGTATTTTGTACTAGATAATCACTCCATATCGCAGAACTAAGGGAGGCATCACTCTCAGCAGACCGAACTCGGAACTTAGTATCTGTATTGGCAGGCAGTGCCTCGGTGTTCCAGGAGAGAGAAGCAAATATAGACTTTGTAGGTGCTACTAGCTTATATAATGAGACTTTTCCTTTAGGAAAATATGACACATCTGAGGTTACTAGGTTCGGGAAGACGGAAGAACCACCAACCATCCCTAGCTGACCAGAGCCATTGCTACCCCAGGCCAAGACATTACCGTTATTTTGTACCGCCAGAGCATGAGAGCCCCCAGAACCAATGCTGGCTATACCAGTAAGAGGACCGGTGTTAGTAGAGTTCCTTACTTCCTTAGGAAGACCATGCCAACCACAAGTATTATCTCTACCGTTTGTCACACAGAGACCCCAAGCCCATACGCTACCGTCAGCTTTAAGAGCTACTGAAGCAAGACTAGTACCAGAGACTGCAGTAACGTCACTGATAAAACCCGTGCCCGTACTATCCTTAACCTGCACAGGAGCATATTTTGAAACGCTTGAGTTATCACCGAGGGCTCCATCAATATTTTGGCCCCAGCCCCAAAGAGTGCCACCGGTTTTTTTTATGGCAAGATTGAAATATTGTCCCGCGGCGACGGTAGAAATATCCGTTAAATAGCCAGATCCGCCCGTTCCCAAAACTTGCAGGGGAAGAGGATGGCTATTCGCATCGGCAGTGTTCTGACCCAACTGACCTTGCCCATTACTGCCCCAAGACCAGATTGTGCCATCGTCTTTAACCACCGATGAGTGGTTTGAACCAGTCGTTATCGCAGAGATACCAGATAAAAACCCTGTTCCCGCTGAATCCTTGGCTTGAACCGGAAGCATACTAATAAGGTCTGCGCTATTGTTCCCAAGCTCACCGTATTGATTTCTGCCCCAAGAGAAAGCAGTGCCATTACTTGTAAGTGCCAAAGAAAAACTCGTCCCAGCACTTATTTTAGTAATACCCCCAAGAATACCGTCATTTGTTGCATTTATCACTTGTACCGGAACAAGACTCGGGGTAACAGAGTTGTTACCTAGCTGACCAAAAACATTTGACCCCCATGAAAATACAGTGCCATCAGACTTAAGAGCAAGCGAGAATTCTCCACCTGTCGCAACATCTTTGATATCCGTGAGATAGCCGACATTGCCGACACCCTTTACTTGTACGGGCGCATTTCTCTGAACAGTTGAATTGTCCCCTAGCTGACCGCTGGTGTTTTTACCCCAAGCCCAAACTGTGCCATCATTTTTCAGGGCTATGGTACTTTGGCTAGTACTACTACTAACTACCTTTAGCACATCTTTTAAACTACTATCCGAAATAAGCTTGAGCTGATTGTCGTTCATGTTGACACCTAGACCCGAAGTCGCGGTGCCAGTTGTTATTGCATTACTTGAAAAGTCCGCACTGGTTGTCCAAGTCACACTATTTGCTCCTGCCATTATCCTATCGGTATTGAAAAAATTTGGTAGAAGAAACTGAAATCCAATGAAAAGCACCAAAGATATAGCAAAGGCCGCATATGTTGCTCTCTTAACTGGAACGGTGTATGGATTTTCAGATACTCTCTTATAGATTCGACTTCTCTGGTATAACGAATCATGGACGGAGCGCATGCGCATATGGAGACGATACATAAACTCCATTCTATACAAACGAATTTTTCTGCTGCTCAATAAGAATGCAGAAAAAACTGCCCCACTAAAAACATTGAAAATCTTTTTGAGTTTCAATATGTATTTTCTGATAATGTTAAGAGTTTTCCCCTTTTTTCGCATACCCCCCCAAATACATTATTTTGTACTAATATTATCTGCTTTTTTAACCTTGAGTGCAAGTGAAAAACGAGAAAAATAATTCTAATATATAATCTGTCATCCCTAGCCGCAAACCAAGGATCTTCCTGTCCACTAGAAAAGGGGCATTCACAGGCTTAATATATTTAAATGAAATCATATTATGTCTATATACTATCGAATAACAGTAACAGAGTTTTTTACACCGGTATTACTTCCAATCTGGTGAGAAGAGTATACGAGCACAGAAATAAACTTGTGGAGGGTTTTACTAGTAAATACAATCTAAGCAAACTAGTCTATTTCGAGGATACGGCTAGCGTTGAAACTGCTTTAGAACGAGAAAAGAAGCTAAAGAAGTGGAGACGCAACTTCAAGATAAATCTAATTTCCAAGACCAACCCAGATTGGCATGATTTGTACGATGATATAGTATGAGAAGATCCCTGGTTTGCGGCCAGGGATGACAATGGGGGTTAGGATGACGGTGGGGTGATGGAGATCCTCGACCCCTTCTTTGCTCTTTGAGTTACGGGCGGGCAGGCAAGCTTGGGATGACGAAGGAGTAATACTCGGTCCGGCAGTTGCCGAACTTCGAACAATATAAAAGGAGCGCCTGAAACTAACTCAGGATGACGGTAAAGGAACCCCCCCCCTATCGCCCCATAAACCTATCGCCCAGCTTCCCAAAGAACTGATTAAGCCGTCCGGTCCAAGCGAAAGTTTCTTCTAAAGACTTCAGAATAAGTTGCAGAATGGACTTCTCTTTGGTTGGTGTTACAAAGGTATAATCCTGTGATTCAGTGATATTATTTCGTCTATCCTTAGATACCATCTTGTAGTGATAAGATGAAGCGGGTTTAAGCCCTTTGATAATAACTGTATGAGAATTATTGAGAGAGGTATCTTCATTTGATTCATTGGAATAGTCATTTCCAAGGATTCCTTCACCATATTTTACTTGAGTAGAGGCTGGCTTGTTGGTCTGCCAAGAAACAATAATAGAAGACGTGGTATCACTTTCACCCATCGGTAATATATCCACCTTGGCATTAGTTATCTTTGGCCCTTCGGTATCTAGCGGAGTACGAATAATCTTGTCAGCATCAACTACTTCATTACCAGTCTCATCCTTGGCCACAATCTGATAATGATACTCTTGATTATCTAGAAGACTATCAACCTTAATCTGATGGGCCTTGGATACTCCTGTGATACCCCGCTTCTCACCATAAGCTGAGGTTACACCCCAATTAAGAATCGTCTCTGTATCAACATTTGTCTCCCAAGAGATTGTAACTGAATACGGAGTGACGTCTTTGACAGACATATTGCTTATTTTCGGTTTAATAACAGCCTTAAAAGAATACTCAGGTGACTGGTATTTAAAACCGTTTATATCTTCAGCAGCTACTATGTAATAATAAGTAGTCCCAGGAATTAAACCGGTTATTTGGATAACATGTCTGGTCGATATTTGATTATCAACAACTGAAAGATCCCTAGCACCAGGATATGTGCCATAATATACAGTCGCCTTAGTTGGTATAGCTGTTTCCCAGACTATCTGAGCCGTTGTGGCAGTGATGTTTCTGTCGGCAATATTTGAAGCTTCGGGGGGGGCTGGTAAACTTACTAGAATCTGACTCAGAAGTCCAAAGCGATACCAGATTGTCTGTATAGGCGACATAACCATCAAGTGAGATAGCCTTTATCTTTACCAGGTAATTAGATGACGTGCGAAGTGGTGCGATATTCACCATATGGTCACAAAGTCTCACTTCTGCAATACTACCAGTACAAGAATACTTGCCCAGGTTACTTTCATTTATCGTAGCTGGTGTTTCGGCCTGTGAACCGTTATGTTCTCCGCTCGCTAAGGTATATTCTACAATATTCGTATTTGATGGCATATTTGTAGACCAGTGAAGTTCTGCTGACATTGTAGACATCTTTGACTCTACTTGTTTATATGTAATAGTAAATTTTTCTGTCGATGCCCTTGGTAGAATATCATAAGATCCAACCCCACTATTTGAAGCAGTTGCCGCATTACCAAGTCTATTCCTGGAATATAGTGTATATTCATACTCAGTGCCTGGCTTAAGACCCTTGATTGTCGCTGTATGGCTTTTTGTAAATTCCGTATCTCCTGCTGCAACAAAAGCATCTTCCGTACCAGCTACCCTATATTCTACTAATGAATCTGCGTCCTGATCAGTAACCCAATGCATAGTAAGTGACGAAACGCCCCTATACGTAATGGCTGCTTTTATGCCCCCGTTTCCTGATACTGGCATTATTTTTGGCCAAGCATCAGTCGGATTTAAACTACCCATAGACTTATCGGTAACTTCACTTAGGTTATAAGGAGCTGTCATTACGCCATTACTAGTATAAGTATTTATTGCCTGGCCACCGATATCTTTATCTCCAGTTTCGTCAGTTGTGCCATTATTAAAAACAAATACGGAACCAGAGTCGTCAACTGCTACTAATTTATAGTAATATTCTTTATCGGCATCTACTCCTATCCCCAATCTATCTATGTAATAATTTGTACCAAGAGAAATTTCCTGATTTTCTGGATATGGAATATCTGGGTCTATGCTCCTGAGCGGGTTAGGGTTTTGCTCTGTACATTCTGTTGCTAAACCATAAGTACATATTTGCTCATAAAAAATTCCGGAAGTTATATCTAGTTCTCCTCCTGATCTATATATTCGGTATTCCTTAAAATCGTTAGCTCCTTTTCTCTTTGGAGTAGTTATTCTTTGCCAAGTAACAATATTCCGGTATTCATTTGTTATATTAGGCGTAGAGGGGTCTTGGTCTGGGTGGATATCTTTTACATTTACACCTGTCACAATAGCTGGTTTAGTAACATCTGGAACAATATCCCAGCCGTAGCTTTGTATGGTATTAAACACCGTTGAGTGGCTTTGCGATTCTAGAACACCAGGAGATATCTCTGGATTTGTCCCCATTGCATATATTTCGTATGTAAACTTGTCTGCATCCTGGCCGACTGGAATAGTATCAGTAAAGCAACGTGTCCCGTACTGCTTTGGCTCAAGCTCTCCATCACTGTCTGGGTCATATTCTTTGTCAACCTGGAAAGGTGTTGTCATTTCGCCACAGCTAGGATCACCCGAATCTCTCGTATTACCTGGAATATTTAAACCAGTAACTCTAAATTGGGTTAGTTCTATAGGGGTTGGCTCAGATTCACTATAACGAAACACCTTATAGCCAGTAATAAAATTACCAACATCTTTTATAGTCGAACCTACATACTTTACCTTTATGTCTTTTCCAACCCTCGTATTTGATATGTTTGGATCGCCACGGACTGCCTCTACGTTGACATAATATGGTGGATTCGGATATTTATCAGATAAGGTCTCTTTTTTCTCCGCATTAGAATCAATCGCTAAAGGATTATTGTTATTACTCAGATCATAAGCCTTGATCTTGAACCAATAATAAAATGGATTTGTGGAATCTTTGGGATCTAAGTCCAAAATAGCTGCCGTAGTATTAGTTCCATTTTCCTGGACCCTATAATCTTCGTAGGGTCCCGAAGAATCGCCCTTCGCATAATAAATTTCGTATTTTTTTATTCCTGTTCCGTTGCCTTTAGGTAAACGGGTTAGATTATTCAAATCGCTTGCTGCATTCCAAGATAGATTGATCTGCTGTCTATTATTCGGGTCTAACCCCACGGCTGACAATTCTATTCCAGCCTCTGCGTCACAAGCTGTCAGATTTCCACTGCTATCATAGTGCGCCCAACAAGGAGCGGTTACATCTTTTGTCGTTGCAGAAGTGGCATTATTCATAATCAAATCATCATCAAAGGATTCACTAATAATATTTAACAAAGGTGTTCCATTAGCATCATACTCAAATTGATTTCCATATATATCAATCGCCATTATCCGATAATAATATTTGGTATTATCGTTCAATCGGTCTACGGCTGTTCTGGCTGGTTTTATAATCCGTTGTTCCTCCAATGGATCACTACCACTACCCATATCTATCAATATAGTTTTTGTTACTTCTGTTTGTAAGTTTGTATCATTATCGGTGTAATCAAGACTACCGCCTGCATCATTATATCCGACTAATAAATAATCATTAAAGTTACTACTGGCCGGTACAGTAGTTCGATAATATAAATAGCCCAAAACTCCACTAGAATCACTAGGAAGGTTCAGCGGGTCTAAGGAAATCTTGATAGAAAAGTCTTCCGTACCAGACGTAGCTGTGACATTTTTTGCAAAAGTAGGTGGATTAATGTCTACAGTGGAAATACTTAGATGCCACTTTGAAGATGTTTGCCAACTACTACGGTTACCTACGTTATCCCAGACTCGGACTCTATATGTGTAGTCTTCTGAAGGGATAATCAGATGTTTTGGGTCGGTCGAATCAACACTATCAACAAAGTCTGTTAATTGTGAATTTGAAATATTCGGGAATGATTGATATCCACAATCTTCTTCCATAGTGACATTCAAAGCATCTTCTGGACAACTGTCCCAATCGTTTGAGATAACAGTCCTTACGTCCCCTGTTTCCATCAAAAATTTGCTCTTGATCCGTTGTATCTCATATTTTTCTGTTGGGGACTCTTTATAAGAAGAAAGAGGGTCTACTGAGCCAGACATAGCATTTGTGTCATTATACAAACGACTGTTTAGCCAACCCAGCTTAACATAGTCTGTATTCGACTCAGAAATGCTTATGCCAAAATTGGAATCTTTTACAGAAGATGGTGAATTTACATCATATCCGTAATACCAGCTCTCAGAAGAGCTCGTGGTATTACCACCAAAGTCTACTGCAGTCACTTTCCACTTATGATTACCGTTTGAGAGGACGGCCTGAGCTGTAGTCGATAGAGTAGTGGAAATTTTTATCTCTTTTTCACCAACATCTGTTATATCTCCATCAGAATTCTTATCTATCCAAAGCCAATATTCTTTGATCCCTATAGTATCACCCGCAGCAGCCCACTCAAAAATAGGGTTATTATCTGTCCCCGACCACTGAGTGGTAGGACTCACTAGCGAGAAAGCAGTAGGGGGCTCTGCGTCGAGTGTAATAGAACGAGAAGTAAGCGCAGAACTCTCATTTCCTGCCGAATCAGTAAACTTAATATATACATTCTTTGCACTTATATTAGAGTTGCTACCGCAGCCTGCATCACTCAAATCTACAGAAACTATATTGCTATCTCTACCAGAGACAAAACTACTTCCCGAAATAGTTGTCGTGTTGCACCAACTGGTCCCATCTAAAGATATTTTATAGTTAGCAAGATTTGAACCTCCAGTATCAGTAGCTGTAACATTGAGTCGAACGGTGTTGCTGTTACTGTATGTTGTACCGTTTGTAGCAGGGGTAATAACATTACCGCTCGTATCCCAAAAGCCACTAATAGTACTGGTAGGACCCGTACTATCTACCGTGACAGCAAACTGATTACCAGCAACATTTTCGTTTCCTCCATTAGATGAGTTATCAACTCCCCTAACTGTGTAATAGTACGTCGTATCCGTAGGAGCTGTATCTGAATAAGAAGTACCTGTCACAACACCAGCGGTGGATATCATCGTACCAAGTTGCCCGCTAGTAGCACTACGGTATACATTATAGCTAGCAACACTGGTCGCATTGTCTGTAGCTGCTGTCCAATGGAGAGAAACTGGATTCTTAGTAGCACTCGCACCGGTAAGCTCAGCGTGTAAGTCAGAAATGGTTGTTGGTGGCTGCGAATCTACTGCAAAAGATGTAGTTGATACTGATGTTGATAGTTCCGCCTTGTCCTTAGCAGTTATACGAACTTTCACATTACTAGAATCAACAGCCGTCGGCAATGTCCAGCTATAGCTTCCTGAGTTGGCTATATTGGAAACTATATTTGTATAATTCGCACCATTATCAGTTGTATAGTCCAAAGTAATAGGCAGCGCCTTTAAGCCAGAGCTAGCATCTGTAATCTTGGTCGTATCCCAAGTAATGTTCTTGGTAGTGCCACCCTTCCATTTTTCACTCCCAACTGGAGAGGTTATGGCTCCAGAAGCAACTGCAGGTACTGTGGTATCAAGGGTAAGAGAAGTCCTCGAGAATGTCTCTATAGAAATATCAAAAAGGCTTGGAGTGCTAACACCACCAGTAAGAGTCGCTTGATATTGAATATATTGCTTTCCATCAAAGGCATCCAGACTGCTCCCGTACACTACGGCTGAAGCAGCGCCCCAGGGGACATCTGAGAAATCTGATAAATTACTAGCCCTAACTTTTAAAGTAATCCCCGTACCAGCAGGACCGCCGTTTGCAGCGACAGATTGGGTAAGATTGAGCTTACCGTAAGCGATATTCGTCGTCGTAGCATTATTGACAGAAGAAGTAAAAATCCCAGATAACATGTAAATAGGTGCGCTATCGGCGACGCAACGTACATTGAGTACGTAGCTGGTTTTATTTACAACCCCTTCATAGTTTGAGGCAAAATTATAAGCATACGCTTCGGTAGCATTTACCGACTCTGATGTCCAATAAGCGCCATAATTAATACTTAAACCACTAAAGTTATTCCCATATGTTGTTAGTCGACCGTTATAGATCTCATGAATTTCGGCTCTGTTGGGTAGCCGTCCGGGGCCCGTGATCGATGAACAAGTAGTGCCGGCTGCGTACCAGTTTGACGCAGACGAATCCTGATAATATACATACTTTCCGGCTAAAGCTGTACCACTTCTCCCGGCTGTCCAGACTGTGTTACTACCAAGGACGATCGTTCCGCCCGTAGATACTACATTGCTCAATTCTGGATATGGTGTTCTGGCTGTAAAATCAGCGTCACTGGTCTGACGGAACGCAATTACATTCCCCGCCTTATCCATCACCTGGGCATAGACATTCCTTGCACCATCGGTACCGCTATCTTTGGCACCTTTTATAAGATTCCAAGGATAAGTACCTGCCACATCATAAGGCATCCAACAAACAGAATTTACCGTGTCCCAATATTTCGGTGTGGTACAGTTGCCCACATTGTCAGTGACTAATCCTGCGGAATCCGTAACCGTGCCCCAGCTTGAGCCATTATTTGAAAATCTAACATAAAGATTGGCAGGTAAAGGTGAAGATTTCACTGTCCCTGTGTCTGCAGCTGTGAGGTTGAGAGTAACTTCCTGGCTTTTGGCATACTTGGAACCACTTACGTCTGTAACATTACTACCAGTAACTGTAAAGGCTGATACAGCCGGAGAGTCCTGTTCTACTATAAATGTACCAGTGACATCACTCCATGGGCTCTGTACTCCAGCGCTATCTGTAAACCTTGCTTTCCAATAATAAGTATTACCCGATGTGAGTCCCGAAACAGTCGCTGTCAGGTTTGCTTGGTCTACATTGATAGTACCAGCTACTGTCGGATTAGAAATCGTAACACCACTTGGTACACCCGCTATTCCAGTGAAGCTTGAACTTGTTTTTAACTCGATCTGTGGGGTGATAGCACCACTTGCTGTCGGGATACCGTTGAATACTAGCTTGGCAGTGGTTTCGTTAGTCGCGCCAGTGCTAATAACCATGTCATTACTTTTTTTCGTAGTCAAAGTGGTCGGTTTTTCTGCTTCATTCCAGTTCAATTTGAGACTACTCAGAGTTGGAGTACCAAGTCCAGTAGAAGACTCAAGGCGCACCATTATATCAGCGTATCTGGCATTAGGCACACTCGCAGGTATAGTGTTTGAAACATTTGTATCGCCAGCAATACTACTGGTGCCAAAATAATTTGTTGTCCAAACATTCATATCTGAGACTACCCCATTTGGGCCATACCAGATAGCGGTATTGAATTCATCCTGTGGGCCATTGCCATTTGTATCAGCTGCCACAACGCGCAATCTGTATTTAACTGCTTCATTAGTCGCGACAGTATATACAGGCTCAAAAGTCGTAAACTTCGTAAGAAGAGCACCGACTGTGGTACCTGTATCCAACCTGAGGCCAATATTTCCGACTGCAGTACCACCCATAACAGCTGGGGACTGGGATAGTAGGTTGCTGCCGGCCACTGGATACTGACTTATATAATATATTTTGACTATGCCAGGACCGCTCGCACCACCATAACTGACACCATTTGCACCAACATTTATACTGAGGGTTACGCCAGCAATCGCACCGCTGATAGTACCGGAGATCAGACCGCCATAGCCGCCATTACCACCACTACCACCCGAACCAGTACCACCCGTTCCCCCTGCACTACCACCACCCGATATATTGGCCGTTAGTGTTAGTCCTGTTGAGTTTGAAATGCTTGTCTGTCCAGGTAATCCGTCGTCACCCGCAGCACCATCGGGACCATAATCTCCTCCGCCTCCTCCAGTTCCACCCCCTGCTGTATATGTGATTCCGTTATAAGAAATACTGGATGGCCCTCCGGTTCCACCACCTCTACCAGCATAATGAGAATTATAAGAACCGCCTGCCTCGCCGCCGCCGCCGCCAGCCCCATATATTTCTAGTGTCATCAAAGATACGTCGTTAGGAACAACAAATGTTTGGTCAGACCCAACATTAAATATCTTTGTAAGAGTCGAGTAAATGCGGACGTTGTCGTCATTACCTGCGTCTCCGGGATCAATAGTCTTACCATTTCCAGACACTATCGCCTTTGTATTATTCGTAATAGCTGCCGTGGCTCCATCGTTGTTAGTAAAATCTTCTTTGGTAGTCCAAGTCTTCGAACTAGATTTTGCCAATGCGGCAGTAGGGTCAAATTGTTTAGTTTGTTGCATAAACAATAATACTATCAAAGCGACAGCAACACTGACATATGCCCCTCTTCTTATATGTTTGGGCTGGACACGTCGTACTTTTGTTTTATTAACGACACCAGGACTAGCTTGTACGTGAATATTAGACTGATTTGTTGTATCTCTCGTTTTATTTAAAAATAATGGTATATGCAACCGGCTAAAGAAATTGCTTATTTCCCTAAACCACAAGTATGGTCTGTGAAATATATCGATAGCAATAAGCTTAATTTTCTTAAAATTATGCTTGGATAATCTTGATTTTCCTACATTAAAATAACCGTTGGTAGGCAGCCTCCTTAAAGCTCTAAGTCTTATCCTACTTGCATGAGCTTTATAAGGTTTCATTACCCTCGCCTATTATAGATATATGATAATATATTATTATGCTGATGCAAAGAGTTTTTTATAGTTCAAAAACTGCTTCTTTAAACTGATTTCCTCTATCTTTATAGTTCTCAAATAAACCAAACGAAGCGGAGGCTGGTGAAAGTAGCACCACATCCCCTGATTCTGCCAGTTTCTCTACTTTTGTGATAATCTCTGACATTTTCGTCAAACCCTCTACAATCTGTCCGTCGAACGCCTCCGGAATAGACTTTTTTATCTCTTCTGCCGTATCACCGATAATAATAATGGCTTTCACATTCGCATTGGCGATCTTCTTGCCAAGCGCGGTAAAATCAGACTTCTTGCTGCTACCACCAGCGATGAGAATGATTGGTTCTGAAAACGAATCTAAGGCCGCTATTGCCGTCTCAGGCACAGTCGAGAAGCTATCGTTATAGTATTTAACGCCATTATGCGCCCTAACGAACTCTAGCCTATGCTCTAGACCCATAAAACCGATGAGGGTGTCAGTGACCACATCCAAGGAAACTCCCGCCACAGAGGCTGCAAGCACGGCAGCAGTAGCGTTCTCAAGATTATGTCTGCCCCTAAGCTGAAGATCGCTCGCTTTTACCCCCATTCTTTCGTTCTGATCATAATTGAGAACAATCTCATCTTTATCATTTACAAAACACCCGGCAACCTCTTTGAATCTACTAAAATATAGCTTATGAGATTTTGTCGCTTTTGTCATTTCTTTTGGAATATCATAATCGGCATTTATAACCGCATAATCACTTTCCTTTTGGAACCTTACGATATTCGCCTTTGATTGGCGATACTCTTCGGTATCTTTGTGATAATCTAGATGCTCACTTGTGACGTTGAGAAGTACTGCGATTTGAGGACTTTTTCTTGCTACTTGGAGCTGGAAAGAAGATAGCTCGAGAACCACTATAGAATCCACTTTCAAATCGTCTATAAAGGAAATAGCTGGAATGCCGATATTTCCACCGAGAAATACATCTCTGCCAGCGTGCTTCAGCATCTGATATATCATTGTCGATGTAGTGCCCTTACCTTTTGTCCCAGTAACGCCGATGATCGGCACCGGACAAAGGTCAAAGAAATCCTCAATCTGGCTAGTAAATATAGTTCCATTCTTCTCGGCTTTTAAGATTTCTGGAATAAGAGGTGAAATCCCGGGGGTTTTATAGACAACATCAAATTCTCCTAGGTGTTGTAGATAATCATCACCAAGAATAAGATTTTCTTCGATATATCTAGGATTTTTCTTAATGAAATCATTTCTAGACAACTTATCACAGATGGTCGCGCTTATACCGTTTTTTTTCAAATATTCAAAAGTCGCCTGACCTTCAATACCAAAGCCAAGAACGCAAACTTGCTGATCTTTATATTTCTCGTATAACTGCATTTTTATATCCTACTACATTTACCAGAAAATCGTCGAATTTTTCAATTTCGCCAGTAACAAAAAAGGTGGATTCACCAAACGAAATATTTTCCGACACCTCCAAAACTCTACGTGCGACGGCTTCTGAAGGTTCAATAAAAGTAACTTCTGGAAATGATTGAACAAACATCTCTTTAATAAAATACAAATGGGTACAACCAAGGACTATTATCTTTACATCTTCATGCAAAAAAGGTTCTATGGCAGCCTGTAAGTCATCCCTATTAATTTCTTGATAGTCGTTTTCTACCAAGTCGATAATCTTTGCGTCATAATGTTTATATAACGTAGACCCCGGTGCCAGTTTTTCACTTTTGTGGGTTGCTACAGTTTTTTTTGTAGCCAAAATACCGATCTTGCCTGAATAATTTAGATCATAAGCCACCTTCACGGCTGGCTCGACACCAACAAAGGTTACTAATGGATAGTTATCTCGCAGGTATTTTATAGTAGAAACTGTAGCGCTGTTACATGCAACAACTACTGTACCCGCACCCTGACTAATCAAAAAGTCAGTCGCTTTAGTTACTATCCGGAGTAACTCCTCTTGTGACTTATCTCCATAAGGGAAGTTCGCACTATCCGAAAGATATAAGATTTCTGCTTCTGGACGGATTTTTTTTAGCTCACAAAAAACCGAGAGACCTCCAACTCCAGAATCAAATATACCTATCATTTATATACCCAAAAGTAAAAATATAATAAGTGCGATAGCAGATATCCCCATAAGAACTGTCGCTATCCAACCCCAGATATTCACCCACCTAGGATTTGTAAACTGCCCCATAATCTTCTTATCTCGACCTATTTTAAAGATAAAGAACATCAAAATAGGAGCAATAGTGCCATTGACTATCGCTGCGAAGTAAAGAGCCTTTATCGGACTAATTCCGATGAAATTCATCGCTAGTCCTAGTAGCATTGAGACGATAATTACTCCATAAAAGCCTCTGGCTCTAGAAAATTTGCGGTTGAGTCCCTCGCGCCACTTGAAAAGCTCAGAAATTGCATAAGCTGAAGCACCGGCAAGTACAGGGACTGCCAAAAGACCAACTCCAAAGATACCAATTGTAAATAATAATTTTGCAATGAAGCCGGCATTAGGAAAGGCCGTCACCAAAGGCTCAAGCGCCTTCGCAGCGTCTGCCGCGGTCTCCAAAGTGACACCGTTCTTGAAAAATACAGAAGCGGTGGTAATGATGATGAAGAGAAAAACGATATTGGCAAGAGCCATCCCCGTAAAGGTATCCTTGCGCATCTCTTTGATCTCTCTTTTGGTCGCAGAAACCTGATGGTCGGAGAGAATACCTTTGTCGCGTTCTTCTTCTACCTCTTCTGAAGCTTGCCAAAAAAAGAGATAAGGAGTGATAGTGGTGCCCATTACGGCAACCATTGCAGCGAGAAAAGCTACATTTAGCTCAATATGCGGTATCGCAATACTCTGGAATACGGCTATCCAATCTGGACGAACAATAAAACCAGTGACGATATAAGCAACAAGTGACAAAGTAAGCCATTTTAAGATTTTTGCATACTTGTGATACGGCATAAGCACTTCAAGCAGGATCATCGCAATTGTAAGTATTATGGCTCCTAAAGAGAAAGGAACAGCAGGTACAATCAACTGAAAAGAGGCAACCATAGCACCAATATCGGCGCCGATATTTACTGTATTGGCAATCAAAAGAAGTACGATAAGTGGATATAATATCTTGCGTCCATAGTGCTTGCCTATTGCACCTGCAAGTCCTTTTTCTGTAACTATTCCGATGCGAGCAACAGTTTCTTGAACTGCCGTCATCATTGGAAGCAGATAAACCGCCAACCAAGAAAGTCCCAAGCCGTAATTGGATCCTGCAAGCGAATATGTGCCTATTCCAGAAGGATCGTCATCTGAAGCTCCCGTAATAACACCGGGACCGAGAGTCTTTAAATAAGAAACCTGGTGTTTTTTCTTTTCAGTTTTTGGGAGAGAAAGATATTTATTGAGTTCAAGTTCGGATATGAGTAATTTTCTCTCTTCTTCTGCTGGCTCGATAAGATGTTTGCGCAACAAAAAAGATAACTTCCTAGCCGAGATGCCAAGCTGTTTTTCCGCTTCTTTGAGTGTATAATTTTTCATTTAATAGGTCACTGACTGCCCTGTAGGGACGATTTCAAACCAAGTTTGACCCTTATTAAATACTATTTCTTTATTTTCTGTATCAAAAAATTTAGTTCTCGACGTTCTTGAATCTTTGGTCCAGGTGGCGTTAATGCTTTTTCCGTCTTGAAAGACATAACCAAGCCCATTGCCAGTAGTTTGAATCTGAACACCTTGTTCTCCGACGTAATTAATATATGGAACTATCGAGGTAAACTGGACTACAACATTTTTTGGTTTTATTTGGATACCAGTATTCATATCTTTGCTTGCTTCTCCAGCAACTGACCGCAAGTAGCTATTATCTGCTGGATCATAAGCATAAGAGACTGCGTAATCAGCACTAGAAAAATTAATATTAATATTTTGGCTTGCTGTGCGATTTTTTAAAGAAGTATCATCTTTAAAAGTCATTGAAGCTGGCGGCTTGGCAAGATTATATTCAGCCGACTTCGCAGCAGAATAAAGCTTCTCGCTCGAAGTATAAACGTTGTGGGGTGCATACCGATCGGTCGATCTTCTGTAATAGTTTCCATACGCAAACTGGTTAAGATCTGGGAAGTTTAATTGAGTAATCATATCTAAAGCATCCGCGTTACCGCCTACATGGGCAAATATCCCGCCCACCTCGCTAAGCCAGTCTACAAAATACGTTCTGGCAGATCGTACCGGACCAATTTCTTTTGAGTCTTTTGATTGATATATTGCCAAAGTTCTTGTGATACCACCTTCTGCCAAGGTTTCATAAACAAGATCAGCCTCGTTATATCCACTCTGCGGTCTTGCATCTGGGTGATTCTCGATAATTACACCCAATGCAGTTCTGCCGGCAAGAGATTTATCAACAGGTAATCCTGTTAACGGTGCAGCGATACCGGTAACCTTTACTTCTTTCACTGTTTTATTCTTTGTAGCCTTGGTAGTGGTCGGTTTGGCTGTAACATTTTGTGTCTGAAGATATATAACAAACCCAAGGAAAATAACAAGAGCTCCAATAATTATTCCTCCGCTTATTTTATAACGGCTGACAAAAGCCTTAAATTTTCTTTGGTTGAATCTAATTTTTAACATTAATATAAATTATAATATATCTGTCAGTTGTAAACAATAAAAAAGAGGCCAAGTGGCCTCATTTTTTATTCTGTGATTTCTTTTTCCGCTACTTCTTCCTCGGTGCCGTGTTCACTCTCTGGAGCTTCTGCCTGCTCTACTGGCGCCTCAAGCTCTTCCATTTCTTCTTCACTTCTTGGGGCTTCTACGTGAGCGATAACTGTCTCTGGATCTGTTACTACTGCTACTCCTGCAGGTATCACTAAATCGCTAACATGTATTACAGAGTCAAAATCAACTAAGGCCACAATATCTACCTCAATTTCATGTGGTAGATCGCCTGGCAAACACTCTATTTCTATTTCGTCTGCGGTTGTTAGTAGAGAACCTCCAAGCGTAAGAACAGCTTCTGAATCTCCAAAAATCTTAAGCGGTACAGTGGTAGTGATTTTTTCATTCATATTTATCCTTAGCAGGTCAGCATGGATAATCTTCCCCGTAACTGGATCTTTGCTAGTATTATAAATCAGGATATTTTTCTTTTCTGTACTGCCATCTTCTTTTACTAGCTCAATACTAACAACTGTGTTACCACCTGATTTACGATAAAGGAGCTCAAAATCGTGTGCATCAACTGCTAATGCGAGGGGCTCTTTGCCTTTTCCATACATAACAACAGGAAGTAATCCCTCTCTTCGAAGAGTTTTGACCTGTTTTCCTTTTATTGTTCTTTCTTTTGCAAGTAATTTAACCTTATCAACCACAACGACTCCTTATCTTTAGCAAAGGTTATTTTAGCAAAAAAAGTGCCTTAGGTCAATTCTTATGGAATACTTTTCTAAAATTTCCATTGAATTTCACTACTTCATTGTGAAAATCGATAACGTCATCATACCCAATAGGATTTTCTGTAATACCGCTCGGGAGGAATATATCTTTATTGCCAACGACATTGACCATAACTGTTAATTTACATTTATGACAATTAACAGAAACGAGGTAGCCTTGATCGCTCTTTATTACCGAGTTAATCTCGTTTCCAGTATATTTAATGCCGCAGGAAGGACAATACAGGTTCTGCGAGATATTTTTAAAAAGATTATTAAAATTGTTTCCCATGTATATATTTTAACACGGTCGGGTTAATATAAAAATTTATTTGAATTTTTTCTTACCTTTTGGCGTAACCCAAAATACATTCAGGCTTTGACCGAACATTAGCCTCGTTTGTGAATCAAGTGCTGGAAGTGAAGAAAAGAAAATAGAAACAAATGGAGCTATTACCCACTGGAAGATCATAGAAAAATAACGTATAAAACGAGTTTTCTTGTACCTCTCGGGCATCGGAGGAAGGAGAAGGAAATATATCCAGACATTTGCAAAAACCGCGACCCAAGCGAGATTTAACATTACCGAACTATAAGAAGGAACATTCTGAGCGAGGACGTTGTCTTGAAACTGGCTATTAAACAACAGCGGGATCCACGCAAATGCAAGTAAAAAAGAAGACGTTGACCACGATACGCTACCCGCTAAATGTCGATATGTTTGTAAGAATTTTTGTCCAAAACTGATTTCGGGGTGTTTGGTAAATTTTTTTACTATATAAGGAAAATCAGAAATCCCCCAAGCCCATCTTCTGCGTTGTTTATATTGATTTACTAAAGTCTCCCAAAAAGAATCAGCGACAACCGTATCGTGGTAAACAGGAATCAAAACAGGCACCATTTCATGATCGCCGTTGTAAGCGAAATATGTTCGCCAATACTGGTGACCATCTTCTACTATCGTCTTTGAAGACCAAAAATCGGTGACCAAAAGTGTTTGTAAGCTCTGCGTGTGAGAGGCAAATGTTCTCATTCGATATGGCCGCATTGATTCTATAATTTGCCAGAAACTAGAGGCGACTGCCAAAACCCTACTAGGAGAGGGCGCATCCCAAATATTATTAAAGAGCAAAGGTATCGGCTGATACGTTTTGTGGTCGCGATTCGGATCAACGATATATTTATACGTTATTCTGCTGAAATACTCTTTATGAACTACGTGATCTGCGTCTAGGGTCGTAACCAGCACATTATCTGGCTCAATCTCTGGATGCTCCTTTTGTAAATAATCCCAAAATTTATGACCAGCAGAATAAAGATTTGGACCCTTGCCGATAACATCTCCTGGCATATCTTCATGAACATAGAATTTTAAATCTAAAAAGGTGCTATTATATCTTTTCTCGATTTCTGCCTTTACCTTAAGGAAGCCCACTTCGTCTCTTTTTTCGCCGCAAGACACCACGATTAACTTCTTGCGAGGATAATTACAATCAAAAAGTGCTTTGTAAGCTGCCTCTGTGACTTCAAAATCCTCAAAACAATTAGTTACGAATACGGCGTGATAGATATCATCCCACTTTTTTATTACCGTCCAGTTGTGAGATAAATTACTGACTTCTTGAAAATCACGCAAATCAAGTGAATTTTTCGTTTCGAGATATCTACTTTCTAATTTTTTTAAATACGCGTCTGGGTAATTCGAAATTTCCTGGCAACTTTCAAGCCAATTAATCTTCATATTACGCCACATCTGTCTAAAACCACTAATCATGTGACGCATTATGTTGGCGGCTTTCATAAACCAGAGGAAGTTAAACGAAAGTATAAAATATGCGACTGCTACTGGAAAATATGGTGCCGCGATAAAAGGAATCAATAGTATAGACCAAGCCAAAAAACCTGGGATGATCTCTAAAAAACGGGTAAACGCATCTTTCTTTTCAATATTATTTGTTTTTCTTATCATATTAATGCTGTGAGATTATAGACAAATAGAATCATAACGATTGTTAAAATGACATTACTTATCCCAAGCAAATAGCTTAATAATCGTTCCTTATCAAAAAGCGACCAAGCTATTAAGAGATTGAGCAAGCCGACTAAGACAATGGCTAGCAAATAATAATACAAGTAATACCAAGGTCCGAAAAAAGTAACATTCGAAACTACATTGTATAATAGAGGAGTTTCAACTACTCCAAGCTGTACCCTGAAAACAATCATAAATATTAAGGCAATAACTAAAATCGTAAAAATACTGATCAAGGTCAACATAATTGGATCATGATAAAAACCAAGACCAAACTTCTCCGTCAGCTTATCAAAATATTTATTTAATATATTGTTAATTTTTTTCATATATATATTATATTACATTTTTATAATAAATAATCTACAATCAACGGCAATGTGCCTTATGCAAACTATTCAGACTTGGTGTCTTTGGATTTATTATGCTCGTTTATTTCTAGAGTATGGATACGGTCTATTTTAAGTGCTATGGTGCCTAAGCCAAGAAAACCAAGCATTGTATTTATGACCTGCATCCCAACCTCATCAATAAAATGTGTTAAGTAAAATCCATTAACCAAAATTGCCGCGATAACCAACAAATATGTTTTGTGCCCAGGCAAGACATCTATTTTATTTTTTATTTCTTGTATTGTCATTTGTTGTTCCTTTTTTAATATATTATTTGGAGCCGATGAGTGGAATTGAACCACCGACCAACACTTTACGAAAGTGCTGCTCTACCACTGAGCTACATCGGCACTTCAGCGCAAGCTGACGTGCTACAAAGATCGCCTTAAACGACTTTTGTGCACTTTCGCTGCGCTTCCTCTTCCGACAAAAACCTTAAGTTTTTGTCTACATCTCCCGTTGGCCAAAGAAAACTACGGGTTTTATTTGGAAATGAGAAACCGAGAAAGAATGGAGACATCGACTTCAGTCGACTGTCGAAATCCGCCAGCGGATTTCGACGTGGAGCGGGTAACGGGAATCGAACCCGTATCTCAACCTTGGGAAGGTCGCATTCTACCACTTAACTATACCCGCCTGAGATTTTTTACCGCCTCATCTTAGCACAATGAGTCACTACTCTCAATCAGAATTGTCGGTACTCTAATACTAAGGTGTTATATTCTTTCACGGTACTGTTATATATATCAATATCTGTTTTTGCAGTATTATATGCTGTCGTATAGATATTATACATTTGAGAATAAGTAGCGAATGATTGTGCTGTAGGATTTTTTGTATAATCATTTTCTGCAGAGTTAAGATCAGTTTCTGCGCCGACTAATTTTTCTTTAGATTCAAGATATTTAGTTTTTAACGAGTCTAGCTTGGGAGCATATCCTTCAAGCTGTTTCCTTAAGGTTATTCTTGTTATTATTCTTTGATATTCATTCCCTGCCGAAGAAATAGGTACGACTAGGCTAGGAGATGTTAGCGCCACCTTTACTGCCTCGGTAGCTGGTTGGTTTTCTGTTGCTATCGCAACAGAATCAAAATTATTAATCGCTAGACCCTCGCTGGGGTTTAAATCTGGGACATCCCCGACTAGGAAATTAGTTCCAGTCAATTCTAAAATAGCATATTTAGTTCCAAAATCGCCATAGCCATCTGGGACACCTACCCCGACCGACATATGACGCTGTGAGTCAAACTCCAATAAAGATGTTTTATAGCCAAGTTGTTTAAAAAGCAATGAACCTAAATATGACTTATCTGTACAAATTCCTATCCCATCATAAAGAGTTTCATAAGGAAGTCTTGGCACCAACTGATTTACTGGATACCGAGTACTAGTATCTAGAACTTTTGTAGCCTTCGCTGTATCATATGGCATGCTTTGTAAAAAACATGCAGCTAGGTCTAGTGTCTGATCTTCACTTAAATTATTTGTCTTACCAACTGTCTTAATCTTCATTGCCATATCAGCAATAGTCGGATCGTTCTTATAGGCGTAGACGAACTTTTCATTTTTATTGTTGTAATAGGCGTACAATTTTTGAGGATCGGCTTTATAGTAATTATACAAACTAGAATATACTGTTTCTGTTATCGAAAGTTTTTTGCCGTGGTAGTCACAATTCAGTGTTATTGCTTTAGGGCCTGTTAATTTAGGATAAGGGCGAATAACGGCAATTATTGCGTTTGAAGCCGGATTGCTTTCTACCCTACCATCCAAGGTTAAATATACAAAACACCCTGTCGCCACAAAAAACAATAATACGAATGAAGTAATTGTAATTAGTTTCTTTTTCACCTATAGATTATATCAGATTAATCTCTCAGGATGTAGTTTATATCATAATAAATGTCTCTGATTCAATAGTTGTAGATATTTTGGATAAGTCTATATTTATGATAGTATATCAAGTGTTTTTACTTTCCATACACCGCATATCGAGCAAACAAAATAAGATAGGCATTAATGAATAATATATTTATTTATTTAAATAAAAGTTTGAAGAAATATTACCCTTTTATTTTATTTTTAATTATTATTTTTACGAAAATATTAATCTTTAGCAAATTCAACTGGATTTGGCCAACAAACGATATTCTACTCACATTTATAATATACAACTTGCTTGCCACCGCCATACTATTATCACCGGCTCTTTTCCTTTATAAACAACAAATTAAATATTTATTTTTTATTGATATTTTTGTTTCTTTTGTTTTAATTATTGACTCAGTCTACCTTAGTTACTTTAGTACTTTACCAGTTGTAAGCTTGATGGGCTCAACGGGTCAACTAACTGATCTTATCCCTTCTTTAGTAAAGCTCCTCAGCCCAATTGAAATATTTTATGTTGCTGATTTTATTATCATCATTGGTCTAAAACTTTTCTTTAAAAAACGGTTTGTATTAGACGCGGTATTACTAGGTAAGGATAAAATTGGTTACAAAAAAGCCCTCCTTTTTATTGTAATTATCTTGTTGTCACTAACGGCGTTATTGGCATACGACTCAAAAGATAAGCTACCACGCTTATATAATCTAATTGGCGAAAATAAGCTAATAGCAAAAAACCTTGGAGTTTTCGGGGCACATATCGTAGATATCAGTAGAAATTTTGTTGATATCTTTAATACACTGAGCCCTGAGCAAAAAACTGAAGCTCTAAATAAACTCAGCACTTATACCGTAAAGCCGATTCCCAATAACTTCACTGGTGTAGCGAAGGGCAAAAAAGTTATTATGATACAAGTCGAAGCACTAAATAACTTTTTTGTAGGGGCAAAAGCAAACGGACAGGAGATAACTCCAAATCTAAATAAATTAGCAGCGAATTCTAAATATTTTACCGAACACATCTTTACACTTGGGGCCGGAAGTACTTCAGACGCCGATTTTAGCACAAACACATCAATCTATCCCTTACTTGACTCATCAACCTTTGTTAAATACGGTAATGACGACTTTACCAGCCTTGAAAAAGAATTAAAAAAAGTTGGCTACCTGACTAATGCTTATCACGCCAACAGTAGAGGGTATTGGAATCGAACCACCGCATTTAAATCTCTGGGTTTTGACAATTTTTATGCTCAAGAAAACTATAAAAAAGGAGAAAATATAAGTATGGGCCTCGAAGATAAAAGTTTTTTTGAACAAAGCCTTAACTATATTACAAAAGAACCAGCAAAATCTTTTGATTACCTCATAACGCTGTCCAGTCATTATGCCTTTGAAATGCCGGTAAAATATCAAAAATTAAATTTAGAAAGCGACCAATTTACCACACTTGATGCAAATTTTCTCCAAAGCATTAACTATGCCGATAGCTCTCTCGGTGCATTTATCGACGGCTTAAAAAGAGATAAAATATACGACGATTCACTAATAGTTGTTTATGGTGATCACACCGCTAAATACGACCCAATGACTCTCGATGGAGTGAAGATAGACCCAGAAACCGAGATTGGGAAACGGGTTCCTCTGATAATAAAACTACCGAATCAAGTCAATGGAGAAATTATCTCAAAACCAAGTTCTCATCTAGACATAATGCCCACAATTCTCAATCTCGTTGGGGTGAGTGCTACCTCACCGATGTTTGGCAGAGATCTATTTGGTGAGAACAAACCCCAATATTATACATCTTCATTTGTAAGCAACTTCGAAAGTATTGTTATGGACGGCTATAAATATCTGTCGAATGGCGTCTCGAGTACTTGCAATAATATAAGTGACAATACTTCAGTTGATGTAGCCAAATGCGACGGAATTTCTAAAAAAAGAGATGACATTCAAAATACGGTTAACAATCTAATCAAGCACAATCTTTTCAATGATTACCTAAAACAATAATAGACTAGCATTAATGCTAGTCTATTATTATATAGATAATCTTTAAATTACTTAATGATTTTCCCATCATCAAGCTTGAAAGTAATATCGGTCTTTCCCGCTATTGATAAATCATGAGTCACGGCAATAATAGTAGTGTTCTCTTTCTTGGCTAGTTGATGCAAAAGATCAAATATCATCTTGCCAGTCTGACTATCTAGATTACCCGTAGGCTCATCGGCCAGAATCAGAGTTGGTTTATTGGCAAGGGCTCTTGCAATAGCGACTCGTTGTTGCTCACCGCCAGATAGCCTGCCTGGTTTCCTATGTTGCTTCGCTCCGTCTAAACCAACTTCTGTGAGTAGCTTCTCGGCTCGTTCTTGTTGTTCTTTTTTGCCCTTACCGATAAACTCCATCGGTAACATTACATTTTCTAAGGCAGATAGGTTTGGTACTAGATTATACCCCTGGAATACAAAACCGATTTTTTCTCCTCGATATTTATCTAGCTTACGATCATGAAGCTTGGTAATATCCTCTTTGCCAACTTCTATTGAACCACTAGTTGGCTTATCGAGAGCGCCTAGAAGGCTCAGAAGTGTACTTTTCCCGCTACCACTCTTCCCGATGATTGAGGCAAATTTGCCGTCTGGAACTTCGAAGGTAACATCGGCAACTGCATTTACTATCGTATCGCCGGATTTGAATGACTTTGTTATATTTTTTACTTTTAACATATTATCTCCTTACTCAGCTCTCATTACTTCGGCTGGACGAATTTTAGTAATAAAGAATGAGGCAAGTACGCTCCCAATGACTGCGATTATTAGGGCGACGCCTAAGCCGTAGAAAACGATTTTCCAATCAACTACACCTTGGACGCTAGTCAAAGCTCCCCTGAGCTGTCCAAAGCCTCCACCCATGCCTCTTCCTGGTCCACCTGTATCGGTGGCAGAACTAGTAACAAGCATACTTGTAATAGGGTTAGCGGCAGCGATACCGAGACCGATACCTACAACAGAAGCAAGAAGTGTAAAAGTAACAGATTCAACTGCGAACTGAAGCACTACTCGGATATTTGAGGCTCCGATAGCTTTCAGAACGCCGATCTCTCTTCTGCGCTCTCTAACAATCATAACCATTGTTAGTAATATTATTACTGCACCAGCGCCAACAGCGCCGAAGAGGCTGTACATAGAGATTTTTTGAATGTTTTCAAGCGGAGCAATTGCGGTCTGAGCTTGTGCTGCAGCATTTGTGACATCTGCAGTTGTGCCGAGAGCAGTCGTAGTAGCCGTTGTAACTGAGTCAACATTTGAGATAGAATTTACTGTTGCCGTAGCACTAGTAAACTGACCCACTTGGCTTGACAATGTCTGCACGGTAGCAAGGGGCATAATTACTTGATTATTAGAAAATGCATTACCCGCATCAAATATACCCATAACGCTGACTGTCGTGCTGTAAGCAGTAAATGTAGAGCCTACTTTCAAATTATTTTTTGTTGCTAGATTTGAACCAACTATAGCAACATTCTCCGTGCTACCAGAATCAAATACTTTTCCGCTTGTTAGCTTAAATGTTCCACCACCTTGAGTAGAGGAAAGATCGGTTGGTTTATTTGTACCGACTAGGGTAACTGGTGGTGTAAATGACCTAGTTGTTTGTGTACCAGTATCTGAAGGCCGACCTTCTCCCCCCGCGGGTGGTGCAAAAGTTTCGCCACTATTATTTGAGTTTCTTCTGCCTAAAGAACCAGCATCGATAGAAGAAACCAACGTAGAATTACTAGTTGTTAGGCGATCACTAACAACCCCATTTACTGATGATACGTTGGCTAATTTTGCCACCTTGTCTAGAGAGGCCTGAGTAAGAGGATCTCCTCCTCCTTCAAAACCACGCATTCCCGCTGGAGAAATCGAAACCGTGTTGCCCACATTTCCCTTTACCGCAGAAATTTTAGTACTTACCGCTTGATATGCGACTAGCATCGCTAGCGAAAGGCCTATACTAAGCCCCAGAATAACAACAATAGAAACTGTTCTAACTACATTTCGGAAGGCATTTCTAAACCCTCGGCTAATGACACCCATTTATTCTCCTTATTTATTATCTATATACTATTTTTTGCCTTTAAGCTGAGAATCAACTGAATACAGCCTAGTTGTTACGAAGGAAGAATGATTGTAAAACAAGAGCCTTTCTCTGGCTCACTTGACGCAGTAATTCTTCCGTTATGGACAGTAACTATGTTTTCGGCGATGGAAAGTCCGATGCCATATCCCTCTACATGATTCTTGGTTCTCGACGTATCTGCACGATAAAAACGATCAAAAATATGTTGCAAGTTATCTTTTGAGATACCAGACCCGTGGTCAGATATTCTTATAAACACGTCCTTTAAATTCTTCTTAGCAACGATGGAAATCTCCCCTTTTTCTGGACTGTACTTCACCGCGTTATCGATGATAATAGTAAAGAGCTGAGTAAGCATCGTCGAGCTTCCTTTTACTTTGATATTATCTGGAATTTCCATAACCAAGTTAATGGATTTTTCTTTTATTGGTTTAACCAATGTCTTGAGAGAATTATTTACCAAATCAACAATATCCAGTTCTTTCATCTCAATCTTGTCGCGCCTATCCCTGGCAAGATCCAGAAGCCCCGAAACAAGTGCTCCCATTTTTTCTACTTCCTCTTTATTACTGGTAAGAACTTTTATTGCTTCTTTTTTATCGAGATTTTTATCCCTTAGAGTAACATCTATCTCGGCTTGCATCGCAGCTAATGGTGATCTGAGCTCGTGTGAAGCGTCTGAGACAAAACGACTTTGCCTCTCATGAGATTCTTCCAGTGGTTTTAAAGTTAATTTTGCCAAAAGGAAACTTATTCCACCACCTAAAAGCAATATCCCAATATTTATATATATCAATCTTACAAATAGGTTGTTATAGCTGTCTTCTAGAGTCTGCTCTCTATTTTTTAGGACATTTGGGTCCTCTGGAGGTACCATAAACATTGGTCCACGTTCGAAAAAGCGTTGTTGGCTTCGCAAAGTATTGTTAATTTCAGAGGTGGACATACCAAGAATTGCGACACTAAAGAATGAGCTAATCGCCATTATAATCAGCAGATAAGTGAAAGTTAATTTGAATATTGCCGACTTAAACATTCTTCTTTTTTACTCCAAAATAATATCCAAAACCTCTACGAGTATGAATTAAATTATTTTTTGGATACGGCTTATCTATCTTATTTCTTAAATAACCAACATACACCTCTACCGTGTTTGGAAGTACGTCGGCATCAAAATCCCAGACATGAGTAATAATGTTTTCTTTTGAGAGTATTCGCTCTGGGTTACGTATCATATATTCTAATAGGGCAAACTCTTTGCTTGTAAGTTCTATCAGTTTTCCGCCACGTTTTACCGAAAATGTTTGTGGATTCAAAGAAAGATCTGCATAATCTATCGTCGGATTCAGTGCATCTTTAGGACGACGAAGAAGCGCTCTGACGCGAGCCAAAAGCTCCTCAAATGCGAACGGCTTTACCATGTAGTCATCTGCGCCATTATTGAGTCCAAAGACTCGATTGTCGATAGCGTCTTTTGCAGTTACAAATATTACCGGCGTATGAATCTTCTTTGCGCGCATTTCCTTGATGATACCGGCTCCGTCATATTCACCAGGTAACATCCAGTCGAGAATAATCAAATCATATTCATCTGTAAGGGCACTGTCGAGACCGTCGTCGCCATCATAAGCCACATCAACTGCGTATGATTCTTGCTCCAGGCCCTTCTTGACTGCATTTGCTATCTTGTGATCATCTTCTACTACTAATATTCTCATACTTATATTTTACTCCATAGTCTGAGTTTTTGCTGAATAAAAATTAGAGCCGAAAACGGCTCTAATATATTAAGGGAGGAACAAATTAATTAGTTGGATTGACTACGATTCTAGTAGCCTGAATGATTCCGCTAGAATCTTGCTCACCTGAGACAAAAACAGTATCTCCAACTACCACCTTCGTTGCCGAAGTATTTGGGAATCTAGTCGTATCGCTGATCTCTACAATCCTTGTTTCACTATCGATAGTTGCCGTGAACTGCTTATCATTAACTGCTGTCACTTTACCAGTCAAATAGTTGTTATATTGATTGCTGTTATATTGAACATTTTCGTCAAGCAGTCGGCCCCTGCCACCCATCATTCCTCGGCCTGTGGCTTCAGCCTGGTCCTGCTGATCGAACTGTCGTTCGATACCTATTCCTCGCATCCCAGTCACTCCAATAAAGTTTCTACTATCTAAAACACGTTTCATCGTCATTCCGCCTATCATCAAAATAACTACAGCGCCAGCTCCGATGAGTATACCGACGAACATCTTATTACCGATGTTACATTTTGGTTGTGCTTTCTTCTCTACTGTCTTTACTGGTTCTTTTATTACTTCATTTTCGTCATTTTTTTCTGACATTAAACAGACCTTTCTTATTATTTATAGAAAATTTTATAATCTTAAACTGAGAAATAGCTTAATTAATCGTTATGGCAGAAGCTGTTATCGAATCCGAGGCGGTTTCACTGCCTGGGGTTCCGGTCATCAATGGCGTAACTGCTATACTGCTACCAACGACTACTTTATCCTTAGTAGAACTAGTTGATAAATTATAAGTAGTGGCATCGCTAATAGTAACATTTTGAGTCGTGCCATCAGTTGACTTCACCGTGATCGTATTACCATCGATGGCCGTTACTTCTCCACTCGCTCTCCCCCTGAAGCCTCCACCCCTAGCACCACCTGCGGGGAAAGCACCATTCTGTCCACGTGTGAAACCCTGATTGGTGGCCGTATCTGTGCCAGTTGTTGCCTTTGTGCCACCTGCAATAAGGTACCCAGCGCCTCCGCCGATAATAAAGACTATTACATAGGATATTGCCACCATAGCAAGCTTTTTTTGCGATTCGTTTTCTTTCATTTATTCTCCTTATTGTATAAATATAATTATCCCAGCTGAGTAATAACTGAGATATTTATTGACTGACTTTATTATAATATAGGATAAGCCTTCGTCCCAACTGTTACCCCCAGCAGTGCCACAGCCTCCGGGTCATTGGTAATTAAAGCCTCAGTCTGTTCTCTGCCTTCGTGCATATCATGACGTGACACAAGCGCAATATTCATACCACTACTGTGGTAGATAAAAAATCTTTGATGGTTATCCGTAAAAATGTCATCATTTTTGCTAAATTTAATATTGGGCGATAATCTAGGCCATTTTTCTGGCTCTCCGAAGATAATTATTGTATTTGCAACCTGAGAAAGTTCAAATAGCTTTCTCTTCACTCTGTCCGAACAGCCCAAACCCTTTATATTTATATATATAGTCCCATTCTGTTCATTAGTAATTGCCACCTTCGTAAGCATCGCGTCCAGTGACTTCTCAAAATAATCATGTTCCCCAATAAATGTTACCGAAGATATTTTTTCAACCTTTATAACCTCCTGAGCTTCGGCAAAATCATATTTATCAAATTTAAGGGGTTTAATTGCCAGATACCGTACAGCTACTTCAAATAAATCAACCTTATCCATAATGCCTCCTTACAATAATTATATCATGTAAATTATAGATTATTATGAACTTCAAACATTGACCAAATCTATCTTTTTTGATATAATTTTCCTGTTATATAAGCGGTGACAGCGCACATGCTCTCATCGAAATATACAAAAAGTGACATTTTCGGAATCCCTCTCCCGTTTGGGGCCCCCGAAAACCGTAGGTTTTAAGGGGAAGAGGAGGAAAAGCGAAAAGATGAAGACGAGACCCGGTAGCTCAGCTGGTTAGAGCGCCGCCCTGTCACGGCGGAGGTCGCCGGTTCGATCCCGGTCCGGGTCGCCAAATATCACGGAGTTCGCTCATAGGGTCATATTCTGCCTCTATGTGGCTAAAATTGACTGGTTCGGAAATATCCTTTCCGATTTCAGTCATTTTTTTATTTTCCGAACTTTCATTTGTTTGTTTTACCGCTCTTTGGAGCGTCTGCATAGCTATCGTATATTCAATTATGGGTTTGCCATTCTCTATTTTGATGCTCTCGCATATGTCCTTCAGAATCTTCTTTTGGACTTCTGGGACCTTTAGTTTGAACTTCTCCTGGGCTACTTCCGCTCTCTGGAATATCTTCACTCCGATTTGTTGCTTTTGCTCGGAGCTTTTGGACAATCCGTCTATCTCACTTAGAATATCGTCCTTCTGTTTGGTATATTGAGCGAACCGCTCTCTGTAATTCGCATCAGAGATTAACTCGTCCAATCTGTCCTCATAGAGCCTATCTAGTCTTTTCTCCATCCGCTGGTGGTTCGCCTGAAGTTCAGTGAGTTTATGCTCTTTGTATTCAGTATCTTCTGTGTGGCTCAACTTGAGCGACTTTACTATCCAATCGGCTATCCTCGGATTCTTTACTATCAACTCCCCGAACGATTCGGCTATTTCATCAAGGACCACCTCTTCCTTCATCCATATTCGCTCATCACACTTGGTATATTTGTAGTTACAGTGTCCATATATGTGGCCTTTGTGCTCTTCCCAGCTGATTACGCTTCCGCATTTACCACATCGCATCATCCCCTTGAAGAGAAAGTTTCTCTTGGTGATATGAGGGACAGCCCTACCTGTTAGCTTCTCCTGGACTAGATTATATAGTTCCTCACTGATAAGTGGTTCGTGTTTACCCTGATATACGACTCCATTCCAACGAAATTTGCCTGTGTAATACAGATTGTGGAGTATTTCCCAGGTTAGCCTTTTTTTTATCACATTCCCATATTTGCTTCTTAGGCCATCTTTCTCCATCTCTATTGCTAGAGACTCTGTAGAATACAATCCACTGGCATATAGTTTGAACATCTTTGTGATGTATGGAGCGAACTTTTCATCTGGAAGGTGAACTCTTCGGCCCCTGGGGCCTTCAGACCTATAGCCGAGTGGCGGTTGTGAGGGGTATTCGCCTTGGGATATCTTCTCTTTTTGACCCTTCTTGACCTCTTCAGAGAGATTTTTAATATAATTCTTCGCGAGGACTACATTTAAATCCCAATTCAGAACATCCTGGGATTTTGAGTTCTTATGGAGAATTATCCCGTTCTTTACTGAATGTATTTGCCTTTCTGGGTCTTCATTCAACCAGTCATCTATTAGCTGATACTCCTTAAAGTTCCTAGTAACTCTATCCACCTTTTCAAATATCAGGATATTTATCTTTTTCTTTTTGGCGAATTCTAGCATCTCTGCGAATTTCTTTCTAAGAACCTTCCCACTTGCTGACTCAGAAACCGCGAACATTTTCTTTACCCGAAAATTCTTTTTTTCTGCATACTCTCCCAATATCTTCTCTTGAGCGGGTAATGAATAACCGCTTTCTTCTTGTTCCTTTGTTGATACTCTGGCATAGATTAATGCTTCCATATCTTCTCCTTTCCTTTTACCACTATTCAATTGTCAAAATACAAAGAGGGGCATTCCTGCTGGACATAGTTTCAGGAAGAAACTAAACAGGTTTGCCCCTCAAAGCAAATTTCTTCCTGTAATTAACTATGTCCACCTATATTTTAACATATTTGACCTATATTTACTTAGTTGACGAATAACGAAATCTAACTATATAAACTAATTAATATAACTAATTCTTACTGTATCTAACTAAAGATAAATATTCGGCCAGAATTATTTTTTCCAGTTTTTTCCAAAGGGCTCTATCCATCCAGAACAGTGTGCAGTATTTTTTTCTTGCGTGATTATAATACTGAGGGGGGCCCACCCAGCGGATTATCTCTCCAGTTATCTTGTCGGTCTTGCTATAAATACGAAAACCCTTTATTTTAAGACCTAGATAGTCAAGGGTCACTAGAGCAACGATATTATTCTCTGGTGACTCTTTTCTTTTGATATCAAACTGGAAGCTATCAAGGTTCAATTTATCTGTCATCCCAGCTCCCTTCTTCCAAAAATTGGATTAATGATTTTTCAGTCCAAGCCTTCAATGCTTGTTTTGCTTCTTCGGTTGTCGTATAAGTCCCAGAGTTATTGATTCCACGTCCATAGGTCACCTTCAGCGTTACTTCTGACACGTTATCTCGCACGAGATTCGCATAAACTCTCTTTCTTTTTGTTGTCGCGATAGTTTGCCTTGTCCCGTCTTTATTCAGAATCTTTAGTTGAATTTTGGGCACGATGTTTTTTAGCTTCATTTGAGTTCACCTCCTCTCCGTAAAGTAGATTTTCAAAGAGGTCGGTTAACTGATTAGCCATAAGAAAGGCTTGTTCTTCCGTTAGGGAGAGACCATAATCTTCTAGAACTATTTGGCGAAGTTCTACGACTAAATCTTTAGATAAAAATTGACCTCTTGTCATAAGGCCAATGGTAGATTAATAGAGCAGAGAGCTCTTGGACATTAAAAACTAGCTTATCTTGTCTGGGATAATCCTCTCATACCTTTTTATGGTTTTACCCACCAAATCTATGTCTAGTGAATATTTATTATATTTATTCACTATTTGCTTATTTGTGAGCCCCCTTAAATGGTCTTGATATATCTCAAAGTGAAGCTCTGGACTTAGCAAGTAACTCTTTCTACCTGGTTGCTGGGGCTTTCCCTTCAAATATTCTTTTACTCCTGGCCATACCTTTCTGATGTCTTCAGGCGTTACATTTTTATGAATTTTAAGATAGTAGTAATCTGCTTCATCATTTCTAGTCTCTATCTGTATGAACACGCGGGCCTTTATTTCATCTGACGTAACATATTGCCATAAATAACCGATTTCCTCACCACTAAGACTGTATTTCCTACCTAGCTCACCAGCTAGACCAGCCGTCTTCTTAACTGTTCCAGCAGCCTCCTCTAGTTTGTTAAATAGACCTGGGTATTCTTTTTTTCTGTTCTCCAGAGTCCTGTCATCCAGTTCGGTAGCAGTCTTTAAAAAATTGAGCAAGTAGTTAAAGTTGTTTCTATCTTCTTTAGAGGTTAGGCCAACCTTTTTGCGTATTTCCTTAATGTCTTTTAGTAGTTCGGGGTTACTGTTTATCCTGTATATAAAATCTTTCGCAATATTGTCCAGCGCTTTATTATCACTCAGTAAGATTAGTGACTCCTTATCGCTCTCGTTATAGGTGATCCCTTCTAACCCCTTTTTAGATTTGAAGTATCCTATTCCTTCTTTGAATTCCTTCAGGTCCATACGTCTCCTATTCTCCCCTATATATTACCCTATTTCTGACCCCTCTTATAGATACTCTATAGGACTATGCTAGTTGTATGCTGATATCAGTGCCTACTCCTTCCGTAAGTTACGCACGACTTGCCAACTCGGCGATGTGGTGGTTTATGGGACTATACAGGGCTATGCCAACTACCTTCCTTCCGATAGAGCACTTACCCCACATATTTCCATAACAGCTTGGCATCGGGCTGTCGGTGTGCAATAATCCCCTTCCGTGCATGGCAAAAAATTGGTATAATGTAGAAAAGAGGGGCAATGAAAAAAACACTGGCAAAAAATTTTACACCTGTAAAAGCGGCGCATCATACGCCTCCTTATAGAATCCATAGATACTTTGCAAGAAGGCCTTGGAATCTCTTTAGAGAACTAATTGAGAGCCTAACCAACGAGGGGCAAACGGTTCTCGATCCATTTTGTGGCGGGGGAGTAACTGTTTACGAGGGAGTCACATCTAATAGAAAGGTGATCGCATCCGATTTAAACCCACTTTCTGTTTTTATAGTAAAAAATATGTTCCACAAAAAAATGACTGAATTAATACGTATGGATTATGAGCGTATAATATCTAAACTTGAGCCAATTGTAGCTGAAACATTCGCAACAAATTGCCCCCACTGTGGGACAAAGGATATGGCCGGTTGGTATGAGCTAGTTCATACCTGCAATTGTGATCTTTGCGGTTCTGAAATAATCCTGAGCGATGAAAATAAGATTCGTAATGGTTTGTATAAATGTCAAAATTCTAAATGCACCTCACCGGGCGTGATTGTTGCGCGACAACCAAGACAAAAACCGATATATCTAAGTCTCAGTGGGCGATGCACAACTTGTAAGAAGGCGTATTCAATCCCTATGGATGAAAAGCTCGCCGCAAAGAATCTTAGGGGCATAAAAAAACTTCAGACAATCGTTAAAGATCAGGGTATAAAAGTTCTTTCTGAAACCATACCGCTGGATTGGGATAGGCAAAAGGAGGACCTCCTTGAAGCAAAAGGGTTCATGGGATTTGAAGACTTGTTTACTAAAAAGAATCTGCTCATAAATAGTATCTTGCTCGATTTTATTAAGAATAATCACAGCGATAAGGAGTCATACGAAATATTGCGCTTCATTTTTAGCGACTCATTAAGAGATACAAATATTATGTCTTTCACTAATAAAAATTGGCAAAATGGTGCACCAACTACATGGGCAAAGCATGCTTACTGGATTCCTCCACAATTTTGCGAAGTCAACCCATTGAAGGCGATTCAGAGATCCTTTGGATCAATGAAGAAAACGATAGACTTTAACTCTGAATCTGGCTATGAGATGAAGTTAGCATCCCAATACTCTGATTTAAAAAAGAGTAGCAACCTGCTTATCAAGAGAGGTGTTGTAAGAGACCTTAATCTCCCAGCAGGTTCGATAGATATAGTAATAACAGACCCACCCTATGGAAGCAATGTCCAGTATCTAGAACTTTCACACTTCTGGCATATGTGGAACCAAGACCTATATGAGGGAGGTTCATTAGATTTCTCAGAAGAAGCCATTGTGAATAGAAAGCAAAATTTTCTCAAAGCTAAGGGATATAAAGATTATGAAGATAACCTATTCTCTGTGTTTTCAGAGTGTCAAAGAGTTCTTAAAAAAGATGGTTTAATGGTAATGACTTTCAATAATAAGGATTTAAGAGCCTGGATAGCTTTACTGATTAGTATCTTTAGATCCGGCTTTCACTTTGAAGCAGATGGGATCACTTTCCAGGATGGCGTTGCCAACTATAAGCAAACTGCCCATACAAAAGCCAAGGGCTCCCCATATGGCGATTTTGTTTACCAGTTTGTTAATAAGAGTCATCCGAATAAGGACAATATAACTGCAAAAGGAAGAGAAGAACTCGTGATATATATTAGGGAACGAATTAATAATGCAGTGGCAAAATATCAAGCAGCGTCAGTAGATAGAAATGTTATTTTGATAGAGCTTTTTAACGAGATTGTGCCAGAGATAGAGGTTTTTGTTAAATTATCTAGCCAGGATGAGGTAGTGAATGATCTTTACGAAGCATTTTGTAGTGGTCACCTGGAGTTGCTATATGCCTGAAGCCAAGCCTATACGAAAGAGTGAAGAGAAAAAGGTCTTATTGCCAGAGGAAAATAAGACCCTTTTTTGCGAATACGAATCTGTGATTAAGAGCCTAGAAGGTAAATTCAACCCCGTTTGGGACGATGAGTTCACTGATCTGGTCAACTTCAAAAAAAATAAGAGTCTCCCAATACATCGATGGTTTGACTATAAAGAAGGTTACTCTGAAGATCTTGTTAATAAACTACTTGATTATGCGAAAGTAAAAAAAGGGGCATTGGTTTTAGATCCTTTTGTAGGTGTTGGGACCACACTGGTGGTGGCGCAAAGCCGAGGATTAAAGTCAATCGGTCTTGATATTAATCCGGTTGCTTCATTTGCCTCTAAAGTTAAAACCGCAGTTTATTCTGACAAAGAAATAGTTGAGTTAAAGAAAACACTTAATAATATTAATAACCACCTAATAAGGACAAAAAACATTCCAAAGTTTAGTAGGTTGGAATCAATTTTTACCAAAAAACAACTCGAGCAGATACTATCGATTAAGGGCTTCTATGAGAGTATTCCTAGTGAAAAGATTGCAGGCATATTTAAACTGGCCTACCTATCAATTATTGAAGATGTCTCAAATAGGGTCAAGGACGGTAATGGTATTAAAATCTCTAAAACTAAAACTCAGATTGAGGATGTTATTGGCAGGTATACCTTAAAAGTAAAGAGTATGATTGAGGATATTGAGGGCAATAATTGCAAAGGAGAATCAATTGTCATCCATGGCTCTATTCTGGAAGACTCTGTTTTTAAGAAAATTAGTAACGAAAAGGTTAGCACAACGATATTCTCACCGCCTTATGCCAACTGTTTTGACTATTGTGAAGTATACAAAATGGAGATTTGGTTAGGCGATTTCGTAAAAGAGTATTCAGATTTTACTAAATACAGAGAGAAGGCGATAAGATCACATGTAAATTCTAAATTTTCTCATGATTTGATGCGAACTAATCAGGAAATTAGAGTGATCTCAGAATTAATCGGAACATATAACCTGTGGAATAAAAAAATACCAATGATGTTGCGTGGATACTTTGATGACATGGAAGAAACTCTTAGCAGAATTTCCTCCATGAGCCTCCCGGGAGCAACCTGTTCTATCGTTGTCGCAAACTCAGTTTATAAGGGTGTTGTAGTCCCTACAGATCTACTGTTGGCAGACATAGCTGAACATCATGGTTTTAAAGTAGATAAAATTATTGTAGCAAGACGAATAAGATCTTCTTCTCAGCAGATGACAGAAGTGGGTAAAAATAGTAAGCTTATGAGAGAAAGCATTATTATACTGAGGAAAAATGATTAAGCTAGACGCGATTTTTTCAAATAAAATCTCTGAATGGAAAGAGCTTGAAGCCTTCCTAGAAAAAATTGAGGACAATGTTACGAAGGGCGAAATCTTTGAGCAATTTGTCTATTTATATTTGTATCTTAAAAAGGATTATTACCAAATAAAAGATCTTTACAGAAGAAAAGACATCCCGTCAGACTTAGTGGCCAAACTTAAGCTTGAGAAGAGCGACTACGGCGTAGACGGAGCGTTTGTAATGGAAGACAATTCGATAGTAGCCTATCAGGTCAAATTTAGATCCAACAGGGTTCCGCCCACCATCTCCGAGCTCGCGACCTTTTGGACAGAGGCTGAATACGCTGATCTGAGGTATGTAATAGCAAACTGCGTTAACCTGCCAAGGCCGGCTAATAAAAAAATTGAGAGCTATCAAATTCTCGTGGATATTTTTGACGACTTAGAAGACAAATTTTGGGATGACCTTCACTCACTTGTTATAGGATCAAAGATAGAAAAAATTGAGTTGGTCCCAGATGCTCATCAAAAAAGAATAATATCAAATACAGTTAAGGGTTTTAGGGAGAACGACCGTGGCAAAATAATTGCAGCTTGTGGGACGGGAAAAACCCTTACCTCTCTTTGGATAACCGAAGAACTAGAGACAAAGAAGATTCTCTTTTTAGCCCCTAGCCTGGGTCTTATAAAACAGACTCTTGAATCTTGGACAAGTAATACCAAGAACAAGTTCAACTACATTTGTGTTTGTAGTGACCAAACTGTGGTCTCTGACCAGGAGATTGATACGAGTGATATAGCCATCAGCGAAGTTGACTTCCCTGTCACTACAGACAAAGACAATATACTAACATTCCTATCACAGCCATATGACAAAAAAATTATATTTTCCACATATAACTCTTCAAGTATAATCGCCGATGCAATAGAGGGTTCAGACTTCGAATTTGATCTTGTTATCTTTGATGAGGCCCATAGAACCGCCGGTCAAGGTGATTCTGAGATGTTTTCTTTAGCGCTACACAATGAGCGAATTAACTCTGCAAAAAGGCTCTTTATGACGGCCACCGAAAGACTTGTTCGCCCTTGGATATTAGAGAAGGCAAAACAGGCTGATCGAACCATATTTTCAATGGATGATGAAAATACATACGGCCCTATTTTTGACAGGTATACATTCGGGGAAGCTATCAAGGACGGCGTAATAAGTGACTACAAAATTATTCTTACCGCTATCGATACAACCGAAGTTCTAGAGTGGATTGAAAATAATCAACTCTTAGTTACGGAAGAAAAAGGAACTGAGGTAACCCTAGCAGCGGACAATATTTTTAAACAGATGGTCCTGGCGAAAGCCATAAAAGAGTTCTCGTTGGCAAAGATTATTACTTTTCACTCTTCCATCAAGAGGGCCCGATCCTTTGCATTTGGGTCTAATAATGAATCTGTCAGTCTAAAGGATATTCTTGATTTAGCTTCCGTCTCTTTTGAGACTGAAAAAGTTTTTATTGATAGCGTTGACGGTAGTATGCCGGCTGGTATGAGGAAGCAAAAATTAAGAGATTTTGAAAACGCTGAATTCTCAATAATTACAAATTCTAAATGTCTTACAGAGGGAATTGATGTTCCAGTGATTGATAGTGTGTATTTTGTTGACCCAAAAAACTCGCTTATTGATATTGTCCAAGCTTGTGGCAGAGCTCTAAGAAAGCCCAGAAACAAGAAGATAGAGAAAACGGCCTATTTTATTGTTCCGCTACTAATTAATCACGAAGACGGTCCCGAAAATAAATATGAGACCCTAATGAACTTAATACAGGCGCTTAAGGGACAGGATGAAAGACTTGCTGATTGGATCGACAAGCTGAACATGAGTGTGGCCAGAGGTGGAAAGGGTCCTGAGGTTGATCCTCCAATAGGTATTTCCCTACCAGAGAAGGTAGATTTAAAGAAGTTCATGCATGATATCCATTTACAGATTGCAGAATCTAGCTATGGCCCTCGCCAGAGTATTCTTAAAAAAGGGCACAGCAGGAGAAGTGATGCGGATAGCTTTTTTAAGCCGCTAGGAGACATGACATATGAGAACTTCAAGACCAATGTGGCAGATGTCACTTTGGCTAAATTCAACTCATTGGAAGAGGTAAGGTCATCTAACGAAATCTATATTAACCATAACAACATATCTCATACTAAAAGACTTGGGCTTATTGAAGAGGCCGACTCCCGAAAGTTTAAATTGACACCCCTAGGTGTTGATTACAAGGAAGGGAAGGCACGATTTGAGGAATTGTTTAGGAGTGCAATGTTAAATTATAATTCCTATTCTGCCGAGAATCTTAATCCGTATAAAGCCTTCCTAAACATCCTGGTAGAAACAGGAAAGTTAAACTATATAGAATTTTTGTATGCTGTTTACCGCATGCCTGATCTCGGTCCTGATTCATACGCTGAAACCTTTGAAATTATTGAAAGTTTAAGGTCCGACTATCCAAATTTAAATCTGTTATCTAATAGCAACAGAGAGAAAATCTTATCAGAATTAAATGAAAGGTATTCTCTAAACTATAGTTACGTTGAAGTCTGGGGAAGCACCACAGCAAAAAATAAATATATGTATTTCCGAAACCACTTGGCCGTATTTGATCAACTCGAGTCAAACAATCAAGAAATATATGTTATTGATAACATGAAACAGGAGCTTATAGATTTACTAGAGATTAACTTTTCATGATGAATAATGAAAAGTAGGCGTGGGGTGTATACTTCTCTAAAAATATTTTGCGAATAAGACAGTTGGATTCTATGTGACACGCGAGGCTATTTTGCCTCCCCCTGGGTGGGGTGTGGGTATCCGTCCTCTATGCCGTTTATGATTGATTTCATCTTCTTACCCACTATTTTCTCTATATTTTCATAGTAGACGTTCTTGTCGTGTTCATAGTCATACTCTTCATCTATAAATGTCTTTGCTTCCAGTCGCTTCGCCTTGGGGACGTAAGCTAGCAATTTCTCTGCATTCTCTTTATCTACCCTTATCACTTCTCTGAGTGTCTTGACACTTACCCAGATGAGGCTAAATACATCTCGTTCAGCAATCTTGGCAACTGTTTCACCAAACTTCTTGCTTATACTCTTAGTCCCCGCCTGGTAGCCAACCGCCAGTGCTAGTATCGGTAGACCAAAAAACAATAGAAAGTCTCTATACATTTTCACTCCCTTCTTATTATTTAGTAGTTCTTATAACCACTTTTCGCAACCTGTTGGGACAAGGTCCCTACCTGCGATCAGAAGCATCTCCATCATATCGTGTTGCTGTTTCGCCCCTGCTAGTGACTGGTTCATCAAGGCAGTTCTCTGTGCTATCGACATCCCGGAATAAGCAGGATTATTTGGATCCATTGCCGCATTGCGAATACTGATAATTTGATTTTGGTAGCTGTTTTCTTCTGCTACGACTTGTGGCTGATATTTATTATAACCTGTCTGCATTAGCCCGAGACAAAATTGCTTCATTTCGGCTGCATAGGCTGCATTTGCGTCGACTGTTGGTGTGCTGGGTGCAGCTGGCGCCTGAGTATTTACCCCTGAGGCTGGTTTATAAGTTGTGTCATAAGGAGTTGTTTCTGTGGGAGTCGTGGCTTGGGGCGTCTCTGCTTTAACTTCTTCAGTCTTTGGAGTTTCTACGGTTCCTGTTTTCTTTACCTCGCCTTTTACCTCACTTTGACCAGTGCCTTTATCTGTGGGCTTATGACTGTCTTGATAGTATTTATATCCAAAGACCCCAGTTGCAGCAAAAACGACTATCGTTAGTGCTATCGCAAATGGGAGTAGCTTCTTTGCTTTCTTTTTATCAAGTCCCTGCCAAATCTTCTTAGGATTTAGTTTCATAAAACCCTTTCGTTAGGCTGTTTATACCACAAATAGACCAAAATATCAATCCCTTTTATTCTTAATTGTATAATTATTTGTTTGACCGTGTTACGACAGTTTTCAAATCCTTATCGCAGGCATAGCGCAGCGAAATTTCTGATTCTTTAAGAAACTCTTCCTTGCTATATGTCGTGAATATATTATCTATTTTATTCATAGCTTGCTTGTGGGCCTTTTTGTCTTTTATATCTTCATTCACTATACCTTCTATGCAGGCTCGGACATATTGAATCCTTTTCTCATATTTATCGGAGGAGTAACTGACAGCCTGGAGGATGCGATTCTTTGCATCAGCATTTTTGGCTATAGCTATCTTTGTTTTAAGTTTCTGGTCAAATCTCCACCTAGCAATCATATAGCCCGCAACTAACCCTATCGCCAAGGCGATTGATAAAAACGCAATCTCGGTATACATAAGGCTCCTTTCTCTGTGGGCTAAATTTTAGTCCCACATCCCTTCATCTTCGTATTTGTTACTCTTAAAGCATTTAGGACAGGTCTTATAATCCCACCTCACTAGCTTGTGGTCTCCGCAATCAGGACAGATGGGGCAATCGCCAGGCCAACCATCAATCTTCGCATCACCTCTTACTATGACGATTTCATTCTTTTTATTGCAGTAATACGGGGTTTGATAGGATAGGCTTATTCCTGACACCCCGCTGAAGAAACCATTCCTGTATCCACAATCACCGCACTTATAAGAGATTATCGAGCCCATTTATTGCCTCTCTATAAACGCTATTACTCCTAACAAGACAAGGAAGAAGACAGCCATTAGGATAAACGTTTTTAATTCCATTTCATTAGCCTATAAAGTTGATAAAACCAGTTTTATTAGCGTAGAACCAGAATAGCATTACTGCGATAGCGAGAACTGTTGCACCAATACTTGCCCACAAATTTTTCTTCCAGGGTAGAAAATACATAAAAGCTATTAGTGCGATTACTTCTATCAATTGTCTGGCTCCTTTTGCCCAATCCTAGCATTGCTTTTTGGGTCTGTTAAATATCTTTGAAAATATTCTCATTTCATCAAACGCCTATACTATTTGTCCGTAGAATATCACCCAGCCGACTAATGAACCCAGCCACAATGCCATTACACCGATTCTATATAATTTTCTACCGTTTTTCAGTCCCATTGCTTCAAACAATTCATCTATTGATTCATTCGCAGACTTATCTTTTCCGTAGTTTGTATGATTTGTATCTTTCGGTAGCGCATTTATACCAGCGATTAACGAAATTGCTAATGGGACTAAGGGGTCTTTATGAAATACACTTCCGAGATATGGGAGTGAAAGTCCCAGGAAAAACATAATCGGTATCCATATTTTGAATTGCTTCTTATCCCAAACAAAATAGTTTGAGGTAAGAGAAATAATGCTTGAGAGAATAAAGACCGCAACTAATACAGCTACTAATCCTATGAAGAATTCCACAAAGGACCCCTTTCTTTTGCCCAATCCTAGCATAAAATAGCCCAAAATGCAATGTTTAGTGAGTTTCAGCAAACATAGCGAAGCTAGATAATTAAGCTATGGCAAATGAGTTCGGAGAATTATCTAAAGAAGAGAAACAGGCCGACAAAAGAGCCTTCGGCAAGAAGATAGGTATTCTTATTAAGGATGCCCGAATCGCCAAGGGAATGACTCAAGATGAAGTAGCTGATAAGGCTGGTTTATACAGAACCTATGTAGGATTTATTGAAAAAGGTGCCTACTCACCTAGTGTATATACTGTTCAGAAAATTGCTAAGGCGTTAGATACAAAGCTAAGTTCTCTGCTGAAAGACCTCTAGGATAATCAAAAAGGGACCTTAAATAGTCCCTTTTTGTTATTATCCTTTCTTTTATAGCTCACTAGCTAGACTGAATTGTGTTATATCTTTAGAGCTTAGGCTTCGGACCTGATGATAGTATGCTCGCCAAAGTTTGCTATTTGGAACTAAGGTTCAAGTAGCCAGGAATTTGTTCGAGTATTCTAAGTCAATTAAAAGAAGCATCGTGCTAGATGCTTCTTTTAATTTTTAGCCAAGTATTTAATAATTTATTTCTTATTAGCCCTTAGAAGATCTGGATAACCTGCGCCAATAATCTGATTCTCCTTTTTCAAACCAAGCTCTATGGCAACTTCATCTATAATAGCTCTATCTTTGCCTTCAAGCTCTAGATACTGACCCAAACCAGTGATTTCATCTAGTACAATCTCGAGGTTCTTGTAGCCTGCGATTTGTCTCTTCTTTTCGACCACAACATCTATCTGATAATGTAATTTATCTAATATTTCTTTTATTATTTCTGGCGAAGTCACACCACTCTCCCACTCTTTGGTAAGATACTCGTCTACATATTCGTGATACTCAAAGCTGGCCCCACCTTTTGATTCACGTACCCTGAGATATAGGTTTGGATCGGGCATAATATAATAAGTATCGGTTGACTTCTTTACTTCAGAAAAATCGAATTTAGAGTGCATACTTTCGAACTGACCATTACTAATTTTGAATTTTATTTCCAACTCTTCATTCATTAAGATTCTCCTTTTATTTATATTAGTAACAGTTATTGTTCTTGAGTATTTTACAAGCATTCCTACTCTATAGTGATCTAGCTAAAGCAGGAATTGTTTAAAATAAACCAGATTCTAGCGCCTCATACTTATTTCAATATCATTGTTATTTACTTGAAATTTTTTATTAATATCGCTCTCTGCTAATAGATTGGACTCAATGGTTATCGCCAATACTTCTTTTTGGATAGTTTCGCCGAATTTTTCAAATACATCTTCCATACCCCTGTAACCTACATAGATTCTATCATCAATCTCATAACCTGCTGCCTTACGTTCTTCCTGAATAATTCTGACTATTTCACGTGCAGAACCTTCTAGTTGCAGTTCCTTACTTATCTTGAAATTGAGATCAACACTAGTTACGGGTCCGCTTTTAAATACTACTTTCTTGACGTTGACTTCCTCTCGAATAATGTCCTGGAAATCTTCGCCTATACTATAATCTGTAAGAATAATCTCACTCAGTGGTTGTCGGACTTTTACCTTGTTCGTTGCGCGCAATTGTAGAGCTTCTTTTATAATTACCCTGGTATCAGACATCTTCTCATTCAGCTTATCATCAATAAAAGATATATCGGCGACCGGGTAATCCACTAAATGAACAGATTCTTCACTAGTTAAATTTTTATAAATCTCTTCAGCGATAAAGGGAGTAAATGGCGCCATGACACATGAGAGTTTAACCAATACATAGTGCAGAGTTTGGTAGGCATCATTCTTATCATTGTCGTCTTCACTCTTCCAGAATCTTTTACGGCTACGGCGAATATACCAATTTGAAAGCTCATCAATAAACTCCATAATTGGCTTAGTGGCGTTTGGCAAATCATAGGCAAGCATATTATCATCAACTGTTTGTATTAATTTATGCAATTTTGACATTATCCATCTATCTAACAGATTCTCGACTTGAACTTTACCTGCGCTTGTTGGCGACCATCCATCAATATTGGCGTACATTACAAAAAAACCATAACTATTCCAAAGCGTAGCTAGCTTTCTTTGAATGTCAGAAACATCTTTGTCCGTCAGGGAAAAATCTTCGCCATTTAGAAGAGGTGAACTTAATAATAAATAACGAAGCGCATCGGCGCTGAACTTATCTAGCAAAATATTGGGGTCAGTGTAGTTTCCCAAAGACTTCGACATTTTCTTGCCATCAGAGCCAGCAATCGTCCCTGTGACAATTACATTTTCAAAAGATTCCTTCCCAAAAAGGCCTACGGAGATAACATGCATATAGTAGAACCAAGCTCGTACCTGCCCAACATATTCCGAGATAAAGTCGCCTGGGAAATTTTCTTCAAATTTTTCCTTATTTTCGAATGGATAATGGAACTGTGCAAATGGCATACTTCCACTTTCAAACCAACAATCCAAGACTTTTTCAATTCTTTCCATTTTCACACCATCAATTTCGAAAGTGATCTTGTCAACATATGGTAAGTGATAATCTTCCAATGATACCCCTGAAAGTTCCTTCAATTCTGCATAGCTTCCGACCACTTTGGTTATTACTGTCCCGTCGGCCTTGGTGCCGCGCCAGACAGGTAATGCTGTTGCCCAAAAACGATCTCTGCTAATATTCCAATCTGGGGCTGTCTCAACTGTATTTTTAAAACGCTTTTCCTTGAAATGGGCTGGAAACCAGTTGATATTCTTGTTTGTTGCCAACATATCATTTTTCTGTCCATCAACATTCATAAACCAACTCGGATGAGCCCGGTACATTAATTTCGTACCACATCTATGACAATGGGGATAATCATGTTGTATATATTCTATTTTCAAAGCCTTGTCTTCGGCCATAAGGGTTTTTGCAATTTCTTTATTTGCTTCCCAGATGTTTTGATCTTTCCATCTTCCATCAGTATAAATTCCGTGTTCATTCACAGGATTTATCATTGGTATCTTTTCGATCTCTGCAATCGCGTAATCATCTTCACCAAATGCGGGTGCTATATGCACAATACCAGTTCCATCTTCTGTAGTTACAAAATCAGCACCAATTACCCTATAAGCCTTGTTGCTATGGCTCTCAAAAAGTGGTTTGTACCGCTTTCCCACCAGGTCAGAACCGCTCATTTCACCGACTATTTCTGGTATATTTTTGCCCGTCAAGGATACATCATCTGGAGCGAATAAAAAGTCCTTTTTCTTTTCAAAGATCTCTTTTGCCAAGATAAGATACTCTGTTTTACTACTTTTATTAGTAAAACGCACCTTTACATATTTTACTTTTTCCCCCACCGCTAGAGCCATGTTAGCTACCAATGTCCATGGAGTAGTCGTCCATGCTAAGAAAAAGGTATCTTTATCATTTTCTAGTTCGAATTTTACATATATTGAAGGGTCAGTGATAACCTTATAGCTATTGTCCATGGCTACTTCAGATTTAGATATTGGGGTAGCACATCTAGTACAATACATTAGCACCTTTTCCCCTTCATATATCTTCCCCTTTTCGTACAATTGCTTAAAAGCCCACCATACGCTCTCCATATAATCTTTATCCATGGTCTTATAAGCATTTTTAAATTCTACCCAGCGTCCGATTCTTTCAATCATGTCTTCCCATGCATCACTGCCCTGTGCCATTTCGGTACGGCATGTTTCTATATATTTTTCTAAGCCAATCTTGGGGATATCGCGCTTGTCCTTGATGCCTAATTTTTTTTCTACTAAGTTCTCTGCGGGAAGACCATGGCAATCCCAGCCCCAACGGCGTTCGACGTGCTTACCTTTCATTGTCCAGTACCTAGGTACTGCGTCTTTAACAATAGAAGAAAGTAAAGTTCCATAGTGAGGTACACCCGTAATAAATGGTGGGCCATCATAAAAAACATAAGAATTATTCTTGTCTCTATTTTGTACTGATTTTTCGAAAATATTATTTTTATTCCAGAAAGTGATTGTTTCAGCTTCCATCTGAGAATAATTTTTCTTTAAATCTACTTTTTTAAACATAATATTACCTTTTACTTATTAAAAAATCGCCTATAAAACAATCTTTAAGGACGATTTGAAGTCGTGGTACCACCTTATTTCCCCCGTCATATTCATGCCGAGGCTTAATTTTGGCTATTACGGGCCGTCCGGCAGATTCTACTTGCCCAATAATGGGCTTTCTTTCCACAGCATCGGGAGTGATAGTCCCTCAAACGCTTTTATGGAGTAATTATATGCTTTTGGAGCTATTTTGTAAAGATTATTGGTCATATTTTACGAAGATATTATATATATTATAACCTACTCGAAACACCAAACTAAATACACTTTTGCCTATTCTATCAATTGGGGCAAGCTGCGAAGCTTAAATATATTCCAATACCTATTTGTTAGCCATTACAAAATAACCGTCCCCACGCCACTTACTTCGTCAAATAGAACATACATAATAAGCTACTTCCTGTATTTTATATATTTAACAAAAGATCTGTAATGCTGATATGTATTATTATTGCTATAATTACCGTGATATTAAGCCCAGAAACACAGCAATCTTCGCCCCGAGAACACATTGTTACTGGCAAACGAGAATATGGGGCTCCGTTTTATTGTTTAATAAGCCTGCCTGACGGCAGGCAGGCAGTCATCTGTGGAAACAAATATATCCACAAAGGAGCTCCCGGAAATCGACGCGTGGTCGGAATTCGGGGCAAAGCACTGGAGATCTTGGGGATGTGATTTAGCTAGGGTTCACTAGTAGGACTAGGGCTGTTCTTTATAGCCCTCGCTGTGACGGTCTGGATACTTGCTCAAGTATTCTAGGTTCCAAAAAGAAGCATCGTACTGATGCTTCTTTTATATGTTAAAATATAATAAAGAAAGGTGGTAAATATGAAAGAATTACTTCTATATATCTCAACAGTGCCGATATTTTTCGCTATCGATATGCTCTGGATCGGAGTAATCGCAAAAGACCTATATTTCAAAACAATTCCCGGCCTTAGTCCCCAGCCAAATTGGTTCGCCGCAATAATCTTCTATCTGCTATATATTATAGGAATTTTAATATTCGCAGTCCTACCCAACCTTGATAAGGGTTGGCAGCAAGCTCTAATCTACGGTGCTCTCTTTGGTTTTTTTGCCTATGCAACATATGATTTAACAAACTACGCAGTTATGAAATCTTGGCCGCTTTCTATTACTCTTATTGATCTAGCGTGGGGAACCACACTTACTGGTATGGTGGCAACGGCTTCATACTTTATCGGCAAAAAGATATTTTAATATAATGTTAACTTATTTATTAATAGTAGCTCTATTTGTATGGTTATATGTAACTTTTTGGTTTTTTTATGGTCAAAAATTAGCCCGTCTTGACGTCGCTGATGAAGCCTGGGGCCTAGCCCAGCCGCTAATAGTATTGATTGCCATTATATTAACGAAGAATAGCTCACTCGACTCCCTGATCATCTTTCTATTAACAACCATATGGGGTTACCGCTTGTTTAGTCATCTTCACAAAAGACATATTAAAAGTCCCGGTGACGATATGCGGTATGTCGAAATGAAATCGGGATGGAAAACATTTCCCAGACTAAAAGCTTATATTTATGTCTTCTTGCTTCAAGGATTTCTTATGTATCTTCTAGGCATAAGCTCAATGATACTAATTTTCTCTCAGCCCAGTCAAAATGTGTTATCGCTTATTGGAATCATAATATGGATAATAGGTATTATTTTTGAAGTAATAGCCGATAATCAACTCAAATTATTTGTATCAAATCCCATCAATAAGGGTAAAATAATGGACACTGGATTGTGGAAATACTCCAGACATCCAAACTACTTTGGCGAAGTTATTATGTGGTGGGGAATCTTTATCTTCGTACTACTGAACACTGGCATATGGTGGGCGATAATATCTCCACTCACAATCACTTATCTTATCGTTTTTGTATCCGGCATTCCTCTCACAGAAAAACATTTCAGTAGCAATCCTCTTTGGGAGAAATATAAGTCGAAAACTAGCGCCTTAATACCTTGGCCCAACAAGAAATAAATGGAAAAAATTGTCGTCAATGATCTTATGCAAAATAACTATTCCTACTCCCCTACTGAAACAATAGGAAATAATTTCGACGCTAGATTCCTGCCAGAGCTTACCCCAAAAGAAATGCTCAGGCTTGGTGTTTTTGGCGGTAAATATATGACAGACTGCAGAAATGAATTCCCCGCCGACTGGTTCGATAACGTGAAGCTATGTCATGAATTTCATGATGCAAATCTCAACTTCTTTGGTGTCAACGCTTCACAACCGCTTGCAGTTTGGCAAAAAAACGGCTGGATCTACCCAGAAGATCCTAGGGGTTGGTTTCAGTGGTATTGCCGCTATTATATGGGTCGCCGGATTACAAGCGAAGACAACAGACAAATACGTAGATGGCTAGCAATGAAAAGACATATATCACAACTTCAAATGAACTGCGTTCCTGGCGATCTATCTTGCAGAAAAAGACAAAGACAAGCACTTCTCCACTGGGCCTACGACAGTCGTAAAATGTAACCTTTGTCGAATTCCCCATATACTACACCTCGATAACTACGGCTTTGCAGTTTTTCATTTGTATGAAATATATCTACATCGTATTATGTATAAAGCATAATACTAACAAGGAATTACAACGTGGCTGAAATAAACACCCAAAACGGTAAAATAGCTGACAAGGAATCAGACAAACAATGCTACGTAAACCCAGACGATAATCATGCTTTTGCAAAAGGTGTAGAACATTTGGTCGATCCGATAAGTGTGGGTTCTCTGCACTTCATACAACAATTCAATAGATTACTGCCAAAACCAATACAGAAGATGCTTGTAAAATCATCATCAAAAACAATCCCCTTCATGGGTTTTGTTGTAGAACCATATAGTTCCTTTCTCTTTTATGAGATTACCGACATTGATCAGGCAAATGAATTGTTACCACCGGGCTTCAAACTCGTCAAAACTAGGGCTTTTGAAGGGGATGAACTGAAATATTACTGCATTTTTGGTTGCTTCAGAGCTCATACAAGCGCTTTTTGGGGAGTCAGAAGCGAATTTTATATAATAGCCGAGAACGAGAAAACTGGTCTTCTCAGTTGGGTTATTGTGGATTACGATACTAATACTATCAGCTATGATGAAAAAAATGGCTTACGTGGACCAAATAGTAGCAAATCAGTAGTAACAATCAACCATCGCGGTACTCTCTTTGTAGAGATAACCAGAGATGATGGTAGTCGCAAGCTTGCATATGACATGAACATTGAAAGAGGAAAAATGAAAAGTCTAGACCAAAGACTCTGGCTAGAAGGTAACCTCTCGATTGGATATGGTCGTAACTTATCAGATAATAATGCAGATGTTTTTTCTCTCAAATTTGAGCCATGCGAAGTAGAAAAAGCCCTCGAGATACCCGAAGACAGCTTATTACTAAAATCAAACACATGGTACCCAGGCCTATTCGCTGATAAACCGTCTCAAGTTGTTTGCTTTCCATATGCCCAACATTTTGTTTCTGATAGCCCCGGGTCTAGTAGCAACTTAAAGAATGAAGAAGAGCTAATTTCTGCGGTTAAAAAGATTAATTTCGATAATATCGAGGTTTTCTCAACCAAGTCATTCAAAACAATGTTTCTTTTGGGAATACTGGCATCGTTGACCACGACCATTATATTAATCGTCTTACTAATATTGAAATAAATAAGGAGTATTTATGAATTTAGAAAATAAAACAATCTTAGTTACCGGTGCTGGGAGTGGTATAGGCAAAGAAGTAGTCCTGGCTTTACTCGAGAAAGGCGCTAAAGTAGCTGCGGTAGATATGCGCGAGGAAACTCTAGCGGAGCTAAAGAAAACTGTCGATAATGCAGACAAATTAAGCACGCATGTCGCCAACATATCAGACAAGAAAGCGGTAGAAGCTCTACCAAAAGATGTAATCAAAAATCAGGGCAACATCGACGGTATCATCAATGTGGCTGGAATCATTCAGCCATTTGTTAGAATAAATGACCTCGAATATGACGCCATAGAACGCGTAATGAATGTGAACTTCTACGGGACACTTTATATAGTGAAGTCGTTTTTACCATACCTTCTCAAACGCCCAGAAGCTCACGTCGTGAATGTCTCGAGTATGGGCGGATTTCTCCCCGTACCTGGTCAAAGTGTCTACGGTGCTTCTAAGGCAGCGGTAAAGCTACTTACCGAGGGATTGTATGCAGAGCTCAAAGATACTAACGTACACGTGTCTGTAGTCTTCCCAGGGGCCACTGAAACAAACATCGCAACCAACTCCGGCATGATAATTCCTGAACCTTCAAAATCGGATACTAAACAACAAGAATTCCCGATGCTTCCAGCGAGTGAATGCGCGAAACAAATTATTAAAGGTATCGAAAAAAATAAACTTCAGATATTCACTGGCAAAGACTCAAATATGATGAATCTGCTTTATCGCCTCAACCCTGTCTTCGCTACAAATCTCATCGCCAAGCAGATGAAGTCACTTTTACCTAAATAGTCGAAAATAGTTTATACTGTTAATATGAAACACAAAATACTCTGGATATACATGATTCTGTCATTCATTGGTTTATCACTTTTTTACTATTATATTCATATACAAGAGCTCGATAAAACATTTCTAACTATTTCGACTTTCGTTTTTTCTATCTTTATGGGTTTTTTCATCTCAAGACAAGATGGTCGCTACGACAAAATAAGACAAAACCTTTCACAGTTTGATGGTGATATGTCCTCAATATATCGTGCCCTGTGTCACCTAGGGCCAGACGTACAAGATCGTGCAGGAGAGATAATAAAAAGACATTATGATAATGTCATCGGTAATGATTCTTGGGACTGTCATATTATACGGGAATCAACAACAGTGACTGATCTACATGAACTCGTAGAAGATGTGGCTTCTGATAAAAAACTTTCTAATCTTCAAAATACCACCGTAATGAGAGTATTACTCGCCCTTCATGACTTACAAATTACTAGGAAAGGATTTATTGCCAGCTATCAAGAGAGACTACCGAAAGTCCAGTGGCTCCTAGTGGATGTTCTTGCCCTAATCGTCCTTATAAATATTTCAGCAATTTTTTCACAGTATCTAGTATTTACCTCACTCCTAAAGGCCACTTTCGGCACAGCTATAGTCCTTACCTTATTGTTATTACAGCAGCTAGACAACCTTGCCTTATTTGAAGGTGCTGTAGGAGAAGACTCTGCAAAGGATGTTGTAAATATTATTAGAGAATAGGAGAAAATATGGGTGGACCAGATTTTTTAGGGACTAGTGGGTTCAACGAATTTATGCATCGTCAAAAAGATGCTGAAGAAGCAGAAGAATTATCTAAGAAGCACAACAAGGCTAAATCAGATAAATCAAAAATCATTCAAGAGGTAGATACCGACGAAGAATCCGAAGACACCGAAGAAGACGATTAGTTCTTTTGGTAGTGCCTACATTATTTGAATGAGAGAACGGCTGCTAATTGCTTGTCTGCCTCTAATGTTCCATTTATTGTTCCGCTATAGTTGGTGACAATATACCAGTTTCCACCCTTAAGTACATTTAGTTGGCCGTATTCAGGACTATAATAAGCCGAATCTCCTAAACCGCTTACATTTTCTACGCCCGTGGGCCTCTTGTCACCAAACTGATCTTTGTTTGTTGTAGCCCCTGCTTTAGTGAGAGCCGCTCTAACGAGGACATTGGTACCTTTTTTATTGCTGATACTTATCTTGCCTGCGGGATCTATCTTGGTTGTATAGACACAATCACTTACAGTCACGTCCTTTGTAGCTGCTTGAGTTGTTTGAATATTCCCCCGCTCAGCCGTATCACCTAGAATGTTCTTAGCAATATCTGCAGTCAATACTTCACAGGCATTCACACTCCCAAGTGTACTATTGCCCGTTTTTACCTCAGTACTACTTCCGGTGCTAGTGTTGGTCACCGTGGCCCCCTTATTTGTAAAAATAAATATTGCAGTTATCCCACCGACTACGATGACTCCACCGACTAACCATATTGCGAATTTGTTCATTATTACTCCTTTCATTTTGCATATTATACACCATAGTATACCACCGACTATTCGAACCTTTAGTATTTCATGTGGGAAATATGATAATATATTCCCATGAAACCAATATTTACAGAAATAGTTGATTGGAATGGGCTAAATATTCATCGTGAGTTTTATCCCACTGATAATTTTGACCAAATTCCAAAAAACAAAGCTTTCCAATCTCAAGCTGTTTGTTTTGTAAATTCAGAAGAAATTGCCATATTTGAGGATACTGACGGACATAGAGGAATGCCCGGAGGCCATATAGAAACTGGCGAAAACTATGAAGAAACACTGGAAAGGGAAATTTTCGAGGAGTCCGCATGTGTTCTTATCGACTGTGGACCAACTTGTTATATAAAAGAGTGGGATGAAAAAACTCCAAATATTGTCAGCTATGGCCTGCGATACTGGGCAACGGTAAGAGCTCTGGACCAAGATGTAAAAGACCCTTGTTGCCCTGGTCGCGAGAGAAGAATTGTAAAACTCAACAAAGCCGATTCATATCTTGGTTGGGGACGATCAGGGGAAATTCTCTTAAATCTTGCTAAATCCAAAGTAAAATTCAAATAGTAAACGTAATTTTACTTTAGCCAAACAAACATATTTGTAAGAAGTTTATATCTTTCTTCTGAGTCTTTTATCATTATAATCTCAAAAAGTCCCTTTTCTCCAGATTGCTCGACGATTTTATCTACCATAAATCTTCCGATATCATAAACTCCACGACCTCCCTTGTTATGGTATTTTTCTAAATCCTTAACGGTTATAGTCTTTACTGGCGGCTTATTTTGCTTCGCTATATAGCAGGCCACACCTTCATTCAACCACACAGGGGAACCGCCAGAAGTTAGCTTTCTGAAATATATATGGCTTATTTCATGTTTTAGAACATGTTCGAAGTCTGATGCTGGATGACAAGAATCTGTTTCGAACATATCTTTTTTTAGTATAAAAACGGTTTTCCCAATCGTGAAACCAACCATCCAATCTTCTGTTTTCCCACCCTTGATCTCATCGTATTCTTCTCTTGAACGGATTTCATAAACAACAACCTTTATCTCAGGAATTCCATAAAATTCAGCTACCTCTTTGTTAAATTTAGTGATAAGTGGATTTGGTTTATTGTGTTTTGTTTTTTCGAATTCTAGATGTTCCCAGCCTACCTTTTGTAATAAGTCGCTACTTGGAGGTTCTTTTTGATATGATATCCAAGGGAAACAGCTGTTCAGTTCTGCACTTTCGTTCAAAAGGTAATCTACCAGACTCTCTTTTTCCCATTGTGATAATTTATATTTCTCGACCACTGGCTGCTCTATCACAATGTGGACAAGCTCGTGAACAACAACTTGAGTTAAGTCGTTATAGTTACGAAGATTTAACACAATAGTCCCAGGAAGATTATATGAACCGCCCATCCCATAATGTGTAAGAACAATATTGAGTTTTTTTGGCTTTTTATATGGCAAGTTTTCGAGAAATGCTTCCACCTTTTCCTGAGATGTATTCCAACCATCGGTTATATGTTTCTCAACTTTCTTGGCGGCGGTTTCGTCAAATTCCGTTTCCACTTGTTTTTTTGCCTTTGATAAATCAAAATTGTCAAAATTAATACCATCAGGAAAACGGGGTTGATAACCATTTTTTATAAAGAAATCTTTCCTCTTAAATGTATCTTCTACCCTTTTGAACTCGCGCTCTAATGTATATGTGAAAGTTAATTTCATAGAGTTAGTATATCACTTATTATTAAATATGTGGTTATTCTACATTACTAATTTATGATAAAATCTATCTATGAATCTAATATTTATTTATGGCCCACCCGCAGCTGGCAAACTCACAGTAGCAAAAGAGATTGCCAAAAAGCTAGATTATCGTGTTTTTATGAATCATACACTAGTAGGATCTATTGCGTCTGTTTTCCCTTTTGAAGACACCACGCCTGACAAGAAGGGTAAAGATGATTTACTAAGGAATAAACTTGCCAGAAAGTTTCGAGTAGAAATATTTAAAGAAGCAGCAAAAAATAATATTAACGTTATTACCACCTATGGTGGAGGTGGCGTAAATAATTCGACTTTTTTTGACGATACGATAAAATCAGTAGAAAAGGCTCGAGGAAAAGTTTATTTTGTTCATTTGATACCTAACGAGGAGTCGATACTCGAGAGAGTCGAGTCCCCCACTCGCAAAGGTCAAAAGATTGATAACAAAAATTTCCTAAAGAAAAAGTTAATCGCTTACAATTATTATGATAAATATACTGGCTCTGATCACCTAGATATTGATAATTCAAACATGCTTCCCGAAGAAGTAGCGAATCAAATTATAAAATACTATAAATTATAAAATATACTAAAAATACGATTTGTTTAATAGATATTCCTAGGCTCTTCATAACTTTGTAATAAAATATTTAATGTAATATAATTTTAGTATGAGTGAGGGAATGGGTCCGGGGCCCGAGTCTTTCGGCCTCCGTGAAAAAAAAGAGAAAAAAGAAACATTTGAGTTGGCAGAGACTATCATTCGTCCTGAGAAAAACCAATCATCTTGTGATATCCCCACACAGCTACCAGAAATTTCGATCGAACAACCCGATATCATTCGTAAAAGATTAGCCCTAGAAAGACTTAGGTCTAAAGAAGCTGGCAATATCGCTCCTATTGTTTTTGCTTACTCCTCTGGTTTACTTTTAGAGTTCACTCCCATCTTTGACGGGCTACCCTCGATAGAATCATTTATTGGTACCTATTCTGCCAAGATGATTATTCCAAATGAATATGATAAGGATCACAATACCAATATCGAAACGACTCAAGAACTTCGGGAAATAACCAGAGACGGCACAAGCCTGATGTTGGAACCAGACATAATCAAACCTACCCTAAGCCAAGAAGCAAAAAACGAACTTTCCTATTCCCAGAATGTCGAATATATTCTATCCGACAGATTTTCTGTTTCCTACGATGTACTTTCGTCGATATGGCTTATTTCCGTAGACACAGCAGCTTTGGAAAATTCAGAAAGAAATATATTACCAATATTTCACGAACTGGGTCATATACCATATATGGATATCGAGGGAGATATACTAGAAATCGCGATAACAAAAGCAGGAGAATCAAACACAAGGATTGATTATTCATGGTTAAATGACACGATAGCGGGCTCAGATAAACTCACCGATTCTATCGCAAAAGATATCCTTTTACTAGATCCGGATACAGTAACATCGATTAAGCAATTTCTTGAAAGAAAAAGCTTTATTAACGACAATTCTATGTCCGCCACAAAAGCTCTGACCAGGGAGCTTAATATTACTGAAGACAAAAACTCTAAAGAGAAACAAAAAGCACTTGAATCTATTATCAATAAACTTTCTATATTTTCAGAAAGAATAGCCTCTGCAAAAGCGCTCGCAATCGCTCATCGTTTGGGTCAAAAAGAGCATGGTGAGATCAACTTTGAGTTTGATACAGCTCGCGACATGATTGCTTTTTTCCATAAAGCCCTCGAAAGTTATGCCAAGATAAATAATGAACCTAGATATCATACAGGTTTCTAAACAATGAAAATTAGAAAAACTACAATAAAAGATAACGTCGTGTGTCTTAAAATAGCTAAGGCACTACCAGAATGGTTTAACGAAAAGGGTATCTTAGAAATAGTCGAAGACCTTTCTAGTTTAACAACTTATGTATTTGAGGAAGACAAAATACTAGCCTATGCCTGTATAAAGAACAAATCTGATAAAGTAGTAGAAATTAAACAATTGGCTGTTGATAGAGATAGCCAACGACATGGCATCGGAACCGAGTTAATAGCCTATATCGCAAAAGTTGTTGCTCCTGGCAAAATTATCGAAGTAAAAACCCTAGATGAATCTTGCGAATATAAACCTTACATAGAAACTAGGTCCTTTTACGAAAAGAATGGATTTATTAAAATAGAAGTAATAGACCCTTATCCTGAATGGGGCGAGGGCAATCCCTGTGCTATTTATATTAAATATCCACTAAAATAGATCATTTCCCAATAAACCTATCACCGAGCTTCCCAAAGAACTGATTTAGTTTCCCAGTCCAAGCGAAAGTTTCTTCTAATGATTTAAGAATCAGTTGAAGGATTGATTTCTCTTTAGTTGGTGTTACAAAGGTATAATCTTGAGATTCAGTAATATTAGTTCTTTTGTCTTTAGAAATCATCTTATAATGATAAGACGAAGCAGGTTTGAGACCTTTAATTATAACGGTATGTGAGTTATTAAGTGACGTGTCTTCATTTGACTCATTTGAATAATCTCCCCCAAGGATCCCTTCACCGTATTTCACTTGTGTAGACGCAGGCTTATTGGTCTGCCAAGAAACTATAATAGAAGACGTAGTGTCGTTTTCTCCCATCGGTAGGATGTCTACTTTGGCATTGGTAATCTTCGGTCCTTCGGTATCTAAGGGCGTTCTTACTATCTTGTCAGTATCTGCGACTTCATTACCAGTTTCGTCTTTGGCAAGGATTTGATAGTGATACTCTTGGTTATCTAGAAGGTTTTCAATCTTAACTTGATGGACTTTAGATACTCCGGTAGTCCCTTTCTTCTCGCCATAATTGGTAGTGGTACCCCAGTTGATGATTGTTTCAGTATCGACGTTGGTTTCCCAAGCTACTGTAACAGAGTAAGGAGTGATATCTTTCACTGACATGTTAGATATCTTTGGTTTTAAAACAGCGGTAAATGAGTATTCTTGAGAAGTATACTCTACCTCGTTAGCATCTTTAACTCTAACTCTATAGTAGTATTTGGTACCGGGTATTAGACCTTCGATCACCACTACATGAGAGCCGACTAGGTCATTATTACCTGCAGCGCCGTCATAGACTCCAGATGTAGTGGAGTAATCTACCCATGAGGTGGTAGGACTCTCTGTCTGCCAGACTATTTGTGCTGTTGTGGCTGTAATATTACGTTCTGCGACATTTGATGATGCTGGGGCTAGAGTGAACTGAGCTGAATCAAATGATTTGGTCTTGAATGTTGCAAATTCACCGGCTGGGTATTCGGCAAGATAGCCATCTTCTGAAATAGATTTGATCTTATAGGTATAGGTTCTAGCCGATCTTAATCCCTTGATCACCACTTTATGGTTTCTTGGACTTGAAGAAAGTGCAGCAGGTTCGACACCAGCTGTTCCACCTTGAGCATCGTCGCCTGGTTGTTTTTGCAATTGATACTCCACAAAAGCAGATGAGGCGTCAAGATTTGTGGCCCAAGCTATAGTAGTTGTAGAAGTGGTGGATGATACTGCGCCTGCTGTGATATTGAAGCCGGTGGTGGTGAGAGAAGGAAGCTGTGCTCCTTCTGCTGATACTGGGTTACCCAATGCGTTACCCGATGCAATAATATAATCATATGTAGTATTTGGACTAAGTCCAAAGAGCTCTACTGTGTGGTTTTGAACCATCCCCAGTCCTCTGCTATTATCACCTACACCTATTTGCTTATATGGATCACCGCTTCCAGATTTTCTAAAAGATACCATAGAGTCGCAATCTTGATCCGTTGTCCAAGTTACAGTGGCCGTTGCTACACCAACACTAGTTAAAATTGCTTTAAGCCCATTATGTTGATCTAGAATACTTGGTTTCGCTATGTATGGGTTAAGAGAAACTGATACAATCTTGCCGTCACTGCCAATATCGGGTTTCGATTCATTGAAATAGTTCGGATTGATGATGGTGTTTTGGTTTGGTGCGTTGTACTTATAAGTATCTCCAGAATCATCAGAAGCGGTAACGTGATAATAAAAGAACTTATCTGACTCTGCCTGAGACCTAGGAATAAGATCCATATAATAGTTATTTGTTAGGGCTATCTCTTTGTCTGCATCATAAAGAGGGTTTGGATACTGGGTAGTACAAGAAGGCAATAAAATAGTTGTTGTACCATTCTGACATATTTGTTCCCAAAGACTTCCGTCATTGATCGAGCGATATATCTTATACTCCTTAAAATCGTTAACCCCATTTCTAAGTGGAGTGGCTATCCTGGCCCAAGTGATGATATTTCTTCTGAAGTTGGTACCATCATCATGGATATCTTTAACCTTAACTAGCGAAGGAAGAGCCGGAGCAGTAGCATCTGGGGTGGTATCCCAACCAAGGTGAAGGGTACCAGGAGCAACAACAGAAAGACCAGAAAAAAGATTAGATTGAGACGGTTGATTCGGTACAACAGTATTATCCTGGGCCCAAACACGATAATAGTAAGTAGTGGAATCCGTCAGGTTTATGTCAGTTATGGTGTGCGGAACTGTTCTGTCGTCTGGTGTCGGGGTAATATTTATAGTCTGTATTTTTGTAGCAGTATTTACTCTGACCCAACAATCTGATACTTTTTCTCCTGGGTTACAATTCCCGGCGATATTGGTGGTTGTCCTGTATACTTCGTATTTAACGATTTTATTAGAATATGAACTTGAACCAGTAAATGTTACTTCGGCTGTATGTCCGACAGCATTATTTGTATTTGGGTCTCCCTTTGTGGTCACAACATCGATGTTTGCGGGGACACTAGGAACTTTTGAAGAATAAGTTACAACACTTGAAGTTTCAGATAAGTCTGAAAGTACTGATTCTTTGGGAACACTATCATAGGCAGAAACGCGATAATAGTAATTAGTAGTATCGGCTAAACCTTCATCATTAAAGCTTGTAGCTGTAGTGGTTTTGATTGGAGCAATATCCCATGGACCGAGATCCGAAGTAGACCGATAGACATGATAGGTAATAGTCCCAGGTACGATATCTTCACTTCTGGCTTTGTAATCATTCGATGCACCCCAAGAAACATTAATCATCTGACTCTCGTTGGAATTATCTAGCCCTTGTGCGTTTGCAACCACATTGTTTGGCACAGTTGGTGCCGTAACATCTGGAGTGCCTGGAGTAGTTCGGGCAAAGTTCTGGTCTGGGGAAACAAAATTTGAATCACCAGATGCAGGTACGAGTGAAGTCTCATTACCAATAGTAGCACCATCAACAGCGGTAATTCGATAATAATAGGTCGTTGAATCATTTAGTCTAGTTGTTGCAGCTGGCTTGTCTGCACCATAGGTTGTGTCATTATGAGCATCGTTATCATACCAAAGAGTGTTTTCTAAACCAGTTGGGGTATAAAGAACACCAACAACTACCCAAGAAGCGAGATCGGATTCATTTGTTGTTCGATATATTTTATATTTAGCGACACCGGAACCATTATCGTCGGCTGCAGTCCAAGTAATCTTAGTTGAAAAGCCTTTGGTGTTATCATGGGCAGTTGGTGTATCGCTATCAGTCGCGTCGCAGGTTGCTCCGGTCCCATCACAGGCAGTTGCGCCTTTTCCGATTCCGATTTTTGGTGGGACTTCTGGATCTGCTACATCTCTGGTTAAAGCATATAAAGGTGCATTTTGATAGTTACCATAAGTTGGGTTGGATTGATCTCGTGCCGAGATACGATAGGCATAGCTAGTACTAAGACTGATGAGCGGTTGACCCTGTTTTGCCAAAAGAGCATCATCAACAAATGTAAGTTCCGTAGTCGTGTACTTTGCATAACCTGCGAGAGTTGACCAGGCGGTTGTCTCGTCTGTGAGACCAGGATACACGGATTTTTCTACTCTCTCTATCTTGTAGTTTAATAGTGGAGCGCCACTATTAGTTGGGACCGCATTCCACTTGAGTTTGATCTGAGTATCTGGAAATTCTGGAGTTTCTGATACAAAACCAGTAACTGCGGATGGTAGTGATTTATCGAGATTATACTGAAAAGTAGTGATGTTATTTGAAATATAGCCAACATTATCAACTGCGACAACCCGGAGATAGTAGATACCGTCAATTGAACTAGCTAGGTCAGCTGTTAGGTGAGGTGAATTGCCGGGAGTCGGAGTAGTTGGGGTACAGTTTGAATCTGTTGTTAGACAATATCTATATGTCGCGATACCAGAGCCAGTGTCGTCAGCTACCCACTCAAAATATGGTGCCGTATATGGATACCAGGTAGTTGTATTGTCAGCAGTGATATTATGAGTTTTTGTTGCATTTTCGTATGCTTCAAGGCTAGTGACATCTGTTGGGACCGAGGTATCAACAGAGAGAACAACTGAAGTTGCTCCCGTGACTGAGTTATCTGCGACATCAGTAGTGATGACACGATAGTAGTAGGTGCCTTCAGCCAAAGAGGCGTTATCGGCATAGCTCACCGTACTAGCATTTGTAATATGAGCATTTGGATCGGATATATCAGTAAATGTTCCACCAGAGCCTACCTTTCTTTGCAACTGATATGAGCCAAAGCCAGATGATGGAGCGGGGTCAGAGAAAGAACTCCAAACAATGGTCTGATTACCTGTATTGTTCGGATTTGGAGTAATCGAAGAGATAGAATTAGCCGTTGGCAGAGTATTATCAACAACGATAGTCCCAGTCTGCTGAGTCGCTGAATTTCCAGAACCGTCGGTAGCATCTACTTTGTAGGTATACGAACCATCAACAACAAAAGCTACTGAGTCATTCTTACCATCCCAGTCTACGGTATGTACTCCTTGAGTTTGTGAGACATTATTAGACAGTATTCTAACCAAAGTTACTCCGCTATAGATTCTGACAGTAGTATTGGCATTACCAGTCAGATTATCAGCTAAAGTGTATGTGATAGTGGCAGTATCTTTGTTGCCAACCGACGCATTTGGAGAAAATGGAGTTGGCGTAACAGAAACGGCAGTAATAGTTGGGGAAGTTGAGTCGATAGTGAAGTTCGCGTCCGAGACATCGCTTGCATTATTACCTACAGCATCAAAAGCCGTCAAACGAACAGAGACAGTCGCTAAATTTAGCGAAGGGACCGGATTCCAAGTGTATACACCGGTGTTGGCCGTACCCGTAGTGATACTAGTCCAATCAGTTCCATTGGTTGAGTAGTCAAGTTGAATCGGTGGTGTTGCAGTACGAAGTCCTGAACCTATACCATCACCTATAGACCCGCTGTTCCAGGTGATGCTTTGAGATGAACCACCTTTCCACTTCTCTCCGCCATTTGGAGCAGTGAGAGTAGAGGAAGTGACTGTTGGTGCCTGTGCATCGACGGTGATGGAGGCTTTGTCGAAGCTATTTAGAGTCACACTAGTAAGCTGGGGATATGTACTACCACCACCGAGTGCTAATGTGGCTTGATATTGAACATATCTTTTGCCAGCGAGAACTGCGCTTACTTCATTTCTAGTAACTGTAGTCCAGCCGTTACTGTTAGTCCATGTACCATCTGGGGTAGCTGTATTACCTGCTTTTACTTGCATAGTGATAGTACCTGGAGACGTAACAGTATTCCAGTCTACGCTAGTGAATGTCTTGGTAGCACCCATGTCTTTGACTGGGGAGATGAAGGTACCGGCGGTGCCGGAGCCGCCAGGACTTACCGAGCCATCTTGAATACATCTGGTGTATTTTACCGAATCATAAAGATTATTTTTAGTTGAATATGATTCTGTGGCACCATACATCCAAGTTATAAACCGAAAAATCTTTACATTGATAGTATTTTCTTCGGTAGCGGAATAATACCAACCATCAGATGTAAAAGAACCGTAATGACCCGCTCTATACCCAGCGTAAATTGCTTTAATTTCGTCCACACGGGGAAGACGACCTCCGAGCGCTTTACACGCGGCTTGTGCAGGATAAGAGGTGAAGTTTTCTGATGGAAATATCTGAGGGCTAACGAGTGAATAATTCGAAGGAAAAACTAAATCAAGACCAGTATTACACTGGGGGCTTCTACAATCAGTTATTGCGTCTTTCCAAATAATACCGGACAGATCTTGGTTATAAACTGATTTTCCTACTAATGTAGCAGGATAATTAGTTTCTGCTTGACCCGCCAGCCAAGGACCTGTAGCACAAACTCCTTCACTTACATAACCGCTAACACATTCTGTCCCAAGTGTGGCCGCCACGCCATTGGCTTTCAGTAACTTAACACCAGTATTTCCAGGATTTAAGGCAATGTCTGTACCTCTAGTGCCTGTCGAGTAGTCTGTTGTTGTCGACGGAACAGTTCCGCTCACATTACCCGCATTGTCCCTATATTGAGCATAAAGTGTTTTGGCACCATCTCCAACAGAGAGTGTCCAAGGCTTAGATGCGAGGTATGGTAACCAATCTGTACCTGCTGGGTCAAATGTGCCCGTTTCTGAGAATCTCATCTGCCCAACACCAGCTCCACCAGTATCTGCGGTGGTATTTGTGAGAGTTACTGTACCAGAGGTAGCATAAGCTGCTCCGCCATTTATAGCTACAGTACCTGTAGGAGCTGTTTGTTCTACGGAGAAGTCTGCTTGGGTGACATCGGTATTTCCACCATATGATTGCCAAGGAGACACACGTCCTTCATTGTCTTTTGAACGAATGCGGAAGTGATATGCTCCTACTGCTAGATTTGGAATAGTCACAGTAGAGTTTGAGTTATCAGGAGCATCACCTACGATGAGGTTCGTTGATTCGTTCGCAAATGCGGTGTTTACTGGGTTGTATTGTAGCTCTATCTTTCTACTAGTAGAAGTACCACAAGCAGTACAGGTAAGGCCTGTCGTTTTTACTTTGATAGTAGATTCTGAGGTCCAAGCAGCAGATAGGCCAGCAGTCACGTTATTTCCAGATGAGTTCTTCAGAACTGTAGTTCCGTCACTTCGATACATGGTAGTTAAGCTGTTTTGTGGAGTTTCAATGGAATCATAGGTAAGGGTAACATCAGAGAGAACTGGGGTATTAGAACCATCTCCTTCAAAACGAACAAGTATCTCTGAATATCTTTTGTTTCCGATGGTATTTAGGATAGAGGTGGCTGATTTGGTAGGATTTGGCGGATCTGCCCCGTTATATGACTGTGAGAAGAAGCCTCCAGAGTTTGTCCACCAAGAAGAACAGGCTCCACTTCCACTTGGACCATAACAAAGTGAACTATCAAGACCTGTCTGGTCATCACCCGCCCTAACAGTAAAGAGAATCTTTTGACTTGTTTTGTCTGTTGTACCATTCCAGTTAATAGCAGAAGGCTTTGCTTTGTTTCCGATTCCTCCAGTGGTTTCCGCATCAAAACGAAGACCGATGTTTCCAGCGACAGCACCACCCAATGAACCAGAAGTACTATACGTCACATTATTTACTGTGACAGAATTTAAAGTTGGAACATTATTATTATTTGAAGAAAGAAGAGTTGCTCTGTATTGAAAATACCGACCAGAGAAAGAAGCGAGAGAACCACCATTTGTTACTGCGCCCCATGCTTGCCAGGTGCCATCGGGAGTGGCAGTAGTACCAGATCGAAACTCCAACGTTATCGAAGTATTTGCCTGCAGTGTTTCTGTCCAAGAGAGAGTCGAGTATCCAACTGGAGTTGTATTGTCTTTGACTTGGGAGGTGAAGGTACCGGGAGAGCCACCGGAAGAGCTGGAGCTATTTTTTACACACCTAACACTAGTTGTAGCCCCTACGTTTTTCCAATAACTTTGCTGACCCGCTGCATAAAACTGAAATGTATTAACGTAATTGCTATCGACTTCAGTGGCGGATAAATAATAACCAGAATATTGACTTTCAGCAAAGTTGTTCCCATATATGGCTCGTCCTGTGTAGATAGCCGAAAGTTCCGTCATTGTTGGCAATCTTCCACCGATAGCTTTACACGCTGCTTGCGTTGGATATTCCGTAAATAGTTCAGACGTGAATACCTGGGGGCTTACTAAAGAATATTTATTATTGTAGGGTGCTGCATCAAGGCCTATTGAACATTGCGGTGAAACACAAGAAGTATTGGAAGTTTTCCATTGATAAGGCCCCGAGGCAAGATCAGATCTATATACTTGCTTTCCTTCAAGTGCGGTGCCAACCGAGCCCAGATATCCCCAATTTGCACAAACCCCACCGCTTCTATAACCACTCGCACACTCGGCATCAGCCGCCGCTGTTGCCCCAATTGGCTTCAAAAGATACACGGTGTTTGTCCCAACTGCTGTATTTGATTGAGTCCCTGCTGTGAAGTTCGCTGTAGTGTTTTCGGTCGTTGGGGTGCCAGCTGAAGATGGGAGTTTTGGATCACCATTATTTAGATTAAGCGCAGCCAATGCCGAAGTGAGATATCGTACAATAACAACCCCAGAACCTCCAGACATACTAGTGCCGCCACCACCGCCTGTGTTGGGAGTCCCAGCAGTTTGTCCACCTAAATACCAACCTCGACCGCCACCTCCATTTCCACCTAAGGCATAATTTAAAGACCCTCCTGCTCCACCTCCACCTCCATAGTAAAGGGAAGCTCCCGTGATGCTATTGGCTACTCCCACTCCACCTGCGCCAGCTTGAGTGTTGCTTGCATTTGCGCCCGCAGCCCCAGCCCCACCGCCACCCCCACCAGCCCACTGGTTATTCGGGCCATAATAAATACCATTACCACCATTGTATCCCTGAGTACCAGCACCTCCCAGAGTAGCAGAAGAAGCTGCTGTACCACCTCCGCCACCAGAAGCACCACTAAGACCGGCTGTAACCCCGTCTGACGCTCCCCCACCACCCAGCGCTGTAACACTTGAAAATACCGAGCTTTGCCCATTAGTAGAGGCGGCACCACCATTCCCAACAGTAACGGTGTAAGTTTGTGGGGTAACAGGCACAGAAGCACTGTAGACTACTCCTCCAGCTCCGCCGCCGCCACCACCACCGTTATATCCGCCGCCACCACCACCGCCGCCGCCAACAACAAGAGAAGAGACAGAAAGACTGGCCCCCGTAACCACCAACGAACCCGAGCTAGTAAATTTATGAATGGTATATAATCCATCGGTTGTTACTGTACCTCCCGTAATCGATGGGGTTATTGTCACATTCCCTGTCCCCCCATTATTATTCGTAAAATCAGCTAGGGTATTCCAGGTTTTTGAGAGATTACTAGCCAAAGACTCACCCGGTCTAAAAATATTTAGATATGGTGATACAAACTGAATACCGGTAAAAAGAATCAGAGATACAAAAAAAGCGGTCACTGTCGCTCTAGCGACCGGTTTTGTAGCTGGATGTTCTGATACTTTCTTATAGCTAGGACTGTTGGTAACGAGTACGTCGTGATATTTACGAATGTTTAGATGAAGTTTATAGGTAAGTTCATAACGTAGTAGCGCGGCTTTGGCTATGATGAATGAAAGAAACTTAACTAAATATACGCCAAAAAAGCTAGAAATAGCTACAAATGCTTTCTTGTAGAAACGCTTATTATCCTGAGAGCTAGGTTTTTTTACCAAACTCCCTCCCTTCACCCTATTTTGTATATTAATTATCTAACTTTTTTGGCTTGAGCGCAAGAGAAAATATGGAGTGCTTGAACCTATATCCTTCGTACGATTACGCCTAGATTTCAAAAGGTCTGACCTAACATTTTGATTAAGTCAGACCCTCTCCCGAAGAGAACAACTTTAGACTAAATTACTACATGTTACATTCAGGCTTCGTAATACAAAAACTAAAAATTATTACCGCAAAGCGGCTTCAATAATAATTTCAAGAAGTAGTGACAACTCAATACCGGCCGCCTTGGCACCTTGAGGAACTAAGCTAGTTTCTGTCATACCTGGTATAGTATTAACCTCAAGAGTGTAGAGAGTATCTCCCGCTAAAATAAAGTCGGAGCGAGATATATGGCTACAATCTAGACTCTCGTGGGCGATTATAGCTGACTGTTGTATTTCTTTTATCTTTTCTTTGGGTAGATTAGGTGGTGTAATTTCTATACTAGCCCCTGGTGCATACTTGGCCTTATAGTCAAAAAATGTATGCTCACTATTTGGGGTTATTTCTGTAGGTATCAGCGGAATAAGTTTCCCCGTTTCTCCTTCTACAACTGCACAAGTAAGCTCTCTACCATCAATAAAGTCCTGTATCATCACATTGTTTGATGTTTCAAAACCGTAATCAACTGCTTTTTTTATATCTACTACATTTTTTACTATCGAGATACCGACGCTTGATCCTCTATCAGTCGGCTTAACAACTACAGGAAGATCAAAAGTATCTTTTGCAGCATTGATGTATTTATCGTTATCTTTATCCCATTCCTCTTTATTCACGAAAATAAATGAAGGAATATTTAGATTTGCATCTGTTAAAACATGTGAGCTAGCTACTTTGTCCATCGCAAGATTACTTGCCTCACTCTTTGAACCAGTGAACTTAATTCCTTCAGATTCTAATAGTTTTTGGATAGTCCCGTCTTCACCATATTCCCCATGGATAATAATAAATACCAAATCTACCTGAATTTTTTTAAGATATTTAATTCCTTCTACGTCTGAAAATTCTTTTGAAGACGTTTGGTCAATCCAAACTCCAGCTTTTGATATCTTAATATCAATAACTTCAAACTTATTTGAGTCAAGACATGCCATAACATTCTTGGCACTATTGAGCGACACTTCATGCTCTGCAGACGGACCACCGTATAATAATGCAACTTTAGTTTTTTTCATAATACTTTTCTCCAACTCAGATATTTTAACATAAATATTATAGATATATATAAATCGAAAGTACTTTTGTATTATTTTTATCTACCACTTTTAAGTTATAGTGGTACAAAAGCCCAACCTAACCCTCCTTCACCAAGGTTACCTGCCCGACCTGAAAGTCGTTCGGGCGGGCGGAACGGGCAAGCAGATTCTTTAAAGCATCTTTCGTTACAGTAACTCTAATATAATAAATAACAACAAGCCGATACCGGAAGTTATTTATTATATGTTCGCTACCCTACTACTTTCTTTTCGAATTGATGGTTGGATTACGTAGGTTCTATGAAAAATGTCTTTAGTGACATATGTTTATTGTCTACGAAGTGCGATAAACACCGAAGTTGTCATCCTTACGAAAGTAAGGACCTCCTTCCATCTTCGCTCTTCGAGTCTGAACAATGAGGTTCGACTCAGAGCCGGTGGCCAAGGCTTCGATGGACGAGTCGGAGGGTACGAAAGAGATCCCCCTGGCCGACACGAGTGTCGAACTCGGGCAGGCTGGGTTTCCTCCTACGCTAACAAGCTACGGAAGGACAAGTGCGACCAGGGATGACAGCGTGGTGTCAGGGATGACAAAAAAGTCAGGATGACGAAGAATATGAAACATTTGATCTATAATTGGCCGACGAAGCCAAATTTGTTCTCTGGCAAAAGTAATACTTTTTCTACTCCGATACCTTCGATAAAGTCGCTATCGTGAGAGATGATAAGTATCGTTCCTTCATAGCCAGCAAGCGCGGTTTTCACTTGTTCTCGTGCGAAAACATCTAGATGGTTTGTAGGCTCATCAAGTAGCAGTAAATTGTGACCAGATGCAACCAGCTTTGCCATAGCCAGCCTACTCCGCTCACCAAGGCTAAGTGACCCTACAAGTGTCGTAACTCTGTCGCCCTGAAATAGAAAATGCGCCAGAATAGAGCGAGCTCTCGCCTGACTAATACCGGTAACTTCTAACATTTCTTCTAGGACTCTGTTTTTGAGATTGAGAGACTCATGTTCTTGAGCGTAATATCCTAGGTCAACCCTCTCTCCTAGTGCTACCTCACCCGAATCGGCCGCTAACTTTCCGGCTATTATCTTCATTAGGGTACTTTTGCCAGCACCATTCGGGCCCATAATAGCCACTCTTTCTCCACGCTGAAAGTCGATAGTGACACCACCGAGAACGCGCTTGTTACCGTATGACTTACAAAGGTCAGTCGCTACTAGAACTTTTTGTATCGGCTGCACAGTGATAGGAAACTTAATCGATATCTGTGAAAGCTGTGTAGGCGCATCCATCATACTAGCACGTAGTTTCTCTAGCTTTCTCTCTCTATCATGAACTTGTTTTGGTTTTTGGCTTCTCCATCTGTCGATAAAAGCGACAAGTTTTTCTTCTTCTTTCTCCTGCTCACCACGAAGTTTTTCTTGATTTATCTCTAGCTGGGTCTTTTTCTTCTGAAATTCTGTGAAATTGCCTCGATAAATAGCCACGCCGCCAGCACCGTCCAAATAAATAACTTTAGATATAAGCTCATCTAAGATACTGGGTACATGGGAAACCATGATTAACGTTCCTGAGAAGCTCTTTAAATAATCCACCGTCCATTCGATGGTATTTTCATCGAGATGATTTGTAGGCTCATCAAGGACCATAATATTGGGCTTCGCGAAGAGGACTCTCGCAAGCGCCAACTTCGTTTTTTGTCCGCCACTAAGCGTTTGGATATCCTGATCAAGGTCGAGCGCCGAAAGACCCATGCCAAGTAGTATCTCAAGTAGTTCTGATTCGGCATCATAGCCACCGCTGCTCACAAACTCCTCAAAAGCTTCCGAATATTCATGCGCGAGCTTCATATATTCTTCTGGTGAAAGATCGGGTTGATCCATTTCCAGCAGTTTTTTATCTATTGTTTCGGCGAGTGTATCCAGATTACGCCCCGATAACATAAAGTCTAGAACCGACTTATTCGGAAGCTGTCCGAGATCTGAGAGCTGTTGTGGCATAAAACCAATCTCGCCAGAACCTTTGGAGACGATGATTTTTCCCGCGCTTGCTTCTATCTTTCCCAAGATTACCTTGAGCAGTGTACTTTTGCCGGCTCCGTTCGGACCAACAATAGCCACCCTATCACTATCACCAATTGTGAGGCTAATATCGTCTAATATTACTCTATCCCCGACCTGATAGGTCAGGTTTTCAATACCAATCATCTGTATCTTACCTTTCTGTAATCTGAAACATTGCAAAGATTCTGGGCGGTATTGTACCTCAAATATCGCCTTATTGCACTTGTTTTAGTATATTTGACCATATATTTATATATATAAGAGATAACGTTGTGTTTAGCCCATAAATACTTTTATGACATGCTCTTTTTTATCATCTGTAAGTAGTATTTCCGTAACGACACTGTCGCCTACCACTACCTTTTTGACACCGCTCTCTACTTTGCGAGAATTATCGTACTCGATAATATATTTTGTATGCCCGTGAAGGTAAACGACTGAGAACTTTTTCCAGCTTACTGGGATACATGGCTCAAATGTCATAACATTATTCCGAATCTTGATTCCTAAAATATTCTCTATTACTGTACGATAATATGCAGACGCTGATCCGGTGTACCAAGTCCAACCAGCATGACCACGAAAAGTGCCCTCAGTATAGATATCGCTAGCCATCACATAAGGTTCTCCTTGGTACAAATCTACCTTCGATTTCGTATTAGTACGGTGTATCGGATTTAAAAGATCGAGTATCGCTCCAGCCTTGTTACCTTCTCCCAAAAGAGAGAACGCTACTGCGCTCCAGGTAGCATTGTGAGAGTAAGTACTCCCATTCTCTCTAGTGCCTTCTGGGTAAGTTACGATATAGCCGGGATTTTTGTCCAAAACTGGGGAAAATGGAGGCGTCAAAAGCCGAACTTCGCCGCGCTTCCAATCTATTAGATTTTTCTCAACAGAATCCATCGCTGTCAACATCCTTGACTTACTTCCTACGCCAGAGATAACGCTCCAGTTTTGAGCCAAACCATCAATCCGACAGAACTTGTCGGCGCAAGTACCGAGGACTGTACCATCGTCCCAGTATGCTCTTTTGTACCACTTCCCATCCCAAGTTTTCTCAAGATTATTTTCTAATTTCTCTAAAGCTTCGGAATAAACAGCCGCCCTTTTAAAATCCTGTCTTTTTTCACAAACATGGACAAAATCCTTTAATATCCTGGTAAGAAACTGGCCCAGCCAGACAGATTCGCCCCTTTTATTTGCTCCGATATTACTAAGAGAATCATTCCAATCTCCGTTTAAAATCAACGGTAGACCGTGTTCGCCGATAAGATACAGACTCCTATCAATAGCAGTCACACAGTGATTATATATGGTGTCTTTTTCTACTGTTGGTTCTGGCACAAAGTAAGCTCCAGGATGAATATCGTGTCCACCAGACTGTAGATAAGAGACTTTTTCGTCCAAGATATTTTCATCTCCGGTAACGTCTAGATAAAAATCTAGGGCGTATACGAGCCAAAGTGCTGCATCTGAAGAAGTGGTTCTAACACCATCACCACGTGGTGGATGCCACCAATGTTGAACATCGCCAGCATTAAACTGCCTAGATGCAGCAAGCAATATATGGCTCCTCACATTTTCCGGTTCTGTCCATACAAGAGACATCACATCCTGAAGCTGATCGCGGTAGCCGAAAGCTCCCCCTGGTTGCCAGAAACCAGTTTTTCCCCAAAGTCTCGAAGAAACTACTTGATAGAGAAGCCACTTATTCATCATGATATTTAATTCTTTGTCGGGAGTATCGATTTCGAAAGTAGGTAATCCCTTCCAATATTCTTTGATTATTTCAAGCTCGGCAGTAGGGTTTATTGTACTTTCGGAGATTGTCTCATAACCTTCTGAACCATCTCGCGCCACAATACCAAGATAAAAATATATAGTCTTTTCTTCATTTTTTTTGAGAACGAAGTCTGTCTTTATTATCATTGCCGGATCGTTTGCTGGAGCATTTTTCGAAGGTAATGTTTTTGATAATAATCCCCTGGGCACCGTCTCGGAGTTTCTGCCCAAAAAATCGGAACGGTCCAGCGAATAACTAATACTTTTTTCTGACGTGCCCAAGTATGCTAAAGCATCGGGGTAATAGAAGGATCCCGGATTTTTAACAAATAGCTTTTTGCTTTTTGCGTCATAAGAGGTTCTAATGTCAACCTTTGTCTTTTCCAAAAACTCACCAAGTACTGGCTGAAGATAATATGTTGCAGAAAAAGTAGCGGAATGCTCTAGGTTATTACGCAGCCTGAGCTCGACTATCTTAATTGGCTTCTTAGCAGTAACAAAAACAGTAATCTCGGAATCCAAATCGTTTTCTTGTCTGAAAGTTGAATATCCACGGGAGTGACGAATCTCACTTGCCTTGTTGAGCGGTTGCCACACTTTACTGGATGTTTCATTTTTTAAAAATATTTTTTCGCCAGATTTCTCGATGACCGGGTCGTCAATCTTTGGAGTCAAACGAAAGAGCGAACTATTCCCATACCAAGTATGCATCGCTCCGCTTTGAGTTACCAAGGTGCCAAAATTTGAATTTGCAATAATATTGCACCAAGGAGTGGGTGTCTTGTAGTTATTTATAACATAATCATAGTTTTCTGGATCAAACCCGCCATAACCGTTGTAAAATAATAGGTCCTTCATATCTTTTTGTACTCCGATTCTATCTGGCTGACCAAGGAACCTGCCGATAAATCGACGAAAATAGTCGCCAGCGACTTGAGGCTCTTGATTTCCTCTGCAGTACGTCCGCCTTCGTTTATTATTATCAAATTCTTGAATATCTCAGCTGGCCTGTTTTTTGTCCCAGATTCGGTCAGAAGCTTGTTAACATAATCTAGATTACTCTTGAAATAGCCATCATCATCAGTAGTAAGGACTACAAAATTGAACGCGAATCCTTTTTTTGCCAAAGTGATAGCATATTGAGTTAGTTGCTTGAAAGAAGCTTTCGAAGTTTTACTACCAATGCTTGCAAGCAATATCGGGTTCTCAGAGTTTGCTCCAATCCTATTTTTTAACTCTGGTAAGCCAAGCAAGTTATCTGCTTTTGAATGCACGTCTAGCTGAATAAGGGGTCGACGATATAGCAAAATAGTAAGTAATTTCTGAGCCATTTCCCAATCTAAACCATTTTCAAAAGTATCATTGCTTCTATCTTCCTGCAAACTCATCTCAAAATCAGCCATAGTCTGGTACTTACCAAGAAGGTCGGTTACTTTCGTTTTATTAAAAGATGCCGCTGCCAGATAAACTATTTTGAATTCTCCAAAAGGAAGTAGATGTACTAAACTAAAATTACCATAAACTAGATCTGAATTACCTTGATGGAAAAAATCTCCTGGCTCTATAATAGCATCGGGTATATTCCCTGGCAGTCGACCGAAAAAGTCGCGTCGGCTTGTAATCAGATATGAATCTTTTAGAGAATGTGGCGTCAAAGACTTATGGGCAGCATATATATTCACTTCTCCTGGGGCCTGTCTTCTGGAATACAAAGCATGATCTTCATTGACCCCTACCAGCGTTTTCAAACGATTAAATGAAGGGTGAGCGATGTCTTCATATCCGCGAGCAAGTATCTGCTCGCTCGCGTATGCAATCTTTAATTTCTTTGAATCTGGCATAAGATTTTTGATAGTCAGAATACGGTATTCCAAATCCTCATCATCTATTAGACCAACCGTTACTTTAACAGCTATTGTTCGACTAACCATCTCAAAAGTTCCCTCGTTCTCTGTGAATTCGGATAATTGCTTCGTTGAATTGTTTTTTTCTGCCAAGTAGCGAGGATAAATAATCTTTTTCCCTTTTTCGTCCCAGATATATATCTGGTTTCCGCCGAAATCTAGAGTAGAATCGGCATTCCAAGGGTTGAGATTCACATTATCATACTGGCAAAATCCACCACCTTGCTCAGTCAAATATATCTGATATTTTCCATTAGAAACAAGATTTACTAAGGGGCGGCGTGAGACAATGCTTGCCGGCTTTGCCTCTACTTTTTCGGTTATACGTTGATACCCGCGAGCTTCTCTAGTAATCTCTTGGGCACTTCTAAGTGATGTTGGCGGATTGGTCTTTTCACTGAGAAGAAATTGCAGTGGCTTCACCGCAGGATGTTGACTGAAAGAATCACGCAGGTCACCGTTTGATAAATAATTATAAATAGAAATCAAGATAATACTTTGGTGATGCGATAGAAAAGCGCGTATTGATTTGCCGCCAAAGACGAGCGAGGTCGGCTTGTTGTAGTCAACTGACTCATAGAAGCCGTATTTGCCTTCGGCACCATCTTTTTCCAGTAGTTTAAGATTGTCGTAAGTTTGTTTCGGAAAAGCTTCGAGAGCCAAAAATGAACTATAAGGCGAAATAACTAAATCTTGCTTTAAGGTTGGTCTGAGGCTCAGGAAAGGAACACCATGCAATGAATATTGATAGTCTCCTTCTCTGTTTTTTTGATCATAACAAGACTCAGAAATTCCCCACGGCATTCTCTTGTCCGCAGAAAAGCTTATATGGTCACCTATAGCTCCCCTTAGTGCCTCTGTCATGAAAGAACCTGGGACGTCATTCAAAAACATCTGGGGGAATAAATATTCAAAAAGTGAACCGCCCCAAGAAAGTAGCACTAGTTTGCCACTAGAGGCTGCTATCGGTCTCGACAATGCCTGCCAATGCTTGAGGGGTACCTGATTCAAGGAAAGAGCAACAAAGCTTGTCAGGCGCGACTCTGATGCTAATAAATCGTAGTGATTCTTATCGAATTTTTTTGTACTACAGTTGTAGCCGATGTGAAAAAGTTTTCTTTGTTTATTGTAAAGGAAACGAAAATCAGTTTTGTCGTATAGGGATAGAGACTTTCTGGAAAGTTCAGCTGAAAAATCTAGGGTTTTACCTATAGCGGTCAGGGATTTGTTCAGTATTGTCTCTAGACTTTGATTCTCGCCACTACTAAGTAAATTAATTAATTCCATCTGAAGACCCGCCAATGTGGTTTGTTCATTTAAATTTGCAAAAACAGTGTTGTCGGACTTACTATCGTTTTCGAGCCAAGGACAATATAGTTCAACTTCACTTATCTTACTATCAGTCATCGCTGTTAACTTACTTGCCCAATAACGTAAATTACTAGAATTACCATTTTTTACATAATATTCCAGATTATCTGTTAATATTTTATTAACTTTCTTAAGTTCACTATAGAAAAGGCTGATGCCAAGTATTCCTTTTGGTAAATCTTCCGAAAGAAGGTACATTGCTTCTCTATTTTTCTTGATCTCGGGGTGTACTTTCTTTCTATCATCATGCTCCATAGCGCCCAGAACTAATGAAAGTCCCCCGTTTAATGTAGCCCAATATTCTTCAAAAACAATACTGGTTTCTGAATATTTATTCAATGCATGCTCTGTAGACATAAGCGAAGCGACTAGATTACCGCTGTCGACAGTAGATATATATTTCGGTGGCATTACTGCAAGAGTTTTTACGTTGTACCAATTGTAAAAATGACCATTATGATGATCCATTTTTGTTAGTGCCTCAAATACATTCGCTGTTCGGTTTAAATATTCCTCGCCTGTTAAGTACCCAGAGCGCTTAGCAACATCCAAAGAAAGTAAATAAAGTCCGATATTCGTAATCGAAGTCATATTAGAAAAAGTGTGTTTCTTGTCTATTTGCCACCTGTCAGGAGGAAGGAAATTAGTTTTTTCTGAAACAGTTTCGTCAAAATATCGCCAAGTCTTCATAGCAAGACGGTTATACCAAAGACGATCAATTACATCATGCTTTTGCGCAGTATAATGATGAGAAAATATTTTTGCCCAGACAGGAATGCCCATTCCTAGTAGGACAAAAGCTCCAGAAAATAGATCAAATCCTCCCAGAAAGGCTTTGACGATAACGAATAGAATACAAATAAGTTCAAATATGTAATATCCATCAAACACTCCGAGTAGCTTATTTTTACTTTGTGGAATGTTGTAATGATGAAATATTTGCCACTCCAAAAGATGTCTCCTTGAAATGAACATCCGAAAAATTGTCTTTACTACGGTGATAATCGTAATAAATGAAAGGTGGCTAATAAAAACTAAACGGAAAATAATTTGCAGAAGAACTCCTTTTGTTTGGTTCCAAAGAGAGCCTAGATACTGCCGCCAAGCCAAGGTAACTCGGCGAGTGATAAGGAAATCGAATAGTGACAAAAGTGGTTGATAGCAGAGAAATCCAAGTGAGAGGAGAAGGATAAATTCATTTGAAGCACTCTTTAGAAGGAAAACCGTAAGCAAGGCGAGAAATATAAGAGGTTGAGATAAACTTCTGAGAGCATTTTCTAATAATTTAAATCGCGCCATAAAAGGCAGGGGGTTTATCACCTTCTTTTTTTCTTCGTTTTTTACTCCACCGAAGACCCATGGCAAATTCTGCAAATCTCCTCTAGTCCAGCGCATCAACCTTGTAGTATATGAATCATAAGTAACAGGCGTATCCTCAAAAATCTGAATATCAGAAGCATAGCCAGCACGTCCATAAAAGCCCTCTAGATGATCGTGACTCAAGATGGTGTTCTCTGGAAAACGATGATCGAGGACGCTGTTCATTACATCTACATCGTAGATACCTCGACCCAGGAAAAGCCCAGTGTCAAAGACATCTTGATAGATATTCGAAACTACGCCCGAATATGAATCCCAACCTACATCGCCACAAAAAGTATTTTCCAGCAAGCTCCCGTTTTTACTTTTTTGACATGAAACTTGGGGCTGAATGAGTCCGTAGCCGAATCTGGTAATGTTATTTATTTTATCTATTTTGGCGTGATTTAGCGGATGAGAAATCGTTGCTGCCAACCTTTGCGCAACTCCTTTTGGTAAAAGATCGTCCTGGTCTATGGTAATAACGTATTTTATAGTCGACAAGAAACTAATATCAACCTCGGCGGAATCAAAAGCCGTCTTGCTGCCACGCAACATCCGGTTGAACTCTACTATTTTCCCTCTTTTTCTTTCCCACTCAATAGATAGCTGCTCATTTTCGTCCCAAATTCTAGGCCTAAGGAAAATAAAAAATATTGGCTGTCCTTGTGAATATTTTAGATTCAAGCTTTCGATGCCTTTTTTGACTTTTTGAAAATTGTCTAGCTCTTCTGGTGTTATTACTTCAATTTTTTCTGAGCTGTCTCGAAAGGCAAGAAGTGGTGCAAAAAATATATTTTCGGTTTGATTGTTTAGATAATTACTCTCTAATTGTGATAATAGTTTCTCAGGCTCGTCACTATTAGTCCCTAGCTGAGTTGGGATAACCACCATTGTACGCGCCCATATAGGTATTTCTTGAGAAAAATTCATCTTGAATAAAGATTTTGGCTTTACTATTTTTGTATATATATAATTCACTATATCTTCAGAGAAAATTAATATTGGTATCGCAAAAAAGACCAGGTATAGCCAAAAAAACCAAGACGTAACACCTACTCCTACGAGTGATAATCCAAGTTGCAAGATACCTACAAAGCAAATAATAAATATTAATAGAAAATAAAATAAACCAGGGGCTCTAGCCGATAACCATAAAATTCTTTCTCTAATAGTATATTTATAACCTATTTCTTTTTCTATAATCCGCCTGCTCTTACCCAATAGATAATACCCGATGTGACGTTCTTCGCTTTTCTGCTTTGAATTATTTGCCGCCTCTAAAATATCTGTGACAATCTTAATTTCGTCTTTCCCAGACTGGAGTGAAAGGTGCTCCACAGCGTGACGATAGCTATCCCTAGTCGTAAAATCCATAAAAGGATAGATCCCACCGGGGTCTTTTCTGAGAAACTTTTCCACTAAAGACGTTTCTTCAAAAAAGATTCGCCAATCCACTTTTTCATAAGCAAGTAGGCTCATAACTACATTTTTAATCTTCGTCACATCGGCCTTTTTGACCTCACCCGCAAATACTTTTTCAAGTATTCCTGCTAATTCGTGAAATATTATTAGTCTAATAGCCGTAGAGACAAACCAAAGCTCTTTTATCTGGAGAGGTGTTTCTTTCTGGAGCTGATTGATACTTTTTTTGAGATCATTTGGTAAGAGTTTATAATGATGTTCCGCAAGATATACTTCCAAAAAAGCATATATTCTAATTGAGCCGTTTTTATTCTTTGGCAAAACGTCAAAATATTTGATTTTTACAAAAGCTCTGAGGTCGTCGAGTTGTCCGGTTATCATCCGCAGATGGTCTGACATCCACGACAAAATCTCTTCTTGATCTGCCTTGTTTGATGTAGGCAAAAAACGATAAAATTTGTTTATTATCTGACGGTCACGAGCAAAATTATCCTTAATTTCTTTAGAAATCACTTTAATCCCTTACTGTAGTTTATTATCTTTACTTATTATACTAAATATTTAGTCAATAATCTCTCTAATTAAAGAATAATCATCATTAATCGTACTAAATTGAAGTCTATTGACGGAGCTCAAACAGAAGCTTAGTCAGAATCTATGCTATAATGTATACATGGAAACTCAAACACTCTCTTCCGTTGATACATTTGTTAACGATTATAATCAACTATTCAACGTCCCTAGCATCAAAGCAAGTTGCGCTATTTGTAATCAATACAAGAATGAACATCCCAATGAATTCAAAACCTCTGACTGGTCCATCGATAAACATCGAAAGAGATTTATGGATTGGATGTCTGGACAGAGACCAGAAGCCCTAGAAATTTTAAGAAATTTAAAATAATTACCAGAATCTATTGATACAATAAAAGCTCCCCTTAGGGAGCTTTTATTGTATCAATATGATATTTGGTACTATTTAGATACTTTGATATAGATTGTCTTATTAGCTTTCTTTGCAGCCTCATCTATCCAAGTATTGAAATCCTTGGTTTTGATTAGTATGTGTGAAGCTTTAATCTCGTCTCCTCGGATGTCGGTTACCTTGATAATATGGTAGCCATAGACAGTTTTTACAATACCGCTTACTTCACCATTCTTTAGTGCAAAGGCAGCTTTTTCAAATTCTGGGACCATCTTGCCTTTAGTAAAATAATCGAGATTGCCACCGTTTGAAGCACTTGTGTCTTGACTATACTGTTTTGCTAATTCCTCAAAATTCCCACCGGCTTTTATCTTTGCCAAGACCTCTTCTGCCTTCTTTTTTGCATCAGCATTAATAGTCTCGTCTTTACTGTAAGCGATAGCAAGTTTTTGTTCTAGTATCCTAGGTTTAAAACTCTCTTGTTTAAATTGCTCTGGAGTAACATTGTAGTTTTCTTTCAAGATGGAAGTAAATTTAGTTGAACCACCACTGATTTTAATCAATTGGTTAAATTGATCATTTAACTCTTTGTCGCTCACTGTTATCTTAAGTCTTTTCGCCTCATCAGAAATCAGACTAGCACTTATTAGACCGTTCATAGTATCTTTTCTATCTGCCCAGAGTACGTCTTTTCCTTTTGCGCTGTTAAAGTCGACTTTTTTGAAATCTTTCTCGTAGTTTTTGAGTATGTCTAGCCGATCTAGATAATCGTGATACATTATATAGCTGCTGTTTACCTTAGCAGCAGGGTATGGGAATACCGAAACTGCTTTTGTGAAGGAATCTTCCCAAGAATATTGATAGATACCAACGCCCATCACTACAAAAAAAATCACTAAAATCCCTAGCAAACCACCGAGCATCAATAGCGGGCTTTTTGTATTAATTTTCTTAGTAGTTTTATGTGGCTCTGCAACTAAAGTTGTAGCTAGATCATTATGATCAGTTGCCTTGGTTTTTTTCTTCAAAGACAACTTTCCAGCTATCTTCTTGCCTGTTTTTTTGATATTAAAAGCCATTAACTCTCCTTTAAGCTTACATTATAAATATTACTTTTTATTTAGCGTTTTGGCAACATTATTTTTTGATAATAATATTTTTTCAAGAAACTCGTCAGCACTCATTTTATTACCAACTTCATGTTTTTTAGTTGCGTCAGCTAGTGCCTTGATCATTTCTTGAATTTCGTTAGGGTCGGCGAGATTATCCATTTCTAGGGTATGCCCATTTTTTGTCTCCACAGTAACTCTACCGTGCTGGAAAAGCGTAGCAATAAGCCCCGTTATTTTATATCGGACGTCGCTAATATGACTGGCCTCTACTTCTGCATACTCTCGGTTGAGTAGTCCTTTTTGGGAAACTGCTATTACTCGCTTATTAGTAATAATATATATGTCGTAATACCAAATAACAAAGTTATAAAAAGCATAAGTTAATGACAAAATCAGCAACAAAGAAGCAAATATAACGACTATCTGATTGTTATATAGAACAAGTAATGCCACAGCCGGAATAAACAATAACAAAAAGCGAAATATTTGTTTCAAAAAACGCGTCATGCTTTTACGAACTGTTAAAAGTATTTCTTCGCCTTCTCTTGGTGTGATTACATTAGACATATATACATTATACAAAATATTGTCAAAAGACTCTAGCCACAATCTGATTATCAAATATTCATAAACATATCCGCTATGGTTTCACTACGTTTATTCTATGTCGATAAAAAATTTGTTTTATCGCCGTCTACAGGGCTACTTCGTTAAGCACACCGCCGCCAGGATTTGTCACCTTGTAGTTACAAGGACCGGTGATGCAGTACATCGGTGGTGGTGAAGGATCACCACAATGAATGATATTAGGAATATTAGCGGGAACTCCAGCTCTTTTTTCTGCATAAACACCTATGTAATATCTGCCAGCGGTCTTTAGCACTGCTGTGTGTTCACCAAAAAGGATGTTCTTAACAGGATCTAGCTGAGTGACAATAAAAGAGCTTTTTGCCTTGTCATTAACAAGTAGCTGCATATTGCCAGTGTAGATACTGTTATCTGCCTTGACAGATACTGCAACTCGCGCAGGGGCAACACCTTCTTGTGGAGCACAACGCGCGGTACCTTCTGCTCCTCTGATAACAGAGAAATCAAAGGCCTTTTCACATTTACCATCAGGGTCAAGCTTGCCAGTGCTGTCTACCATACTTGAGCCAATAAGCTGTAATCGATATTCCCCCGAACCAAATTTGTCATTAGCTAGATCATCGTCTCCTGCAAAAGTAAACGTACCCGTTGGCATTTTATCGTTTGGATCAAGCGAGATGGTGGCACAGTCTAGATTGGTAGCAGGACAGACTATATTCTGGAAAGTACCGGAAATCTTTTTCTGTAGATTCCAAGACTGGATTCCATAGTAACTAGGGTCTGCAGGATCGCTGGCGTTATGTACTTTATCTATTCCTGACATTTGAGCTGAAAAAGTTATTGGAAGAGGAGCCATATTGCTAGCGATAAAGCTATCCGTTGGTACAATTGGTGGATTAGCAACCGGCTTGACTGGTTCAGATTTAATCTCGTCTGTTATCTTACATGCTGGGCGGACAATATTTACAGTGACAGGACAAACCTTACATTCATAGTATTTTATGTTATTAGCATCATTATACATACCCGGGTTCACACCGACTAAGTTAAAGCTGTAGTCACCATATCTTGTAAACCTAAGAGGCTGTCCGATTGGATCAAACCATGAGGTAGCTTTCCCGCCTGGAGTGGTTTTTACGACAACCCCCGGCCAACCACTAAGATAATTCCAAGTAGCACTAAATACATCACCCACCATTGCGGTTAAGTTCGTATCTACGTCTTTATCTTTTGTCCCTGCAGCATTAGGAACTGTTCGGTAATCATTGAGTAGGGAATCTGCTAGTGGCTCTGGTGAAAGTTGATCAGCCGTTCCAACGACTAGAGTCTTTTTGATATTTGTACAAAGGTCAGGACAGGGTTTGGGTGGATTCTTTAGCTCAAACTGAGCACTAACCTCATGAAGATCGCCATCATCTCCGGTACATTTAGCCTTGGCAACGTAAATCCCTTTCCCGTTGTAGGTATGGACAAAAGTATTGGTTGTCCCCTCAACAAGAGGAACAGAAGTTGTAAGATCGCCGAAGTCTAGAACTCCAGAGGTAGGTCGCGGTTGATATACTGTGGCAGTAAGTGTAGTCGAGCCAGTTTCCCCGTTTATAAAAGTAGGATCAACCGAAAGAGTGACAGAGCAATATTTTATACAAGTGTTACTCGTCACACGCCAAGCGCTCCATGATGCGGCGGGGCAGGTGTAATCTCTTTGTTTTGTGATAGTACCTGTTTGACCTGCTGGACACTTTTCGCCAGTGTCTATCTCAGAAGCAGGCGCACATGGAGGAGCTGGTTGGTACCACAAGTTTACCCGTGCGGTTTTAGTGTCGTTAGATACCTTTACATCATCAATATTATGATCCGGTTTATAATAATCCGCTACATCTGCACTACTGAAAGTGAATCCAGAAATGGCGGGTGGCGTTAAGGACCAGTGATAGTGACAACAAATACCATGAGAAGTACTATAATAACCGCTTGTATTAGAAGTTCCATTATACGGGCCGTTTGTACATCCTCAAATTCCTGGGCACCAGCCATTTGAGTTAAGGTACTGGTAAGACAAGGCAACCCCGTTGATAGGGTCGCCGAGAGTTGTTTTGACCCAACCGTCGATATTACCTTCGTCCGAACTTGAAGCCTTTGTACATTTGGCCAAAACTGCGTTATTGCCCAAAACGAGGGTTGATATTTCTTGTAAATAAGAAACACTTTTTTCTGCATTTCTATAATCAGGGAAGCTATTTAGATAATCTATCCATTGTTCAAATTTACTATCTTGGATATTCTTTATGATAAAAAATGTATAAAAACCCTTGCTCGACTCTAATATCGGGGTATAATCACCGATTTTATCTATTTTTACAATAGCTTTAAAGAGACTAGGGTCGTTAAATTGATTAATGGAATTTACCGAATTTATTTCTTCTAAAAACGCCGCCGAAACATTTGGATGTGCCCAATCGGGATCAAGCTGATATTTATCACGGATATCTCCCAGAGAAATTCCTTGTTTAGAAAGTGCATATGCTTCAGAAATTTTTTTAGACGACTCCTTCTTTAAATTATCGTTCTCTGTCGGTGTTGCCTCTGCTGGCAATTGGTCAAAACGCACCATAAACAATTCGGCATCATAGTGTTTAATAACGACTTCAATTAGCTTTGACTTTAAAAGTTTTATTTTAATAGACCTTTTTGCTTCAGCGTCAGAATAGCCATATGCAGAATTATTTGCAGAAACAAACTCTTGCTCGTTCTTATATAGTGCCACAAGTTTTTTGTATTCTTCATCAAAAGTGGCCTGACTAATAACTATCCCACGTTTAGCAGATTCGGTTTCGATAATTACTTTTTCTATTTCTGCCTTAAGTGCAGAGGCCTCTAAATCATTTAATAAATCTGTTTGATTTGTAGATTTAAAAAGCTTTTTATAAGAAGGTAGCTTTTTAGACATTTCTTCTTTTGTTATTGTTTTGCCATTAATAGTAGCCAGGGGCTTATTCAACCAAAAAAAATAGCCCACGAATGCTGCTAACAAAACAATGGCTACTATAGTTACACCTATTATTAATATTTTTTTTATTTTTGTATTATTCTTACTTGGCTTTTTAGAACTATTGGCTATTTCTTTTTCCAAAATATCCCCCCCACTTAACTATTTAAATATACCACCTAACATATAAATATTAAATACTATCCGTAAAAGAATTAATAACCATTACTAACAACAAATTTGCGGTTATATTGGTGCGCTCGAGAGGGATCGAACCTCTGACCTAGACGTTAGGAGTGTCTCGCTCTATCCTACTGAGCTACGAGCGCGAATATGTATAAACAGTGATATTTTAGCATAATTCAGGTATAAAAAAAAGCGGCCAGAGCCGCTTTATATATTTTATATATCTCTCCCATAGACATGAATAAACTCGGTTTTATCGTAATCAAATATTTCTTTTGTATCGAAAAATCTTTTGACCTCGATACTGCCATTTTCAACGCTGTCAGAGGCGTGAACAATGTTATTTGCTCCAGAGAGACCATAGTCACCACGGATAGTCCCAGCGGGTGCCTCGTGGCCCTTGGTGGGGCCCACCAAGATACGTATCGCTGCAACAGACCCAGATCCACCCTCCCAAGCCATTGCTACGATCGGCGAGCCCTTCATATACTCTTTTATTTCGCCAAAAAAAGGTTTATCTGCAAGATGAGAGTAGTGAGACTCGAGCATCGCATCGTCAATATTCATCATTTTAAGAGCTATAAGCTTGAGGCCCTTTCTCTCAAATCTGTTTATAATATTACCCACAAGGCCTCTTTGTAATCCGTCCGGTTTAACGAGTATTAATGACTTTTCCATATTTCTCCTTTTATTTATCAAGTATCTTAGCAAATTTATCGTTATCTTTAAAGGGTCCGATTGCTGCGAAACATATTTTATCTATATTTATTATGTCTGCTGCGAAATCGTTTATCTCTTTTAGTGTTATTTTTTCGATAGATTTTACGCGCTGGTCTAAGCTCTCTAGCTCCGTAGCATAAATACTCCTCAGCGCGTTCTGGTTTGCTCTTTGTTCGCTGTCTTCATTCCTAAGAGTAATCATCCCCACCATAAACTCTTTGCCACGGTTTAACTCATCAGCCGTAATCCTGCCAGGTACCCTCAAATATATACTCTTAATAAGTTCCACCGCCTCAAATACTTTTTCGTTATTGATACCAGCAATAGTAAAAAAAGTTCCTGCATCAAACATATTATCGCTTATAGTTGAGACATAATATGCTAGTCCGCGTTTTTCGCGAACTTCACTAAACATTCTAGAGCTCATATTACCACCACAGACAACAGACAAGAGCTTTGCAACATCTCTTTGTCCAGAAGTAAAATCTACACCCGTAAAACCTAGGGCTAAGTGCGTCTGCTGAGTTTCTTTGTACATAAGGTTTATTCTTTTTTTCTTTTCGAGAACAGGTTTTAAATACTCGAGCTTACTACCACGAACAATAGAAAAATATTTTTCTAAAGAATCTTTTAGCCCTTCGGGGATAAAGCCCGCTACTGAAATAACCATATTTCCTGCGGTGTAATATGTTTCACGATAAGCCAACATATCTTTAGCGGTTTGCTTGCCCACTGTTGTCTTATTACCAATAACCTCTTGAGCAATAAGTTTGTCTTCGAATAATGATTCTTCAAAGTAATCATATATTTTAGAACGAGGGTCATCTTCATACATATTTATTTCTTCGATTATTGTACCCCGTTCTTTATTCACCTCATCTTCAAGGATAATAGGCGCTGTGGTCATCTCGGAAATAATCGACAAAGAGCGGTCAAAAACTCTTTTAGCACCGCGGATATAGTAGCCAGTATATTCTTTTGAAGTAAATGCATTATATACTGCACCCAAACTGTCTAGTTCTTTAGCTAGAAGCATTGGAGTGGGGAAGCTTTTTGTCCCTTTAAAAGCCATGTGTTCTAGGAAGTGAGAAATACCGTGGTTTCCGCCAGTTTCGTTGCGCGAACCAGTGCGTACCATCACAAGCAAAGTGAACGACTCGGCTTCTTTGATCGGGTCTTCGATAACCGCTATGCCGTTACTTAGCAGATACTTTTTTGTCATTCTTGGCCTCATATTTAGTTTTTATATATTCATAGATTGGCGGAATTATCGAAAGAATAATTATCCCAAAAATTACAAATGTAAAGTTTTCTTCGACTGCCGGTATATTACCAAAGAAATATCCTAGAAAAGTAAATAAGGTTACCCAGGCAAATCCACCACAAATATTGTAGATAATAAACTCCTTATAATCCATCTTGCCGATACCGGCTACAAAGGGGGCGAAAGTTCGGATAATCGGTATAAAGCGAGCGATAATAATAGTCCTAGTACCATGTTTCTCATAAAATTTTTCGGCTTTATCTAAATGATTATGATTTATAAAAGGAACATATTTACTTTTAAAAGCCTTGCGGCCAATCTTGTGCCCTAAATAATAGTTCACGCTATCACCGATTATCGCCGCCGCGACTAATACTGGGTATATCACCAAAATATTAAAGCCCCCCTTAACAGAAAGTGCTCCTATGACAAAGAGCAATGAATCGCCGGGAAGAAATGGCAGTATTACGAGGCCTGTTTCTGCAAAGATAATTGCGAACATAATCATATATGACCAAGCCCCAAAATTATTTAGTATCGCTACTAAATGTTTGTCGATATTAATAATAAAATCTATTGTAGCCTGTATAAAACCCATGTTATCTCCTTGTTAAATAAATAATAATAACCAACGCCGCAAGCGCAAATCTATAATAAGCGAATATTTTAAAACTGTGGTTCCTGAGATATGATAACAGTATTAAGATTGCTAAGTAAGAGAATAGCATACTACTCAGAATCGCTGCCCAAAATTCCAAGGTAGAAAGCATAGGCCCCGTGATGTCCTTGAATTTCATCAGAGATGCCCCCGCAATAATGGGCGCGGACATTAATAAGCTAAATTTCCCAATATCCTCACGTTTCAGCCCAAGGAAAAGTCCGGTAGTATTGGTAATACCCATACGCGATACACCGGGGATTATCGCCAATGCTTGAGATAAACCAATTAGCAGGGCATTCTTATTGGTAATATCTGTTATTTCTTTTACTCCCTTATCCTTACTATCGGCATACAAAAGCAGTAAACCGACTGAGGCCAAAGTAAAAGCAATCAGTAATGGGTCCCGAAGGACTGTCTCCGCATATTTATTAAATAAAGCTCCAATGATTGCCCCGGGCACGCTAGCTATCAACAACAGAACGACCAACTTCTGCTCAGAAGTCTTCACCGACCTAGTCTTAATAATTTCAAAAGTGGCCTTGAACAGATTGATCCAATCTTTCCAAAAATATGCCAAAATCGCGATAAGCGTACCAAAGTGTAAAGCGACATCAAAAGCAAGCCCTGGATCTGTTAAGCTTAACGTGTTCTTAAATATATAAGGGAAAAGAACCAAATGAGCTGAACTCGAAACAGGTAACATCTCTGCGAAACCCTGGATTGCACCATATATTATCGAATATGTTAAATTCATCTATCAAATTTTATCATTTCAAAGAGTAAAGAGGAATGGCAAAAAATCGCCAAAATGCTTTATCAGCAAGATTATTCAAATAAAAACAATTATAAGAAACTTACTGAGCTATAATTTACAGCGCCACTTCGCCGCCGCCGCCGCCGTCACGATTGGTTACTGTGTAGTTACAAAGACCGGTAGAATTAGAATCGCAATAAGTCGGTGTGGTGTCTGTCGGATCATTACAAGGCAAAATATCGGTGATTCCAGAACCAACTCCGCTTCTTTTTGCCTCGACGGCTATATAATATTTACCTGTATTTTTCAGAAGTGCTGATATCTCTCCGCTTAGTACACCGGAAGCAGATCGTATGGCAGTAGGAGGTAACTTACTATTGTTAATCACCAGCTGAAAAGAATTTTCATAGAGAGTGTTGTTCCCCTCGATACCTACCATGATCTTTTGAGGAGCTATGCCTGACTTTATTGGCGAGATAGTGCAATGACATTCCGGTGCATGATCAATAGTAAAGTCTATGACAGAACCGCAGTTACCAACTGCGTTCCCATACTTATCGATGCTCCCAGATGCCCTTAGAATTAGTTTGTATGTTCCTGCCCCCCAAGCTCCATCGGGTTGGTCAGTCCCTGCAAAGCTCAAAACCATACTTGGATTATTGACAGCTTCGCCTGGGATAGTTTTTAATCTTGAGCCTTCATGCCACAATTCCCATGAGATAAAACCATTTTTTTGGATGCCTGTAAGGTTGGCAGAAAAAGATATATCCAGATTGCTGTCAATATTGCTTGCGCTTTGGTTTATAGGACCCGTAACCGGTGGATTACTAATTATTTTATCCTTTGGCGGTGGCTCAAAACTGCAGGAACCAGAAGCTGGAACATCTTGTAACTGGAAGATGGCATTATCGCTATGACTAACACCATCACTGCCAACACAGGTCGCCGTGGCGACAAAGATTCCGGTACGGCTATATGTCGGGGTTAATGTTGTTATACCGTTGAGATTTGGATTATTAACTGTTGCAGTACCATTTCCAAAATCTATTTTACCTGATTTACTATTTTCTAATTCGACCGATAATGTTGGGTTTTTAGGAGATCCAGCAGCACTTTGTGGGTTGAAGACGACTGACTTTATTTTACAGGTTGATGGAGCAGTAGAGGCAAAATTACATACAGCCCCAACAGTTGTGGGAGAAACAGAAATATTGGAAATTTTTGAATTTTTCTTGTCAAGTATTCCGTTTTCAACCGCCCCAGTACAAGCTGCACTATCAAAATTATAACCAGTCTTAGGAACTTCTACTACAGAAAATTTCTTTAAACCGACCAGCACATTAACCATTCCATCTTCACCGGTCTTAACAACCTTGCCATCAACATTAAATTCCCAATCTTTTACTCCCTTACCGTCAACTTCTTTCTTTACAGTTATTGTTCCCTGACATGATTCTGAAGCATATTCGTGAAATTTAGTTGTCAAGCCGTTGAAATCCGTAGTAATAACATCTGTATCAACAATATCCTTTCCGTCTACAATGGGGCCAGAAATTAATTTTAGATTGTTAACGTTCATATCGTATTCATTAATTCCAAATGAAACTATTCTAGCCGGCACAGTTTTCAAAATATTTGCAGCCTTAGCTGCTTCCATTACATCCGTGGTGTTAAGATACCCTCCATCGCCACACGGAGAGGTAGGGTTGCCATCTGTTGCTATAATTACTAAGTTTTGATATCCTGGCCTTTCTAAAACTTCTTTAACGCCTTTTGGAGCAAAACGGTCCGTATTGTCAAATAGAGCGGTAGCTGACTCCATAGCTTCTAGCCAATTTGTCGATCCTGCGCCCATTGACTTAATACTGTCAAGCGCTCGTGTCACTGCCTTCGTGTCATTTGTAAAATTTTGAATAATATGTGCATTTGAACTAAAGTCGATAACAGAGAAATTAGTAGGGGTATCTTTTAAAGAAGTCACAAAACCCTTAAAGGCATCGATAACTTTATTAAGATTATTGCTACTTATACTGCCTGAATGGTCTATTATCAGCGTAATATCCAAACCGCAAGCTTTTATTATCTTTGGATTTTCTGGTAAAACACACTTGTTGTCACAAGTGCTAGTTGTATAAACATTTGGAGTCCCCGTAGGTACGGTTACTGCCTTACAACCGTATGTAGTGTTAGATAAAGTAGCGGAAAAATCACACATATATCCCTTAGTATAACCGGCCGGGACGCCAGGATTATAGTAAGGTGCTTTACAAGTATCGATTGCGCAAGAAGCACTCGGGCCACAGGCCGTAACGGGGTATGATGTCCAAGAGGTAGTATCACACTTGGTGACTGTATAGGGGTCCCATTTTTTACATTCTGGGGTATCACAACCACAAGTATGAGCAAAGGCTTTACTTACGAAGAGAACGTCGGATAACAACTTGTCAGTAAACGATGTTTTATAGTCATTATCTTTATAATATTTTAATAACTCTTCATATGTTTCGAATTGTTTTTTTGATTCTTGCTTTAGAAACACTACAACATATTCATTATCGACCTGAGCTACTCCAGAATAATGGTTTAGCTCCACGCCAGCCGCTGAAAGTGAATATGGGGAAGTCTGATCAAAAGCGCCTGTAGAAATAGCTCCTTCGATTTGTGGCGCATATTCCTGATAAACAGTTTTTAAAATTTCCCCCGAATCAAGCTTCGCCTTTATTCCATCAATGGTCTTTTTTGCTATTTCGTCGGAGGAATTTATTGTATCTGTCTTCACGGCAATGTACTCCCCGCTGTGAGTAGATACTAGGTTTTTTATTTTTTCTTTGTATAGTAAAGTTTCGTGATTTTTGTTCACCTCTTCTTTAGTAAGGCCGAGTAATTCTTGGTGCCCACGGTACAAATCTTCCATGCTCCCAGAGTAAGATCTGTCAGCCAGCGCTTTTACGCTGTCCTGGATTTCTTTTTCGCTTACTGAAATATTATTATCTTTTGCTGCAACCCTTAGTAGTGCCGCCTCGGTAACTGCATCTTGTGCCGTTACTCCCATATTAAAATCGGGGTCTTTTAGATATTCTCCCATTTTTTTATCTAATTCGGATTGTCTTGATATATCTTGTTTTGTTATCTTGATATTATCTACCGTAGCGACTACATCTTTATTTTCAAACCATTTCCAAGTAAAATAGGCCCCAAAAAATAATATAAACAGTAATAAGAATAAACCAATTATTACAAATATTTTTTTCAAATTTGCATTTCCAGAAATAGATTCTGCTGAGCTAACATTAGCCGGCAACTGTTTCAAAAGCTTCCCCCTTATTATATAGATTATACTTCCTGAGCCAAAATGTGCAAATATTATATAGCCGCATCAAAGTTATATACTTTTATAATAAATAATTATAGCGCTACTTCACCACCCCCGCCGCCATCCGGGTTTTTCACTACGTAGTTACAGAGGCCTGTAGAACTAGCATTACAGTAACGAGGGGTATTGTCAGTCGGATCTCCGCAAGGGACTACATTAGGGAAAGTAGCTGCAGTGGCTGTCGCTCTTTTTGCCTCAACGGCAATATAATACTTACCAGCATTTTTAAGAAGAGAAGTTGCATCTCCGCTGAATATGCCAGTTCCTGGTTTTAAGATAGTAGGTGCTAATTTTTTATCATTAATTATCAGTTCGAAGGAATTGTCATAAAGAGTGCTATCTCCCTCTATGGACACTGTGATTTTCTGAGTAGCCACTCCCTCTTTTTCAGGTTTAATTATGCACTTCATCTCTGGACCGCGAACGATCTCAAAATCGAAAGTCTTGTAACAATTACCAAGCGCATCTACGGAGTTACCACTAGTATCAGCCATACTAGTAGCCAAAAGGGTTAGCCTATATTTACCGGGTCCATATTGTCTGGTAGCCGCTGGAGACAAACTTTCTTTACTATAATCACCGCTAAAAGTAAGTTTAATTTGAGGGAGCGTTTCACTTGATAGCTCTTTTTCAACAATTGGGGTTAAAGAAGGGCCGCTAGTCCTCACAAGCCTCCACTTCTGGCCGCCATCAGGAGCAATTCCTTTTGTTTCGGATGAAGAAAAAGTTAAGTCTTTCGGATATCTTTTGCTGGCGGCGAAAACCGGGGGTGTTAAGGGGCTTTTAGAATCAACTGTTATATCTTTTGCCGTACAAGCAGGATGTTTTACCCTGATCGTATTTGGCAAAGAACAAGCGAGTAATTTAGTATCAGTACGGACGATGCCATGGTTAAATCCTTTAACTCCTAGAGTATATGTACCGAACTTTGATGGTTTTATTGTCGACGAAGTACCTCTATCAAATAAAACCTGCTGAGTAATACGCAGTGGGTTATCAGTATTTCCTGAGAGTACGTTCCCTCTACCTCCCGAAGGAGCAGAAGGATCATCCCAAGTTGAGCGTTCCGCATTATCAAATGTAGCAACCACATCGAGTTTGATATACTTAGCAATAGGATCGAGATAAGTTTGGATATAGCTTGGGAAATCAAGACCCGTATCCTCGGCTATCGTGTTTTTTATTGAGACCGTACAATATCTCCATGGGCAATCTAAGGCATAGAAATTTTCGCGCCTCGTTACAACGACGCCGTCTGCACCGGTGCAGGTAGCTGTAGCCGAACTGGTTCCATATGGGTATACAACAGGAAAACTATTGCTTCCGTTACTTATACTAAAAGGTGTGGAGCCTTTATTGCCAAAATCTAATGTAGCCGAAACCGCATCTGTGACACGAGCCGTAACTGTCGTAGACACATTACCGGTTTGATCCGTGGCACAACCGCTATAACCAGTAGAAAGTTCGTCAATCGTGCAAGCTTTAAGGGGAGGTGGGGTTATGGTAATCGTAACAGTTGCCGTGCATGGTGTACTTACTTCTCCTGTCGCACTATTGGTTGCGGTCATGGAGTAGGTGGTAGTACTAGTTGGAGTAACTGTTTTTTTGCCCGATATTGTTACTACGCCTGACCAAGTAGAGGTAGTAGAAGTGGCGTTAGCACTAGACCAACTAAGCTCAACGGAACCCCCGCTTTCGATAGAAGATGAAGCAGGAGCTATATTGCAAGTTGGTGTTGTGGTAATTATTGGGTTTTTAGTAAAGATAGCGCTAACGGCTTTGTCAGAATTCATCATGACAGTACAGTATCCAGTGCCACTACAAGCACCCCCCCAACTTGTAAATACAGAGTCCGCGCTCGGGGTTGCCACAACATCGAAAGTTTGGGCAGTGGCTTTAGTGACGGTATGTGCGTCCTCGTCATTTTTCAACCAAGCGCCTCCTGTTGGTGCATAACCAGCAGTACAAGTTGAGCCACAATTAATCTTGCTGTCAAGTGTACTTAAAGTGCCTGTTCCAGTGCCTGTTTTTGACGTACTAAGAGTAAATGTTGGACGTAATAAATAATTAATATGAACAGTTTGGCCATTTGCAAAATCAGCCGCTTTCCAATCCCTAGTTTCATAACCGGCTTTGGTGATTGTTTTCTGAAAATCATAAACACAATCCATATACTCTGGGCCAATATTAGAAGGTCCCTTACCATCTGTGTAGGTGTATTTTGTACCAAGTCGATAATATCCTGTTATGTGTGATGTGTCTGTATCGTGTCTATCTTCACACGTTTCGGGATAGTTCTCCCCGCTACCATCGTGAACGTGACCAACACCGCCACCATCAACGGCATCTAGCACTATCACAGCCCCATTCACCCCTTGACCCGTAAGAATATCAACCACATAGCCCTTTTGGGCTGATTTATGCGGTGAACAACCACGAAAATCTCCACTGTGCGCATAAGCCACAGTTGTACCAAATATGCTCTGTAAATATCCGATAACGTCAGTTTTCTTAACGCCTTTTAGCTGCTCAATGTTATTTTTTTTGTAAGTAGCTGTCAAAAAGTCTTCCCAACTGTCATAGGTTCCATTCCCAGCCTTCTCAACCCGGTAAAAGGTATAATAGCCCGCTTCCGTATCAAGAACCTCGGTGTATTCTCCCTGTTTGGTTTTTTGAATTGCATCCCATTCGATCGTTCGGTTCTGAAAATAATCCTTGTAGTTAGAAGCGCTTAGGTCGTTGTTGGAAACTACGCCAGAATTCTTTTTATTAAAGGTTGTGTCAGCCTGAAGCTCTGTCAAAGCTGCTTCAAAGCTTTTACCGCTTTCTATGTCTAGTTTAGCCGAATTGATTCTGTTAATGCTGTTTTCCAAAACAACAGGGTCACTTTCGTCCCCCGTGTAATCATATCGAACATAAAAACTTGTAGTGTCGAAAGAATTTAGCACTTCCCCCCGAAGCTTTTCTTTAAGAATTTCTATTCGGACTCTTTCGAGTATCATTTTTTTATCCCAATTGTATGCACCTTTTGCCGTCGCAAGCATTGCTTCTTCGGAAATATAACCATCTTGACGCTTTTTATAAGCGGCATCAATTTCTACTTGTGTAGCCACAATCTCTCGAGCTTTTGCCTCAGTCTCAATAATTTTATCTTCAATCATAAGTGACTTTACGACAGCGTCAAGATTATCAAGGGAATATTTATCAGCTGAATGTGTATAAAAACTTTTATATTGAGGCGTTTTGGCGGCCAAATCACTTTTTGTAATCTTTTCACCATTGATAGTGGCAACTATGTCTTTGTTCAAGTACCAGTATGAAAAAAATACAGCAATAATTAACAATATTAGGAATGGGATACCAAACCAAAATATCTTCTTATTAATAAGATTACTCGAATGGTATTGTTCAACTTTATTTATACCTGTTTCTTCTGACATAGTACCTCTTTCCTCAACAAAATATTTATATATTATTAGTTTTTACTATTGAGTTACAGTAACACCAGCATCTATCTTACAGTTCGTATCTTGTACCTCTAGGTTGATCTTAAAGGTTCCTGGGGTGTGGATAGGAACACCACTAAAT